>Ga0247813_10001135_pt1 | contig 21118 bp, 36 predicted proteins | sample UWRJL169409C1_FD_180719 | JGI IMG/M metagenome (GOLD analysis project Ga0247813, IMG submission 180719) | Plant litter microbial communities from Arlington Agricultural Research Station in Wisconsin, United States - UWRJ-L169-409C-1 | ecosystem: Environmental > Terrestrial > Plant litter >...
AACAAGTACGGCAGCGGTTTGGCTAATCTGGTCTAAATCCGGCATACCACGCATTTTAAATAGATAGTCTACTTCCGATAACCATGCGTTTTTTAATGCCTTAGGTAGGGTGTCATAGCCTGTAAGGTAAGTTACTGAATACATTTCTTTGCAGTCTGCTGAGTTCCATGTCCAGGGTTCTACATATCCGTTATGATAAAACCATTCTATCCCACTGCCAGATCCGCTATTGATAACGATCCGTTTTGCCTGGTAATTAGAAACGGTGTAATCTGCTTCGGCTATATCTCCATCTTTACCCGTAACCGATGTTATCTCTCCCGTTGGCGATAAAGGCAACTCTAACGGATAACCCGGCCACTGAACGATTATCGAACGCTGAACCAGTCCAATATTCAAGTATGCTTCTATCCTTTGACGTGCCGCTGAGATAAGCAAAGTTAGTTCGTCATCAAATGCCGTATAATCAGCATCAATACGGGAAAAGTTCTTAACATCCGCAAGCGTAACCGTTTCGGTGAAATCGGTATCGTCAATTATTTGGTAGCTCATAAAGCAAATGTAACGAAAATGATATGAAAAGTGAAAAGTAGATTTGTTACCTTTAGTGTAAACGAAAAAACAAAACAATTATGGGTTACAATTTATCAATCGGTCAAGCCGAAATGGAGTTTAATAAAGAATACAGTCATCTGAGTATTGATGTTCAATACATATCGCTTCCTGAAGCTCCTGCATTTGGCGAGCCTACTGACAACAGTAATCAAAGATGGCCTTCATACTCCGTTTGGAGAAGCTTTACTAAAAGTGTAGGGTTAGAGGATTTATTCTTTGATAAAGAATTTGAGGGTAATAATGGAGAGCAATGTCTTATTAGAGAACATCCAGGTTTTACCGTAATTACTGACTACCATAAAGGTGAGATAGACAAAGCGTATGCGGATTTTTACAAAAATAACCCGAGTTGCAAAGCTGGTTACTCACCTTTACTTGACGATACCTTAGGTATTTATGAAGATAACGAATGGCCCGAATGCAACAACCAAGCTGTTAGATTAGAATGGCTTAAGTTTTGGGTGGATTGGTCTTTAGATAATTGCGAAATTCCAATTTTCAAAAACACATAAAATGTTCCGTCCTCAAAACCGATGTAACGGCAAAACTGCCTACCCATCAAAAGAGAAAGCTAACGAGACAGCAAAGCACTTGAATGGGATGGGCGGTAAGCGTGTAACATCGTATCGGTGCAAAGAATGCGCAGGATACCACGTTGGTCACGAAAGCAAAGGACGTAAAATGTCGGCTGATAAAACAGGAAAAAACAAAATTATACACCATAACCATGTGCCTGGGGTACATAGGATAAAATTAGATGATTATGAAAGCTAGTGAATTAAGAATAGGCAATTATATATATGATGACTTTAACGAAGTTCATATAGTTGAGAAAATTGAATCTCAAAAGTTTAATGATTGGAACGGTTCAGAACCGTCTTTAATTGTTTTTAGCAAGTTAAAAGAAACTCAAAACGGGATGTACACTTGTGATGTTGTTTCCGGCATACCTTTAACAGTAGAATGGTTGTTAAAGTTTGGATTTAATCGTCATGATGATGGTAGTGTTTCTGCTCAATTTAGCATAGGCACAAACCCCGTAACTAAGGATTTTATGATGTATTTAATATGGATAAAATCATCTAAAGATTATAGCTTAAAATATTTCCCTTTTTATAGAAATGGGCATCATATTATTAAATACGTTCATCAACTCCAAAACCTATACTTTGCGTTAACCGGAAAGGAACTAACTACCTCGTAATTAAAAAAAAAGCCCGGCTATTTCACAAATGCCGGGCTAAACCTAAAACAAAACAAACTATACCTATTTCTTTTCGCGGGCTTTACGCGTCTTAACTTCTTTCACTGGCTCGGCTTCTTTATCAGCAACAATAGGCTCTTGCTGATCTTTGTCGGTTTCAATTTCGGTTTCAGCAACAGGATCGGCTTCCGTTTCCTCTTCAGAAGCTATCGTTTCATCCATCTGATTGATAATTGCTAAAGCCGCTTGTTTCTCCGCTTCAGTTGAATTACCTGCCGCGATACGTTCTGCTTTATCCTGCTCAGTTTCGACAATCTCCGAGTCATCCGGTGCTATATCAGCCAGTTTATGTTCTGTCAAATAATCCGCGTCTGCCTGGCTACATTCAAATACATTTCCCGGATCGTAAATCCGGCCCGTTGGAGCAAATATAAACCTAACATTTGCCTTTACTTTTAAAGTTTCTTTTTCCATAGTTATAAAGATATGCAATGATACGAAAAAACCCTGTAACATTTCTATTACAGGGTTCTATACTTATTTAGCTACTATGGCTTAGTTAAAGCGGTAATAGCAGCGGCAAACGTACCTTTCACGAATGCTGGCAACCAGTTTGATTTAACAAACAGAACTGCCCTCATTTCAGCTAAGATAGTCACTAAGTTTTTGATGAAGTCATCATTAACGTAACCGATCTGGATGTTAACGTCCTCGCGGATAGCTAACGTTGCTTTCTTGAAGTCACCTGCAAGGAACGAACCAACAGCAACACCATTGTTAGCAACGATACGCAGACCAGCGATAGTCATACCATCAACTGAACTGAATGGTGGCAACAGGTAGCGTCCTTCGGCATCTTTGATTAACTGCATTGCGTAGTAATCAGCAGGGTTAACGACAATGGTATCACCCATGAAGTTGGCAGCGGCTAATTGAGCAACAGCGGCTACCATTACGTCGAAACGGTTAGGTGTAGGCACTAACAGGGCCATTGTCGAAACGGCTGCGAACGTAGGCGCAACAGTTAAGATACCTTTAAGGTTAGGGCTAACACCATCACCAGACAGGATTTGTTCGTCTAACTTCAACGCAACCAATTCGCGCAGTTCGGTGTTAATCTCACCTTGCAGGAACTTAATGTCCGCTAATGCTTCTTTGGATACCTTAATCCAAACCGCAATTTTCTCAACTTTTGCAGTTGCTTCTACGATGTCGAAATCAGTTTGCGGTTTAGTAGCACCCTCAGCAACAGTACCGGCTACACCAGGATCAGCATTTTTCTGCTCAGCCCATGCGATGTACATATTATCAGTAGTAATGATACGTACCAATTCGCGCATGAATGGTTGACGACGAACAATACGGGCAAATTCAGGATCCCATGAAGTAAGACCAATAGTACCGCCTGAGTAGTTACCGGCAATAGTCATGGTTCCGGCTGCTTTCATAGTGAAGTTAACCTTGCCCGACTGATCTTTAGTCATTGCTTCTAAACCTGCTTTATTGGCTTCTACCAACTCTTTCAATTCAGCCTCGAAAGACTTAACTGCAGCAGGGTTACCATTTTTCAGACCAGAAACAACTTTAGCAACATTGTCGTGTTGTTTTTGCATTTCTGCAAGGATTGTTTCAAGTGCTTTCTCCTGGTTGTCTGCAGTGTCTTTCAGCTTCATTGATTTGAACGCTTTTTCAGCAATCTCAGCAATCAACTTGTTAGCTTCATCAGTACCTACTTCGGCCTTTAATAAGGCTGCAAGGTTATGAGCTACATACTTTTGAGCGGCGTCTTCTGCTTGCTCTTTTACAACTTTCATTGCCGCTTCTTTTTTCTGATCATCCGTCAGTTCTCCACCATTACCACCATCAGGCGATAAGTTAGCGCGGAAAAATTTTGAAACGGATGCAGAGCCAGCCCCCATTACTAATGGGTTAAATACTTTTTTCATGTTTTTTAATTTAAATAATCAAAAATTGTTTTTTCATTCTTTTGCGGAATAATGAAATCGTCCCACACCGATTTTGACTGCTCTGATGGCGGGTCTAATTGAGTGGATTTCTCCGGCTCAGTATTGTTTATATTGCCTGTAACGGAATTGCTCCCTAATACTACAAGGCTTGATTCTCTAACGTTTTTCGCTTCTTTAACGACAAAGAAATAAGGGATATATTCAAAGTCTGCTTTATTGGCGATCATTGGCAGGTATTCATCATAACGCTGTTTCTCCGTTTCGTCTGATGGGTGGTTGCTATCCATTGCAAGTTCGATAGTCACGTACTGCATCCGAACGCTTGCTTCGATCTGATCGCCTGATTCTAACCATTCCTTAGCCTTAGCATGGACTACCTTATCTTTAGGGAACTTATAGATCAATGCCTGAGTATCGCCCTGGTATGGTTGCCCTAGTAAAGCGAACGGCATTTTAACCACCATCATTTCAATGTATTCCTTTCTGACAATAACATCGTCAATACATAGCTCGTGGTCGGCAACTAAATAGTTATTCCCTTGCTGCTCCTTTATTGACTTATTCCAGATCCCATCAATATGTAAATCGTTGTGGCTATCCAATATCCGGGTAGTGTTAACAGCGATATAGTAATAAGCATCGTCTATTTTCAAAGCCTTTACCTGATCAGATAGTTTAAGCAGATCAAGAGATTTACAGGTTACAGCTATACCTTTATCGCATGACTTCTGTATGTCGGCTTTTTTAAGGTCAATAATTCCTTTAATGTTACCCCTGAACTCGGTAAACATTTCCTCTTTAGTTGAAAACTCGCGCTTAGGAAAATAAATGCTTTTTATCACTTGTTAACTGGTTTATTTATGTACTTCAGCTTTTTGCTAATAGCGTCCTTAACCTTAGGATCTTCTACGCGTTCACGTATTGCCTTTAAATCTTGTTCGCTTTTAGTTGGCTTTTCCATAATTGTAACAATAATGATACGAATATATGCAAAAGATTTGAAATGCAAATAAAAAAGAAAATCCGGCCAAAATTAATTGAACCGGATTTGCGATCTGACGGGAATTATGGTTAAGCGAATACGAATGGAATCTTTACTTTCCTTTTACCATGTATTAGCGCGCAAAAATTATCTCTATTTCTTTTCCTTTCGGTAGATTCCCATGCTTTAAGAGCTGAATCGTAATAGATGCCAGTTTCAACGTTCAAAACCATTTTGGATTTTGGGTTCCTATCTGGGTTTAGAAATTGTTGTCTTCTTAATTCCACTCCTTCTTTAGATACTTTAGCTAAACCTGTTCTGAAAGCGTGCTGTGTGTTTTCTTTTGAAGTTGCCCATTCTAAATTATCTAAATTATTATTTAATTTATTACCATCGATATGGTTAACGCAGTATTTATTTTCCGGGTTAGGGATGAAAGTTATAGCAACTACTCTGTGCATAGTTTGGGCTGGCAGCGACTTTCTGTCCCCTATAGCAATTCTTCTATAACCATGTTTGTCAATAAGCCCCTCTTTCAATATTCTTCCTTCTAGCCACCTATCAACCTTTCCCCTGCCTGTTTGAATTATTTTGCTTAAAGACCTTGCTCGACCTAAACTGCTAACCTGATATCTACCCTCGCAACCAGGTATATCTTTCCACATTTCTTCCATAAATAAAAATCCATGCCTTTCATCCGTCGAGGTGGACTACTTAGCATGGATATTTTTAAATTTCTTAATTCGGCCTCGACTCCGATTAACTAATATACGGTTTTTAGCTTGCTCCTACAAGTTTGCCATTGACTATTCTGCCTAATTTTTGATAGCGGTTATATCTGTTTATTGACATAAAACTACAAGTACACCGGCAATTTATGACTTGATTTGCTGGTAATGAAAAATCTCCCGGCCTTTCGCATAGATGGCCATCAAGATTAAATGTACTTTCCATTTCTATAATGGTGTCATTCTCTTCAAGATGCGCCCTGCGTTCGTTTTTGTCGTTTCTACCTAACCAAACCTTATATGACTGACCTCCTTGTGTTTCGATCCAAGAAACTGCAGCTATATTTTTACCTAAGTTAGCAATTCGACTTGTTTCGGTACGCGAAATCGTTCCCGCCCTCATTTTAGCACGTTGCCCTAAGCCTTTAAGGAATAACCTAACACGACCCTCTCTATCCATATCCAAATCGGCAACATCACCTAAAGCCCTGCGTATCATTTCGACCGTAGTATCGTTAAGTTCGCGCTGTATCTGGTAAACGTACTGTAAAGCGTAATCTTTCAGTTTGCCCGACCAAACATCTACCAGGAAATCTATTGCGCTTGCCTTAGTTGCCGTTGGTTCGTTTTTCCGCTGCCTGTAATACTCCGACCTAGCCATTTTCATCCCCGTAATCTCATAAGCACGTTGGTATACTGACTGCCATACGTTCCGGTTGATTAACTGCTCTACTGGAATGTTATCCGTTCCTTCCAGTTCAACGTACGTCATAACGGGCTGTATTGACTGCATTATAGCTTTACGAAATAACGGCAATAGCTGTTTTTCCGCTGTCTTATGAAAACGGTTCCAGATTAGGCGCTCTTCTCGGAATTCTTTAAGCATTAGATTTATGCCTTTTTACTAGCTGTATTTTATCTCCTGAATACCAATATAAAGAACCGTTTCTTTTTACCCAATACTTAGGGAAACCAGTTTCGCTGCAAGACCCTATTGGCTCTACCTTTACAAGTTTACCTGTAACTCTCATTACTCTGTCGGTTATTCTGCCGTATTCATCCATCTTGTGGGATATAAACCTAACTGTATCGTTTATTTTTGCTTCCATACCCAAATATACCACTATCCATCAATATCCGGTGTAACAATTTCGATACCTAACATAAACCCCTCAGCCAGCCCAACTTCGTATGCTGCTATCAAATCGGTAGCGTCAAGTTCTAAGATCATAAACCTTCCGCGTTTGGATCTGTTTCGATTTCCCCGCTTACAACGTCCTCGATAAGTATAAGGCCAGATGCTACTAAAATAGCCTTACCGATATCGCCACCTACCGCATCATAACTGTAAATAGCGCGTTTTTCATCTACACTTAAATCAGGCTTACCAAATACTGAAGCCATAAGCGCCAAATCAGGTGCAAGCTCGGTAAACTCGGTTAAGTCATGGCAGGCGATAATATCCGGCCACCACTGCTTAATGATAGCGTTTAGTTTCTGGTCAAACTTGCGTAGTTCGGATATAATTAGGTTTGTGACCAATGATTTATAGCCGGTAATAATACTGTTTTCGCTGCTTTGAGACGCGACCGGGGTTAATGCCCAGGGAATACCCATGACAGCGAATATATTTTTCCAGTTGTTTTCTTCAGACTTGACAAGCTCCATCTCGGCAAGCGTATCGCCATATGGGGTTACTGTAACCTCGGCGTTAGTGAACTTCATTCGTCTGTTGTTACGGGCACCCGACATATCGTTTTGGATAGTCCGCTTAAGGTCGTCCATTTCAGAAACCGTCATTTTGCCTACGCGTTTACCCTCAGATGTAACGTCAACCTTAGACCCAAACAAAGTACCACGCCCTCCGTTCTCAAATGCGGCTCCCTGAGCGGTTATATTTGCTTGGTTGAGTGATATATCGCCTATTGCTATTTCGTCAACGCCTAGCCCCTTTAAATCGGCTAGATTTGGATTCCAGTGTTTAAGGTGTAATATCCGGTCTTTCTCGATTCTGATCTGCTGACCGTTATCGCAGGTATACAGATAGTAAGCAACCGGGCTGAACTTCGATGCGTCATCTTTAACGATGGTGATCCGGTCACGATCTAGTGAGTGAACGGCAACAGGCAATACGTTTCGGGATAACTCAGCGTCTAAGCCCTCGAAATATAGGAAGCCATCCCCAAACTGGTAGTTATACCAAAAGTCTGCCATACCTTCCATGCCTAAATTATCAAACAGTTCGTTTAATGGATGATCTTCTAATTCAGTAAGTGTTTGGGATTTTATAAACGCCCTATTCTCATTGGATATGGCTTTAGAATAGAACTTGTTGAACTTGCGCGCTGCAGGTTTATTTTTCGCCTGGCTGAACATAATCGGTGCTTCTGTAATCTTGCGAACGAATATATTCGCACCGGCATAGAATATCTTATTTGAGTAGGCCGATTTATTTGATAACCCCATCAATCGGAATGTATTACCCATCAGCATTGAGACACCCGTAGCGTAGTTCGGGAAGGTATTGTTTAACGCTTTAACCACCGGAGCCATTACAACGGAAGCTACATTTTTTAAGTAGTGAGTTAATCCCATGCCCAAATGTAACTACAATGTTGCATAAAAGCAAAATAGTCTTACCCAGCCCCAAATTGAAAATCTTCTTCCTCTGTCTTTATCAGCGGCCATGCCACGTATCTGATCGGATCAATGTAGTGATTCCATAGGTCAACGGGCACACCGGACTTTTTATCGTGCCACACGTAGTTATTTAATTCTTTGATGATTGGCCTACTTTCCTCTCCGGGATCTACTATTATTTCGTAATCTTGCATTGAACTGATACCGGCTGTTACAGAACCAGGTGGCTTATAAGCACCTTCAATATTTAGCCCCCTATCTTCTAACTCGGATACAAGCCTAGATTCCGAACTGTCACCTATAATTAATGAAGTAACCCCCGCATAAAATAAGTTTGATTGATATATAGCATCAGTTGACATCCCAGTTTTGCCATAGCAGCCTTTAACGTAAATTCGTTTGCGCTTCCGACTTACAGCGACCTTAACTAAGGTAGTAGGGTCATTGTAAAACCCGTAATCCTGACCGAACGAATAAGGTAGACTTTCGTCAAACTCGCCAATAGACCAATTTTCAAATACAACACCTTCAGCGTTATCCAGCCATCCACCTAACACAACGTGCTTATAGTAAACTGCATTTTTAATTACTTTTCGGTCTAACTTTTCGCGATCTGATTTAGGTGTACGCTCATATAATTCGTAATGTTCCCGCTTAATCTCGAAATCTGTCCAGATGTTATCAGCAATAAGTTCCCGCTCCATATCCATGTAAGAGCTGTGAATATAAAGCACATTGCCTTTAATGCCGTTAAACCCTTCCGATACACCTTCAGACTCAAAGAATTCCTCATAAATCCAGTGCGTTTTAGTTGTCGGATTGAGTAGTAATATGGAGAGGTTGCGTACGTCCTTAGCCCGGATTGACTTTTTGATCTTATCCCAATTATCGAAGCTAGGCATTTCCTCGGCTTCCTCTAACACGAATACTGAAAAGTCTTTAAGCGACTTTAGAGAAGCAGTTTGGTTACCTGAGCTGGTTTTGATACCCTTGAATACTACCTTGCTATTATTCCCTGTACCTATAATCCTGTCTTTTGTTACCTCAAAACTCGAATGTGCGTTAAGCATTTCAATCTTTTCGGTAAACTCTGGTATAATCGAGTCCTGAGCTGATGTAAGCGTGTACCTAGTGTATAATACCCGATGTACGAAGTCTTTAGCCGCAACACATGACCACGTACCTACAGCGAACGACTTTTGACTGTTACGGCCTCCGGTTATGATTACGGTGTCTACGGTGTATAATGGGCTTCTAGGTTCAGCAGATAGCCACTCGAATAAAGGTTCGTATTTTTCAGATAGGATCATTAAAATGGTTTAATAATTCATTATAGCTTATCATCAGGATTATTAAGCCCTGCATCTTCCATTGCTTTGTAAAGTTCCCAAATTGCTTTTGCTACTTCTGGATACTTACTGATACACCCACCTGACATTGCAAAACGAACACCTACTTTTTTAAATTTATCCCCCATGTATTTGTCCTTTGATTGCTGGCAAACAATATAGTAATCACCATTACCGCCATGCATCATATACATTACTGAGTCGCTTATATCACAGTCGTCTGTTAAAATAGCCATATATTATTACTTTTTTATTTACAATTTAGGCAATTAAAACATACCAAAACCCAACAATCCCGTTACTTATGACTCCCCTTACTAAACGATATAGGTGTAGGCGACATTGAACCGTCTTTACTTGAATGGTCAACTTCTTGTTTGTCTGCCCAATTGAACCTGTTTTTCATGTTCATATACCAGCCCGTATAGTTAAAGTCCTTATTTTCAAGGTTTTTACGGCCTTTTCTAGTCCACCATGCTTCAGATAAATCCTTACATTTTTTTATGGTGTCGGAAAAATGTTCCTCACGTTTAGCGATCTCGTAAAAGCTGTCACGTGATATATCCAATTCAACCGCCAATTCAATTATAGAGGCACCCTCTTCTGATAACGCTAACAGCATCAATTCCCACCCATCTGGTAAATCGCTTAGTTCTATTCTAGGTCTGCCCATGTTACTTAGTTTTTAATTCGCTTTCCTCTATTGGAACTGGTATCCCTACACATGCCCAATGTTTCCAAAGTTAAGTATAATTTGTTATTTTTTGGCTTTTGATATAATTGATATAAAGCCGTACCGCGACAACATACTCTGCATGAACCATTGCAAAGGTTTAACTGTGTCTTTTACTTCTTTGCTTTCAATAAACAAAGGCACCTCTCCGACTTTTAGGCATAGTAAATCTGCTATACCTGGTTTATTTGTCTTGATAAGGTTTATAACAAAATAACCCTTAGCCTCGTATTCCTTAATTAATTTTGTTTGGTGTTTTGATGCCATAGTCTTTTACGAACTTTGAAAGTGTATAATCCTTTTTACCCATTACCGTTTTATATATTTTTTCCTCAATACCTCCCTCAGCAAATACCCAATAGACATCGTTAGTTTTCCGCTCCATTGTTGTCAATCTGTCTTTAGCTTGGAAATACGATATAGCTGAAAAGTCAATATTAAAGAATACAAGGTAATCAGCTTCTTTCAGGCTTATGCCTTCACGTCCAGAAATGACCTGTAAGGCAATATTTTTATTTGTTGTATTGAATGTATCAAGGTCTGTACAAAGTTCATCCTGAAATACTGATTTAAGCAAATTAAGTTCCTCTTTGAATTTATAAAATATTCCGATCTTATATTCTTTGAAAAACTCTTTTATATACTCAGCCTTACTGTAATCAATTATTTTTGATTTAGCCGGTAGTTCGGTTACATTTTGGTTATCATCAATAACAATTTTCTTTTCAAATTTAATTGTTCCTGAACATAGCTGATGTATTTTACCCATTAATTTAACTGCAGTGTCCGCTAATATCGTTTCTTCTTTGCCCTCGATCACCCTATCCTTGCTTATACGGTCAATTAAACTGTACGTAATTGGTTTCATTTTTACGGTTAGTACGTGTTCCTTTACTTCGCTGGTAAATCCTGCTTCGATCTGGCTGAACTTGACGAAATACTTATTTAACATTGTATCCATTTTTTCATTCGCTTGCTGCATACGTTCTATGTCTTTTTCCTGACGCTCATGTATGTCAGCTAATAGTAGAAGGTAATTTGGGTTCTCTTTAGATACTTTACGTTTTATCGTCGCATAATACTTGTAAATTATTTCTTTGTTGTTGGTATAGTTGCCTACTATGCCATACCCTAGATCGAACTCACACTTTACAAATCCCATACCTGAGAACCAGTTGTAAAAGTTTTTATAGTGTTTAAACGGGGAATTATTGCTAACCCAAAATTGATGATATACCTGGGAATAGCTTTCAGGGTGGGGTGTACCTGATAAGAATATAATGGGCAGGTTACCGTATTTCAGTTTAAAGTTCTTTGCTCCCTCACTTGGTTTAGGGAAAGATCCAAATCTGTGGGCTTCATCCATTATAACTAAATCAAAATTGGTTTCTTCTATTTTATGTATGCTCTCATTATTGATTATAGTTAACTGGAATTTATTATTGAATCCAAAAGCATTATAATCATCCTCGATAGACTTAATTGCTTTTTTCTTCGTGCAAAACAAAACCCTTTTTGCTCCATATAAATATGCGGTATTTAAGGCTGTTGCGGTTTTGCCCGTCCTTACTTGCATAGCAAAATAAACTATCATAAAATCAAGTAGGATATTAACCCCTAATTCTGAATTTGTAACCTGGTAATCTCTGAGTTGTTTTTCCATGTTGTTTTGATAATGCCAGCATAATGCCAACTGTTTGGCATAAATAATATGCCTTTAAAGGTATTTAAATGATGTTTTTAAAAGATAATGCCGAAAATGTCAATAATGCCACTATAAAAATAAAACAGGCATTTAAAGGTTTGTATTTAATATATATAATTATGCTATATGTTAATATATTATATATATAATTAATATATAAAAAAGTACGTGAGATTATACTAGCATTATGGCATTTTCTCCGCCGATTTTTTCTGGTGGCATTTTCGGCATTATTGACATTTTTAAAAATAATCATCGTTTAAACGTGTTTAAATGGCGTTTTTAGTTCACTTCATTATGCCAACTTATGCCAATAATGCCAAATAGACTATTTTTTATAGTACGTCTCATATAAAACGTGGTCTAAAACTCGCCATTCGTAAAATGGTTCACTTGGCTTGATCTCTGATAAAATTATATTGTAGGTTGATTTAAAAGGGTGTAATGAGTTTTCTGGTTGCTTCATGAACATTGCCCAGTTAGATGACTGTTTGCGCTTTATATCGCATAATAATCGTATCATGTCATATTTAGCCGACTTGATACCTTCTCTTTTCCATTGGTCAATTTTTTTCCAAAGATATGCCGATACATTTTCAATATATTCCCCCTCAAACATATATCCGTTGTTCTTAGCATCTAACTTAAAGCAGCACTTAAAAAGTATTTTATAATCACTATTTCTTGCCATAAACACCATGCTTAATTTTAATTATCAGTTTCCCTTTTGGTAACGTGTTCGAATCAATCCAACGTTTACCTGTACGATCTGGGATACCTAAAGACACACAAATGTCTGAAAACTCTTTTGTTGTAAATGGTTGGTCCTGGTTGGGAAGCTGATTATATAAATCTTTAAATATACCCTGCAGACTTTCCGAAGGGTCTGTTGCCCTTGTGAGCATAGCATTTTTAATAAAGTATTCAGCAAGCAAAATAGATTGCTTTATGTTTTCAGTATCTATGGATGTTTTAGGTGAATAATCGTCTGAGCAAGCAAAATCAATCATATGCTTTATCAGGCAAAACCGATGGATATAGGTCTCCATCTTTGAACGTATAGCCTTTATACTGTCAAATTCACTGCGGTTAATTAAGTCTGTATTTGTCTTTTGCCACACTTTTAGCGAATCGTATGCTTCTGAAGAGTACCTTACTTCCTCTGGTTGCATATCCCCCCATTGGTTAATTGGTAGTTCAATATTCAATAACTTTTGGATAATAAAATCGTAATTTGATTTGGTAGACGGTTCTAATGTAACGTCGCTCCAGTATTCTTTTATAGCATTATCTGGGCAGCATATTAACCACCTATCAAAAAAACCGTTGTCCTCTTTCCCCTCGAATGATTTTGATAAAACAGAGGGCTGTATAGTGCCAATTATGTTTAACATTGGTTGATTGATCCGAATGGAAACCTGCGTTTTCCTGTCTACCACGACTGGCTTCCCGGACCAAACGGATAAATAAAACTGCTCGTCGTTACCTTTACTATATCTCTGGAAGGAGTTGATGAAACCAGACAATTCATCATTATAGATCATTATACCGCGTTCATTTTTATGAAGCTGCTGAACAACCGCTTCAGGAGTTGCATCTGACACAATGGTTTTTATAAGCGCACCAGGTGTTTTGCCTTTGTTCTCGTCGTTTGATTCAAAGTCTTTTAGGTATGCCTGGTAACTTTTATAAATTTCACGTTCTTTTTTTTCGATTGGATCTAATGCCCACGTCAAAGGCGCGGACTTATTTACGCCTGGAGTTCCTACCAATGCAAGGAATATATTGCACCGCTCCTTCCAACTATCAGTAACTTTAATAGAAAAAGTGTTACCGATTGCTGTTGCGGATGTGCATAAAATTGACGAAGCAAGGAAATCGGGATGGAAACGGTTTGTTTCGCAAACTTCTAAGATAATATCCTGCATGTTTTTTGGGAAAAATGATAGTGGGAACTTAGACATTTTCAGCCCCTTCCTTTACAATTTGTAAAAAGTCATTAGCCATAAAATTATTTCTTAGTTGATTTATCCACGAATGATTTACCCAAAAAAGTAACCATCTTTATTTTATCTTCTTTTACCCAGTTATAAACAGTCTGCCTTGTTATGCCGTTATCTTTAGCATATTTACCGACTGTTAGTAAATTAGCGGGATTTGGTGGTTTATTCTCCATATTCAAATATACATTTTGTTTTACACTTTGTAAAATTTATAAGCATAAATATTTTATCACAATTCTGCTTTACGGACTTTATTTCGGCTGTTGTCATTTCAAGTACTTAAATATATGCGCAATCACATCTACAGTCCATCCGTTACCCAACATTTTGTAACGCTGAGAATTCGAAACCGATGCGGTGTAATTATCCGGTACGGTCTGCAAACGCTCGCATTCGATCGGGGTAGCTTTCCTGTAATTGTAGGATTTTGGGTAGTCACTTATATTGAAGCGTCCCGAAAGTTCAGCAGATATACAAACCATTTTCCCTTCAATACCGTATATCCTATTTTGTTGGTATGTCTGCGATCCGTCTGGTTTTTTTGGATTTAGAGTCGTAACATTATTCGTAGTTGACGGGTCCATTAATTTTACTCCCTCTCCTTTATTTGTTGTTAGATATGGTGATTTTTTGCCATAGTGAATTTTACCATTCATACCCCTCCCGGATGGATTTGTATTAAGTGATTCTGATTTTTTATCAAATGGAATATCCTCTAAGACATCTTTTATAAAAATTTCTTTGTCTTGTGGGTAATTACCCTTTATGTCTATATTTGTCCAATACAGTCTTTTCCTATTCTGCGCTGAAACTAAAGCCGAATTTATTTCGATAGGCTGAACTCCTAAATATCCGCTTATAACATCTTGATATTCCTTTTTCATTTTCACGTTTTCGAGCAAAAACTTAACATCCGGATTATACATTCTGCACTCTTTCAATAATCTTACAAACTCGAAAAATAGCTTGGATCTGGGATCTTCAAAGTTTAACTGTTTACCGGCAAAAGAAAAACCTTGACATGGACTACCAGCGATAAGCAAATCAATGTGCCTGCCCTTGTCAACCTTGACTTTTGTTACATCGCCTAACCTAACAATTTTAGGATAATTCGCTTCGCTGACTTTAATTGCATACTTGTCAATTTCAGAAGCATAATAATTATCTACCTTAATTCCTGCCCTTTCTAAAGCAATCATTCCGCACGACATTCCGTCGAATAAACTTAATACATTCATATATATAAACTTAAAACCCCCTTCAAAATTTCTATAGCGTCTCACTTCTATATCAATTTATCAGGGGTCTGATTAAAATTTCTTTTTGCTGTTGTGAGACGACATTACAATGATAGGCATTAAAGACCGAATCGAAATGTAACAAGGTGGTTACAATTCTCTCTTAATACTTCCCGACTTAATCATCGACCGGATCGAACTTTCGGTTAATTTCGCGTCCGGCTTCATGTCACCTAAATATTGAACTGTATATATACCTTTGTCAACCGCTTTGAAATATAACCGTCCAGCATCCCCAGACCAAACCTGAGCTTTTAAAGGCATTTCTATTTCATCTACTTCCACAATCGGAACAACACGACCCCGCAATTCAGGGGAATATTCTTTCCCAGGCAAATATTCCGCTCCAATGCTTGCCTGAATTACGAACGCAAATTTATTAATCAAATGCCGGACGTGTAAATTTTCCGCTGCCATATCCATATGGTCGGGCGGAACAAGTACCGCTGCGATTTGCGGATCTACCCTGTACGGTATAGATTTGGCTGTCATAGCGATATATTCGATCTCTTTTGCGTTGAACAGGCACACCGTTTCTGGTATGCCGTCTATCAATTTACCTTTTCGTTTCGCTACCATGATAATTTGAATTTATCTGTTCCGAAATCGTTAATTAACTCTACGTTTATACCCTCGTTTCGTAAACGGTTAATCGCATAATCACCAACACGGATTCTTAACAATTCGTTTTTATGGTTCTGCGCCAATGTCATTAATTGGCTTCTGATCTGCCTGTACTCGATTGATTCGGTACGTTCGGCTAAGATTGTTGATAATAGTTTTTTAGGCATTATACTTTTGATTTTAAGGTTATTGTTTTTGTATTTTCTGATTCTCTTAATTTAAAGCCTTTACGGATTATTTGGTTGACCTTTCCGTACGGTAATTTTCTTACCATGGCGATTTCTGTCATCGGCAATATACGACCGAAATAGTCTTCCATTATATCGCCATATGTTTGATTTAAGATAGGCTCTTTCCTTAACCCAATCTTGTATACCAATCTACGTAAAGTATCAACATGACAGCCTATAGCCATCGATATCGCACCGTATGTTTCGGTCTTGTAGTTATTCATTAAATAATCTAAATCTTTGTCTGTGAATATGAATTTCGGTCTTGCCATCTACCCCCAAAGGCCGGATCAATGTCCAGCCGTTTGAGGTGTAAGAAGATATTTGTTTTTATTTGTTTTGCCTAACTATTCTGATCCGGTTAGGCTTGCGGAGTTACCACTGTTTAGCAGCAAGTAATTTTTCTATAAAGGCATTACGAATAATAACCGCTTCATCAATTCTCGACTTCATTAATTCAATTCTAGCCTGATCCCGGGGAACAACTATTTCATGCCATACAGGATCGCCATTATAAATAGCATAATTAAAGAAGTATGCTTTATCCGAGCCAGTTACCCACATCTGATGCTGCATCTGATCTATGTAACATTGATCAATTATACCATCCATTACCAAGCGGAACAATTTAGGCGATTTAGGGCATTTTATTTCTAATACTGCATTATCAGACACCATCCCATCAGGACTTCCCCCCGTGTCAGCATTTAAAGCAAAGAATCCGCATTGGCTAACTGTTAAGAATTGTAGCTCTTTTAACTTTGAGAATTGTTCAAATGCTAAAGGTTCTGTTTCGATACCATGTTGCATATCGTAACTTACAAATCCCTCGTCTTCATCGGCCCCATACGCAATATCTACAGCCATTTCAAAAGCGTATGTTTCACCTGTTTTCCCTAGCCCTTTAATTCCCATCAGGTCATTAATACGCGAGCTTGTAAACTTCCCGTATCTTTCTTTTCTCCAAGCTAAACTACGCTGCTCCGACATACTCTAAATATTTTGTTTTTACTTCCTCTGTTAATTGGTAAGCCTTTTCAATAGCTTCAACTGTTGCATTTGCTGCCTTTGCTTTTTCGAAATTTGCTTCTGAGAACACCGGCTTTTGTTTTTCAACTGGCTGTGTTGGTTTTATCCTAATACCGTCCTGAACTTTACCAAATGCTTTAATATCTCGTAAGACAAAGAACTCTAAACGGATTCCTTTCCAGTTACCAATATTCCAGCAGTCAATTTCATTGTGACCGTTTTTTCTTGCAAATCCAGCGATAACTTTACGGTTGGTTGAGTTGAGCACCATATCCTTTATAGGCTCCACAAACGAACAAAAATACCCATCTGTTTTTTCGCCTGAAACGTCTACCGCTGTTTGATACCAAGCGTCTTTAATCGTAAATATTAAAGGCTTTCCCTCTATGCTAAAAGCATCCAAATCAGCAGCAGCTAAGTGCGTTGATTTTCTGTATTTCCTACAGTCTATGTTTTCTTCTCTCATTTTATTTCAATTCTTTACTTAATTCAATCATATAAGGCTTAATAATATTGCTGATCCCATACGACAAAGCAGCACCCATTTCTTTACCTGTTTCAGTTTTAAATTCTGCATTTGACATTTCAATAAACTGATCGAATATTTTACGGATTAATGCTTTGTCGTGTTCGGTGTCTGTCATCTTCAAATTTACTTATTAACCCTATGATTTACCTGTTTTTGGTGTAACGTGTTCGTTACTGTAGTGATTTGTAGGCTTTGTAGATTTCTTCAAGCTCGGTAGCCGAAGTTCTTACTGATTCATAAGGAATAACGAAAACTTCTTTACCTAAAATAGTTTCTTTATAACCGGTGAGGTTGAAGTAAACGAAATCTTTAGTCACAGTACAAGGTATAGGGGTATCCTCTTGAAGTATAACACACTTTGGCTTATTCTGCTCTTTTATCCACGCCTCTGCGGCTTCTTTGGTTGAGAAGGCTTTATAGTTAGCGCCATATTTATCTGGAAAGCAAACAGAGTTAAATGATAATTTATATCCATCCTCATTAGGATTCCATAGCGTCCAAATACCTTTGTTGTTTTCGTACTCATTAGTAGCACACCACCAATCATCCCCCTCATAAAGCGGTACCCCATCCTCACTCGTAAGTACGAATACCGGCGGCTTTATACCTACTTCAGCTGCAAAGTCTGAGAAGGGGATGACCCTGTAAAATGTAGAGTTAAATACCTTATATTCTTTACTCTTTTTATCTGTGATATATGGAGATTTAGTATTTGGGTAAACAAAACTGTCAGAGTAAGAAATAAGACTATCGTACTTAGGGAATTTGCACTCAGTTGGTAGATCACCCTCCCATGACCTCCACCCCTTACTTTCATAGTGCTCCATCAGCAACTTAAACTCTCGTTCGTTGTTGACTTGGATTGCGCATTTTCCGGATAGGATGCTTTTACCTTTAAGACTATTATTAATTGCTTCGCTAAGCATTTGCTTTGCCTCTTCTAATTTTGCTAAGGCTTCTTTTAATTCGTTCATTTTATCTTGTTTTAGTTGTTTCCCACTGACTATTCCTAACCTTAATAACTCCGCATTTATCCAGGCAACATAAGGCTACCATAACGATTAGCATTGCAGCCACGTACTGAACGAACGGAATAGGGCGCGTGTTGGTGTCTTGTTTGATGTATTGCTGACGGTTAGACATTGGAACCCTCGCTTCCTAAGAATTTAAGATAGCTTCCCCGATCATATATCAAGGGCTTATTTAACCTTACTTCATAGCTGTCTACATCATTAAAGTCAAATTCGTCTCCTTGCTTTTTAACCAACTTAATAGCCATAATTAATGTGGCCCGACAAGCGTGACGTACAGCCCACAATGCCTTTACCTCCGCTGGCTTTTCGCTTGGCATGAGTTTAAAATATTCATTATCTTCGATGCCTTTAAAATTTGCATCAGCTTCCTCAAAGTTGGCTATTGCTCTGTTGAGGTGTTCGATTGATTGTTTTAGGTTTTCTAGCATGGTGTTACCCTTTAAGTATTACTTGGTTATAAAATCTGTTAGTTACTTTTTCCCAGTTTTCGTCTAGGTATTCCGAGGCTGTTTGCGTTTCGACGAATTGCGACCTGTAGCATCCGTTTTCTTCCTGCTCTACCATCTGTTCTTCGCGGTTCAAACCCAGACATTCGATCCACTTCAGAACGTCATCTTCCAACGCTAAATCGTACCCCTTTTCGGTAATGAACTTGATTACCTTTGAATTTACTGCCTGTTCGGCTATTATAAGTTTGCTCATATTGTTTTGTCTTGTTAGGACAATGTTACGGATTGTAAATGACATTACCAAATAATAATTAAAATAAAATAAATTAGTTATTATCAACTATTGTATTTACATTTGCTTTATGGAAGAATTAAAAAGCAGATCGCAAATTAAACGCGAGGCGTTGTATGCGAACATAAAAGAACGTTGGGATTTATTATATAAGCCAGGAGAGACACAAAAAACACCTGTAGCTGAAAGCATCGCTCGGGAATTTGAAACGTCTCTGAGCACTGTAAACAGGATTGTGGGTAATATTAAAGGTAGGTAATATGGAAAGGTTAATCATTAATTGTCAAGTAGACAAAAAAGATAGTGCAGTCGTTACTTCGGTAGGCAAATCGTTAAGTAAAAACCCGGAAACATTAGAATTAACCGTTAGTGAAAGTGGTAATTTCGCATCAATACGTGTTGGTAAAGATGATGCTGTTAAACTGATAGACCATTTAATTAAGGCATTCAGCTTATGAAACCCACACACGCAGCAATAGCATTAATTTGCTTCGGACTTTTGGTTTGGGTTGTAAAATATATGGAGACGATATGAGACACGAAAAGATATTTAAACGTGAAGACGGAACACAAGTTCAGATAAGCATAACACTTAGTGTTGAGACCTATAGAGATTCCCATAGATATGAACCCCAAGTTAGATGTAAATACAAAGGAAAGAGGACATGGATTTCACCTTTATTAGAAGACACATTTAAATTCACAACTGAGCAAGAGATTCAAGAAACAGCCCTAGAGTTATGGGAGCAATTAAAACCTAAATTCATATAATATGAAAACAATAACAGAAATACTTGACGAGATAGCCCCTAAATATCATCATGAAAACTATGAAATGTTAATTTGTGGTGTAGAAGATTTCGGATTAGAAAGAATTACTTCTGCACTCTCAGAAGCATCCGAAATCTATGCTAATCAGAGTAAATGGATTAGTGTTGAGGATAGGTTGCCGGAAAACAGGACCTACGTTTTATCTTTTTCACCTAACTACAATAACATAGCCGAATTTAAGCATGGTTGTTTTTTTGAAGGGTTAGAGAGATTATATAACGTCACCCACTGGCAACCATTACCTACAACCCCTCCAAAACCCGACCTAACAGATCAGTAACATTCTGGCCCAACTTCCTCGCTAAAAAAGGCTTAATCAAAGGCCATACAGCAATGAACAGTAAACGTTTAACCCACCCCAGTTTAGCTTCTTTAGCTAGATCCTGGGGTGTTACGTTTTCTAGTAAATCCACGTCGCCAACTAGCGATTCTATTTCGGATCTTCTCATAACTTCGGTGCTTCTGGAATGCTGTTAGCCATTGATACGATTGCTTCATCTTTCTTTGCACTGGATTGACTTGATCCAAAGAAGTAGTTTAGGACTTGTGTTAATGCCGCTACGATTGCAATAATTACCTGCGGATCGGATTGAGCCTTACCTTGGAAGTAAGTCGTAAAGAAGTAAGCGAATGATAGTACAACCACGAATAGCGCGATTGATACCTTTAATGTTTCTGTTGAAAATTTCATATGTTATTTAGCTAATTCAATATGTGGTAGGTCTGGCAAAGTTCGCCACGTACCACCCAAGATAATAGGAATGTCCATACATTTAGCCGTAGCCATGATGTGAGCAGCTATAATTCGAAACGCTGTATCAGCATTCCAATCTATTTTACCATTCACAAACGGAACAAAATCGATTGCGTGCCCAT
>Ga0247813_10001136_pt1 | contig 21116 bp, 13 predicted proteins | sample UWRJL169409C1_FD_180719 | JGI IMG/M metagenome (GOLD analysis project Ga0247813, IMG submission 180719) | Plant litter microbial communities from Arlington Agricultural Research Station in Wisconsin, United States - UWRJ-L169-409C-1 | ecosystem: Environmental > Terrestrial > Plant litter >...
TTATAATTAGATATTAATGTACTTTGATCTCGTGTCCAGTCCTTTTATTTTTAATGTGCAAAATCTATCTGTGAAATATATCTATGATATTCAGCGTATTGTCATGTGGTAATTAACTAAGTTAACAACACTCATCATTTTTGCCATCCTACTTTTTATTCTTCTTTTTCTACATTACAAAGTTATTTCAATCCGTCATTACGATTTGTTAGCCAATACTATCTAGTGCTATTTACTGTTAATTGCAATTGCTATCGTGCCTACCACAAAATAACAATCAACCATTAAACCCGCCCTTACCTATTGAAGCGATTATCTTTGTTAGTAGCTAAGATCAGAAAAACTGCCAAACCTACTTGGACAGCTACAGGATCAGCACTATTAGTATAATAGTATTCCTCTATTACATTAACTTTAGTTGTGTCCATTTCTAAAACTATAATCTGTTGCGCTATATCAAGGCTTTTAATGATTGTCTAAGTATCATTTACATCTTGTAATTGTACAATTTCTTCTAGTGTATTATAAATTATAATCTCTGTTATCATACTATTGCCAGAAAATATAATATTCTATTCCAGTCATTGAAAATCAAAACTTTATTTGTATAAAATTCCGGATCAAGATGTCAAGTATATCAACCCATATCGCGGACTATATTCCTGTGTACCACAAGTATGCATAAACCGGAGGCGAAGTAATAATACACCCGGAACGTTTCATTTCTGCAGGGCAGGCGATATACGTACAAATACAAAACCTTATCACGGGATGTGTACTTGTAAAACAATTCGATATCATTGTCAATACTAAACCACTTACCCCGACGCTGGTGAATCTGACTACCTGTTTCAATAGCGAAATGACTATTGCTTTTAATTTTAAGCAACTGGAAATATATTATTATCAAACCAACCCGATGTATTTATCTCCTACTATGCCAGCCAAGAGAATGCCATGGCAGGGATTAATCCAATAGTAAATCCGGAAAATTTCATGGTTGCTTCAAATCCACAAATAGTTTATGTTTCCATAACCAACAATTTAGGCTGTACAAGTTACACAAGTTTTTAAGTAGAGTTTTACAGTGTCCCAACATTACAAACTATAGCTCCTTTGACGATATGTAGTAATGGCAGTACCGATGTTTTTGACCTGACACAACAGGAACCGCTATTAGCTGCAGGGCAAGAAAATATATCCTTTGAATATTTTACTACGCTGGATGATGCCCAAAACGGCACTAATCAAATAGCTACACCAACTAATTTTTAATTACTTCTTCTCCACATACCATCTTTGTTTCATTAATAAATATTCACGTTTGTCTGAGTCATTCAGACTTTCAATTACTTATTATGCCGCAACCTAACGTGATCCAACCTCCAAATATTATAGTTTGTAGTGATACTGAAACAGCATTATTCAACCTGCAAGAATATGAACATCTACTGCTTGGCGGCCAAACCGGAATAATATATAATATTACTTAAATGATATTGATGCATTCCAGGGCAACAATCCAGCACCTGATACGCAGTATTTTACAAATTCTGTTACCACAGACAATTTTCGTAACCTTAAGTAATGTAGCAGGCTGTCGGACTTACATTAATTTTCAACTTTTAGCGCTACTAAATCCGGCAGCCAAATTATTACCTCCCCTTATGCAATGCGGTAGTTATGACACTACGCTATTCAACCTGAAATCTTATGAAGACCTGTTGATTGGAGATCAGGAAAATTTCACTAAATGGTGATTAAACAATGATGCTTTTGACATTTCCTTTTTAAATGTTGCCAAACTCAGAATTTTTAACAGATATGGATTGTTAGTGTATGAGCGTGCAGCATATACCAATCAATGGTACGGACAGGATAATAATGGCCATGAGTTGCCGGTTGGTACCTATCTTTATTATATTACATAAAAAACGGATACGCTAAGACTGGGTGGGTTCACATCAGTAGATAGTTCATTTAGTTAATTTGTTAGTAATTATAGCAGATGATTACATAGCCAGCGATAATATTTTCGCTGGCTATGTACTTTACATCTTAATCATCCAGCATTGGTTATTGCCTATTATTGAAAATCTTAAAATTTTAAGCAAGTAAACTGCATTAAAAATTGGTATTAGGTTACGTCAATCTGCCTCAAATATTTTGTGGTGGTAACAGAATTCAATTTCCACAGTTGTGCCGTTATGGTTTACAATATTGTATTTGGCATCAAGATCTCCCGTTAGCCCCTCTATAAGTTTCAAACCTAAAGAGTTTACTTTAGAAATATCAAAACCGGAAGGAAGTCCAATACCATTATCTGAAATTTTGAGAACAAAATAGTCACCATGCAAATATTGTAGGGAAATGGTTATTCTGCCTCTTCCATCATTAGGAAATGCATATTTAATAGCATTTGTTATCGCCTCATTTAATATTAAACCAATGGGTACCGCCTGTGATACATCCATTACCAACGGCTCAATGTCAAGTTCAAAGATAATTTTGTATTCAAGATTAAAACTGTCCTGAAGGTATTCCACAAGCTCCGTAATATATTCGCTAATATTTATAGCAGCTAAATTGTCTGCCTTATATAATTTTTGGTGTATCAGCGAAATAGAAAACATACGATGCTGGCTATCATTAATTGCTGTTATAGCAGCTGAGTCGCTTAAGTAAGATGATTGCGTATTTAAAAGGCTCATTACGATTTGCAGATTATTTTTAACCCTGTGGTGGATTTCTTTTAGCAGCCACTCCTTTTCGTTTACCAATTTTTCCAGCATAACATTTTTAATAGTTATCTCTTTTCTTCTTTTCTGATGTGAGATATATTGTCTGTAAATTAGTACAATTATAAGGCTTAATAGCGCAATTGCTACTAGGCTTACGTTTTTTTCAATAGTTGTTTTTGACAGTTTTATTTCCTGCAATTCCGCTTTCTGTTTCAGGAACAAATTATCTTTATTCCTTTTTTTTACTTTGTACTGTACTTCCAACTCCGTCAGCTGTTTGTTTTTGACCTCATTAAACATACTATCTTTATAAGAGTCCGCTAATTGGTGATTTTTAATGGCGCTAATATAATTTCCGCGGGCAGAATCTATTTTAAACGACATGGTGTACATCGAATACATCTTTTTTTTATCTTCCACATTTACTATATTTTTAAATTGTTGAAGATATTTTAAGCTTAAAACATACTTTTTTTTATGAAAGTTATAATTTGACAATGCAACTGATACTAACCATTGCGTTTTAACATCTTCTGCCCACAGACTTTCAACGTGCGGAAGAACCTGAATGAGCTCCTGATAATATTTTTCCACCGCAGGATAATTTTTTATTGCTAGATAGCTTAAAATAAATCTGGATAAAGCCCGTGACTGTAAAGTTATCGTTCCTTGCTTGTATATATTTTCCATTTCATTTAAATATAATAATGCACGATCTTTATTGTTATTTGCCAGTAATGCCTCATAAAGGTCCAGTCCTGCCACAAGCGTTGAGTTCCTGTCAATATATTTTTTTGAAATTTGATAGGATGAAGTTAAATATTTAACAGCGTCGTCATTTCTACCCATATGACTGTAAGTTATAGCAGCGAATTTATACAAATCTATCATGTAAAAGCTATTATCATTAACCTTTTCGGCCATTTCAATTGCTTGAATAATGCACTGTAGTGCCTTTTCATCTTCAAAAAAATAACTATACGTACCTGCCATCCAGGAATAGATAATTTGCATGTCTGGTTTGCCTGCTGCTTTATAATATTTAACCGCTTCACTAAAATATATTAATGATTTTTTTTGTTTGTCTTTAGAGGAAAGTAAACTCATTGCACAGTCCTCTAACGCCATCCCTATAAAGAGTTTATCGTGGGTTTTCCTTGCTAAAAAAAGATTTTTTCTTGTTAGAGACCAACAGGTATCAAAAGGGCGGCTGTACCGATAGGCTAAATAAAGCGCCCTGTTAGCGTTGAATAATCCATTATTATTATTTATAGCTATATAAATAGCGATACCTTTTTTCGCAAATTCAATACTTTTATCATAATTACTTCCATAATTGTATGCTTTAGAGTATAGTAAATAAGTGTCTGCCAAGTATTTCTTTGACTGTATAATGGCAGACAACAGCTTACTTTTTTCGGCAAACACAAATGCCGTATCCATAGATTTTTGGTAACCATCCATATAAGACTGCTCCACATGATAATCGCCAAGTGCTAAATAAATTTTAATTTTTTGGCTATCCGATTTAGCTTTCGTTAAGTCACTTATAAGATGGTTATATTCGGCTCGATTATATTGTGCATCAATTCTACTTACCCCACATAAAAATATAAGTACGGTTATAAAGTATTGTTTTTTCACTAAAATTAATTTTATAGTGCGCATATAGTTTTCTTATAACAAAATTTTACTTGCCTACTATGAAGCATGTAGCAATTATAAAATTCGGAATAATGTTTAATTAGTTAACCTGTAAGTGTTTTGACAGGCTAATATAATTAAACTTATGCATAGGATATGTGCCTATGCAATAAATTTAAATTAACAGTTTTTTAGCGACAACGTATTAATTTACTTGTTTTAGATTACTAGAAGGTATGCGGTAAAAAATACTGAATAAAAAAACCTAGCCCTCACGGAGAATTTTCGACCCATTTTATTGCTGATTTAAAGAAACTTGCTATCATCTAATGTTCATTGCATAAAAGAACATTCTTCCACAAGGGTACAGGAAAGGTGGGGACATAAATCTTAACCGCTTAAATCGTCTTTACAACTGTCTTATAAGCCTGCGAGATATAGGCTCATGCCAACATTTATCATAAGGCTGTCACTGTTCCCGCTCCATTAGCGTGCATCAAACAATGAATATTGACTATCCGTAAATTAGCAGGAAGCCCCGCCTTTGTAAAGGTCTGGGTCTCTAACGGCATCGGTATTGCAAACTGAAAAGAAACTGAAGATATGCGAGTCATTGTAAAAATTGGTACACCAACGAGCAATACTACATATAGTTAACTGCGCCCCCGTACATTAAGGCTCAAGGAACCCTTACATGCATTGGTAATACAAGGAAGTGTTATCGGCTATTTATTAGGTCTGACTTACCCATATCAATAAGTACTTAATATCATGCATAGTTAAGCTTTTAACTTTTTCTGTGGCTCCATGATGTCAGTAGCGTTAATGTTTAGGTAATTACTACTGCCTTAGATTTAATTTAATTATTAAAGCTGCTACAAGATCATTTTCAATAAATAGGAGCATTGCGGTATTCTTAAATTATGTTAGGTTTATAAATGATTTTAAAAAAAAACTTGTTTTTGTAATTCTTAATAAATGAACCTGCACTATGAATTTGCTATATACCGAGGTTTGAAAAAAATACCTTGTTATATCGTCAGCATTCCAATAGAAATAATGCTCAGCACCCAAATTAGTCTCAAGGCACATTATTTGATTATTATTTGCAAACATGTAACCCTAAAAAATAAATGTATGGAAACGAACGACTACTCTAGAACTGCACTAATTCTTATAGATCCTTTCAACGACTTTCTTTCAGAGGGTGGAAAACTTTATTTTTTAACTAAGGAGACGGTGGAAGGCACTAATATAGTACGGAATATTAAAGCACTTTTAAAAAAGGCTAGGGAGCGAAACATACAGGTAATCTATGCGCCTCACCGGCATACGGCACAAGGGGACTATCTAAATTGGAAATTTCTTGCGCCATCCCACCAGGGAAGCAAGAAAGTTACACTTTTCGAAAAAGGCACTTGGGGCGCCGATTTTCATCCTGACCTGCTCCCCGAGCAAGGCGACCTAATAGCCCAGAACCACTGGACCGGAAGTGGCTTTGCCAACACAGACCTTGACTTCCTATTGCGGATGCATGGCATCGAGCATATTGTACTTTGTGGTATGAGAGCCAATACATGCATTGACTCTACTGCAAGATATGGCGTTGAGTTAGGCTATCATGTTACGCTGATTAAAGATGCTATAGCTGCTTTCAACTGGGATGAAATCAACGCTACTGTGGAAACCAATTTCCCCAACTACGGGCACTGTATCCTAACCACTGAAGAATTCACAACCGCACCCGAGTAAGCAATGCCACTTTTATTTAATATGCATTAATAATCCTTATTGCAAGCAAAAGCCTGCAGCGGTCTGCAGGCTTTAAACACATTGGGGGAATGTTAAATTTTACTGCCCGTGAGGCATTCTTATTATGGCTTTCAACGTTGTGCCTTTTTCGGAATCTTCTACGGCTTTATTTATAGTATCCAGATCATAGAAAGTAATTATCTTATCAAAAGGAAAGAGACCGCTCTTGTAAAGGGCAATCAGCCTCGGGATAAAAATATCAGGAGTGCTGTCGCCTTCCAATACATATTCAATAGACTTGCCACTGAACAGGGCTGCATTGTCCACTTCAAGCTTTTCTGATCCCGAAACAGCCACCAAAGCACATTTACCCCTTGCCCTAAGTGAATGGACCGCCTGGTTAATTACCTCGTTCCTTCCTGTAGTATCCATAGCGTAATGTACCCCCTCAGCTAAAATATTATCCTTGATGTAGGCTGAAGCGATGTGTACTTTACTATTTACGGTATGCGTTGCGCCAAGCGTCTTTGCAAATTCCAGCCTGTTGTCATGTATATCCACCGCTATAATTGTAGTGCAGCCTGCGGCTTTCGCTGCCATCAGCCCGGCAAGCCCCACGGGGCCTACCCCAAAAACTACAATGCTCTCGCCCGCCTTTGGCTGTAAAGCATTCAGCACGGTTCCCGCACCTGTCTGTAATCCGCAGCCCATTGGTCCAAGCAGCTCCAAGGGTACATCAACGGGCACTTTAACTACATTACTCTGTGAGGTTAATGAAAACGTGCCAAAAGAGGACTGTCCAAAAAAGAAGCCCCCTAGAGGGATGCCCTTTGCATCGTGGTAGGGACAGGAACCATCTGTCCTTGGACCCACTGTATTTAACCTGAACATTTCTGTGCAGTAAGAAGAATGCCCTGAAAGGCAGTAGTCGCAGTTGCCGCAGCTCGATGGTGCGAGAACTACATGGTCGCCTGGCTGTACTTTGGTCACCTGGCTGCCTACTTTTTCCACTATGCCCGCCCCCTCATGCCCCAGTATTGCGGGCAGCGGGAGGGGAAGGTGTTCGTCTCTTACAGCAAGGTCTGTATGGCAAAGGCCTGTGGCTACAATTTTTACAAGTACTTCATTAGCGCGAAGATCAGTATCGAGGTTTATTTCCTGTATCTCGAATGGTTGGTGTGCTGCAATAAGTACAGCGGCTTTAATTTTCATAACTTATAATTTATTTAATGTTGGGTATGTATGGCCTGATACAAAAGGCGTACCCCCAAATTAAAAGTCATTAAATCAGCGCATTATGAAATAGCTATTTATAAAGCCCTGCGAAATACAGATGTCACCATCTTCAATTGGCGATATTCAACTGATATGTAGGATAGTAGTAGAAATGATTACGCCCGCTCTTTCGAACGGGCATAATTGAATCTATAGTCCCTGTCTTATATCAAGCCCTACTTCCCGAAGAATATCCAACTTCTTCATCTTGGAGTTGAGTGTTGATGCTGGGACATTCAGCATTTCAGCAGCACCTCCGGGACCCCAGATTTTACCCTTGCATTTCTTAAGGGCCTTGATTATATGGTCACGTTCGTTCTCATCAATTGTTTTAATGCGGTTCTCATCCTCATTTAGTTCCACGGTACCTCCAAGTGATCTTGAAACACGAAGCTCCCTGATAAGATTATCCTTTGCAAGGAGCACACCACGCTCGATGAGATTTTCCAGCTCACGTATATTCCCGGGCCAGGTATAACCCAGGGCATCATCCATCGCTTTATCAGAAAGGCCGGTAATTTTCTTTCCTGTCTTTAGGTTATACTGTTCAATAAAATGCTCGACTAAAATCGGTATGTCATCCCTGCGCTCACGTAAGGAAGGTAGTTCTATAGGGAAGATATTAAGGCGATAATATAGGTCAAGGCGGAAGCGACCTTCAGCAACTTCCTTCTCCAAATCCCTGTTCGTAGCTGCAATAATGCGTATATCCACTTTTATCGGGCTGCTGCCCCCTATCCTGTTGATTTCCTTTTGCTGGAGCACACGAAGCAGTTTGGACTGCAATTCCATAGGCATATCACCAATCTCATCCAGGAATATGGAACCCTTATCCGCAAGCTCGAACATTCCAATCCTACGCTCCATCGCACCGGTAAATGAGCCTTTTTCGTGGCCAAAGAGCTCGGATTCAATTAAATTTGCAGGCAAAGCAGCGCAATTAATTTTAACCAGCGGCTGCTTTTTGCGTGGGGATAGCTCATGGATGCTCTCGGCAATCCGTTCTTTACCCGTTCCGCTCTCACCAAGTATTAATACCGAAGTATCCACGGGTGCAACCTGCGCAACATTATCAAATACATTAAGGAGCAAGTGGCTGTTTCCGATTATGCCTTCAAAACCTTCCAGAAATTCATGCTGGCTTTTAGTGGCACTTTTACCCACGGCTGCTGACAAGGCCGGCTGTCGCTCGGTATTTAGCATACTCTGGATCGCCATCGTAAGTGCGGTACAGAAACGGCTGCATAGCAATAGTTGTTCCTCTCCGTAAATATCGGGGCGGCGGCTATAGAAAAAGAAATGGAAAATTTCGCCATCAGGCAGTGGCAGCGGCTGTATGAAAGTGGATTGCATCCCAAACACGTCCGCTACTATCTTAGGCATTGATGGTGATTTGGCCAGTGCTGTAAAATCACTGCCATTATAATACACTGGCACCTTTTCTACCTTTGTTTGCTTTTGGAGGTCAGTGATGGCTTCAAGCTTTAAATTGGTAATCTCCTTAAATTCAGCGAGGCCGATAATCTGGTATTCATCAAATCCTATCCTGAGGTAGCTCATCGCGGAATAGGGCAGCCCTTCATGGTTCTTAAATCCTGCTGCCATATAATCAAAAGGTACGTAAGGCTGCAGAGCTTTACCGATATCGAGGAGTTTCTCTTCCCAACCTGCTTTTTGCCCGGTTATCAGGTCAAGTTTCTTGCGGAATAATTTTTCCTTGCGAAGACCTGCCTCAAGGCTATTTTCATGGCGGTATTGCGCCACCTCTAGGGTAACCAGCAGATCCCTTTCCCGAAAGGGCTTTACAATAAAGCCATGCGGCTGGGTGGCCTTTGCAGCCATAAGCACATCATGGTTGGAATTTGCAGAGATAAAGATAAATGCCCTGTTTTCATCCTTTAGAATTATTGCAAGGTCGATTCCCGTCTGAGATCCCTTTAGAAAAATATCGACCAGGACAAGGTCCGGATCCTGAGTTGCAATAAGTGCCAGCGCCTCCTTTACAGAGCGTGCTGTCCCGCAGACAAAGTAGCCGTTTTTTTCCAGCATGATCTGTAGGTCATGGGCTTCAATAAACTGGTCTTCTACAATGAGTATTTTTGGTTTCATGTCCAAATGCGGTTATTTATGGTTTAAAGTATAGTGGTATAAAAATTCTACGGTAATTACCGTGCCATTATCGTCGGATGCAGCAAACTGCCCCTCAATATCATCGCTAAGGCCCTGCATAAGGCGCATTCCGAGAGAGGTTGCTTTCTTCGCTTCAAAATTAGCGGGCAGGCCTATGCCATTATCAGCAATCCTTAGCATAAAATAATCGTCGTGTGTATGCTGTAGTGAGATCGTAATCTTTCCTTGCCTGGTTGGAAAGGCGTACTTAATAGCATTTGTAATTGCCTCGTTGAGGATCAGTCCCAGCGGAACCGCCTGCGATACATCCATATCAATATTTTCTATATGCTGCTCAAAATGGACACTGAGCCCCAGGTCAAAACTGTCCTGCAGGTACTCTACCAGCTCACTAATATATTCAGGCATATTGATTGCCGTCAGATCATTGGATTTATAGAGCTTTTGGTGTATAAGTGACATGGATTGCACACGGTGCTGGCTGTCGCGTATGGCAGTTATAGCAGATTGGTCTTTAAGGTATGCCGACTGGCTGTTGAGCAGGCTCATTACGATCTGCAGGTTGTTTTTGACACGGTGATGGATTTCTTTAAGCAGCAATTGCTTTTCGGAAACTAAGCGTTCCAGTGAATTGTTCTTCTGATTGATCTCATTCTTCTGGGATTCAAGCATCCGGTTGGTTCTTTGCTTGATCCTATACCTGCTATATAGCAGGAAGATGATAATAAGGAAGGTAACAAGAAAACCAATACCTATTTTCCTGATAAGGGCGGCTTTCTCTAATTCGCTTTTCTGAAACTGGCTTGTTTTAGTCAAAATCTTATTATTTTGCTTAGCCAACAGCAGATTTTTGTCTTTTTTTTCACTTTCAAATGCAATCTGAAGTGAGGCAATTTCTTTATTTTTTTCCTGATTCAGCAGAGAGTCCTTATATTTTTGGGAAAGCTCATAATGCCTGATGGCCGAAGTAAAGTTAGACTCTACTGAATCCAGCTGGAAAAGCATCCTGTGCGCTTCCTCCTTACCACCAGTACCTTTAAGATATTCAGCATTGTCAAGGAATTTTTCAGCATAAGCCCTGGCCAATTTAAAGTCCTTCATATTAAAATAATAATGGAACAGTGGTGGCAAAAACATACCCTGATAGGGCGACGTTAGGGGTAGATTTGAGGAAAAGGTTTCTGCTTTAACCGCATATGGTCGGGCGGACTTAAAATCTTTGAGGGTATTGTAGGTTGTTAATGCCCTCGAAGTTAGCATTCTTTGGGCCGGCACCTCCATCTTATTATAATCCTTCTCCATTTCCTTCAAATAATAAACGGCCTCCTTAGAGCGGCAAAGCCGCATCAAAGTCAGTATCTCATTGCTGAGAATCATGGTCTTCAATTCCTGGTTATCATATTTTTTTGCGATATCGTATGCCTTGGAAAAATAAAGGTCAGCATTTTTATTGTCGTTAATTTTAAAGTAGGTTATCGCAGCATAGTTATATATTTCAGCAGCTTCCACATTTTCCTCCCCAGAATCCTCAAGCATAGCAATTGCCTTTAATTGATACTCAAGGGATTTATCAAGCATTCCTGTCTGGTAATACAGTAGTCCTGCTAGACTGTATGCCCTTTTTGAATTACCAGTTCCTGTTCCTTTGTAAAGTTCTATACATTTTTCATAGCTCTCCAGGCTTTCAGCAACCTTCCCAATTACCATCTGTAAGAAGGCATACTCCATTGTTGCATCAGCTTCTCCCTTCCTATTACCTGCTTTTTGAAATTCAGCGATTGCCTGCTGAATTATTTTCATGCTTTCTTCGGGTTTTCTTTGCTCATTTGCAGACATTTTAGCCAAGTAACCATAGCCAATGCTCTTACTTATACCTGAAGTTTTATATGCATTAATAGCTTTATCAGCATACTTTTCCGAGCTGCTAAAGTCCTTTATTCGCATAAAATATCTGGATGTCAAAACAAATGCCTGGCCAAGCGATTCATTATCGTTGCTGGCAACAGATTGTTTTTCTGCCTTTTCCGAATAGTAATGAACACTGTCCAGGGCCTGGGGCTTACTTACCATATTAGATTGTCCAAAATGATACTCTGCCAGGCCAAGCAGGGCTTTGAGGCGCTTTGACTCATCTTTGCGCTGCCTACTGTCGTTATGCCAGCGCTTTAATTCTGCCGCCGATTGTGAAAATGCGGACTGAAAGAAAAAAAAACTGATAAACAGAGTAAGTAATCCTTTCATAATAATGAAGTTAGCATTGTTGAGGCTTAGATAGCGGGTGGTATAAAATTATGTAAAAAAAAAGTTAAAATTTATAAGTTTGCTGTAAATTCTATATGAATTTAACACGGGAGAAGTTTTATTATTTTAAACATCGCCCTAACATATCTAAAATGCGTCATTTAGCTTTTGTTTTTTCCAGCGCAATTATGTGCGGCCTGCCCTGTATTGATAGACAAACTCAAGGGAAATAACCGTACCGTTTTCACTGAATAATTTGAAGTTTCCCTCCAGGTCATCGCTAAGTCCCTGCATTAATCGCATACCTAATGACTCCTGCTTCTTCGCCTCGATATCAGATGGAAGCCCGATCCCATTATCGGCTATAGTAAGGGTGAAAACATCTTCCCTTACGTGCTGTAGCGAAACGCTAATTCGGCCATGCCCATCGGGAAATGCATATTTGATAGCATTAGTGATGGCCTCATTAAGGATCAGTCCTATAGGTACTGCCTGGGAGACATCCATATCGATATCTTCAACATTTAACTGAAAATGAACCCTTAATCCCAGGTTAAAACTGTCTTTCAGGTAATCCACCAGTTCACTGATATATTCAGGCATGTTAATAGCAGAAAGGTTATAGGACTTGTAGAGCTTCTGATGTATAAGTGACATGGACTGTACACGGTGTTGGCTATCCTGTATGGCCGTTATAGCAGATTGATCTTTCAGGTACGCACACTGGCTATTCAGCAATCCCATTACGATTTGCAGGTTATTTTTCACGCGGTGATGTATTTCCTTGAGCAGCCACTCCTTCTCATCTACCAGTCGCCCGAGAGTATTGTTCTTGCTTTCAATTTCCCGCTGTTTAACCTTGAGGGCCTGGTTTGTCTTTTTCTTAATGCTATAGCTTCTATACAGTAGCAGCATTATGACAGCTAATAGTCCGGCTACGATAAAAACCACAATTTTAATAATGCCGTCGGCCCGAATTTTTGCTTTTTGAATTTCTGCCTCCTTTTTCAACAGCTGTATATCTTTCGCGTTTTCTTTAAGGGCATGGTCTTTTTTCTGCGTCTCATATTGAACCTGAAGTTCTGCAAGCTGGCCGGTCTTTGCTTCATTATAGATACTGTCCTTGATTTCAGTATATTTTTGGAAATTCCGTATAGCCGAAGGGTAATTTCCAGCAACGGAATCCAGTTTGAAGCTCCACATATGCACATAGCGCTGTGTAGCATTATCACCGGAGGCTTCGGCAATTTTCCTGCTGCGCTCCAGATAGGTTGCCGCACGCTTATATTCTTTGATCCGGAAGTAATAGCTCAGCAGTGCATTATTGATAATATACATTACAGAGGGCCGTATTTGTTCTTCTTTATCCTGGGATAAGGCAAGCAGCTCATCAGAATACCTGCCGGCCAGAGTCAGCTGGTTTAGTTCCCTGTATACGGTTATCAAGCTAACGGTAGCTATAAGTTTTTCCTCCAGCTCCTCAGGGGGGTAACGCTTTACTATATCTTTTAAAAAGACCAAAGCTTCCTTACCCTGCCCGATAGGGTACATATCATTGACTATGGCTCCCGCTACTGTATGTATATAAGGGTGGTTGTCATTCTTAATGGCATATTTAAGGCTCTTTCTGTGGTAGTCTTTGGCCAGGGCATAGTCCTGGTTAAAAAAATAAGATAGGCCAATATGGTTGTAGATCGAGGCTATGTTCATGGACTCATCACCCCGTTTTTCCCATTCTTTGGCAGCAAGGAGGCTGTAGCGCAGCCCTTCTTCATGGAAGCCCAGCTTTGTGTAGGCAATACCCATAACATTATAGAGGGCCTGAAGACCGTCCACATCAATGGACTTGTAGATCTTAACCGCTTCTTTACCTTCGGTGACTACTTTTTTATAATCCGATATGTTGAGATGCTGTTCAGCAAGGATAGTAAGGATATCCGCAAGCTGCCGGGATGATCCCCCTTTACGGTAGGCTGCAAGCGCCTGTTCCAGAAGCTTTATCTTGTCAGGCAGTTCGCTGCCCCAGCCAAAATATTTTGACAGCTCGAGAAAACTGTCACCGCGAAGGGCTTCCCATCCGTTTTCCGTGGCAAGGCTTAAGGCTGTAGTAGCAAATTGGCGGCCCGGTTCGCGGTGGCGCTGCTCCCTTTCAATCTGGGCATACAACAAATTGTTGCGCACCTTTGCCTGCACTAAATTCAGGGTGTTTGCCAGCTTTTCAGCCGCATCAGTGTAATACCGGGCACTGTCCATATCCTTGGATAGTGCCTGCGGACGAAAGATATAAGCCTGGCTAAGATTCTGTAAAATAGGTATTTGTTCCCTAATTTTCCTGGTATTTTGCAATTGAGCCTTTAATTCCCCCGTGCTGGGTATTTGCTGCTCCTGTGCAGAGCTGCACAGTGGAAGTACCACCAAAAGTAGTAAAAGGGTCAGATACCGTTTCATTGGAGTTTTGCAAATATTTTTTAAATATAAATATTACCTCCGAAAAATCATCTAAACGATTAAAAAAAATGATCTTCCTGTAACGATTTGGAGTAACTGAAAGCAATAATGATACGTGTGCCGGTAACGCTATCCATGCGAAAGCTACCCCCCAGATCACCTGCCAGGCCCCTCATGAGGCTAATGCCCAGCGAATCTTTGGAATCCCCATCGACACCCCTTGGCAGCCCTGCCCCATCATCAGCAATCATAAGCACATAAGTATCTTTCTCCTCATGCTTCAGGCTAATGGTTATAGTCCCGCCTGTACCATTTGGAAAGGCGTGGCCAAGGGCATTGCTTACCGATTCATTAAGTATCAGGCCTATAGGTACGGCATAGGAAATATGCATTGCCATAGGTGTGCTATCGATTACTATCTTGACCGACGGGTTATCAAAGCCTTCCCTGATTGATCCTGTAAGTTCATGCAGGTAATTTTGCATATCAACATAGGATGGGCTGTCAGCACCGTACGCCCGCCTGTGGATAAGTGACATGGAATGGATTCGCTGCTGGCTCTCACGAATGGCCTGGCGCGCAGCACCATCAGTGAGGTAACGCGATTGGAGGCTTAAAAGGCTTGCCACTATCTGCAGGTTATTTTTAACCCTGTGATGGACCTCCTTTAACAGCCATTCCTTTTGCGTAACAAGGGATTCCAGTTTCCTTTCCCTCATCTGGATCTCACGCCATTGCAGGTCCAGGAGCTTCCTGCTCTTTTTCTTAAGCCGCTGGCGGCTCCAGAAAAGTAAAAGGAGCAGCAGCAACAGGAAGGCCACAAACCCTAAATAAAAAAAACCGGAAAATAAATATAATGACCCATTAAGGGGAAGGTTACTGCTTGCCCCGTTGCCACTTATTCCGCTGTACCACTTTACAGCGATCCCGTCCGCTTTGATGCCTTGCAGCATTGTTAAAGATTCAATTTTAATATAAGTTATATCCACCTTCTATATCGTTTTCGTAATAAGGGACATATACTGCGCCATGAATGGGAAAAGATAACGTTACCGTAACACTGCAAAGGTAAATAGCTGAAAAACAAAAAAGTAGTCCCTCAGATTTATGATAACTTTTAGAAATGAAAAAATTAATGTGGAAAACCACATTTTGCACAGTCATTTTTATATCGCTGAAACAAGGCACTAAACTCGAAATACCGCTGACAACGACCCGCATTGCCAGGAACAAAATACTGAAAATCAATCGCTTAAATTAAAGGCATCAAATTGGCTGACAGAAAGGGATAATAAATTTCCTTACTATGAAAACCTGGTATAAGGCACTGTCCCTAATTATCCTCACCGGTACCACCGCATGGTCACAGGAGGCAGCCGCACCCTACCTTACCCTGGAGGAGGCCTTTGGGTTAGCCATGAAAAACAGTGCCCAACTTAAAGTTTCCGCCTCAGGCGCCCAGCTCGCCAAAGACCAGACCGCCATTGTAAAGCTCAACCAGCTTCCTGGCCTGTCTACCGGGATCAACTACGGATACATCAGCAACTCGGAGATATGGAGCCCCTCATTTGAGGGCCATAGGACCGTCGAGTTCCCACACACCGTAACGCAATTTTCCCTACAGGCTGCCCAATTGGTGTTTAAAGGCGGACTGGTAAAGAGCAGTATCGAAAGATCAGAACTTGAAGAGCAGGTTGCCCGGTTGCGGCTCGAGAAAAACACCGAGGATATAAAATTTCTTGTCGCTGCCAAGTACCTGGATATCTACCGCACCATCAACCAGCGTAAAATATTTGCCAATAACCTGAAGCTTTCCCAACAGCGCCTTGATAATGTGCAGAGCATGTTTAAACAGGGAATGGTTACCCAAAATGATGTATTGCGTAACGAGCTGATCATCTCAAACCTGGAACTGGCTATCTTAAAGGCTGACAATACCATCATAATCCTTAACCAACAGCTCAATGTCGTACTTGGCCTCGATCAATCGGCAAGGCTGAGCCCTGACCCCGCCCTTTTAGCATTGCCTGACCCCGGCACTACAGCTGAAGCATTCCTGTTATCAGCAAAAGAGGAAAACCGCGAACTGCAGCTTGCTGCGGCCGAAAAGGAAATTGCGGCTGCAAATATTAAGATAGCCGGCAGTGACCGATATCCTGAACTAAGCCTGTATGCGGGGAGTAACCTGCAGCGCCCCTTCCTTAACAGTATGCCTGCGGTAGACATATTTTATAATGTATGGCAGGCCGGTGTATCACTCCGCTTTAATATCGCATCAGTATACCAGGCTCCCAGAAAGCTGCAGGCTGCAAGGACAAGCCTTGACCAGAGCGGACTGCGTGAGCTGGTAGCCCAACAGGATGTAGAGGTAGCCGTGAACAACTCTTTTATAAGGTACAGGGAAGCAATAGACGAGGTCGGTACACTGGAAAAAGACCTTCGCTCGGCACAGGAGAATTACCGCATCGTAGAAAGGAAATACCTGAACCAACTGGCGCTGCTCGCCGATATGACTGACGCAACCAATATTAAAATCGAGGCGGAGCTGCGCCTGACCAATACGAGGATAAACATTATCTATACCTATTACCAATTGCTCAAATCAGCAGGAATGCTGTAACCATAAAAACACTACCGTCATGAGTACTTCGAACACAGAAAAAATTAAGAAAAAAAACAGGCGTACCCTCTTTATTGTCAATGGCCTTTTAGTGGCTGTACTGCTATGGGGGCTGATTTGGGGCATATCGACCTATTTCAACCTCGGGGAAGACCTGTACACTAATGATGCCCAGGTAGAAGAGTTCATAAACCCGATCAACACCAGGATACCCGGCTATGTAAAAGAAGTACGGTTCAACGAACACCAAAAGGTCAAAAAAGGCGATACACTGGCACTTATTGATAACAGCGAATACCTGATACAGCTGGAGCAGGCTGAGGCAGCGTACCTCTCTGCACAGGCTTCCCGGAACGTTACCGCATCCTCCGTAACTACGGTCCAAAGTAACCTCAGCGTATCGGATGCCAACATTAAGGCAGCGCGTGCGCGTGTATGGAATGCACAGCAGAATTACAGGCGCTATGAAACCCTGCTAAAGGAAGGCGCCGCAACACAGCAGCAGTTTGACCAGGTAAAAACAGAATACGATGCCCTCGCTGCCCAGGCAAGCGCTTTAGAGCAGCAGCGCAATACCACTTCACTTTCCACCAATGAGACCTCAAAAAGGGTATTTGTCAACGAGGCGGAGATCAAGCGCAGCCATGCTGCACTGGCACAGGCACAGCTTAATTTATCCTATACGGTTATCAGGGCACCCTACGATGGGGTAACAGGAAGGCGTACAATACAGGAAGGGCAATTGGTGCAGCCCGGGCAGACCCTGCTTTCTTTTGTGCGTAACGACAGCAAATGGATAGTCGCCAATTATAAAGAAACCCAAATCAGTAAACTGCACATTGGCCAGAAAGTCGCCCTGGAGGTGGATGGGCTGGAGGATGCAAAAATAGAAGGGACAGTCACAGCCATATCCCAGGCGACCGGTTCGCGGTATTCTGCAATCCCTGTAGATAATTCTACAGGCAATTTCATAAAGGTCCAGCAGCGTATACCTGTTAAGATAGAGTTTATCAAAGACAGTGCTAATGAAAAATACCTTGCTCAGTTGCGGGCAGGGATGAACGTAGAGGTACGCAAAACAGACTAGAGATGGAACCGAAAGACTTATTTTACCCATGGGTGCCGCCGTACCTGCGCTTCCCCTCGCTGCTGCTGCTGGTCTTTGTTGTCCTTACAGCCAATGGGGTCTACCTGGGCAATACGGCCGAGATGTACAGCAGCCTTGGCGTTTATGCTGAGCCTTATACACAGGCAACCAATGCCCTATATATAGGCATGGGCCTCGGGCTTATATTTGCCCTGCGGATGAAAGCGCGGTTTTCTAATAAGGCACTGCTTATGGGCGGGCTTACGATGATGCTGCTCCTTAACATTGTCTGTGCTACCACCTCCAGCCCCACCCTTACTGTGGTGTCATGCCTGCTGCTTGGCTTCTGCAAGATCTCCGCCCTGTTGGAAGTCTATATAATATGGGGGTTCATCTGGAGCAAGACCGGCGACCGCAGCAGGCTCTATCCTTTTGTATATGGGGTTGCCCTTTGCGGGCTATACCTTGTGACCTGGGCCACAACCAGGCTTGCCTATGAATACAACTGGCGCTTTGCCTACATCATTGTCCTGCTTTTAGTGGTTGCCTGCATGATCATAACAGTGCTCCTTGTTGAAAACCACCCCCTAAAATATAAGGTACCGCTTTACCAGGTAGACTGGATTGGGCTCGCCCTGCTTGCAGGGGCGTTCATGTTTTTTGATTACGCAGTCGTTTACGCCAAGGTAGAAAATGGGCTTGAGTCCGGTAACATCGTAGGAGCGCTTATCGGTTCACTGGCATGCCTGCTCCTGTTTATCCGTACCGAGTTAACCGTGCAAAGGCCATTCTTTGATGTCTCTATATTTAAGATAAAGAACTTCAGGCGCGGACTTATCTATTTCCTTATCCTGGGCATTTTTATTCCTTCAACTTTTCAGTCTGCGTTTACCGCCAACATACTTCATTTTGAGGCGATACGCCTTGCAGAGCTGAACCTGTACATGATACCGGGGGTAATTGCTGGAACGGTAACCTGTTTTTTCTGGTATGCCAGAAAGCTGGATGTCGAGCCGCTGCTCTTTATCGGTTTCCTTGCCTTCGTGCTGCACCACATCATACTTTACAACAGTTTTGCCAACGATTTTTTTATGCATGACTTTCTGGCCCCCGCCCTGCTCAAAGGGTTTGCCATGGCGGTACTCTACATTGCTATAGGGCTGTATACCACCAACAACTTACCGCTCGCAGTATCAATCAGCGCGGCAGGGATGATGATCCTGATCCGCTCCTTTTTAGGCAGCGGGACATTTGCAGGGCTGTACAACTACCTGTTATACTCCGAGCGGGTGAAGCATTTCAGCTACCTCGCCGGCCAGCTGGATGGCACAGACCAATGGCAAAGAATACAGGGTGGCACTGACAGCTACCGAAACCTTCAGGGACAGGCGATTCTTTCGGCATCCAAGGAGCTCTCGGGCTGGATAATAATTGCCGGGGTTGCCCTGCTGGTCTTTATTGCCGTAACCTATAGCTATAGCAAGGTGACAGCCAGCCTGAAAGAAGCTTAAAAATAAGGGGGACGCAGCCGGCCCTTCTTTATATCGTGGGCTGTCTCGAAATACCGCTGACAGACCATAGATTGAATACCTCTAAACTATTGATAAACAGATATTTAAACTTAAGGCACTGATTTCGCTGATTTAAAAGTCAAAACCATAATTATTATGAAACCCAGCCAAGGCAATACCATTCTTCTGATTACCGGTGCTTTCTTCCATGACAGCATCTGGAAAGAGTGGATTGACGTTTTCGAAAACGCTGGGTTTATCGTAGTTGTCCCGCAACGGCCATTCAAGCAACTGGATGCGCAGCTTTTGCGCAACCTCCACCCCGATGGCCCCGGTGCTTCCCTTACTCTGGAACAGCTGTTACACTTTTACGAACGGGAGATAGCAGAACTTCCCCAAAGGCCGGTACTTGTAGGCCATTCCCTTGGAGGGCTCATCGTACAGCTGCTCCTGCAGCGGGACCTTGCAAGCGGAGGCATTGCACTGAGCAGTATGCCGCCAAGGGGCATTCACGGAATACGATGGTTTCTGCATTCCCTGGGCCTTGCCAAATGGTTCACTACTCCCCGGAGCAGCCATATGGTTTCATTTGCCGAATGGCAGTACCGCATTGTTAACCACATGCCTATGGAGCAGCAAAAAAACCTTTTTTATAGTTACAGCATTCCTGACTCCAAACGGCTGGTCCGCGATACGCTGGACTGCGTGGCTAAAGTAGATTTTAAGAAGCCCCATGCCCCACTTCTTTTTATGGCGGGACAGCGGGACCGGCTTACCACTACAGGCATTATTTACAGCAATTATAAAAGCTATACCTGCAGTAATTCGGTGACCGAATTCAGGCTCTTCAAGGGCATGAACCATATCGCTACCGGGGCTGCACCAGGGGCTGAACAGGCTGCCTATACCATTGAATGGATTGCACGCCACTGTGCGGGAATCCGTTTTCTGAAAATTTCAAAAACATGTGAAGCACAATAATACAGTATCATTAATAACATCTAAAATTTTACAAAATGAAAAATCTGCACTTGAGAAAAATGGTCTTTATGGCCTTACTGCTTAGCTTTTCGTTCTACACTTCTGCCATTAAAGCACAAGTTAAGAATATTGTCCTGGTACATGGGGCGTTTGCCGACGGATCCGGATGGGAAGGCGTATACAACGTCCTTCTAAAACAGGGCTATAATGTAAAGGTTGTTGCCAACCCCAATACATCGCTTGCTGAAGATGTCGCGGCAACCAAACGTACTATAGATAACATGGAAGGGCCTGTGATTTTGGTGGGCCACTCTTATGGTGGGGTTATTATCACCGAAGCAGGAAATTCCGAAAAGGTCGTTGGTCTTGTTTATGTGGCCGCCTTCGTACCTGACGAAGGGGAATCACTCCTTAAATTACTCCAGTCAGGACCACCTAATCCTGATTCAGGGATACTTCCTCCAAAAGACGGGTTCCTTTGGTATGACAAAGCTAAATTCCACAGTGGCTTCTGTGCCGACCTGAGCAAGGAGAAAGCGGATTTTATGGCCGACTCACAAGTACCTGCTTCAGTAACTGTATTTGGGAGCACTATCGCTAAGGCAGCATGGAAAACCAGGCCGAGCTGGTATGTGGTGGCAACACAGGACAAAACCATCCCACCGGACGCGGAACGCTTTATGGCA
>Ga0247813_10001137_pt1 | contig 21101 bp, 17 predicted proteins | sample UWRJL169409C1_FD_180719 | JGI IMG/M metagenome (GOLD analysis project Ga0247813, IMG submission 180719) | Plant litter microbial communities from Arlington Agricultural Research Station in Wisconsin, United States - UWRJ-L169-409C-1 | ecosystem: Environmental > Terrestrial > Plant litter >...
GCAAACTGTTCTCAGAATAAAACCGGTCTACATCAACCCGGAAATTAATAGCACTTGGCATCAGGCTGAAATTGATATCTTTTAACAAAGCCAGCGTATTAGCCTTAATTATTTTTTCAAAAGGCCTATAATTCCTGGCCTGCGCTGCGTAATTATAGGCGAAAGAGCCATGGTAAGTTTTTTGTACCGTATTCGCATTGATAAAATCGTGATGCAGAAACTTAGTAAACGAATAGGTAGCACTTAGATTCTCCACATCCCAAAGCTGTGGTTTTTTATCCGGGTTGGTCCGCTCCTTATGTACGTTGGTCAGGTTAATACTGTTGCGGGTAGTCACGTCTTGTGCATAGTCCAGAATTTCCTTTTTCTCTGCTTTGGTTGCCCCCTGCATGGCAGTTTTTAATTCTACATCGGGCATTCTGGGATCATACTGTGGGGTGCTTACCTGACTTGAATAACTGACGTAAACAGGTATTTTGATACCTGTTTTCTGTGGAAAGAACTTGCCTAATTCAAGGCTGGACGAGAGGTCGAAAAATACATTATCAGCCCTGTTCCTTTCACTTACCCTGCTGTCCAAAGATCCAAAACCTATGGTAGACTTACTTCCGGATACATTGATCTCCCCGAAATCTGCCAGTTGTGCATTCATCCTTGCTGCTGCTGCCCATCCACCCCGTTCATCAAATTCAGTAAGCCTGAATTCATTAAACCATACCTGCGCACTTTTCTCTAATCCATCATCATCACTTCCGGATGCGGCATTTTTCAGTTGGTTTTTTACGCCCAGCATGTATACTTTCACCTGACTCATATCAGGCTGCCCTTTAATTGTAATGCTCCTGTTCCCGTCTACAATGTAAGTAAACGGCCTGCTGATATCCCAGATCTCCCCGTTGGGTCCTCTTGCCCGGTTACGTGCCAGTTTTGCATTCTGGAATAGGTCGAGCTGGATATCTAGTATATTTGCTTCCGGCCAGATCGCATTTGGATCATTCGTATTGGGCTGGGTTACTGTCAGCGGTTGCAGGTATTCATAATAGTTATCCTGGTTATCGGTACCGATACGGATAAATGCACTAAGGTCGTTATTGTTGATTACTGAATTACCCAGCGCCTCTAGGTGGACAAACATTTTTAAGCGTTTATACGACCTGAAGTCGTTCAATGCAGTTTTAAAGGTTGCCCTTCCATATCCGTCCCGCAGGTTCCGTATGGTTAATGCGAGAGATTGTTCGTTTAACTGTGTTTCTGTGCGGTAGTTATTAAAATCCAGTTCCCGCTGAATCCCTGGTGGCACTACATAAGGAATGGGTGACCGTCTTCCGTTTTCTTCAATGTTTACCGTTGTAATATCAATTGTGGAGTTATCTGGCACCACTGTGTTCAGCGCAGGGTCGGTAATCAGTTGAGAACTTACATTCTCACTGTTATATTTTCTCCAGTCGCCTCTCACTAGCTGGATCTTTGCGAAACGCAAGACAGAAGTATCTGCAAAATTTGTCATGAACATCCGGAAGAATCGGATTGATTTAAAATCCTGGATATTACCTACTTTTTGCTCGTAATCTGCTAGTGGAATTCGTATCTGGTACCAGGTAACAGGCTGTGTTTGTCCGTTTGCTAATTTTACCTGCGAGGTCACCACATCGGTAACATAGTTTTTTCCAACTTCCAGGTCGCCCCTGCGCATGGATACTTTGTACTGGAAGTATTCATCAGACTGGGTCATGTTATTGTCCCGGTTCACATCTTCCCCATCCGGCAAAGAGGTAGATGCCGAATTTTCCAGTCCTAATTCTTCAGCAGATTGTTGCGCTGTGCGGGAGTTGCCTTCTGTACCATTATAGTTTTCATATCTCTTTAAAATTCCGGCATTGATCTGATCGAGTCCCGCCCCTTTAAAATAGGAATAATCATCTGAACTGGGGTCATTATCAATCCCGGCTGCTGCTGTAGCATTCAGCTGTGTTTTGATTTGCGCAATCGCTGCGGCAAACTTGGTACGTTCGTCTGTATTAGACAATCCATCTAGCCCTACATCCTGTGCCCTGCGGGCAGTAGGGTCATTGTCGAAGGCCTGCACCACGGGTTGTAATTTCGGTACCCTCCCCCAGTTGGTCTCATCAAACTTCGAGCGGTCGCCATCCGGCGGGAGACCATTCTCCAGTGATTTTCTGCCGTCCTTCAGAATATCTTCAGAGATATTCCCGATATTAAAATAGAGGTCGCCCCCGGCAGAGTTAGGTTTGTAAATATTCGGGTCCATTACCCACAGTTCGATATACTCGATATTCAGCGCCTGAAAATCGTTCGTCTCAATCCTTCTGAACATCCCGCCCCAGCGCGAACGCGGATTAAGCAAGTCGCCACCAGAATTAAAACCGGTAGTCACATAATTATATGGTCCCCTTTTATTCGGGTAAAAAGCAACGTTTAATGTTGGCAGCGCTACGGCTTGCCCGGTGGGTGTTTCCTTTAAGGGAAAAACTTCCTGTTCTATTACTTCCCGCACATAGTGGTTGGATAACTCCTGCCTGTTACTTCTCAATGCTGCAGGAATATTTGTACCGGTACTATTATAGAATGTAGGGTCTATGTTATAAAAAGCAAGTTTTGCTCTATTGTAACCATAGCCCAGGTCGTCGATCAATTGCGACTCCGCAAATAGCTGCGGGGTGCCGGATAATTGCCAGGTAATAGCATTTTTTAAATCTATGACTGATCGTGAGGCTTCAAAATCGTCGAGGTAACTCACCCCGCCTTTGTCGCCCGCACTATTCAATGCCTTCGGATGCCCGGGAACAAGCTTTGCAAATTCACCGGAGAAGCTAAACTTGGAAGGCGCCTTTGTGGATATAAAAGGCAGGCGGTCTACCAGTTTTGTCAAAAACCTCGATGACGTACTATAGTTCAGGTCCAGTCCCCACATGTTGTTCGAAATCGGCTCTTCACCAAAGTTCACCTTCGGCGTCAGCGGTTTCTCGGTCAGGCTTAAAAAGGTACCGCCAATATTTAGTTTATTGTTTACACGGTAGTCCATCCTTGTACCAAAGAGCGACCGCTGCTGGAGCCCGAACAGTTCGCTGTTTTCTGTAGTGATGCGGATGGGCTGACCAGAAATGAGGATCCCTGTATTAATGATGACCACTCTCCCGCCCTGGTAATCTACTGTGAAGTCTACTCCTTCCTGTAATGGGATGGTACCAGAAAAAACTTTCACCGAACCTTCAGGAACATTGATAGAGTTGAGACTGAATTCGGAAGACACGGCCGACTGGTAAGCGCCTTTGATCACATACCTATTCTGTTTTGTAAAGAGCTGCTGTGCTACTACTTTGGTAGAATCGTACAACGCCGGATATGTATATTTATCAACAAGTGCCTGTTCTCCTGCATTAAACTGTGCAGCAAGGTCCTGTCCAAATGGTTCTACAACTGGAAAAATGATCCTGCCATTGAGCGGGTCAATTGTGATATAACCCGTACTCGCATTGTTAAAAAACGTGGCCAGCGGGTTAACTGTTCCGTTGGAATTGATATTACCGATCGACGTAGAGCCACTGGTCGTACTAGAAAAAGGCCGGTCTTCCGCCTCAAAATCAAATACTCCATCAGGTTTGCGCTCTTGCTGCTGATTTAAGCGATCCAGCCCCAGCAGGTTAATCCACAGTTTACTGCTGGTATTTACCCCCTCGGCCATTACCGGCTTTTCGATTCCTGTTTCATTATCCAAACGGTAAATATCCAGCTTAAAATTCTGCTGACTGATCTGGTATCCGCCGATAGAATATATATTTTTCATCATCAGGTCCCACGTCGGCAGGTTGGTTTTAGTCGTTTCGTTCTTCAGTAACTTCGCAAACAGCACCTTCGGAGATGCGGGATCAAAATTCACATCAGTAGAAAACTCACCAACCTGGTACTCCGCCCCGTTAAAAGTGTAACGAAATACAACAGAAAGGATCTCATCAGCGTTCAGCGCATTGTTCAGAGAAATATAACCCAACTGTGAGTGCAGCGTATATTCTTTTTCAGAAAGCTTACGGGCATAGATCATTTTCGCAAAATTGTCTGTCCCCCCCGATCCCTGGAAATAGGAGATCACCTCATTAGAATTGGTTGCCCTTACCCCTGCAGGCAGTTTAGTCAGCAGGTCGTTTGACTGCCGGACGCCTTGCAGCGCAAACCCCGAAGGTAAAGCAGAATAACCAACGCCACCCACCAGCTGTCCTGTGTTAAAAGGGGTATTTTCCCCCAAATCGATCAGGCCTAAGACATCCCTTGAATCTGTGGTGTTTCCCGTTTTATTGGTGATCCATACCTCCACTTTCGTAATATTGATACCCGAAAGCAGTGTAGGGGGTGTTGCTAATGATTTATTATATGTATTCCTGAAATATTCGGCCAGGAAATAATGCTTATTTGCCTCATAATTATCGGCACCGAGCCTGAATTCATTTTGTTGCGCCCCATTATTGATCTTGATCTCCCTTGATTGTGATTTCTGTTGTGAAAACACGGAAGTTACATTCAATTTTCCAAACTGGAGTTGTGTCTTCACCCCGAAAAGCGCTTGTGTTCCAGTGATGAGTGAGGTGCTTAGCGGAAAGCTGACGTTACCAGCTTCTATTTTTTGGATAATATCATCTTCTCCACCAGTATAATCCAGCTTCAGCTGGTTCTCAAAGTCAAATTGTGCCTCTGTATTGTAGTTTAGTTTTAAGGCGAGGTTGTTTCCTATATTTCCTACTACATCCATCTGGATGCGCTGGTTAAAATCAAAACTTCGCTGAACCCGTTGCCGTTCGTTAAACAGTGGGTTTGCATTTTTATTAATACGGCCCAAAAAAGTAAGTTCAGCTTCGCCCCTTGGCTGGATACTGATAACGTTGCCCCCAAAAATACGCTCAAACGACTTATTATTGACGATGACCGTTGGGATTATTCCTGTCCTTCTTGTTTCTTCAGATTCGGCATTGGAGATTACCCGCCAGTTTTGCCTCTTCAGCTCACTGTTTACCAGGCGCTGGTATTCTTCAATTGTCAGGTACTGCGGAAGGGTAAAAAACCTGCCTCCCACTCTCTCCCTGATGATGTAGCGTTTGTTTACCGCATCAAATTCTACCTCCCGTTTAATATTATCAGGCAGCGGTTCAAAAGAATTAAAAGGCTGCCGGATACCCAGACGCTGTTTTTCTTTCAGCCCAAAGGTATTTCTCACCGTATCCTGTCTACGGGGCTGCTGCTTAACTTGAGATAAAGCCTGTTGCCCGTAAATAGAAAAAATCAGAAGTACAATTAAAGTAAAGGTTTTTTTCAAGGGCAAAAAAAATTATAAATTCTTTAACGCTATTTTGATCATCTGTTCTACCGTCAGATCAGCTCCCCCGCTTTTCACTGCAAAATCAAGTGATTTTTCCGCTGGTGCTTTTGCAAAGCCGAGCATCATCAGGGCAGACAGCGATTCTTCACGAACCGTATTACTTAAAGGTGCAGCAATCAGTGATCCTGTACCTTCTTTTTTAAGTTTATCCTGAAGTTCTAAAACCAGGCGCTGTGCAGACTTCACACCAATCCCTTTAATGCGTTGGATCAGCGGCAGGTCGGCATTAACGATTGCTGTCTGTATTTCTGCAGGTGTAATTGATGAGAGCATCATACGGCCAGTATTCGGACCAATACCTGAAACTGAGATCAGGTGGAGGAACAAGCGGCGTTCTCCTTCGTCCATAAACCCGTAAAGCGTATGCGCATCTTCCTTGATATGGAGCCATACATATATTTTACAACGTTCAGATGTACCCAGGCTGCTGTATGTATTTAATGAAATATTAATGTGATAACCCACACCACCAGCTTCTACCACGATATAGGCAGGACACTTAAAAGTCAGCCTGCCATCTATATAATCAAACATATTATTCTTATTATTTCTAAAGGTATAAACGCATTTCTTAACGAGATCAGGAATGCCAGCACACACGCTGCGACACTGCTAATCTACTAAAAGGAATTTATCTTTGACATTAAATAATCACAACTTCACATCAACAACCGCGCATCAATTCCGGATCAGGATCCGGAAGTACATACATTACAGAAAAGTTGCGAGAGTTAATTATTGTCGTATACCAAGACGAATATGGTGAAATAATTTAGAAAAAATTTGCTCACTAAAATAATGAACAAAAAGAATAGATGGTGACTACAAGCGTTCAGAGGCTCCGGAACTTGATCCTGTTTTTCCTTTATAAGAAATGTATTTCTTACCCGGAATGCTTTCGGTTTGTTTAATGTTAACAGCTTTTTTTGAAATAATCAGTCGCTGTCCCGGTAACAGTTGCGATCCTTTAAGATTGTTCCACACTTTTATATCCTGTACTTCTACATGATATTGATTAGCGATAGTGCTCAGGTTTTGTCCGGCCCCTACTTTATGGTAAGACACCGCAGGCTTAGCTAAAGCAGAACGTCCGGCTACAACAGCTTCTTTACGTCTTCTGCTGATCCTTCTGTCATCATTTGAGGCCAGGATGACTCTGGTATCGACATCAAGTGTACTGTTATTTAGCACTTCATAAATACTAGCGAAACTTGCCAGTGTCACTTTAGGCATGATAATACGCTTCGGTGATTCGGGAGATCCGTTTACAATCTTTTTCTTGTATGAAGGGTTAAGTGTAAAAAGGTCCTGCTCCTCCATAGTCATTGCCTGGGCAAGCTCACTAAGGGAAACATATCGGTTAACCTGTATTGTATCTGTCTGAATAGCAAAAAGTGACTTCTGTGATTTAATCTGATGTTTTTCCGGACAGTTCATTACATACATTGCCGCAATAAAGGCAGGAACATAATTACGTGTTTCCATAGGTAAATAACGTCTGATTTCCCAGAAATCCCTGGAGTGTGCTTTTGCAATGGCACGGTTTACATTACCCGTTCCGCAATTATACGCTGCGATAGCCAGGAGCCAGTCGCCCAGTTCCGCAAATGCATCTTTAAAATACGCTGCGGCAGCATAGCTGGCCTGGATAGGATCTTTACGTTCATCCACGTAGTTATCCATATTTAAACCATAACCTTTTGCCGTAGTAAACATAAATTGCCAAAGCCCGGTGGCACCTACTCTTGATATCGCATGCGAGTTCATGGACGATTCAATAATAGGCAGGAATTTTAATTCTGACGGTACATCATACGCCTTCAAAGCAGTTTCAAATATTGGAAAATAATATTCAGACAAGCCAAGCATTTTTCCCATCATATCTTTCCTGCTGCTGTAAATATCGATGTACTTCTGTACTGATTCATTATAACTCAGCGGGATCTGGCGTTGAATAGAATCCAGTCTTTTTTTATAAGTGAAATTGTAATTATAGAATACCGGGCTTTCCATAACTAATGGTAATGCAGTTGTATCCGGTGTTATAGTAGGTGATAAAAACGCAACCGGGGAAACTGAATCCAGTCTGTTAATTTTTTGTTGCGCAATTCCGTTGAAAGCGGCAGTAATCAGTAAACCAAAAGAGAGGATAAGTACATTTAGTTTCATAGGCTGTTTTTTGCGATAAGCAACAAATTAAGTTAATGGTCAGCTTGGGCGGACAAGTCCAGTGTAAAATTATTGGACAACGCCAATAAGGCACCTTCTTCGAAGTGCCTGGTCATCAATTGCATACTTAACGGCAAACCAGCTGAATTATTGCCCAGTGGAATGGCAATTGCAGGAACACCGGTCAGGGATGGTAAAACCGTAAAAATATCCGCCATGTACATCACCAGCGGATCTTGTATGTTTTCTCCTATTTTAAAGGCTGGCGTTGGTGCTACCGGCGTTAAAAGGACATCGTAATCAACAAATAAAGCATCAATTTTATCTCTGAGCAAGCGTCTCACCTGCTGGGCTTTCTGGTAGTAGGCATCATAATATCCGGCGCTTAAGACAAAAGTCCCTAATAAAATCCTTCTTTTCACTTCTTCTCCAAAACCTTCGGCCCTGGATTTTTTATACAGGCTGTTTAAATTTTTGGCTTCCAGATTACGATAGCCGAAATGGACACCGTCATATCTGGAAAGATTAGAAGAAGCTTCTGCAGCTGTCAGCACATAATAAGCAGGGACAAGATAATCCAACAGATCAAATGAGACATAATCAACAGTATGCCCCTGAGCTTTAAAAGCCTCTATGGCCTCCAGGATAACCGTTTTAGTATCCGGATCCAACACTTCACTTTCCAGCATCTCCCTGATTACAGCAATTTTTTTAGGCTGGCTATCATCAAGTTTGTTAAGATAAGAAGGAACAGGCAAACGGGATACGGTACTATCGTGTTCATCAGCACCGGCAAGCACTTCCAGCAACAAAGCGGCATCGCTTACCGAAGAAGTTAACGTTCCAACCTGGTCAAATGAGGAAGCGTAAGCAATCACGCCATATCTTGAAATCCGTCCGTATGTAGGTTTCAGACCATAACACCCGCAAAAAGCGGCAGGCTGTCTTACTGAACCACCGGTATCAGTACCTAAAGCGGACAGGCAAAGGTCTGCCTGAACAGCAACAGCAGAACCACCGGACGATCCGCCGGCAACTCTTTCCGGATCTGCGGCGTTGCGCACAGGTCCGTAATACGAAGTTTCATTAGAGCCGCCCATTGCAAACTCATCACAGTTCAACCTGCCGATGATAATTGCATCTTCTGCAATCAAACGTTCAGCAACTGTAGAGGAATATGGGGAAATAAAACTTTCAAGCATTTTTGAAGAGGCAGTGCTGATATGGTCTTTGTAAAGAATATTATCCTTAATACCAATCACCATACCGGCCAGTCTCCCGGCTGTACCATTATTGATCTTCTCTTGTACCAGTAATGCCTGGGTCTTCGCTGAATTAAAAAAAACCTCATTGAATGCATTGAGGTTTTGATGTTTTTCAATCTGCGTAAAATAATAAGCTAAGAGATCCGGCAGATCAAGCTTTTTTTGGGCAATAAGGATTTGTATCTCCGATAAAGAGTTATACTTCTTCAAACTATAAATGCAAAATAAAAAAGGTAATAAAAATTATTGCAGGCTCAACCTTATAAAGGTTTGTGAGTGTTGGTATGAGTAGGTTCTACTGGCTCATCCGCCCCATCTTTTCCATCTTTAAATTCTTTAACGCCTTTACCTAGTCCGCGCATCAGTTCAGGGATTTTTTTACCTCCGAAAAGTAATAACACGATCACTAAAATGATGACAATTTCCTGTCCTCCCATTCCGAAGATGCCTAATATTGTTGTGTTTAACATAATATTTAAGTTAAATGTTGGTTTATATTTTATACTTTTTCTGAAGTTGATAAAGGCTCTTCCTTATTCAGGTTGACAGGCTCTTTAACTACTGTTTCTGTCTTTGGGTACATCTGATCTTCTAAAGTCTGGGAAGCTGTTTTCACTGGCTCCTCTGCTTTAGTTTCAAAACTGCGGGTATTCGGGTCTTCGTCTAAATCCACTGCGTTAATATTCCGGTGGATCTCTCTTTTTACTCCTTCAGAAGCATCCTTAAAATCCCTGATGCCTTTTCCCAGTCCTCTCGCCAGTTCCGGTAATTTTTTACCACCAAATAACAGTAAAACAACCACCATGATCAACATGATTTCGCCACCACCCATATTTAAAAATTCTAATAACACTCCTGAATACATATCAATTCAATTTATAACTTGTTAACAAATATAAACATTTTAGATCCAATTTCTTATTTCGCTATCCACGCTTCCGGATTCAGCCTCGACTGTCCTCGCCAGATTTCCAAGTGTAATAATGGCCCGTCAGTCCTGGTTGCAACTACACCTAACGACTGCCCGGTGCTTACTTTATCACCTCCGGATACGTTTACAGATTTAAGATTCTGGTATACTGTAAAATAATCACCATGTCTCAAACCCACTACATAAATCCCCTGTATCATCTTTACAAATCTCACCTCACCACCAAATATGGCTTTTACACTAGCACCATCACTGGTCATAATATCTACACCATCATTGGAGTAGGAGGCCTGGCCCTCCATATGCTGACCAAAATGTTCCGTGATCGATCCCTGTCCTACCGGCCATGGTAAACGGCCGCGGTTGGTTTCAAAGCCGGCCGACAATTTTGCGGCTTCCGGTGTTGCCGTAAGGTAACCACTTGATGTTTTAGCTTTTTCTGATATCACTGCCGCAGGTTTGTTTGCTGCCCTGGCTTTTGCAGCAGCTATTCTTTCACGTTCTTCGGCCTCTTTTCTCGCTTTCGCAATCTCATAAGCAATCGCCGCCCTTACCTGCCTGTCCACAACAGCCTGCATTTTCTTACGTCTCGCAATATCGTTGCTCAACTGACGCTCCTGCTTACTGTATTTATTCAATACAGAACTTTGCTCATTTTTATTTTTGGCCAGTTTATTCTGTTCATTCTCCTGCTCACGTAACAGATTGCTTTTTGCTTTTAAACTCTTATCCAGTATAACGATTTTATAGTTAAGGTTCTTTTCTGTTCCCTGTATATAATCGGCCTGTTTCTTACGGTACTGCCCAAATTGCTGCAGGTATTTTATACGTTTATAAGCCTGGTTAAAATCCCTCGCTGCAAAAACAAACATCATTTTGTCGTATGAATTTTTGTTCCGCTGCGCAAACCGGATCATTCCTGCATATTCCTTTTTTAACTGGGAAAGCTGCCCTTGTAATGAATGTACGGTATTCGTATTTTCATGGATTTCATTATCGAGATTTTTTATTTCGGAGTTGATTACAGAAATCTTACTCTGCATCAGGCTGATCTTTGTATTTAACGCTCGTATCTCGCTTAAAGTTAGTTTCTTACCCTGCGCCGCTTTATTCAGGTTTTTCTGTAATAATTCGATTTCCCGTTGTATGGCTTCTTTTTTTCTTTTCAGCTGGGCACTGCTCTGGGCAAAAGATGTTGACGCAAACGCAACAAATAAAAGGAACAAAAGTAATTTGTGTAGCTTCATTGCATCAAAAGTATAAAAAATTAGTTTATTATCTCGAACCTATTAGGAACACTAAACGGAAAATCAAGCGGAACATTGCGCTCAATTTTTGAAAAGTCAAAGGCGATATTAGTCTTTTTCCTGCCAGATAAGGCATTGATTTTCATCACAGAAGGTATAAGCACGTCTGTCAGCTGCTGATAGTCCGAATATACTACCAGTAACGACTGTCCTGCTTTAGCATCCAGCATATCAATTTTAGCAGTTTTCAGCAAAGTATTAAATGTATTACGGTAATTTAAGGCGCCATTGTTACCGGTTAAGGTAAACACGCCATCTATCAGCTCAAGAACTGCCCTATCAGTGATAAAATCACTAACAGTATTTCCAGAGAGAATAGATTGCAGCATTTTAAAAGTGACTTGCTTACTGGCAAATTTTGTCAGATAAGAAAATGGCTTCCTGGTCGCCAGCGATTGTAAATTGTTTCGCACCAATACGCTGTCGGGAGTAATCAGGGCACGTGCAACTTCAATTCCGGCAATAGCGGTAATGCTCACCCATATTTTTTCGTCTCTTTTAATTCGGATAGTCGCAGTCACATTATTAACATTTCCATCCATATCCAGACTAACCTTGCCTCTCATGGAAAGCGTATTAAAGGGCACATCTTTTGCCCGTAACAGCTTCAGGTTTTCTGCTCTTTTATTATCCGCCGGTGGTGTTTCCACAGCCACGGCAGGTGCATTTATGACCGCTTTTTTTGCTTTACAGGAAAGTATTGCAGTGATGATTAAACCAGCCAGCAGGCTATTTAAGATATTTCTTTTCATTTATTTTACGTTTTAAAAGCACGGAATCATTTCCTGCATCCCTGGCCTTTTTCCACTGTACCAGTCCCAATTCCTGTGCGCCACCCAAAAACAGAATATCACCGTAATGCTCAAGGTAAACACTGTTCTCTGCTTCATTGTTTTTCAATGCTTTTTCGATCCAGGTCTTCGCCATTGCATACCGCCCGCCTCTTAATAAGATCAGTGCGTAGGTATCTGCGATTGAAGCATCATCAGGCATAGCCTTTGCCGCCTTATCAATCAATAAAACAGCCTTGTCCAGGTTCTCATTTCTTAACGCCAGGTAGTAAGCATAATTGTTCATAATCTGATAATTATGCGGATCCAGCTGAACTGCTTTTTCAAAGGCTTTATCCGCTTCAGCAGGTTTACGCTCATCGATCAGTATTTCTGCTTGTAAGGCTGTGATCAGCGCCTGTAGTTCTTTATTGTCGCCATCTATGGTCAGTGCAGATTTGATATGGCTCATTGCTGCTGTATTTTGTTTTTCACGATGAAGCGCAAAGGCCATATAATAATACAGAATGCCCTGGTTCGGATAGATCGCAAGGGCCGCATCTCCTGCGACTACCATTTGTTTATACTGGCCTAATAAAATATGGATGTTAAGTACCTTTTCCCATACCCCATACAGCTGATCAGACAGTTGCAATGCTTTTTTATAATGGGTAAGCGCGGCAGGCAGGTTTCCCATTTCATATAAAACATCACCATAAAGTGTCAGAAACAGCGGATCCTCCTGGTGCGCAGCGGCCGCATTCTTTAATGCGGCCGCTGCGCCCGAAAAATTCCTGTTGGCAACGTATTGGGTCACAACAGCCATTACATCATCAGATTTTATCACTACCGGCACAGTAGTCTGCTGCCTGTCGGCAGCAACCCTTTCCCTTGCGCGGGTCAGCGATAACGAAGAACCAAACTTTTTCTCCAGCAGGTCATACCCCGCCAGGGCCTCATCTGTTTTACCGTAGATATACAATGCATTGGCACGATCGTAATAATAATTCTGCTGATCTGGTGAAAGGCGGATCAGCTCATCAAATACAGGGATCAGGCGCTGCATATTTCCCGTGCTCTTGTATAGTTCTGCAAGCAGCTTATAATACCATGGGTTCTCCCGATCAATCGCCACCGCTTTTTTTATAGCCTCTTCAGCCTGTGGCATCATGTTCACGCGGAAATTAAGCAGCGCAATTTCATACCATGCCGCCGCGTTACCGGGATCAATCGCAGTAATCTGCGTAAAGCTGAGGTTACTTTTAACGTAGTTTTCTTTGAGTTTATCCCGCAGGCCATTAAAAAACAGTTCTTTTATGAGCGCGCTGTCACGTGCCGCCAGTTTCACCTGCTGGGCGAAACCTGGTATGACTGAAAGCAGCATACAGCATAAAAGAACGGTCCTTTTCATAGCGGGTTTATTTACCGGTGTGCCCGTAGCCACCTTCACCACGTGCAGTTTCATTGAGTTCTTCGGCAGATGTCCAGATCACGCTTTCGTGTTTTGCGATAACCATCTGCGCAATCCTGTCGCCATTATTTATTACAAAATCTGTATCAGAAAAATTAATCAGTAATACTTTGATTTCCCCACGGTAATCTGCGTCAATCGTACCGGGCGAGTTAACAATACTGATCCCGTGTTTATAGGCCAGCCCGCTGCGCGGACGAATCTGTGCTTCATAACCAACCGGCAGTTCAATATGCAATCCTGTAGGAACCAGCATCCGTTGCATAGGTTTAATCACCATTTCTTCTCCTATAAACGCCCTCATGTCCATTCCCGCAGCATGTGCGGTTTCATATTGAGGAAGCGGATGTTCTGATTTGTTGATAATGTTAATCTTCATTTTATTGTTGTATTAATAGTTGATTTTTATTTGCCTTTCGACAGAATTAGTTTTAAATCATCCTTTTCCAGATAAAATATACCTCCAATAAACAGGATCAGTAGTCCATTACCAATATAAATATTTCTATGGAATACCCAGAATGATAATATAACCAGGACAACAGAAATTAATAAGTAAGACACTATCCTTTTTAATTGATAAGGGATCGGGTAATATTTTTGTCCGAGTATATAGGAGATAACCATCATGACAAAGTAAGCCAGCATTGATACCCATGCAGAGCCCATATAGCTGTATTTGGGGATCAGGATAAAGTTAAATACGATTGTAATCATGGCCCCTGCCAGCGAAATATAAAAGCCGAATTTCGTTTGATCAGATAATCGGTACCAGATCGAAAGATTGCCGTAAATGCCCAGGCAAACATAGCCGAACAGCAAGTAAGGAACTGCTGGCAGACCAACCCAGAATTCAGCAACATGAGCTTTATCACGGCTGATAAAGTATTTCAGGATCTCAATATTAGCGATCAGCGCAACAAACAGCAGAGCCAATGCAATCACAAAATAATGGAGAATGGTCGCATAGGTCTGTTTGGCGTTGGCCTGTTTGGCATGACTGAAAAAGAAAGGCTCCGCACCCAGTCTGAATGCGGTTATAAAAATGCTCAAAAACATGGCGATTTTACATACAGCACCATATATACCTACTTCAGTATCGGCTATAGCATGTGGCAAGAGTTTACCTAAAACGATCTTATCCAGGTTTTCATTCACAATAAAAGACAGGTTGGCGATCAATATCGGCCAGCTGTAAGAGAACATCTTCGCAAAGAGCGGCTTGTCAAACCGGAACCGGATCTGTAACAATTCCGGCAATAGCATTAGTAACGTGACCACGCTGGCGATCAGGTTAGAGATAAATACATATCCGACCCATTGGAAACGATACCAGGAAGATAACCATGAAGACAATGGTCCTTCATTTTTAATCAACCACGGAATAACAAAAAGAAAAATAAGATTGAAACCTACAAAACAGCCGATATTCAGAAATTTGATCAAGCTGTATTTGAATGCTTTTTCATCAGCACGGATCTTTGCAAAAGGAATAACGCATATCGCATCTACAAATAAAATCCATACAAAAAATCGTATATACTGGTGATAATCCAACAACTGTTTTTTGTCTCCATTGTTTACCCATCCGGCAATCGTATGGGAGAATACAGAAGCGGTAATTAAAAATAGCCCCGCAATAGAAGCGATACAGATAAACGAATTGTTGTAAACTTCCTCTTTTTTATCCTGATGTTTATTCAGGTAACGGAAGTAAGTACTCTCCATCCCAAAGGCAAGTACTGAATTGATTAAGGAAGCGTAGCTATAGAGATAAGTAAAAACACCATAAACGTGTGCCGGATAAACTTTCGTAAACAGGGGCGTTAAGATGAAACTAAATAACCTCGATAACACGGTACTGATGCCATAAACGGCGGTCTGACCTAAAAATTTTTTAATAACTGACACACGCAGGGGTTAACGGATGATAAAAAGGAAACTATTTTTTGATGATTTCAAAATTACGATAGTTTTTCATTTCACCCGGTGTAACTTCTACCTTTTCTATCTGTGAGCGGTCCGGTCCCTCATTGCACCATTCCAAAAAAACCTCCAGCAAGGTATCATCACCTTCAGCTTCGATATACAGACTCCCGTCTTTTTCGTTCCTGATCATTCCCCGCACCCCCATCTGGTCGGCCACAACCTTAGTGGTATATCTGAAAGATACGCCCTGCACTTTTCCTGTAATTCTAATTGTTATATGTTTCATCAGTAAATATTTTAAGTTATTAAGCTGCCACGAATCAGCATACTGCCAGAACATGTACATATCTGTTTTCCTATTAAATTAAGCGTCGGATCCGTGTTACATTCGTAATTAAATCACCATCCAGTTTTTCTATTAAATTTATCCCTGGCTTTTTACCTTTTTCCATACTACCCATTTCTTCAGCTTTAGATAGAAATTGAGCCCCGTTTAAAGTGGCCCACAACAGCAGTTCTTCGAACTTCAGGCCTTTCTGCTCTTGCAGCACCTTCATTTCATCAAGGATACTTAACTGGTGATTACTGGCCAGACTGTCTGTTCCCAGTGTAATCGTAACACCCGCTGCTTTTAGTAATTCTATATCCGGAAGCGTGTTTTCTATGTACAGGTTTGCATTAGGGCATAAACACCAGTAAAGATGGGTATGGGCAGCCACTGCAAAGTCAAGATCTGCTTTGCTGGTAAAAGTATTGTGTACAAGCAGTGTTTTGGCTGCTGTTGACAATAATGGAAGATAGGCTTGTAATGACGTTTTACCTTGTGCGGCAAAAAAGGAAATATCTAACCCGAGGAACTCGTACAATTTGAGAAAGTGTCCGGTTTTATCTTTAAAAAACGCATTTTCATCAGGTGTCTCCTGGTTATGAATAGACACAATATCATCTTCAGCTCCAGAAGTCTTTTTGATTTCATCAAATAACCGCGCTGAAACAGAATAAGGAGCATGGGGAACTATCGTCGCTTTTAACGGGAGAAATACATCCTTAACCTGCCCGGCAGAATTGATAATGTCGGCTGCCTTATCCGGGTTGAAACCCATTGCTTCTACAAAAGTATGGTAGTAAATCTTGCTTTGCAGTTTTACTGGTCTGGAGAGGGAATGATTAGAGATATCGCCGACAGCGACAATTCCGTTTTCATACATTGTTTTGTCGGCAGCAAACATGGCGGCATCAATTTCATCCTGTACTAAAGCTCGCTGTTGTATGACCTGCTGTACAAACCCCGGCAGGCCTGTATGTTCGGCTATTTTTCCCTTAAGGTGAGAAAGTTCCAGATGGCAATGCGTATTGACCAGGCCCGGAACGAGGATGCCGGTATAGGTAGTAATATCTTTGATTTGCAGGTCTTCCGCTTCCTGCGCAGCATATACCCCGGTAATTGTGCCGTCAGCTGTAACAGCGACAACCCCGTTTTCCAAAGGAGGGCTACTTACAGGATAAACCCACGATGCTGATAAATAAGAACTCATTTAAGCAGCAACCCTTTGTAATATTACCTTACATGGAACAATTGAAGTAACTGTCACCGTATGGCTTTCATGAAGCGGGATCTGGAAATAATTTCCTGGTATAAGGGGATAAATATTTTCGCCCACCCGGATATCACAAGTCCCTTCTACAATTAAGAAACGCTCGTATTCGTTATCATGTACCTCCTGAGGTGCCATCACTTTAATCCAGACTATCGCGGAAATAATTTGAGGGGTAACACCGATCAGCCTGGCATGGACGTCACCTGCGTCAATTGGCAAAACCATATCACTGCGGTTTAACCATTGTTCATAATCGGTAATTTTAGACAGTGGTGAAAGTTCAGCGGGTTCAGAGGGCACCTCTCCTGCCATCATCCGGTCCATAAAATCTATTTTAGCCAGTAAAAAGGGTTTGATGATCGGATCAGGATCAATAGCACATGCTGCAGCCAGGCCTTCCTGCACAGTACAGATTTCCCGGATCTCCAGGCTGACCTGCTCAGGATATTGCGCAAGCATAATGCCCACTTCTAAATCTTCTTGTGGTGTGGTAAGACCCAGAACGTATAATTCCAATATTCCGGATGCTATAAATTCTTCATACTCACTCATACCGGTACTGATCCCTTTAACTGTTTAATTGTTTTAATCATTTCGCCCCTAAGATGATCTGCGGCGATCCCTAATTTTTGTGCGGCGACCGCAAAGCTACAATTTTCAAAATATATCAACCGTATTGCTTCTTTAATCTCAGTACTGATACCTGCGGTAAAGGTTTCCCCTTCCATACGCTGCTTCTCATGAAGATAGGCTTTAATATCTGTTGCGTAAACCAGGTCAATCCCCTCACGGATCTCATTATCCAGCTGGGTTTGCGCAGCGGTAACCGATCCAAAAAGAACACAACCCCGGGCAATTTTAAGCATCCAGGTAAATAACCGCTCTTTATCAGGATTATAATTCAGCCGCTCAGCCCAGATTTTACAAAAAGCTTCATCCACACATTCTTCGGCAAGTTCCTGATGACCTAACGTCCGAGTCATGACGCCTAGTACAGCCGGGGCATATCTATTATATAATGCATGATAGTCCTCCCTGTCACCACGCTGAAATAATACAACGATATTTTTGTCTATGTCATCCAACGGGGAAGCCTTTATCATGTGATTGGTTTTATTTTATAAAAATAGTAAATAACAATTGTCTTTGGCAAAAAACATCTGTTTCAGCAGGATAAAGATTGACTGTGAAGGCTATATTATAATATTTTGATAGTTTATGTGGGTATAAATTGATTACTTTGTAAAAAGAAATCAATTTTTAATTATTCGTTATGTCTGATTCTACCACCCGATTAAATAAATACATTAGTGAAAGCGGCATGTGCTCAAGAAGAGCGGCAGATAGATACATTGAGCAGGGAAATGTAATTATTAATGGCCGAAAAGCCAAGGTGGGCGACCAGGTGTATTTTGGCGACCTGGTAACTGTGAATGGACAGACCATTGAGCCTAAGGAAGTTGAAAACTCCATTCTGCTTGCATTCAACAAACCGGTAGGCGTTACCAGTACTACAGAAGCTGGCGTAAAAAGCAATATTATAGATTATGTAAACCATAGCGACAGGGTATTCCCTATCGGAAGATTAGATAAAGATTCCCAGGGACTGATCTTCATGACAAACAATGGTGATCTGGTTAATAAAATCCTTCGTGCGGGTAATAACCACGAAAAAGAATATATAGTAACGGTAAACAAAGCAATTACTGAACAGTTTATCACTGGCATGGCTAAAGGCGTACCTGTATTAGGGGTAATGACTAAAAAATGCAAAATCACTAAAGAAAGCCCGTTCATCTTTAAGATTACTCTGATCCAGGGATTAAACAGACAGATCCGTCGTATGTGCGAACATTTCGGTTATGAAGTAACAAAGCTGGAACGTACCCGTATCATGAATATCAGCCTCAAAGGCCTTCCTGTGGGAGAATGGAGAGAGCTTACACCGGAAGAAAATGCAGAGATCAATAAAATGGTCGCTAAATCAAGTTCCGAAAAAAGCGCTGAACCCAGACGCGTGGTTAAGAAAGTAAAAGAAAAAAGTATCGAAGATGATATGGTCAATGTAACGCCGAAAAAACCGGCAAGAACAAGACCAGCAGGCGCAGGTAAAGGCAAAGGAGCCAGGCCAGATCGTGAAGACAGACCTGAAAGATCAGAAAAACCTGCGAAAAAAGCAGGTTCAGCTCCTTACAGAGGCGCAAGCACTTCATCCGCGGCAACAGATTGGTTTAAGACTAACGGACCCAGCAAAAGACCAGTAAGGCCGTCTAACGGAAAATCAGGAGCACCAGCCGGCAGAACTAAGAGCCCGAAAAGATAGTGCCATCTGTAAGTCAACTCCTTACAAATATTGGGTGGCTTATTTTTTTTAGGTACCTTTGCACCAAATGCTTACAATAACAAAAACTGACATCCGTTCATTAAGCCTGACTGAGCTTCAACAGCACTTCACGGAAATGAAAGAACCCGCTTACCGTGCCAAACAGGTTTACCAGTGGCTATGGGAAAAATCTGCCCGTTCTTTTGAAGAAATGAGTAATCTGTCCAAAGACCTCAGAAAGAAACTTGACGAGAATTATAGCATCAATGTTGTTGAGGTTAACAATTCCCAATTCAGTAATGACCATACTATTAAAAATACATTCCGGTTATACGATGGCAATATCGTGGAAGGTGTTTTAATCCCTATGGAAGAAAGGATGACAGCTTGTGTAAGCTCACAGGTTGGCTGCAGCCTAAGCTGTAAATTCTGCGCTACAGGTTATATGGACAGAAAACGTAATCTGAATGCCGACGAAATTTATGATCAGGTTGTACTGATCGATCAGCAGGCAAAAAAGAACTACAATGCACCACTGACCAATATTGTTTATATGGGCATGGGTGAACCGCTTTTAAATTACGCCAACGTCATGAAATCAATCGAGCGGATCACTGCTCCGGATGGTTTAAATATGTCTTATAAAAGGATTACCGTTTCTACAGCAGGAATCTCAAAGATGATCAGAAAGCTGGGCGATGATGGTGCCAAGTTTAACTTAGCGCTTTCCCTTCATGCGGCAGACGATAAAAAGAGGAATGAGATCATGCCGATTAATGAGTCCAATACGTTAAAGGTACTGGCAGAAGCCCTCAAATACTATTTCGCTAAAACCAAAAACCCCGTTACTTACGAGTATATTGTATTTAATAATTTCAATGATGAAATCCAGGATGCGATAGACCTGGCAAAGTTCTGTAAACACGTTCCGTGCAAAGTAAACCTGATCGAGTATAACCCGATCCAGTTTGCAGATTTCATTAATGCAGAAGGTGATAAGATAGATGCTTTTTCTAATTATCTGAAAAGCCAGGGTGTAAATACTAACATACGAAGAAGTCGCGGTAAGGACATTGATGCGGCCTGTGGTCAGCTTGCGGTAAAAGATCAGGCGGTAAACTAAAAATTTTTAACCTCTATATTATTTTCCGGTATTACATTGGCGCATGTTCAATTTTAAACGACTTGCCAGTGATTTTATTAGTGTTTTATTTCCCGACTGCTGTATGGCCTGCGGGGAAGAACTCTACCATGGAGAGAATCAGATTTGCATCAGCTGCTTGTTTGATCTCCCTTTTACTGATTTTCAATACTATCCCGATAATGCGGTAGCAAAACTATTCTGGGGTCGCATTCAATGTGACCAGGCGATGGCCATGCTGTACTTTCAGAAGGCCAACCGTGTCCAGAAGATGATTCACCAGATCAAATACCAGGCAAAAACTGACTTAGGTTTCAAATTGGGAACCATGCTTGGCGAACGACTGTCTAATGCGCCGCATTACGCGGGCGCAGAAATGGTTATCCCCGTCCCCCTTCATCAGAAAAAAGAAAAATCCAGAGGTTATAATCAAAGTAAATGTATTGCGGACGGAATTGCCTATTCTCTGCGGATTCCCGTAGAGACAGGATTACTGATCCGGCATATCGCTACAGGCTCACAGACAAAGAAAAACAGGTATACCCGCTACGAAAGTATGAAAGATGTATTTAATATCGCAGAGCCTGAAGCACTGTATGGTAAACATGTAATTCTGGTAGATGATGTTGTGACTACAGGAGCTACACTCGAGGCCTGCGGACAGCAGTTACTGAATAGCGGCATCGGAAAACTCAGTATAGTCGCACTTGCCTACACAGTGTGAAACTGAATTATAGTCGAGTTTATTCGATGATTAAAAAAAATCAAACTATTTCAAAACATTTTAGCCGCCCATTGGTTTATATAAGTG
>Ga0247813_10001138_pt1 | contig 21096 bp, 19 predicted proteins | sample UWRJL169409C1_FD_180719 | JGI IMG/M metagenome (GOLD analysis project Ga0247813, IMG submission 180719) | Plant litter microbial communities from Arlington Agricultural Research Station in Wisconsin, United States - UWRJ-L169-409C-1 | ecosystem: Environmental > Terrestrial > Plant litter >...
TCTTTGTTAGCAGGCCATGGCGCATCACTTAAATAAGATGCTAATTCTAATGTCCAATACATCTGTTATCTGTTTAGTTTGTGCAAAAATAAATTTTTTACTGAAAAAGACAAGTAAATTTTGATTTATTTTAATAAAATTTAAGAACGTCTTTACTAGTATTCAGTTTTCAGTGCCGGTTTTCAGTCTTAAAACTGAAATTTGCTGCTAATTACTGTATTTTTTAGTATTCAGTTTTTGGTGCTGGTTTATAGTCTGAAAACTAAAAACTGCGACTGTTTACTTTCTCGGAATCCATTTTACTTCCTCCGCTTTTAAGTCTGAGGACAACTTCCGTGCCAAGACAAAAAGGTAGTCAGAAAGTCGGTTTAAGTACATGATTGCGATTTCTGGAACGTGTTCATTATGACTTAAATGTACTGCCAAACGCTCAGCACGGCGGCATACACAACGCGCAATATGACAATATGACACAGTTTGATGGCCGCCTGGTAAAACAAAATGAGTCATTTGTGGAAGACTTTCCTCCATTTTATCAATTTCGTTTTCTAATAATTCGATATCAGAATCAATGATTCCCAGATTCTTTAATCGAAGTTCACCGTTTTTTAAAACTTCTTTTTCTGCGGGAGTGGCTAAAATGGCTCCAACAGTAAATAATCTATCCTGAATTTCGATTAAAATCGTTTTATAATGCGCATCGATTTCCTGATCGCGAATGAGTCCTATATAAGAGTTCAATTCGTCAACAGTTCCGTAACTGTCAATACGAATGTGATCTTTAGGAACGCGCGTACCTCCAAAAAGAGCTGTCGTTCCTTTGTCTCCGGTTTTTGTATATACTTTCATTTTTTTTTAAGATGCTAAGGTTCTGAGATGCTAAGATTCTAAGTTTATTTTAGAATGTAGATTTCTGATTTTAGATTTAATGATGTAATCAGAAATTTAAGATTTAGAAAATAATCTAAAATCTAAAATCTAAAATTACTTCGTCGTGTCGCTTTCAATCAAACCATCTCGCAAACGAATTACGCGATGTGCATAAGCAGCAATATCTTCTTCGTGCGTTACCAAAATTACCGTATTTCCCAGGGCATGAATGTCACCAAACAATTTCATAATTTCTACAGAAGTTTTACTGTCTAGGTTTCCGGTAGGTTCATCGGCCAAAATAATTGATGGTTTATTGACCAAAGCGCGGGCAATCGCAACACGCTGGCGTTGTCCTCCTGATAGCTGATTGGGTTGGTGATCCATTCTGTCGGCCAGATTTACTTGTTTTAAAACTTCAATCGCGCGTTCGCTACGTTCAGATTTTGAATATCCTGCATAAATCATGGGTAATGCCACATTATCTAAAGCAGTTGTTCTGGGTAAAAGATTAAAGGTTTGAAATACAAATCCAATTTCTTTATTTCGAATTCCGGCCAATTCATCGTCTTTCATCTGGCTCACATCTTTTCCATTCAATACGTAATGTCCTGAAGTGGGCGTATCCAGACAACCTAATAAATTCATTAAAGTCGATTTTCCGGATCCCGATGGCCCCATTAAAGCTACGTATTCGCCTTTGTTGATTTCTAAATCTATACCCTTTAAGACATAGACGATTTCGTTGCCCAATACAAAATCTCGTTTGATGTTGGTTATTTTAATTAATGGATTTGCCATTTCGATTTACAATTTTGGATTTAAAAGTACAAAACACTTTTCAATAAATGATAAGTAGTCTAAAATTGATTTTTGTTACAAAAACAGCCATTTATAAGGCTTCGCATTTTTTCGTCAAATTTTTTTAATACTATTATATTTCATTGATTTAAAAACTTGTTATATGATTGTGAAATGTTTTTACATAATTATCATATTTATTAAATTTTGTTGAATTATTTTAATTATAAATATTAAAAAAATGATAATTATTTAAGTTTATTTAAAAATTTAACTATATTTGTTATCTAATCTTAAATAATCAAAATTATGAAAAACATACAATTATTATCGGGAGTTGCATTAATTGCATTAGCATTTACATCTTGTAAAGATGAAAAACAAGAGAAAGCTCAAAAAACAGTCGATGCTTACGTAGCTTACGTGGATTCGGTTAAAAATGTAAAAGCTGATGATTTGAAAGCCGATTGGGCAACTGTTGAGGCTGAATATGACAGAAAAGCTGCCGAAGCTCAAACTGCACTTGCAGATCTTAAAGACAATTCTGCAGCAACAGAAAAAATAAATGCAAGTAAGGTAAAATACGAAGAGTTCAAAAATGAAATGACTACCGTTCTTGCCCCTCCGGCTCCAAGCCCAAAACAACAATTAAGAAACGCCTTATTTGGTGAAGGAAAAATTGGTGATGATATGAATTTTGACTGGGTAAACGCTAAAAATATTCATAGTGTATACCAACAATTTGTACATACTGTAGAGGATAATAAAGATAAATATACTCGTGAAGACTGGGATGAAGTGAAATTGATGTATGAAGCTTTGGATAGCCGTAAAAATACAGTTGAAAAAGAAGGTCTTACATCTGAAGATAATAGAAAAATCGCAGGTTTAAAATTGAAATTTGCTCCAATGTATACTGTTAACAGAATGGGAGCAAAATCAGAAGAAAATAAAGAAGCTAAAAAATAATTAAGTATTCTTGAATTAGTATTAAAATGACAATCAGAAATGATTGTCATTTTTTTTATGCCCTAATTACAAAATGTTCTTTTTCCTGCTCGTATCTAAAAAATACAAAACCCCATTGAAAAGTATCAATGGTTACGGTGACTTTTGGGTGATTTTTAATGGCTTCCCAGGCTTCTTCCATATCACGAGACCAGTGAATGTCATCAAATATCCAAACAGAATCATTGGTTATAGTGGTTAATAAAAGATCGAAATAAGCTAAAGTTGCTTTTTTTGAATGATTGCCGTCAAAATATATCAGGTCAAAATTTTCAGTCTCAGTTTTCAGTCTCAGCTTGATGTCTTGCAGATAATTTTCAAATTCAGTTATTACCGAATCTACATTATTGAAATTGAATTTTTGAAATTGCAATTGACATTGATTTGCTGTTTCCGGACAGCCTTCGAGTGTAATTATTTTTGCTTTTGGATTTCCTAAGGCCAAAGCAGAAGTTGCTAAACCTAATGAAGTTCCTATTTCCAAAACTTTTTTAGGCTGAAAATAATTAGTAACTCTAAAAAGTAACTCGGCACGTTTAGGTGAGATTCCTGCGGTTTTGGCTATTTTAGATATTTGTCTTCTGTTCGATTTAAAAACTTTTGATCCTGCGCCAAAATCTGTTACATCGATAAAACTTTTATTTTCTAAAAGCGATTTTCTATAATTTTTTAGAATCGAATATTCCGGTTTTGACCTTTTATCGTAGAAACATTTCGTTAATAAATTAAACACAAAAGGCGAATGAACTCCGTGTTCGTTTTTTGAATTCCAAAGGAATTTTAAATAAGATTTTATTTGAAATAGCATAGAAATAGTTACATCTGTGTGCGAAGATAGTAAGATAATGATCAATAGTCAAAAGTGAAGACTTTGTTGCTTTCTCTTTAAAACCTTTCCGAATTCAAAAACACTATATTTGCCAACTTTAATTTAAGCTAATAGTAATACGTTTTTTATGATGTTGAAGGAAGAAATAGAAGGTACAAGTAAGATATCTTCTGAAGAAATTAATCGATGCATTGCTATTTTAGCACAATTGAATTCTAATACAGATCAGATATTTGATATTCCGAAAGAGCAAAGAATCGCTTTGATTAAAGAAGCCGGAATGTTTTCGAGACCTGACAGAGATGAGTTTTCTCGAAGGGTAAAAGACGGACTTCAGGCTGCCAAACGAAAAAAAGAAAAGAAAGACAAAACCGCTCGTAAAGAAACCGGAATTCGTCATGCGCGTGAAGCAAGTATTTTTGTAGCGCCAAAATTACTGGCTCTAAATGATCTTGCGCATAAAGAACAATTAGAACTCGAAACTCCAAGAAATTGCTACGTTTGTAAAACAGAATTTACTAAAATGCATCACTTCTATGATACGATGTGTACAGATTGTGGTGATTTTAATTATGCCAAACGTTTCCAGACAGCCGATGTAAAAGGGCAAGTTGCTATTATTACCGGTTCTCGTTTAAAAATTGGTTATCATATTACTTTAATGCTTTTGCGTGGAGGAGCAACTGTTATTGCTACAACCCGTTTTCCGGTCGATTCGGCTTTGCGTTTTGCGAAAGAAGAGGATTTTATGGATTGGGGACATCGCTTAAAAATTCATGGTTTAGATTTGCGACATATACCAAGTGTAGAGATTTTTTGCAATTTTATTGAACAAAAATACGAACGCCTTGATATTTTGATTAATAATGCCGCCCAAACCGTGAGACGCCCAGCTGGATTTTATTCGCATTTAATGCAAAATGAAGCATTACCAATAAATGCATTGCCTAAACAAGCGCAGGAATTATTAGGAGATCATTTGAATTGTCTGGATGAATTGAAAATGCTGACAAGTGGCGCTTCATCTAATGAAAATATGCCGGTAACCTGGCACGGACCTGAACCTGGAATTGGTTTGCGTGCTTCGGCTCAATTGTCTCAAATTCCGTATTCTTTTGATAATGCATTGGTCGCTAATGAAGTTTTTCCGGAAGGAGAACTCGATGCCGATTTACAGCAAGTCGATTTGCGTAAAACCAATAGTTGGCGTTTGCGTTTAGGACAAATAGAAACTACAGAAATGATCGAAGTACAATTGGTAAATTCTGTTGCACCTTTTGTATTATGCAACCGACTTTCGGAAGTAATGAAAAAAGATAATACAGGTAAAAAACATATTATAAATGTTTCGGCAATGGAAGGGAAGTTTCATCGCTTTTTTAAAGAAGACCGTCACCCACATACTAATATGGCAAAAGCCGCTTTGAATATGTTAACGCATACATCATCCGGAACTTTAGCCAAACATGGTATTTTTATGAACGCTGTCGATACCGGCTGGGTAACAGACGAAGATCCTGCCGAACTGGCCAAAAAGAAACAGGAATTAGAAGATTTTCAGCCACCATTGGATATTGTCGATGGCGCTGCACGTGTTATGGATCCTTTGTTTGACGGAATCAATACCGGAAAGCATTGGTGCGGAAAGTTTCTGAAAGATTACAACCCGATTCCTTGGTAGTTTTAGTTTACAGTCTCATTCTCAGTTTTCAGTTTAAAATAAAAAACCACAACAGAATTAAATTTTGTTGTGGTTTTTTATTAAAAGCAAATAGATTATCTGTATATATTTACACCATTATTTGCTTGCCATTGCTGTTCCAAATATTCAGCATCTTCACTATTACGTGGGTGAACGCCTAGAACTACGTGGCCATTTTTAATTCCGTCTTCATAAATTTTTGCTCTGTCTTCAGGAATTCCCGATCCTACAAGAGCTCCAATTAAACCTCCTGTAATTCCTCCAGCACCAGCACCGGCTAATCCTGCAGCAAGCGGACCAGCGATGATTAGTCCTAATCCCGGAATAACTAGGCTAGTTCCTAAAGCAGCAACAACACCTACAATAGCACCAATTGTTCCTCCAATGGCAGATCCTGTTCCTGCACCTTCGGCTGCCTTTGTTCCTAATTCTGAATGATCATCTTTGTCAGAATAATGTTTTTTTCTGGTTTCGTCTGACATGATAAGGTTTATTTCGTCCTTAGTATATCCTCTTTCATTTAAATTTGTGTAAGCTCTTTCGATGCTGTCACGATCTGAAAACATTCCAGTTAATACTTCGCGTTTTGTTCCATCAGGATTATGTAAATTTTCCATTTTATGTATATTTAAATTATGAATTCATTTTCACTTTAACAAAGCTCGTAAAATAGATTAATTTAGTATTTACACAATTTTTCATAATCATTATATAATACAATTCTTATTTTTATAAAATTGATAGCACTTTTTTGGGATTATATCATCAGTTATTATTTGGATAGAAATAAGAAAGCCACAACAAATTTAAATCTGCTGTGGCTTTATATGAGTTGTAAAGTTGTTGTTTTAGTTGTTAACTTTTATCAATTTAACATCAAAAATAAGTACTGCTCCTCCTGGAATTTTGTCTCTTCCACCATTTCCGTAAGCAAGTCTTGAAGGGACTAAAAGAATACCGCTTCCTCCAGTCTTGAAAAAAGGAATTCCTTCTGTCCAGCCTGGTATAACTTCATATAAGTTAAAAGAAACTCCGTCTGAATTACTTTGGTCAAATACAGTTCCGTTAGTAAATGCCCCTCTATACGCTACAGTAACGTTTGATTTTGCAGTAGGTTGAGTTCCTGTTCCCGGAACATCGATTACATAATACAAACCAGATTCTGTTCTCTGAGCATTTAGTTTGTTTTTTGCAATATAATCAGTGATTTCTTTTTCGTTTTCAGCAGTATAATCTTTTTGTTCATCTTTCGAACAAGAAATAAAAAGCGTTAACGCTAGTAATGAAGTTAAAAGGTATTTCATAAAATGTGGATTTTTTAAGAGCGCTAATATAATGAAATAAAGTTTTTTTGTTTCACGGAGATTCACAAAAAAGAAACACAAAGATTCACAAAATAAAAACTTTGTGGATCTCTGCGTTTCCTTTGTGAATCTCTGCGTAATTACCCTTCAATTTTAGCCGAAAGCTCAAACCAGCGTTCTTCTTTCTGGTCTATTTTATTGATGATGTTTTGTAGTTCGTTTGCTTTTTTCTCGATATCGGCATCGGCAACTTTTCCGTCAGAGAATAATTGTTCGATTTTAGTTTTGTCAATTTCTAAATCTTTAATTTCTCTTTCTAGTTTTTGATATTCTTTTTGCTCGTTGAAAGTCAGGTTTCCAGTTGGATTGTTTTGTTTCCAGTCTTTCTTTTCGGCTTTGTTTTCTTCTTTTTGAGCCACATCGGCACTGTCTTCGTAGGCTCTGAAATCAGAATAGTTTCCTGGGAAATTTTCAATAACACCTTGCCCTCTAAATATGAATAGATGATCGACAATTTTATCCATAAAATAACGGTCGTGAGAAACTACTAATAAGCATCCCGGATAATCTAAAAGAAAACTTTCTAAAACGTTTAGCGTAACAATATCCAAATCGTTTGTTGGCTCATCCAGAATTAAAAAGTTAGGATTCTGAATTAAAACGGTACATAAATACAAACGTTTTAATTCTCCACCGCTTAATTTTTCTACAAAATCGTATTGTTTTTTGGCATCAAAAAGAAAACGCTCTAACAGTTGTGAAGCCGAAATCATTCTTCCTTTTGAAAGCGGAATAAATTCTCCATATTCTTTAATAATATCAATTACACGTTGTCCTGGTTTCGGATTGATTCCGGATTGTGTATAATAACCAATTTTGATCGTTTCGCCTTTTACAACACGACCACTATCTAGCGGAAGTGTTCCCGTAAGGAGATTTAAGAAGGTAGATTTTCCGGTTCCGTTTTTACCAATAATTCCAATACGTTCTCCACGTTGAAAATCAAAACTAAAGTTGTCCAGAATAACATGTTCCTTGAATTTTTTCGAAATTTTGTGAAGCTCGATAATCTTGCTTCCCATACGTTCCATATTAATTTCAAGCTCTACTTTGTTTTCACGACGACGACTTTGCGCTTTTTCTTTAATTACATAAAAATCATCCTGACGCGATTTCGATTTTGTCGTTCTCGCTTTTGGCTGACGGCGCATCCATTCTAATTCTTTTGTAAATAGATTTTTTGCTTTGTCAACGCTGGCATTTTCAGAGTTAATTCTCTCTTCTTTTTTCTCTAAGTAATACGAGTAATTTCCTTTGTATTGGTATAATTTTCCGTTGTCCAATTCAATGATTTCGTTACAAACACGTTCCAGGAAGAAACGGTCGTGCGTAACCATAAACAACGTAATATTTTCTTTGGCAAAATAACTTTCAAGCCATTCGATCATTTCAAGATCAAGGTGGTTGGTAGGCTCATCCAGAATCAATAAATCAGGGCGATTGATTAGGATAATCGCCAATGAAAGACGTTTTTTTTGTCCACCCGAAAGATTTTTTACTTTCAATTTAAAATCTTCCAGTTTTAGTTTGAAAAGAATTTGTTTGTATTGCGTTTCAAAATCCCAAGCATTATGCTGGTCCATTCCGTCAAAAGCTTTTTGATACGCTTCTTCGTCATCCGGATTTTCAAGTGCTTTTTCGTATTTTTCAATTACTTTTAAAGTCTCATTATCTGAGGCGAAAATACTTTCTTCGATAGTCAGTTCTTCCTGCAAATTGTTGTTTTGCGATAAAAAAGCCATTTTAATACCTTTTCTTAAAACTACCTGACCAGTATCTGGTTCGTCTAAACCATTAATAATGCTCATAATGGTTGTTTTTCCAGAACCATTTTTGGCAATAAAAGCAATTTTTTGGTCTTTATTGATTCCAAATGAAATGTTGTCAAAAAGCGTTTTTTCGCCAAATGACTTCGATATATTTTCTACAGATAAGTAATTCACTATAAACTAGGTGTTATAAATTATAAGTTAAGAATGTTTTGCAAAACATAACTTTTTTGCAAAAGTAAACTTTTATATCGCTATTTGCGAATTATTTATGGAGATAGGAATTTAGAACAGGACTTAAATCAATGCGATGAATTTGCTGCGGAACATTAATAATAGGTTTTCGAACCAAAGATTCATTGGTTAAATAATAATGCAAGCCATCTTGAGTCGCGATTCCTTCTATCTGAAGAATGGGAAATTTTAAAGTAATGCTGCGTTTGTTCCCGGATAAAAAATCATTGTTTTTATAATCATATAAAAGATATAAAAAAGGTTTTCCAATTTTAGAATAGCCACAAAGTACAACGAGTTTTTTTGATTCTAAATAAGTTGCGCCGGTAACCAAACCTTTAGTGTCAAGCGTATGTTTTAGTTGTGCAACGTGATTGCCTGATTGGTTGGGTAAAACATATATATTGGTCTTAGAAGAGCGCCATTCTTTGGTGAACAAATAGATACTGTCTTTTGAAACGATAAAGGCTTCACAATCAAAATTGGTAGTATTTGGTTTTTTAGCAGATAAATCAGTTTGATCAGCATATCGAAAGGAAATGCTTTCAATATTTGGATTTCCTTCTAAAAAAGATTTTTTTTCAATTTTTAAAATATTCAAATCCGTTCTGCTTCCCGAAGCGTTATTTCCGAAATCACCAATATATAAATGAGTACTGTCCTGAGAAATCTCTTCCCAATCATGGTTTACTACTTTATCTAATACAATCTTTTTCCTGATTTTGCCCAAAGAATCTAATCCGTAGATCGTTTTGTCGTGATCGTCATTATGTGTCCATAATAAATTGTCGAAAGCAATTAATCCTGAAGTTTCCTTAAGCGAATCGCTAAGTCTTACAGAGTAGTCCGCTTTTATTTTAAAATTTTTGTACAAGCAGCTTCCATCATTTACTGTTGCGTCCGGATTATAGTTTTTAGAAAGAGGATCTGTGCAACCTCGAATTTGAGCATAACCCGATGAAAAAATCAGGAAAAAAAAGAAAATCGTTTTTATCATGGCTGCAATATTAAATTTGCATAACATAAAAGTAAAGTTTTAAAGAATAGCTTTAAAATACTGTTGAAAAATATAATTAAAATGGTATTTTGCGGTGCTGATTAATCAGATTTTTATTTAATATTTGTAAGTATAATTCCCTAGTATGAAAATTTTACAAAGATTGTCACATTACCGTTTTTCACGCTATTTTAAACTTTTGTTTGTGGCTGTGGATGTGGTGTTGTTAAATATGGCTACAGTACTTTCTGCGTTGGCCAGATTTGGCAGTTTAGACAAGCTTTTATCCAAAGAAGAAAGAACAGTGGCATTGTTGGCAATTTTAATCTGGGTAGGACTATTACTTCAAAACGATTCCAGCAGAAGTATAAGGGTCGAGCCTATAGAATCTATATTAGTCAGAACCATAAAAAAGTTAATCATTCATGCCGCTTTAATCTCAATTTTTGTTGTTTACTTAAACTATACAGATATTTCAAGATTGAGATTGTGTTATTTTTATCTGTTTTTCTTCGTATTGTTGATGGTGTGCCGATATCTATCAATGAAGCTTTTAAAATATATTCGGACAAAAGGGTATAATTTTAAAACTTTTATTGTGGTGGGAGCCAATCCGTCAGGAGAAAAAATCCGCAAAATACTCGCCAGGGATTTAACATATGGATATCGCTTTTTAGGTTTTTTTGATGAAAAAATAGATACAGCAATTGTAAATCCCACTGCGGTTTTAGGAGGTTTTAAGGTAATTCAGGAATTCGTTATCGAAAAAAAAGTCGATGAAATGTATGTGGCTTTGCATATTGATAATATTGAAGTAATCAACGAACTAACGCGCATCTGCGAACAAAACATGGTACGGATTAAGTTTATTCCTGATTTTCAGCTGTACACAAAATCAAGCAAAGTCGAGGTTTCTTTTTATGAAAACACTCCTGTATTAATGTTCAGGACAGAACCTTTAGAATTTCCTGTAAACAGGCTCATAAAAAAAGTATTCGATATTTGTTTTGCGGCTTTTGTTATTTTATTGGTTTTTCCGTGGCTGTTTCCAATTATAATGCTGATCATTAAAATAGAATCGCCGGGACCAATCTTTTTTAAGCAAGAACGTTCAGGGCGTGACAATCGGTCTTTTATGTGTTTGAAATTCAGAAGTATGTATGTTAATGGCTTGGCACATAGAAAACAAGCAGAAAAAGGAGATAGCCGTATTACTAAATTTGGTTCTTTTATTCGTAAGACAAGTATAGATGAACTGCCGCAGTTTTTTAATGTTTTATGGGGAGATATGTCTGTTGTAGGACCAAGACCGCACATGGTAAATCTGGCAAAAGAGTACAGTGATTTAATCAATAATTACCTGGTGCGACAATATGCTAAACCCGGAATTACAGGCTGGGCACAGGTGAATGGTTTTCGCGGCGAGACAAAAATATTAAGCGATATGGAAAGCAGAGTCGAATATGATATTTGGTACATCGAAAATTGGAGCTTATTACTCGATATAAAAATTATCATCAAAACAATCATCAATATATTCAAAGGCGAAGAGAACGCCTATTAATTAAAGTTTAAAAAACTGATTGTTATTGATCACTTCTTTTAGATTCGAAATACTGTCAATTTTTATTTTTTGCCCCAATGAAGCAACATGTTTCATATGATGCACATCAGTTCCTGCAAAGTCGTACATTCCTTTTTTAAGGAGCTCTTCTGCGATTTTGGTTATTCTTTCTCCATAATAACCTACTGTAGACAGCAAATTGAGCTGAAATAAACATCCCGATTTTTTTAGTTTTTCATATTCACCAAAGTCTTTTCGGTAATATAAATAACGCTCCGGATGTGCCAGAACCGGAATATATCCTGCAACCTGCAATTCAAAAATTGTCTTGTATAATTGTACTGGAGCTCTTTGGTACGATATTTCAACCAATACATAGTTGTCTTTTAAGGTGAGCAGTTTTTCGCTTTTAAAATGACTTTCAAACCAATCATCCATAAAATATTCGGCAGCAGCCTGAAAAGGAATTTGGATATTATTTTCTTTTAAAAACAATGCTGTTTCCTTATGTTTTAAAGTAATAGTTTCCGAAGAATTAGTATAAATATAATGACTTATATGAGGGGTAGTAATAATGTGGGATATTCCAATTTCCTGAAATGCAGTGATAAGTTTTGTCGTGTCAGTTATGTTTTTTGCACCATCATCAATTCCCGGTATTAAATGAGAATGAATATCAACGTAATTATTCGAAAGAAGATCTTTAAGAAACGGTTTTGATTTTAAAAAGGATAGCATGTTGCAAAAGTATGTAAATGAGAATAATTTGTTAGGGTTAAATTTTTACTGTAACAAATGTAACCGAACATTTTAGAATTATATTATATTTGAGATTGCTACAAATCTACTTTTTTATGAAAATTAAAGAAAATCTATGCAATCAAAGGATTATTTCTATTGATGCTTTACGTGGAATTACAATATTTGTTATGATTTTCGTAAATGAGCTGGCCAGTATTTCAAATGTTCCGCAATGGATGAAACACATGCCGGCTGATGCTGATGCCATGACTTTTGTAGATGTTGTCTTTCCTGCTTTTTTATTTATTGTAGGAATGTCTGTTCCGTTTGCTTTTAACGCCCGATTACTCAAAAAAGATAGTGCCAAAACAATCTGGACGCATACTTTAAAAAGGGCTTTAGCTTTAATTATCATTGGTGTTTTTATGGTGAATGCAGAGTATGGCTATGATGCGTCGAAAATGATTATCGCGCCAGTTTTCTGGGGACTTTTAGCTTATGCAATGCCAATCCCGATCTGGAATAAATATGGTAAAGATTTTCCGGTTTGGTTAAAAAACACATTGCAATATGGCGGAATGTTAGTTTTGGTTGCGTTGTATTTTTTATATGTTCGGGATACGGGCGAAATAGGAATGACACCAAAATGGTGGGGGATTTTAGGCTTAATAGGTTGGGCGTATTTGTTTACAGTAATTTATTATTGGCTGGTTTCAGGAAAATTATGGGTAATGATTGCCTTCTTAATTGTTTGTGTTGCTGCAAATGCTATAAATTTAACCGAAGGATCTTTTATACAACAAACGTCCTGGTTGAGTTTTATTGCCGGACATTTAACCCACGCCGCATTAGTTGCTGCAGGAGTAATAATTTCGTTATTGTTTTTTGATCGAAAAGTAGCTGCCAAAATCAACTGGGCAGTAATAGGTTTTGCCGTTTTATTTTTTGTAACAGGATATTTGTTAAGACCTTATTTTGGAATTTCAAAAATAAAAGGAACGCCATCCTGGACGATGTTTTCTGCGGCAATCTGTACCGTATTATTCTATTTTCTGTACTGGTTAATGGAGATTAAAAAGATCACCAAATGGAGTGATTTCTTTATGCCTGCAGCAGCAAATCCTTTACTGATTTATATTTTGCCCGGCGTAATTTATTATTTCTGCAAAGCTTTTAAAATTCATATTATTCCGGGATACTTTCGCGAAGGAGTTCCGGGAATTCTATGGGCGTTGGTATTTTCGACAATTATGCTGTTTGTGATGAAATTATGTAATAAGTATAAAATTCAATTGCATTTATAGAGATGGCTTAACCGCAAAGTTTTATGGGTTTATTTGTAATGAGAATTTAACCGCAAAGGGCGCTAAGATTTACGCAAAGTTCGCAAAGTTTTTTTAAAGCTGGATTTTAATATGTTCGCAAAGTTGCGAAGACGCAAATTTTGTTTTTTTAGAATTGCAATTTGAGAAATCCTCTTAATCTTGATAATCAGTGGCAAAATATAACCGCTAAGTTCGCAGAGCTATAAACACAAAGCTTTGCGAACTTAGTGTCTGTTAGGATTTTCTTTTTATTATTATTTCTAAAACAGCTGCATTTTTGAAATTAATTTTAAATTTGTAAGAACTTGTTTCTTAAAGTTTTATGAAATGAAAAATCTAAAATCTCTTACAGTTTTATTTTTCTTTTTCCTGATGCCTTTTTGTTATTCGCAAAATGATTCTATCGCGAAAAGCAAAAAAGATATTTTAGATGTTTTGTATCAGCTCTTTCATAAAAATGATTCGCTTCGAATAAATTCTGATAAAAAAATAGCCTTTTCTCTGCTTCCTGTTCCTATAGATGCAAATAAAAGTGCTGGATTAGTAGTTTCATTTTTAACGACTTTTTATCTTGGAGACAGTAATACAACGAGAATGTCTCAGGTTACTTTTTCGCCTTATTTTAGTTTTACCAGACAATATGTTTTTCCTGTTCAATCCTATATTTATACCAAAAACAACAACTGGAATTTTATTGGAGATTATCGTTTTATGATTTATCCGCAGGATACTTACGGATTAGGCGGCCATAATACAGACAAAGAAATGTCGACTCTTGATTATCAGCAATGGCGTTTTTATCAATTTGCAACCCGAAAAATTATTGGAGATTTTCGGCTGGGTTTAGGATTGTTGTATGATAATTATCAAAATATTTCTGAAGATTCTTATATTGATGATCCAACCGATTATGTGAAATATATGAACGGCGATTTCTCTGATGAAACTTCTTTTGGTGTTGCCATTCAGGGATTGTACGATTCGAGAAAAAACAACGTAAATCCGGAACAGGGTTTGTATGTCGAAGCAGATTATAGAATGAATACCAGTGGAGTAGACGGTCAAAAATGGAAATCGATCTATTTTGATGCCCGAAAATACCATTCTTTTAGTAAATACAAACACAGAGTTCTTGCTTACAGAGCTTTTTATTGGTCGACTTTTGGCGGAAAACCACATTATCTCGACTTGCCAAGTATTGGCTGGGACCGCGACGGGAAAACAGGCCGCGGTTTTACCAGAAACAGATTCCGTAGTAATGCATTGCTTTATTTTGAAAGCGAATATCGAACCGATATTTCTAAAAACGGATTTTGGGGCGCTGTATTTTTCGCCAATCTTTCTTCGGTTTCAAAATTGGATACTTATGATTTTAAGAAATGGAATCCCGCTATTGGTACAGGTTTGCGCATTAAATGGAACAAAAAAAACAATAGCAATCTGGTACTCGATTTTGGTGTTAGCAAAAACGATTGGTCATTGCGATTGGGTTTGGCCGAAAATTTCTAACTTTCCCAAAAATCAATTCCCTCGTTTTTCATGCAATTATCGGTAATTATTCTTAATTATAATGTTCGTTACTTTCTGGAACAATGTGTTTTAAGTGTTCAGGAAGCACTTTCTAAACTTGATGCCGAAATTATTGTAGTCGATAATAATTCGTCTGATGAGAGTTGTTTGATGATGAAAAGTAAATTTCCTGATATAAAATTAATTGAGAATGATGCGAATTTTGGTTTTCCAAAAGGAAATAATATCGGGGTTGAGCAAGCTTCGGGAAAATACATTTGCATTTTAAATCCGGATACCGTTGTTGCAGGGGATACCTTTATAAAGATTTTGGCTTTCGCCGAAAGGCAAATCAATCTCGGAATCGTAGGTTGTAAATTAATTGACGGAACAGGAAATTTTCTACCGGAAAGCAAACGCGGCATTCCAACGCCCTGGGTGGCGTTTACAAAAGTTTTTGGCTTATATAAAGTTTTTCCAAAATGGAAACTCTTTAATCAATATTATGCCCAGCATTTACGAAAAAACGAAACTGGAAAAGTAGATATCCTTGTTGGGGCTTTTATGTTTATGCAACGAGATTTATACAGAGAACTTGGCGGTTTTGATGAAAAATGTTTTATGTATGCTGATGATATCGATTTGTCGTATAGGGTGTTACAGCAACAAAAAACGAATTTCTACTTTCACGAAACAACTGTTTTGCACTATAAAGGCGAAAGTACGGTAAAAGACGAAAAATACATGCAACGGTTTCAGGAAGCGATGAATTTCTTTTATCAAAAGCATTTTAAGAAATCCTGGTTTTTTGAATTTTTTATCCAAATTGGTATTTGGTTTTTCTCTTTTATAAAAATGTTTCAGGGAAAAACCAAGGCAAAACCATTGCCTGAAAGTATCATTTTTTACTCTTCAAATAAATATTTGTCTGAAAAATTACCTTCTATTTTAAAAAATAAAGTGCGGTTTTTAGATTTAAAAAAAGAAAAAATGGTAAATTCGTCCCTGATTTTTAAGGGTAAAAAGGTGGAGATTATTTTGGATAATCAGTATGTTTCATTCAAAAAATGTATCAAAATCATAAAAACTCTTAAGGATAAGAACGTTACTTTTAAGATTTTCCCCAAAAACACAAATTTTATTATTGGGAGTAATTCCCGAAATGACAGAGGGCAAATTATAAAAATTGAGTAAAAAATTAAATTAAGTGTAATTTATATTTAAAATATTCAGTAATTTCGCAATCAGAAAATCAAAATCATCCTTTAGATTAACAATATGGCAAGATTTGAATTAAAACTTCCTAAAATGGGAGAGAGTGTCGCTGAAGCAACTATTACCAACTGGTTGAAAGAAGTGGGAGACAAAATTGAAGCTGACGAAGCAGTACTGGAAATTGCAACTGATAAAGTTGACAGTGAAGTGCCAAGTGAAGTTTCAGGAATTTTAGTTGAACAATTGTTTAGCAAAGACGATTTGGTTCAGGTAGGACAAACCATTGCGATTATTGAAACTGAAGGCGATGCTCCGGCTGTGAAAGCAGTTGAAGAACAAGCCTTTGCTGCCGAAGTTGCAGAAATTGAAAACACAATCGAAACAGTTAAAGATACCTTCTCTACTCCTAAGGATTTTACAGCGTCAGATAAATTCTTTTCTCCATTAGTAAAAAATATTGCAAAAGAAGAAGGGATTTCTATTGCTGAATTGGAAAGTATTGCAGGTTCAGGAAAAGATGGCCGAGTAACAAAAGAAGATATTTTAAAATATATTGAAAACCGCAAATCAGGTGTTGAAACACCAAAAGCAGTTGTAGAAGCTCCAAAAGCAACACAGCCAGTAGCGGCTCCGGTTCAAAAAAGTCAACAAGCGGTTCCGGTTTCTGTAAATGGAGGTGACGAAATCATCGAAATGGACAGAATGCGTAAACTGATTTCAGGATACATGACGGCTTCGGTGCAAACTTCGGCTCACGTACAATCTTTTATTGAAGTTGATGTAACGAATATTGTAAAATGGAGAGAAAAAGTAAAAACGGCTTTCGAAAAGAGAGAAGGCGAGAAGCTGACTTTTACCCCAATTATGATGGAAGCGGTTGCAAAAGCATTAAAAGATTTCCCGGGAATGAATATTTCTGTAGATGGTGATTATATCATCAAAAAGAAAAATATAAACTTAGGAATGGCTGCGGCTTTACCAAACGGAAACTTAATTGTTCCGGTAATTAAAAATGCAGATCAGTTGAATCTGGTTGGAATGGCAAAAGCGGTTAATGATTTAGGAAACCGTGCAAAAGCAGGAAAACTAAAACCAGACGATACACAAGGCGGAACTTACACTGTAACGAATGTGGGAACTTTTGGTAGTGTTTTTGGTACGCCAATTATCAATCAGCCACAAGTTGGAATTCTTGCCCTTGGTGCAATTCGTAAAGTGCCTGCGGTTATCGAAACTCCTGAAGGTGATTTTATCGGAATTCGTCAAAAAATGTTCTTATCACACTCTTACGATCACAGAGTTGTAGATGGAGCTTTGGGTGGAAGTTTTGTAAAAAGAGTAGCTGAATATTTAGAAGCTTTTGATGTAGACAGAGATTATTAAAATTATATAAAAGTAAATTCAAGCCCGGAAAATTTTAATGATTTTCCGGGTTTTTTGTTTTGTAAGAAAAGGTTAAGAAATGAAGAATGCTACTCTCCAAGAATGAATTTAAAAGTTAAAATCATAAAATTGAGTTGATTTTTGTTTAAAAAAATCAAGAATAAAAGAGGAAATTCGGCTTTAAAAATTACATTTGTAATCTTATAAAATTAAAAAATGGAACTGAAACTCAACAAACCAATTTGCTTTTTTGATCTTGAAACAACCGGAATTGATATTGGTAAAGATCGAATCGTAGAAATTTCGATATTCAAAGTTTTTCCAAACGGAAATAAAGAAAGTAAAACCTGGTTGGTGAATCCAACAATTCCAATTCCGCCGCAAACAACCGCCGTTCACGGTATCACCGATGAAAAAGTTGCCAACGAACCTACTTTTAATGAATTGGCAGCGCAAATTCATAATATGATTAAGGATAGTGATTTGGGAGGTTTTAATTCAGATCGTTTTGATATTCCGCTTTTGGCTGAAGAATTACTTCGTGCCGGAGTAGATTTTGATATGAAAAATAAAGTGTCGGTAGATGTGCAGACTATTTTTCATAAAATGGAAGAACGTACACTAAGTGCTGCACTAAAATTTTACTGCGGAAAAAGTTTAGAAAACGCGCATTCTGCAGAAGCAGATACAATGGCAACCTATGAAATTTTAAAAGCACAACTAGATCGTTACCCTGATTTAGAGAATGACATGAAATCATTGTCTGAATTTACAACCCGTAAAAAAATCGCCGATTTTGCAGGAATGATTGCTTTTGATAAAGACAACGAAGAAATCTTTACATTCGGAAAACACAAAGGAGCCAAGGTTGATAAAATTCTTGAAACAGAACCAGGATATTTTAGCTGGATTCAAAATGCCGATTTTCCATTGTATACTAAAAAGGTTTTAACAGCAATTAAATTAAGAAAGTTAAATACTAAATAAGGTACTAAGTTACTAAGGTTTTGAGATGCTGAGTTTTTTTGCATTTTTCTTAGATCCTTATCGACTTAGCATCTTAGCAACTCATAAAAGAAATGAAGATTATTTGTATCGGTAGAAATTATACCAATCATATCGAGGAATTAAAAAACGAGCGGCCAGCAGAGCCGGTGGTTTTTATGAAACCGGATTCGGCAGTTTTGTTAAAGCAGCATCCATTTGTAATTCCTGAATTTTCTGAAGAAATTCATCACGAAATAGAGATAATTGTAAAAATTAACAAAGTAGGAAAGTACATTGAGCCTAAGTTTGCGCACAAATACTATGATGAGATAAGTGTAGGTATTGATTTTACTGCCAGGGATTTACAGGATAAATTGAAAGCAAAAGGGTTACCTTGGGAAAAAGCAAAAGCCTTTGATGGATCTGCGGTAATTGGAGATTTTTTACCTAAAACAGATTTTATTTCGATGGAAAATCTTACATTTGAGTTAACAAACAATTCTGAAACAGTTCAAAAAGGGAATACAAGTTTCATGCTCTGGAAAATTGACGAGCTTGTATCTTATGTATCGCAATTTTTTACTTTAAAAATAGGCGATATTATTTTTACAGGAACTCCTGAGGGTGTAGCTTCGGTTAAACCAAATGATGTTTTAGAAGGCTTTTTAGAAGATAAAAAATTATTTAGAATACAAGTAAAATAATGGCTTTAAAATACAACCTTTCGAAAGTGTATGCGCTTTCAGACAATGATCCTGAATTTGTAAACGAAATTCTAAAATTATTTGTTACCGAAGTTCCGGAGGATTTAAAACAAATCAAAGAAGGAATCAAGAAAAAAGATCATAAATATGCCTATTCTTATGCACACAAAATAAAACCAACATTAGATTTGATGGGTTTAAATGTTGCTTTTGAAGAAATTCTGCAAGTCGAAGCCTGGACAAAGGCAGAAGGCAAGAAAAAAGAAATTATCGAAACTTTTAAAAGTATAAGAGTGCAGGTAAAAGATGCTATCAAGGAAATTAAAAAAGATTTCGATTTGTAAAATTTGGGCGTGTCCCTGTTTTGCTCTTTTTTCATATAAGACAAAAACAGGGTCGATCCCAACGTTTCGGGACGTTATATCTTTTGTTTCGGAAATTTTTTATTTAAAAAGGCATCACTTTTCGTAACAAAAGGATGTCGCTACTACCCCTCACGCATAATCATTGCGGCAAAAAAACCTACTTTATAATAATGACTTACAATAAGTAAGTAAAAATATTCCACAGCTATGAAAGCAACTATCATTACTATTGGAGACGAAATTTTAATAGGTCAGATTGTAGATACAAATTCGGGTTTTATTGCTAAATCACTCGATCGAATCGGTGTCGAAGTTCATGAAATGATCTCGATAAGCGATGATAAAAAACACATTTTAGACACTTTTGCACAATTGCAAAATAAAGTTGATGTTGTGATTGTAACAGGAGGTTTAGGGCCAACAAAGGACGATGTTACCAAAAAAACATTCTGCGATTATTTTGATGATGAATTAGTCGTAAATCCCGAAGTTTTGGCTCACGTGACCGAATTGATCGAAGGTTTTTATAAAAGGCCTATTTCACAATTAAATAAAGATCAGGCACTGGTTCCGTCAAAATGCACCGTTTTGCACAACAAGATGGGAACTGCGCCGGGAATGTGGATGAAGAAAGAAGATACGGTATTTATATCGCTTCCGGGAGTTCCGTACGAAATGAAATATTTAGTGGAGGAAGAAATAATTCCTAAAATTGTTCGCGAATACAAGCGCCCGTATATTATTCATAAAACTATTTTAACCTATGGTCAGGGCGAGAGTCTAGTGGCAGAGCGTATCGAACATTGGGAGAACAATTTGCCTGAATTTATTAAGTTGGCTTATTTGCCAAATCCGGGTCGGGTGCGGCTGCGTTTGTCTGCCAGAGGAACAAATAAAGAACTTTTAGAAGCAGCGATAGAAGAAAACGTAAAATCATTAGATGCTATCATTCATGATATTATAGTAGGATACGAAGAAAATGAAACGATCGAATCTGTAGTGGGTAAAATATTGACAAAACAAAATAAAACCATTGCAACCGCGGAAAGTTTTACAGGCGGAAAAATAGCTGCTGTTCTGTCTGCTGTTCCCGGAGCTTCTAACTACTTTAAGGGCAGTGTAGTTTCGTATGCAACAGAGGCGAAGGTTAGTGTTCTCGGTATCTCGCGGGATTTAGTCGACCAATTTTCGGTAGTTAGCGCAGAGGTTGCGTCGGCTATGGCTTTGAATGTGAAAGAGATACTCAAAACAGACTATGCAATTGCCACAACCGGGAACGCCGGACCGACAAAAGGTGACTCTGATGCTGAAATTGGAGCTGTTTTTATCGCTTTGGCTACTCCAAACGGTATAATTGTTGAAGAATTTAATTTTGGCCAACCACGTGAAAAAGTGATAGATAGAGCCGTGATTAAGAGTTTAGAAATATTACAGAAAGAAATTTTAAAAAATGTGCTATAATTTTTTGTTTCAATCGTTTATTTTTCTTTTCTTTGCACCCTGATTTTGAATAACGATAAAAGATAAGTATAATGTCAAGAGTTTGTGACCTTACAGGTAAAAGAGCGATGGTAGGAAATAACGTTTCTCACGCTATGAACAAAACTAAGAGAAAATTTTCTGTAAACTTAGTTAAAAAGCGTTTTTATCTTCCAGAAGAAGATAGATGGATTACTCTTAGAGTAGCAGCATCTACGATAAAAACAATTAATAAAAATGGAATTTCTGC
>Ga0247813_10001139_pt1 | contig 21072 bp, 17 predicted proteins | sample UWRJL169409C1_FD_180719 | JGI IMG/M metagenome (GOLD analysis project Ga0247813, IMG submission 180719) | Plant litter microbial communities from Arlington Agricultural Research Station in Wisconsin, United States - UWRJ-L169-409C-1 | ecosystem: Environmental > Terrestrial > Plant litter >...
CGAGTACCTCGCTCCCGCTGCCTAGGGTCGGCGTGTAAAAACTTCGTTACCAACTTGTGAGAATTGCATGATCTCGCATAGAGTTGGCGGGTTGCTTACCCGTTGAAACCGCCTTTGGCCCGAAAGGTATGTCTTGTCACGTCTGCCCCTGTCACCCGAACCTGACGGGCTCTCCGAGCTCTTCGGTGCGGTGACGCAGGCGGATGCCACGGCTCCCCTTTCCCGCCGCGAAGCTCGCAACAAGCCGGTAATTGAGCCTGCCGACATCTCACCTGCCCTCAGCCCCATGTTCGGTCAGATGCCTGCAGCCCCGCGGATTGAGCCTGTCGAAATCTCACCTGCCCTCGCCGCAGTTGCTCCCGAGATCATCGCCCTGGCTCCCGCCGCGTCGGCCCCCTTCCTCTCCCGGCGGGAAATGCGCGAAGCCGAGCGGCTCGCAACCTCCGCCCCCACACCCCAACCTCAGGTCACGCGACCTGAGGTTTTTTCGTTGGACTCTGAGGTTTCGTCGGCTCCCGCGCTCGCTCGTACCGAGCCTGCTCCGGTGGTCGAGCCTGCTTCGGTGGTCGGGCCTGCTTCGGTGGTCGAACCTGTCGAGCGCCGCACTGAGCCCGCCGAAGTGACCAGGTCGCTCGCGACCCCCGCAGCTCCCTCAGCTCCTGCCGTGCCCTCAGCGCCGACGGTGGCCGCCTCGTCGGCGCCGTGGGCCCAGGTGTCGGCCGCGACATCCATGCCGCTTGCTAACCCCTTCGCCGAGCGGGAAGCACCCATGCGCGCCCGGCTCGCGACGAAGACCGCGGTCAAGCCGAAGAAATCGGTGAAGAAGAAGGTGTCGTCGTTCGCGACGATCATGGCCGTGGCCGGTTTCTTCGCGTCGGTGAGCATTCCGGCGATCGCGGCGTCCGGGCCTGCACCGGAGTTGCTCCCGCTGGAGGCCGCACAGGGTGAGGTCGCGCAGGCAAGTCTTGTCGTCGACAGCGAGGCCGTGCTCAGTGCCAAGCGCGAGTCATTTGCGGCTACCACTGCAACCGACCTTGCGAGCCAGCGCAACAATGCGCTGAAAGAGGCGAACTTCGCGGCCTACCAGACGTCTGGTGCTCGCGAGCAGGGCGACGACTACCCGTGGTTCTCGGAGCTGTCGAACAATCAGGGCGGCGGGCTCTCGCCCCTCAACTACTACTACCGCGAGTGCGTCGACTTCGTGGCGTGGCGCCTCAACCGCGACGCGGGTTCCACGAGCGCGCCGTTCAAGTGGGACTGGCACAACCTGACCCCGAGCGGCGGAAACGCCTACCAGTGGAAGTACGCGTGGGAGCGCCACGGCTGGAAGACCAGCACCACTCCTCAACAGGGCGCCGTTGCCTGGTTCGGCTACCACGTCTCCTACGTCACCTCGGTGAACGACGACGGCACTGTCACGCTGGAGGAGTACAACTTCTCGAGCGACCACCTCTACGGCAAGCGCACGATCCCGGCGTCCGAGGTGACGCTCTACCTCTACGCGCCCAAGGGCTAGCCCTTTTCGGTGGTCGAGCTTGTCGAGACCAGATCTCAGACCGCAGTCCCTCGGTTCGCCCCCGGCTGCACCATCAACAACTCGTCATGCTCCCTGCGCCGGCACGCGTCCACGAACGCCAGAGCTTCGTCGCGGTTGACGAGAAAAGCGGCGAACTGGATGTCGCTGAGCTCGAAGTACTCCTCGTAGTCAACGACCCCGTTGCTGACCGGGAGTGACGCGTAGTGTCGCCCGGTCTCGAGGTCGACGCCGAGAGAGTACCGATCCTCGCGCGAGAAGAATGCGTCCTGTGGCTTCACGTGCTCAGCGTATCCGTCGCGGCTCTTCTCGGTGGTCGCGCTTGTTCACCGGTGGTCGAGCCTGTCGAGACCAAATCGAGCTTGCCGAGAGCCGCCCCACGCTAAACTCGTCGAGCCAGCCTCTGTAGCTCAATGGAAGAGCAGTTCCGTCCTAAGGAAACGGTTGGGGGTTCGAGTCCCTCCAGGGGCACTCCTAGGGGCAAGTGCCTAACCCCAAACGTCTGCCCTGGGATTACAGGGATTTCGTCGTTGAGAGAGTTGGGGTTCATGCCCCTCGGGACACCGCGGTCGGCGGGAACTGCTAGGCCATGTTGCTAAATGCTGCTGGGGGCGCGCGGATGATCCTTGACGTGTGTCGTGAGATGTTGTTACGGATGAGGTCTGGGAGCTGATCCAGGACGTGTTCCCGCCGGCGAGGACGCTGGGTCGCCCGTCCGTCGGGCCACGCTCGACACTCACGCCGACTGACAGGAAATGGTCCGCACGCGTTTGAGCGGGCGAACGCGGACCGAAGGGTTCGATGCCTTAGAGTCGCGATATGCGGATCGTCATCTCAGGGACCCACGCGAGCGGAAAGAGCACATTGGTTGCCGATTTCGCGCTTCGCCACCCGGAATTCGCTGTGTTGCCCGATCCCTTCGAGCTCGTGGATGAGATGTGGGACAGCCCGAACGCCGCCTCGTTCGCGGCGCAGCTTCGGGTCTCGGCCGACCGACTCGATCCACTCGAGTCGCCCGAGAACCTCATCGCCGAGCGTGGACCCATCGACTTTCTTGCATATCTGCTGGCTCTCGAGGAGCTGACAGGACTATCCAACTCCCGTCAGTTCCTCGAGTGCTCGACAGAGATCACTCGGGAGGCGCTGAGCCACGTCGATCTGCTCGTCGTGCTGCCGCTCACCTCGATCGACCCCATCGAGGCCGGCATCGACGAGCACCTGGAGCTCCGAGACACGATGAACGACATCCTGCTCGATCTCCTCGGCGACTCCGACCTCATCGGCCAGCGCCCGAAGGTCGCCGAGATCACGGGTGACCGGGACACCCGACTGTCAGCTCTCGAGGCTCTGGTCATCCGAAAAACCGACTGACCCCTCGCAATAGGATCCATAAATTGAGCACACTCGCGATCACGGACGCAGATCGGAAATCCATTGCAAGGCTGCGGAGAGGCAGAGCCCGGTCGCGTATGAGCAGGCGGTCTTGTCGTATCGGGACGCGAGCCCGCGCCGCTGCTTGATGAAGCTGAAGCACCGGTCGATGACGTTGCGGCCCGTGTCGCGTTCCTGCTGCTCGTCACTGAAGTCGAGCGGGCGGCCCGGCTTCTTCCGACGCTTCTCGATCTAGTCGTCGCGCTCGTGGATCGTGGCTTTGATGCCGCGCTCGCGCAGCCAGGCCCGGTTCTTCTGCGACGGGAGCCCTTTCTGCGACCTCTGCCGATCAAGTTCTCGAGTCGCTCGCTCGAACTCGCCGTCGAGGCGCGCCCACTCGATAGCTGGTCCCTAGCGAACGTAGGCAGGGTGGGATCTGATTCCTAAGACATATTTGGGAGTTGACCGATGGCCAACGCATCGACGCTCGTGCGTGCGGCGCGCAAGAGCAGGCTGCTCACTCAAGAGCAGCTCGCTGAGCGTGCTCGCATTGACCAAGCCGCCATCTCCCGGTCCGAGGGTGGGCGCGACGCTGATTTCAGCACCGTCGATCGGATGCTCGCCGCTGCGGGCCATCGCCTCAATTCCGCACCAACCCGCCGTGACGATGCCGCGACAGTGGCGGCCGAGATCGAACAGCGGCTCCGTGACGGGGATAAAGATCGAGCGCTGCGTGCGTTGATCCAGTTGAACGACAACCTTGTCGCGAAACGAGGTCTTGTCCGTGGCGTGCTCGGCCTTGCCGAGCCGGAGACGACGAGAGACTAGTGTGGGACGCGGCACTTGCAGCGGTCGTCGCATGGCGTTTTCGAGACGAGGACTCCCGACGCCTGATTGGGTAGATGCTCGGAACAGGTTTGTTCACCAGCCCCAAGGTCTCGGGGTCGATGCCGCCGATCCCATTCCGCCTGAGTCCGAGGTGCCCGAAGAGTTCGCCAAGCGCGGCGTGCTTGTCTGGCGAGACACCTTCGCGAGCGTCTGACAATGGCGACCGCACTCGAACGCGATGACATCATCGTTGGCCTCCGAGAACTCGTTGACGAGCTGCGGAATGCCGGCGAGGTGGCGGGGATTCGACTGGTCGGCGGGGCCGCTCTGAATGATCGACTTCACCAAGGGCGACAAGGTCAGCTGGAACACTTCTCAGGGCCCGACGCACGGAACGATCCAGGAGAAGCGCGTGAAGGACATCGAGTTCGACGGTCAGTACTTCACTGCGTCGTCCGATGAGCCGTCCTACATCGTGAAGTCGGACAAGACCGGCGCCGAGGCAGCGCACAAGGGCTCGGCTCTCACCCGACGCGAGGCGCGGTAGCTACCGCCGCGCGCCCACAATCCGCGCCAGTGCCCAGCCCGCAGCCGACACGAGCGGCACGGCCACGATCACGAGCGCCACGGGGTTCGGCTTGAAGCGGAGGCCATCCGGGCCCGAGACGTAGGCGCCGATCGGTAGCGAGTATCCGCCACCGCCCCCTCCGCTTCCCTCGCCGCGACTTACCGGGAGGTCGCCCTCGGGGGACTCGCCCGAGCCCTCGCCGCCGCCGAATCCGAAGACCACGAATGCGACGGGCAGGATCTCGTGGCCGTCGACTACTGTTTTGTCGCCGTAGGCGATCTTCGCTCCCCACGAGGGAACAGCGTCTGCCAGTTTCTCGATGATGGTTGTCATGGCAGAAAGGTACGCCGCCAGACGGACGCCCGGTAGGGGTGCGCTCACCTAATCTTGAACAGCCCTGCCCCGCTCACAAGGATCCACATGCTCAGCACCTTCATCGCCGAGAACTACCTGCTCGTGCGACTCTTGCTCATCGCCGCCCTGGTCGCAGCGGTAGTGGTGACGGCAATCCTGGCGCGGGCGCGGCACGGGAGGCGCATCGCCGCGGTGCTCGCAGGCGCCGGGCTTCTCGTGATCATCGCGCTCACGCTGACTCCCGACACCTACCCACTCGATGCGGCGACCTGCAACCTGCAGCCGTACTCGTCGTTCACCGACGTCTACAACATCCTGCTGTTCCTCGTGCCCGCGTTGTTCGCTGTCGTTGCGACGCGGCATCCACTCGTCGTACTTGCCGGCGGCATCGCGTTCTCGGCGGGCATCGAGCTCGCGCAGTACCTCGTGCCGTGGTTCGGCCGTCGATGCGATGTGGATGACTGGCTCGCCAACACCCTCGGCACGCTCGTCGGTGTCGTGCTCGCCGTTGGGGTGAGCGCGGTGGCGATGTGGTGGGATCGCCGGCGGGCGGCAAGCACGTCGAGCGCCGAGGACAACGAGTGAGCTGCGCAGCGCAGAATTGTTAGTTCGGCATGGTCGCTCCCGGGTTTTGGGTGCGCAACTGACAATTGTGCGCCGCGAGGGCGGGGGAGAGAGCCTAAGCGCTCTCCCGCACCACGAGCGTCGTCGGCAACGTGATCGCGCGACGCGAACCGCCGTCGATGACGTCGAGCAAGAGCGACACCATCTCGGCGCTGATCTGGTCCCAGGGCTGGCGCATCGTGGTGAGCGGTGGCTCGTGGGTTGCGGCGAGTCCGGAGTCGTCGAAGCCGGCGACGGCGATATCCTCCGGGACGCGAAGCCCAGCGCGGCGCAGGACGCCGATTGCCCCTGAGGCCATGAGGTCTGATGCGGCGAACACCGCGTCGATCTTGGGGTCGCGGGCCAACAAGGAGGTCATCGCGGCCGCTGCCGACTCCGCCGAGTAGTCACCCTGCTCCACGAGCGACTCGTCGAACAATGAACCCATCTCCTCGCGGAACCCGACGAGGCGGTACCGGCCGCCGGGGGTGTCTGCGGGGCCGGCGATCATCGCGATGCGCTTGTGTCCCTGGTCGAGGAGGTAGCGGGTCATGGTGCGGGCCGAGCCGGACTCGTCGACGGAGACGGCGGGGAGGTCGCGCTGGTGTCCGAGGGGGAGTCCGCAGCTCACGGTGGGGATCCGCGCCTCGAGCAGCGACTCGAGCAGGGGGTCGGCTTCGTGCGAGGAGATGAGGAGAACGCCATCCACGTGGCCCGCGCTGACGAAGTTGGCGACGTTCGATCGTTCGGCGGGTGTGCCGGCGACGAGGAGCACGAGGGTCATCGAGCGCTCGGCGAGGGCGGTGGCGGCGCCGCGCAGCAGGAGAGAGAACGTCGGGTCGGCGAACAGCAGGTGCTGCGGCTCGGTGAGAAGGAAGGCGACCGAGTTGGAGCGTCCGGTGGCGAGGCTGCGGGCGGCGTGGTTGGTCGTGTAGCCGGTGGCCTCGATGGCCTCCTCGACGGCGACGCGCGCTTGGGGTGATACCCAGTGGCCACCATTGAGCACGCGCGAGACAGTGCCGTGCGAGACCCCTGCGGCTGCGGCGACATCCCGGATTGTGGGCTTGCGCAGGGCGGCCCGAGTTTCATCCACGTGTGGACTCTACAACAGAGCGGGCCGCGAGAAGCGCTCAATCTGTTACCGGTCACAGTTTGGTAACGGAATGGTCACGGCGCTTTGCAACCGCCCCACGAAGGGGTGACACTGTTACCGGTCACAGTGTCGCGACTCTTTCATCGTCGGCACGTGCACCCAAGACGCAATGGAGAGTCATGAGTGAGCAGTACGCCTGGCCGGATGTCACCGGCATCGCCTTCGGGGGCGACTACACCCCCGAGCAGTGGTCGCGTGAGACCTGGGCAGAAGACGTCGCACTCATGCGCGAGGCCGGGGTCAATCTCGTCAGCGTCGGGATCTTCGCCTGGGCACTCATCGAGACGAGCGAGGGCGAGTTCGACTTCTCGTGGCTCGACGATGTGATCGACCTCCTGCACGAGAACGGCATCGCCGTCGACCTCGGCACCCCGACCGCGAGCCCGCCCGCGTGGTTCTTCGCGAAGTATCCCGAGGCACGCGTGATCACCCGGGATGGCGTCACGATGGGCTTCGGCTCTCGGGGCATGGCGTCGCACTCCTCACCCGCGTACCAGGCAGCGTCGCGCACCATCGCGAGCAAGCTTGCCGAGCGTTACGCGCAGCATCCAGCCGTCGTGCTCTGGCACGTACACAACGAGTACGGCGTGCCGGTGGGGGAGGACTACTCCGAGAACGCGGTCGTCGCCTTCAGAGCATGGCTCGAGAACAAGTACGGCTCTCTGGAAAAGCTGAACACCGCCTGGGGCACCGCCTTCTGGGGCCAGAACTACACAGACTGGGCGCACATCGGTGCACCCGCGGCAGCTCCCTCGGTCGTGAACCCCGCCCAGCGCCTCGACTTCGCGCGCTTCACCGACGACCAGCTGCGCGCGTGCTTCGTCGCTGAGCGCGATGCGATCAAGCAGTACTCCGACAAGCCGGTCACGACGAACTTCATGGCGAACGCAACACTCACGACCAACCTGTGGGCTTGGGGCGCCGAGGTCGACATCGTCTCCGACGACCACTACCTGTGGGCTGCTGACCCCGAGGGTGAGATCGGGCTCGCGATCGCCGCCGACCTCTCGCGGTCGGTTGGTCGCGGCAAGCCGTGGATCCTCATGGAGCACTCCACGTCGGCCGTCAACTGGCAGCCGCGCAACGTGGCCAAGCGCTCCGGCGAGATGGCGCGCAACTCGCTCGCGCACCTCGGCCGCGGCGCTGACGCGATCCTGTTCTTCCAGTGGCGGGCGTCGCGTTCGGGGGCGGAGAAGTTCCACTCGGCGATGCTGCCGCACGCGGGCACCGAGTCCCGGGTCTGGCGGGAGGTCGTCGAACTCGGTGCCACGCTGTCGAAGGTTGCCGAGATCAGAGGCAGCCGTGTGCACGCCGACGTCGCGATCCTCTGGGACTACGAGAGCTTCTGGGCGCAGAACCTCGAGTGGCGCCCCTCGGTCGACCTTGATCACGCCGAGCGCGTGCGCGCCTTCTACGAGGAATGCTGGCGCTCCGGCATCACCATCGACTTCGCGCTCCCTGGGCACGACCTCAGTGGCTACAAGCTCGTGCTCGCCCCGGCGCAGTACCTCCTCACAACACACGACGCGGCCAATCTCGAGCGCTACGTCGAGCAGGGCGGCACGCTCGCCGTCTCCTACTTCTCCGCGATCGTCGACGAGAACGACGCCGTTCACGAGGGCGGCTACGGCGCTCCGCTCAAGACAGCCTTGGGTCTCGTCGTCGAGGAGTTCCTGCCGCTGCGCGAAGGCGAAACACGCGAGGTCAGCTTCGAGGGCACCACGCTCACCGCCGACGTCTGGCAGGAAGAACTGCAGCTCAGCGGGGCCGAAGTGGTCGCGGCGTTCGGCGACGGCAGGCCCGCCGTCACGCGCAATACCCACGGCAGCGGAACGGGCTGGTATTTCAGTACGCGATTGGATGCCGCGGGCTTATCCACCGTCATGAACGCAGTCTTCGACGACGCAGGCGTAACCCGCGCGTCGACCGGAGTCGAGCTCGTGACGCGGCGCGGCGACACCCACGACTACCTCGTCGCGATCAACCACGGCGCTGAGCCGGTGATGGTCGAGGTGACCGGACACGAGCTGTTGACCGATCGCGAGGTCGTCGGCCTGCACGAGTTGGAGGGCGGCGCAGTGGCCGTCATCAAAGTAGACAGCACCACCACGAGCGTCTGACCGACCGGTCTCTCGCACAGCACTCGGTCGAACTGACCGAAACGAAAGGAAGAACAATGCGCAAGCAGATAGGCATCAGCGTCGTTGCCGTTACGGCGCTCGCACTACTCTCCGGATGCTCCGGCCCCGCTGAGCCGGAATCGCCGGACGGAACCGGTGTTGAACTCGTCATCTGGACCGACGCCGAGCGCGAGCAGGCGATCTCCGACGCTGCCGTGGACTTCGAGAAGGACACCGGTGCAAAGGTCACCCTCGTGCAGAAGAACTTCGAAGACCTGCGCGCCGACTTCATCGCCCAGGTGCCGACCGGCGAGGGCCCTGACATTACGGTTGGCGCGCACGACTGGCTGGGCGCACTCGTCACGGCGGGTGTCGTCAACACGATCGACCTCGGTGACAAGGCCGGCGAGTTTGAGCAGGTCGCACTCGACGCGATGACCTACGACGGACAGCTCTACGCGCTGCCGTACTCGCTCGAGACGATCGCACTCCTGCAGAACGTCGACCTAGTGGGCGAAGAGGCGCCGGCAACCTGGGACGACATGATCGAGAAGGGTCTTGCTGCAGGCACCGAGCGTCCCTTCGTGATCAACACGGGCGGCGAGACCGGTGACGGCTACACGATGTACGGATTCCAGACCAGCTTCGGCGCCCCGGTCTTCGTGCAGGATGACACCGGAAGCTACACGAACGAGGTCGGCATGGGCGGCGACAAGGGCGCGGCCTTCGCGAACTGGCTCGCCGAGAACGGCAAGAACGGCACCGGCTACCTGTCGACCACCGTTGACTACGACATCAACAACGAGCTGTTCAACTCGGGCAAGGCGCCGTACACGATTCAGGGCCCCTGGGCGATCAGCGCCTTCCCCGACGTCAAGGTCGCGGTCAACCCGATTCCCTCGGCCGGCGGCGAGACCGCAGCACCGTTCGTCGGTGTGCAGGGCTTCTACCTGAGCTCGCAGAGCAAGAGCTCACTGCTCGCGACCGAGTTCCTCGTGAACTACCTCGGAACCGAAGACGCCCAGCGCGCCCTCTACGAAGCCGACCCGCGCATCCCCGCGTGGACCAGCCTCGCCGAGGAGGTATCGAGCGACCCGATCATCGCCGGATTCCTCGCCTCCTCGCAGGGCGGCGTTCCGATGCCGAGCATCCCTGAGATGGGTTCGGTCTGGGACTTCTGGAACGCAGCAGAAGCACAGATCATCAGCGGAGCTGACCCCGACAAGACGTGGAGCACGATGATCACGAACCTCGAGGCATCACTCAAGTAGCACCACCCGTGGGGCGGGCCCGCGCCCGCCCCACGGTCTCACCGCACGACCCACCACCGAAGGAGCAAAGATGCCCGAGAATGACTCGCACGCGCGAGGATGGCGCGGGCTGGGGTGGGGCTTCATCGTCAAACTGCTGCTCATGGCCGTGGTCAACGCCCTCGGCATCACGATCGTGCTCGCTGCGGTTCGCACCGAGTCGTGGCTCATTCTCGGGGCATCCATTGTTCTGCTTCTCGCGGCAGACATCATCTACTTCTCGAAGCGCACGCTGCCGCTCAAGTACCTCTACCCCGGTCTCGTCTTTCTTCTCGTCTTTCAGATCTTCACACTCGGCTACACCGGCTATGTCGCGTTCACGAACTACGGCACCGGGCACGCCGGCACTATGCAGCAGGCGGTGGATGCCACGATCATCCAGGGTGAGCGTCGCGTCGAGGGTTCCGTCGACTACCCGCTCGCGATCGTCGAGGGATTTGGCGGCGAACTCGGTTTCGCGATCAACGACGAGGGCACTGTGCGAGTCGGCACGGCTCTCGAACCGCTTTCGGTGGTGGATGACGCGACGCTCGGCTCCAACGGAGCGCCCACCGAGGTCGCCGGCTACACGGTGGTGCCGAGGGCGACGCTCCTCACCGACCAGGAGCTGCAGCAGGCTGTCGTCTCGCTGCGCGTGGCGGTGTCGGACGATCCGAACGACGGTTCCATCCGCACGCGCGAGGGCTCGACGGGTGTCATCTACACGTCGACGCTCGAGTGGGATGCAGAAGCCGAGACGATGACCGACAAGACCACGGGCACCGTCTACTCGCCCGACGACCGGGGCAACTTCGTCGCCGACGATGGCTCGCGGCTGCCAACCGGATGGTACGTCACGGTCGGTTTCGACAACTTCATTCGCGCGGTGACGGACGCCGACCTCGCACTGCCGCTCCTGCAGGTGACGATCTGGACATTCGCCTTCGCGATCCTCACGGTGCTCACGAGCTTCGGGCTCGGGCTGCTGTTCGCCATGATCTACAACGACGAACGGGTCAGGGGGAGACGCATCTGGCGCACGCTGTTCATCCTCCCGTACGCCTTCCCGGCGTTCATGTCGGCGCTGCTCTGGCGGGGCATGTTCAACTCGGAGTTCGGCGTCGTCAACGACCTGTTCTTCTTCGGGGCCGATATCAACTGGCTCGGAGACCCCTGGCTCGCGCGGGGCGCGATCCTGTTCGTCAACCTCTGGCTGAGCTATCCCTACTGGTTCCTCGTCTGCACGGGTGCGCTGCAGGCCATGCCGAGCGAGACACTCGAGGCCGCCACGATCGACGGTGCTGGTCGGTGGAGGCAGTTCCGCTCGATCATCCTGCCGCTCCTCCTCGTGTCGACCGCGCCGCTCGCGATCGCGAGCTTCGCCTTCAACTTCAACAACTTCACGATCATCTACATGCTCACGGGCGGTGGTCCGAACTTCTCGGATTCGGCCACCGGGCTGGGCTCGACAGACGTGCTCATCTCCGCGATTTACCAGATCTCGGGAGTCGCGGGCGGTGCGGCTGATTACGGTCTCGCGAGCGCGCTGTCGATCATCGTCTTCATCGTTATCGGTGTGATCTCGGCGCTCGCGTTCCGCCAGACCCGCAAGCTTGAGGAGGTGCAGTGATGACCACGTACAACAGAACCCAGGCCCGTCGCCGACGTTGGTGGGCGGAGGTCGGCTGGAAGTACCCGCTCGCCGTCGTCATCGTGATCTTCGCGATCTTCCCACTGCTCTACGTGCTCTCTGCCTCGCTCAAGCCGGGCGGGAGCCTCGCGGGCAGCAGCGCGCTGTTCCAGGCGGTGGACCCGTCGAACTACGTCGCTCTCGGCAACACGAGCTTCTGGACCTGGACGCTCAACACCCTCATCGTGGGCGGCGTCACGGCGATCGGCGCTGTGCTCATGGGAGCGGCGGCGGCGTACGCGTTCTCGCGCTTCCGGTTCACCGGGCGGCGTCTGTCGTTGACGAGCCTGCTCATCATCCAGATGTTCCCGCAGACCGTGGCCTTCGTCGCTGTGTTCCTGCTGCTGCTCGCGCTCGGCGAGGTTGTGCCGATGCTCGGTATCAACTCGAAGATCGCCCTCATCTGCGTCTACCTGGGTGGCGCGCTCGGTGCCAACACGTTCCTCATGTACGGCTTCTTCAACTCGATTCCGGTCGAGATCGACGAATCCGCGAAGATCGACGGCGCAACCCACGCGCAGATCTTCTGGCGTCTCATCATGCCGCTCGTGACACCCGTGTTGGCCGTCGTGGGGCTTCTCGCCTTCGTCTCGGCGTTCGGCGACTTCATCCTTGCCCGCATCGTGCTGACGAGCGAAGACAACTGGACGCTCGCGGTCGGCATGTACCAGTGGGTGTCCAACCAGCTCGCGTCCCGGTGGGGGCTCTTCGCCGCGGGAACGGTCATTGCTTCACTCCCGGTGCTCGCGCTCTTTCTCGCGCTGCAGCGGTACATCGTCGGCGGGCTCACACAGGGCTCGGTCAAGGGTTAGTTCTCAAAGGAGATTAGGTATGCGTGCAAGGTCGCTCGTAACTGCTGTCGCTCTCGCGGCGCTCGTCGTGGTGGGCATTCCGGCCCCCGCGATCGCCGCGCCGGTCGAGGCGGGCATCACCGTCGCGAAGGTTGAGAATCTTCCCGCCGACTTCATCAACGGTATGGATGTCTCGTCGGCGATCGCCCTCGAGCAGTCGGGTGTTGTGTTCCGCAACACGGCCGGTGAGCCGGCTGACCTGTTCGACGTGCTCGCGGATGCCGGTGTCACCGACGTGCGCGTTCGCGTCTGGAACAACCCCTTCGACGCGGCCGGCAACGGATACGGCGGAGGCGACAACGACGTCGCCCAGGCTGTCGCGATCGGAGAGCGTGCCACTGCGGCCGGACTCCGGCTGCTCGTCGACTTCCACTACTCCGACTTCTGGGCCGACCCGGCGAAGCAGAAGGCGCCCAAGGCGTGGGCCGCACTGACCACCGCTCAGAAGGCCGTTGAGGTGCGTTCGTTCACCGAAAACGCCCTGCAGCAACTCGACGACGCGGGCGTCGACGTGCACATGGTGCAGGTCGGCAACGAGACCAACAACGGTGTAGCAGGAGTGACCGGGTGGGCGGGCATGGCTCAGATCTTCTCGGCCGGGTCCGCGGCGGTGCGCGAGGTGTTCCCCGACGCGCTCGTCGCCGTGCACTTCACCAACCCTGAGACGAGCGGTCGCTACGCGGGATACGCCGCGAACCTCCAGACCTACGGTGTCGACTACGACGTCTTCGCCTCGTCGTACTACCCGTTCTGGCACGGCTCGCTCGCGAACCTCACGTCGGTGCTCTCGCAGGTCGCAACCACCTATGGCAAGAAGGTCATGGTCGCTGAGACGAGCTGGGCCTACACGCTCGACGATGGCGACGGTCACGGCAACGTCATCGACCTGCCGTCGGAGGCGACGCAGTACCCCGTCTCCGTTCAGGGCCAGGCGACAGCCGTGCGCGATGTCATCCAGGCCGTTGCGAACGTCGGCGACGCGGGTATCGGAGTCTTCTACTGGGAGCCCGCGTGGCTGCCGGTCGGCCCGCCGTCTTCGTTGGCGGCCAACAAGTTGCTGTGGGAGGAGCACGGCTCCGGCTGGGCGTCGAGCTTCGCGGGGGAGTACGACCCGACCGATGCGGGCGAGTGGTACGGCGGTTCCGCGTGGGACAACCAAGCCCTGTTCGACCACGACGGCACCCCGCTCGAATCGCTCAACGTCTTCGCCTACGCGCGCACGGGCTCGATTGCTCCGCGCGAGGTCACCGCGGTGCAGCAGCCCACTGTCACCCTCGTCGAGGGTGCGCCCGTGACGCTGCCCTCGACGGTCACGGTCTCGTACAACGACGGCAGCTCGGAGCAGCAGGCCGTGACCTGGAGCTCGGCGGCGTCGTGGATCCAAGGGCCGGGTACCTACCCGATCACCGGTGTGACGTCTGCGGGCCTCGCCACAACGGCCACAGTGACGGTGAGCGCGGCCAACTACCTGGTGAACCCCGGCTTCGAGGCGACCGGCGGCTGGACGACGAGCGGTACCGGCATGACTGTCGGCGCATGGGATGACCCGCATTCCGGCACCCGCTCAGCGCACTTCTACTCGGGCTCCGCCTTCACCTACACGCTCTCGCAGAAGGTCACGGGTCTCACTCCCGGTTCCTACGCCGCTTCGGCGTTCCTCCAGGGTGACGGTGAGAACGCGTCGAGCGACGTACGCATCACGCTCTCGACCGGCACCGCCTCGGCGGCTGCTCCCTTCGAGATGAATGGATGGCAGAACTGGTCGCACCCGACGACCGGGCCGGTCGTGGTCGCCGCTGGCGACACCGTGACGGTCACGATCTCGGCGACGCTGCCGGCTGGCGCGTGGGGAACGATCGACGACGTTGCGCTGTTCCGTGCCGCGGGCGGCGGGGCGTCGACCACCGCGCTCGCCGCCGACGTGAGCGCGGCCGGGGATACCGACCGCTCGCTCTACACCGCTGCATCCCTCGCCGCGCTCGATGAGGCCCTGGCCGGCGCTCGTGTCGTGCTCGCAGCGACAGCGCCCTCGGCCCAGCTCGTTGCCGACGCTCGCGCGGCGCTCGCCGCAGCCGTCGCGGGACTCGTGATCGCGGATGCCGCGGTCGCAAAGCCTGCGAAAGCGCAGCTCTCCCACGACAACGGCTGGGACACGGGCCTCGCGGACGGCAGCTACACGGTGCGGATGAACCTGTACTGGGGGTCCAACGGGTCGCTGTTCCGGCTGTACGAGAACGGTCTGCTCATCGCCACGAAGAAGCTCAGCTACAACGGCACGAACGCGCAGGCAGCCTCGGTCGCGATCACGGGTAAGACGAACGGAAACTACACCTACACGGGCGAGCTCGTGAACGGAAAGGGCTCGACTACCCTCACCCCGGTGACTGTCGTCGTGACGCAGGCGAACCCGGCCACACCGGTGCTCAGCCATGACAACTGGGACCGCAACGGCTCGTACACTCTCACCGCGAACCTGTGGTGGGGGACCAACGCCACGGCGTACGCGTTCTACGAAGGTTCGACGGTCGTCGGCTCGGGCGCGCTCACGGCCGAGTCTCCGAAGGCGCAGGTGGCCCGGCTCGCGCTCGCCGGTGTGGCACAGGGGTCGCACGTCTACAGCGTGGTGTTCCGCAACGCGGCGGGCGCGACATCCAGTGCGCCGGTGACGGTGGTGGTCACCGGCTAGCCTGTCTCGCATGATCGCACCCGGCCTCTACCGTCATTACAAGGGCAACGACTACGAGGTGATCGGCGTCGCGACGCACTCGGAGACCGAGGAGCGCGTCGTCGTCTACCGCGCGCTGTACGGCGAGTTCGGACTGTGGGTGCGACCGCTTGCGATGTTCGAGGAGACGGTCGAGGTCGACGGGGTGACGGTGCCGAGGTTCCAGCGCGCCTGATGTGACGCTTCACAACTCCGGCTCGCGCCCTATACGGGGGTGCCCGTTCGTCGCGGTGACCTCGTAAGGTGACTCGTGTGGGGAATACTCAGGGAGTCATCGATGCGTTACGTCGAGCCGTAGAAGCGGCGCCGAGTGACCCCGAACTTCGACTTCACCTCGCCGAACTGCTCATCGGGGCGGGGCTGACCGAAGACGCACTGAGACACCTTGGCGTCGCTCTAGGCCAGCAGCCAGGCAACGGTCACGCGCAGGAACTTATGCGCCGCGCGTTGGGATCACCAGCCGCCACCACACCTGATGCGCACACGAGTGACGGCGCATTCGACTGGCACTCGGCAGAGTCCGAGGTCGCGGGGATCGTGGCACCCGCATTCGTCGACGAAGGCGAAACGGACAGCGATACAGCACCCGCCGGCCCGATTCTTACGGAGCGTCCCGTCTTACGCCTGGCGGATGTGGGCGGGATGGCCGAGGTCAAGAAGCGGCTCGAGACCAGTTTTCTTCTTCCCCTGCGCAACCCCGAGCTCAGCAAGCTGTACAACAAGAGCCTTCGCGGCGGGCTCCTGCTCTACGGGCCTCCCGGGTGCGGAAAAACCTATATCGCGAGAGCAGTCGCGGGGGAACTCGGTGCCAAGTTCTTCACCATCTCCATCGCGGACATCCTCAATCCGTTGTTCGGCCAGAGCGAGCGAAACCTTCATGAGTTCTTTCAGTTTGCGAGGCGTGAGGCGCCATGCGTGCTTTTCATCGACGAGGTGGATGCCCTTGGCTCTCGTCGCAGTTCCGTGAGTTCCGACCTTCTCCGCGGTGTCGTTAACCAGTTGCTCACCGAGCTCGATGGCGTCAGCGCGGACAATGAAGGAGTTTTCGTCTTGGCCGCTACCAACCAGCCGTGGGACGTCGACACCGCGATCCGGCGGCCGGGTCGACTCGACCGCACTGTTTTCGTAGCTCCGCCCGACCTGGATGCCCGCACGGAGATCTTCCGTCACCACCTCGCTCATCGTCCGGTCGAAGGTATTGAGCTTGGAGTGCTCGCGAAGGCGAGCGCCGGAATGTCCGGCGCTGATATTGCCTACGTGTGCGAGGTCGCGGCAGAGAGCGCGCTGCAGTCGAGCGTCGAGTCCGGCGTGGCACGCATGATCGGCATGGATGACTTGACTACTGCACTCGCGGAGGTTCCGGCATCCACTGTGGTGTGGCTCAATAGCGCGAGAAACTTCGTGGAGTACGGCCATGAGGACCCGGCCTTCGACGAACTCCGTCGTTTTCTCAAGAAGTCGAAGCGCTTGTGACCGCGATCGATCCATACCGTCAGGCAGTTGCGTACCTTGACATTGGGCAGCCCCGGCTGGCCGTGCCGTTGCTCGCGTCATACCTGGCGTCCCACCCTGACGACAGCCAGGCGCTGTCGTACCTCGCCCAGGCGTTCTCGGAACTAGGGGAGGCGTCACAAGCGCGCGATGCTTCCCTGCAGTCCCTCAAGATCAACCCGACTAACAATCACGCACTTCGCCTCTTGGCCTTTGCGTACGCCGACCTGGGAAAGATCAAGGATGCCCGGATTGCGGCCGAGGAAGCCCAGCGAGTGGCGCCGGACTATTGGCTAACCCACTTGACACGCGCGCGGATCGACCTGACGCCAGGGGGCGGGACAAAGGGGAGCCAGGCAGCGGTCAAGAAGCTGCTAGAACTCGCGCCGGATGTTGCCGAGTCACACGTGGTCGCGGCAGATCACATCCTGATCGCCGAGGGGCCGGTCGTCTACGAAGAAGAGCGAGCGCAAGCTCGGCAGCACCTCGAGCGAGCGCTTGCTATCGATCCGCAGAATGCACAGGCCGTCGCCTCACTCAGCCGTCTCGAACTCGGGACACGATGGCGCGGCGCAGAAGGGGCTCGGGTCGCTCTTCGTGCACTCGCAATGGATCCAACCAACCCTGCCAACCGCTCATTGCTCTACACGACCCTCACCGCGAGCATCAAATGGATTCCCCGGGCGGTTGTTGTCCTGCTCATTTTTGACCTTCTGGTCGGCGGAATTCTTGAGGATGGCAAAGAGCCCGGTTCGCTGAGCGGTTTCGCAGCAGTCGCAGTCGTTGGAGCCGTGCTTGCCGTCGCTTTCACCGTAACTGTGCTGGCCCGCCTCGTGGCATCGGTCAAGCCACGAACGATGACACTGGTGCGGGCGATCCCTCGAGTGAGTGCTGTTCTCGTCATTCGTCTCACGGTGATTGTGGCGTGCATCATTCTGCTCGTGGCCGCGCCATTCATACCTTTTGCTATTGCGGTAGAGGTCTTGTCTTGGGCGATTGTCGTTTTGCTCGTCTCGGGCGTGATCGCATGGTTAGAGGGAGTGCGGCTCGCATGAGGTTCGATGCGTACGCCCCAATGACCGAGGAGGAGAGCTTCATCTCGAAGAGCGGGATCGTCGTCGCGACATACGTCGTGCGCTGATAGGCGCGGATCACCCCACAACGCGGGTGTTCGCTGCGGTCCGCTGGCAAGTAAAATTTCGAGAGCAACTCGCATTCTGGCGGGCTCGATCACTCTGAGGTTCACGTGTCTGCACCGTCACGACTCGCGCGACTTTCGCGCGTCCTTCTTTCCGCGACAGTGCTCGGCGGGCTCCTTGCCGCCGGACTCCCGGTTGCCGCGACTGCCGCGACAACCCACACACTCACCGTGACCGTGCGCAACGTCACGGGCACCCCGCTCGCGGGGCTGTCGGTGCTCGCGATCCCGGTGGCCGACGGCACGGTCATCACGGGCGACCGCGCGGCTGACGGCAGCTACCAGAAGGCCAAGCCCGTGAAGGGCAAGACCGGCGTCTACACCTTCGCGAGCCTGGGCGACTTCGACCACACGCTGTACTTCGGCACAGCGACATCCACCACCTTTGCGCAGTTGCTCGGCGGAGTCTCGGACATCGATCGTGCCCAGGTCGTCCCCGCCGAGCAGGCCACGCTCTCGGTGAGCCTTGCGACCAACGCTGTCATCACGGGTGTCGTCAAGAACCCCGCGGGCAAGGTGCTCGCCAAGACCCTCGTGTCCGCGTATTACTCCAATGGAACGGACTGGCAGCAGTACTCGTCAGCCCTCACCGACAGCAAGGGCAAGTACACGCTCAAGGACATTGACCCGGGCAGCTACCGGCTGTCGTTCCGCACGGTGGGCCGCGACTATCCGATCCTCTACTCGGGCAATGCTGCACGACTGGACGATGCCACGGCGTTCGTCGTCGGCGTCGGCACGACCACCACCGCGAACGCGACGTTTGCCGCAATCAGCGGTGGCATCAGCGGAACCGCGGAGGTCCAGTATGAGGGCTACGAAGAGTATGGGGACTTCCCGATGTCGGGAGCCCGCGTCGTCGCCTACCCGCTGATCAGCGAGGGAAACTGGAACACGCAGAAGGTCGTCGACTTCGACCATGGCGTCGCGAGCGCGACGACCGGCAGGTCGGGGGCCTTTGCGATCAAGAACCTCGCGGCGGGCAAGTACGTCGTCGCGGTTTCGCCCGGCTACTACAACCAGTCACTGCGCTACTACGGTGGCCCGAGCCTGTCGAACGCTATCACCGTGACGGTTGCCTCCGGCGCTGTCACGAAGATCGGCAGCGTTGTATCGCGCCAAACCGACCGAGGCGGCTCGGTGACAATCACCGTTAGGAGCAACACCGGCGCTGTGGTGGCCAACGCTGACGTGATCCTTCAGAGCACCACAGAGCCGGACTACTACTACCGCGCGCTCACCAACGCGAAGGGCGTGGTGAGCTTCGGCAAGTCGGGCAAGTATCACACCATCCAGCCCGACAGCTTTGACATCTTGGTCTCCACGAACGGTGCCTTCGCCCCGAAGAAGAGCTACGTTCTGATCAACGAGGGGCCGTACACGGAGACCGTTACTCTCTCGCTGCCCGCTCAGCCAGCGGGATTCGTAACGGCACCCACCATCGCCCAGACCGCCCTCATCGTCGGTACGAAGTACACGGTGGTCGCGCAGGCTAAGCGCACGACCTCGACCCTCGGCTACCAGTGGTTGCGCGACGGCCGCCCGATCTATGGCGCGGATGAAGCCACGTACCAGTCCCGCGCTGCAGACGCCGGCACCGTGCTCTCCGTGCGCGTCTCGTCGAGCCAGGATGGCTACGCCACCGACGTTGCAACGGCCACTGTCGCCGGAGCGGTCGTGTCCGACGAGAGCGTCCCGACCAACGTGACGCCCCCGCGTGTCACCTCCTCGGCTGCGGCCTGGGTCGGCACGACCCTGCACCTCATGCCCGGTACCTGGAGCGTGCCCGGTCTCGACTTTGAGTACAGCTGGAAGCGCGACGGCATCCCTTTCGAGCACGAGGGCGCGACGTACGTCGTTCAACTCACCGACCTCGGCGCCGAGATCACCGGGTCGGTCGTCACCAAGAAGCACGGGCACCCGGATGCCACGGCCGACACGGTCTCGGGCGTGACCCCGGTCTTCGGGCCAGCCACCGAGTTGCAGTCTGGCCTCACCGTCTCAGCCACAACCAAGGGCCTCCCCAAGAAGACCACGAGGTACACCGTGGCCCCGGGCACGTGGACCGCGATCGACCCCACCTTCAGCTACGAGTGGCTGCGCGGCGGAGTCGTTGTCGGCACGGGCCCGACCTTCACAGAGAAGCCCACGACAGCCGAGCTCGCTCTGCCGGTGGACGTGCGTGTTTCAGCTGTGGCCGACGGGTTCCTCGACGGCACCGCCGAGACGCAGGCGCGTGCGGCCTCTTCCGTGCTCCAGAGCTCGGTCGCGCCAACGGTCTCCCTCACCGGGGACTCAACGCCGTTCACGCCGACGTCGCCGGTGGAGTACCAGCAGTCGGTGACGGCATCCACCGGATCGTGGGCGCACGGCGTCGACGAGGTGGGCGCTCTTAAGTACAGCTACCAGTGGATCCGTAAGGTCGGCAAGGCGAAGGCCGCGTCGGTCAAGGGTGCGACGAGTGCCACCTACGCGCCGAAGGCCGCGGACATCGGCTCGGTGCTGAGCGTCAAGGTCACTGCGAGCTCGACCCGCTGGGTTGCTGCGAGTGTCACGGTTCCCGCGGGGGTCGTTACGGCGAGCTCGGGGCTCGAGGACATCGCACCGGTCATCGCTCTCGGACACGGCCTCAGGAGTGTGGGGGAGCCCATCAACGGCTACCTCACCGATACGTGGGAGCGCGCCGGGGTCAAGGTCGCCCTCCAGTGGTACGGATGCGCCCTTCCCGCATGTACCTCCGACTCCCCGCTCAGCAGCTTTAGCAAGATCGCCAAGGCGACGAGGTGGAGCTACACCCCGTCGGTGGCGCTCGCCAACGGTCGTGTCTACTTTTCCGCCACCGGAACCAAGGCGACATACAAGCCCACGACAGTGAAGTCGGCGGTTGTCGAAGTCGGAGTCGCCGGATCTGTTGCGGTGGTGACCCGGCCGGTGATCACTGCCCCTGACGGCATCGCGATTGCCGAAGAGCGCGTTTGGGCCGATCGCCCACTGTTCACCAAGGACTTCTACGAGTGGTCGTCCGTCTGGGAGGTGTGCTCCGCGGATTGCCTGTCTGCCGAAGCGGCCTGGACTCCCGCTGTCGGATATGCCTCGTCCTACTCCCAGTTCTACCCCTCAGCCTCGAACATCGCCGCAGGAGCTACCCACCTGCGCGTCACGATGACGGGCAGCGAAGAGGGCGGTTCGTCACGCTCGGCGACGTCCGACCCGGTGTTGCTCGGCAAGAACACGCTCTCGGCGGTTGACGGTGGCGACCTGTATGCGAATCTCAGCGCCGGGGTGGCATCCGTACAG
>Ga0247813_10001144_pt1 | contig 21001 bp, 20 predicted proteins | sample UWRJL169409C1_FD_180719 | JGI IMG/M metagenome (GOLD analysis project Ga0247813, IMG submission 180719) | Plant litter microbial communities from Arlington Agricultural Research Station in Wisconsin, United States - UWRJ-L169-409C-1 | ecosystem: Environmental > Terrestrial > Plant litter >...
GCGCTTGACGCCGAGGTACTGGGCGTTGGAATCGCGGCCGTTACGTGAGGAGCTCGCGCCCTTTTTGTGTGCCATTAGTTATAGCTCCCTGATTCTTAGCTAGCGCTACGCGATGCTGGTGATCTTGATACGGGTCTGCTCCTGGCGGTGGCCCTGGCGCTTCTTGTATCCGGTCTTGTTCTTGAACTTCTGGATGACGATCTTCGGTCCGCGAAGGTCGCCGAGAACCTCTGCCGTCACGGTGATCTTCGCAAGGGCCTTGGCCTCGTGCGTGATCTTGTCTCCGTCGACGTGCAGAACTGCAGCGAGCTCGACATTGCCGTTCTCGTCAGCCTTGATGCGGTCGAGTACGACGATCGTGCCGACCTCGACCTTTTCCTGCCGACCACCGGCGCGCACAATTGCGTAAACCACTTGGGAACCCTAACTATCGTGAAAAATGCGGTGTAGAAGTGCGGCTTAACGCCAACACACACCAAGGGTCAAGACTAGCCGATGATTGGCGGTTCGGTCAAACGCGCGCGGGCGCGCCAAAGAACGATTCCGAGCCCGGCAATCACCGCGAGCGGGATAGCCGTCACGAGAGCACCCGTCGCAGTGCCGAAGGCGGCGATCAGGGAGCTCGCGAAGCTCCAGAATCCGCCGAGACCGGGGGTCATACCGCCCGCGGCGACCAGCTGGACGAGGTTGACGAAGAAGGTCAGCACGAGCACGATGACGGCGCCGACGGCAGCGGCGAGGAGCGACCGCAGCACCACCTGGACGATGCGCGCTCCGGGGAGGATCGGGGCGATGAGCCACAGGCTCAGGAAGACGCCCGCGCCCATCGCGACCTGCACCGTGAAGAACGCGACGATGAGGCCACGGAGGTCAAAAGGGCTGAGACCGTCGCTCAGGTAGCCACCACCGAGTCGACCGAGCGAGTACGCGGTCGAGGCGATGAACCCGAAGAAGGCGCTGAGGAACGACAGGGTGACCATTCCGGCCGTGACGCCACCTCCGGCGAGAAGGGCGGGGCGGAGGGCTTCAGAGCGCTGAGTCATCCGCTAATCGAATCACACTTCGTCGAGGATGCCCGAGACCGAGTGCTCGCGATCGTGTGTTCGCAACCAGTGCCAGAGGAGCACCGCGGCGAGGATCACGACCGGAAGCAGGTGTACGAAGTACGACAGCGACATCGACAGTGACATGAGCACATCGCCGAGGCCCGACTCGATGCTCGGCCACGGAAAAGCCGAGGTGATGAAACTGCCGGACGCCTCGAAGACACCGACGAGCACGAGCACCAGGTTGGTGATAAAGACGAGGACGAATCCGATGACGCCCGAGAGGATTCCGCGCGCAATGACGAACCGCAGAGCCAGCTCGTCGGCGATCGGCGCGAGGATCCACAGGCTCACGAACATCCCGAAAACAAAGGGCAGGGCCGTGACAAGCAGGGAGACGAGCGAGCTCTGGATGGCAACACTCGTGTAGTCGATCTCGTACAGGCCGGTCGTTGCCTGCTGCACGCCGATGAGGCCGACGAGAGCACTCAGTACGCTCTGCACCGCGAGAAAGACGCCCGTGCCGAGCGCGGTCAGGAAGGCGGGCAGTGCGCCCCGTCGCTTGAGATTCTTGCTGAGCGACGCGGTGACTCTCGCCGTGGCCTGCGACATGACTGCTCCTCTGCATACAATCAGCTCATGACAGTGCTGATCGACCAACCGATCTGGCCAGCTCACAACACTCTATGGGGCCACCTCGTGAGTGATCTGTCCCTTGACGAGCTGCACGCCTTCGCTGCGGCTGCCGGCATGCCCCGCCGTGGGTTCGACGGCGACCACTATGACTTTCCTGCCGAGCGGTACGACGACCTCGTTGCCCAGGGCGCCCAGCCGGTCGGAGTGCGTGAAATGGTCACTCGCCTGCGCGACAGCGGACTGCGCATCACGCAGCGCGAGAAGCGCGGGCTCTGACTACCGCTTCGCTCTACGCGCGTGTCGATGCGCTACTCGACCGGCACATCGAGCGCTTGATCGGAGTACCCGGTCAATTGCGGGTCGTGGTGGAACATTGGCCACGAACCGGGGGTGTCGATCGTTTCGACGTTGCTGCCCACGAGCCGGTAATGCTGCACAATGCCTTTGTAGCCGCTGCTTCCGCTCACGCGGGTGCCGCCAGCGATAGTGATCCCGATCGAGCCGTCGGGATCACGCGTCACGGTTGCCGAGCTGCGCAAGCGGAAGTCGCCGAGCTTGGTGACGATCGACCCGTCGCGCCCGTCGAGCACATAGAGGCCGCCTTGCGTGGGGGCGAGCACATATTGGTACAGCTCCCCCGGAGCTTGGAAGGTCGTGACGGAGCCGTCGGTGACCGATCCGAGAGCCCGCTTCCAGATGACCTTTCCGGTCGTGCCGTTGAGCGCGTACACCGAGCCCGAGTGGGTGACCGTGACGACATCGAGGGTACCGCGACCGAGCACGTCAGCGAGCGCAGGACTGTTTCGAGTGTCGGAGTCAAGTTTGGTCGACCAGGTGCGCTTGCAGCTCGTGCTCATGGCGATGATGCGGTTCGTGTCGCTTCTGTTCTTGTAATAGACGCCCGTTCCAACAACGACTCCGAGCTTGTTGCCCGCGAGGAATCGGCCGACCGCTGGCGAGGACTGCACAACCTGGTTGGTGTTGAGCTGGCATTTGAGGCCCTCGTTCGGTGCCTTCTTGCCCTCGTTGCCCTTGGATCCGAGGATGCGGATGTGCCCACCCGACTTGTACGTCTGATAGTACGACCTACCCGCGGTGGAGTCGCCGCCCTCGATAATGTAGTCCCTCGACGTCGAGCTGGAGATGTCTGCGAGGGCCGGAGTGGAGAAGTTAGTGTCGGCCTGCAGCCACGGGAATCCGGGGATCGTCTTACCGTTGGAGGCCTTCATAGCGAGTTGCATCTGGCCCATCGAACCTCCGACGACATCCGTACCCGAATACAAGTTGCCGACTGCGAGTGACGACATCACGCCACGGATCTCGCCTTTGCCGTTCGGCAGCAGGTGCACCTGCCGGTACCATGCCTTGGAGCCTGTTGCTGTGAGTGCGAGATAGCCACCGTTGGTGCGCGCGGCGGCGGTTCCGACCCCGAAGAAGACGCGAGCTGTGGCGCCACTCCCTGTCGTGGACGGCGTTGAGACTATGGCGGTGCTCTTGGAGGTGCGATAGGGCCATCCGTCGACTGTCGACCCGTCACTCGTGTGCATCGCGACAGCAAGGCCGTCGGCCGTACCGACTATGACCGATGGGCCCTGGCCGTCGAGGTCCGCAACGCCTGGCGAGCCCGTCGTGATCGACTGGGACGACATGAAGACCCGCTCCCAGGCCAGCTCGAAATCACCGACAGCCACCGGAGCGGCCTCGCTCGCCACCGCTGGCGCCGCAGCCAAGGCGGGGGATGTTCCCGAGATGACAACGGCAGCGACGCCCAAGGCTGCGAGTACTGTCACGCGTGCAGCGTGGCGGCGAAGATCAAGCATTCTGTTCCCCCGGTAACCGAGTCGCCGCAACGACGACTCGGTTACAGAGTAGGCGCGTGCACCGAAAAGTACACCCACCGTTTTCGGGGGTCGGGTGCCTGAAACTCCCGTGTCAGTTCGCTGTGACCGACCGACAGGCCACAGTCACTCGAAATCAGTCCTCAGTAATCGGCGCGCTCACGACAGCACCGGCACTACCAGCGCGACGTGAGGTGCGACGGCCCTGTCCGGGCTGCTTGGGCTCCGGAAGAGCCTCGAGCACAGAATCAAGGATCGACTCCGCGTCTTTCGTGCTGATGCGACGCGGGTTCCGCGCCTGCTTCTGCACCGGGATGTCCAGAATTGCGACAGCCGTCTCGGCGGCTGCGACAGCAACCTCGGGCGCGGTCACTTCTTCGGGCTCTGCCGGCGCGTCAGTGTGCGGCACGGTGCTCGCTGCGATCTGGGCGAGCGCTGAGCGCACGTCCTCGGTGATCGCGTGCGGCTGCTGCGTCGGCGCGTTTCCGTTGCCGTTGCGCGGGGCGGTCTGAGCGTTTCCGCCCTGGTTGGAGCCATTGGATGACGCTCCGCCCTTGCCGCGCCCACGACGGCCACCCGTCGAGGGCTGCTCCGTCTGCACCTGCGGGCGGTGCTTGGTCACGGGGTCGTGGTGGACGATGATTCCACGGCCGGCGCAGTGCTCACACGGCTCCGAGAACGTCTCGAGCAGGCCGAGCCCGAGCTTCTTACGCGTCATCTGCACAAGGCCGAGACTCGTTACTTCGGCGACCTGGTGCTTCGTACGGTCACGGCTCAAGCACTCGACGAGACGACGCAGCACGAGGTCGCGGTTCGATTCGAGCACCATGTCGATGAAGTCGACGACGATGATTCCACCGATGTCGCGCAGGCGCAGCTGGCGAACGATCTCCTCGGCAGCCTCGAGGTTGTTCTTGGTGACTGTCTCTTCGAGGTTTCCGCCCGAACCGACGAACTTGCCGGTGTTGACGTCGACAACCGTCATGGCCTCGGTGCGGTCGATCACGAGGGATCCACCCGACGGCAGCCAGACCTTGCGGTCGAGGGCCTTCTCGATCTGCTCGCTCACGCGGTACTGGTCGAACGAGTCGACGTTACCGCCGTCGTAAGACTGCACGCGGTCGAGCAGGTCGGGCGCAACACCGCGAAGGTACGACTCGATGGTCTCCTTCGCATCGTCGCCCTCGATGACGAGCTTGTGGAAGTCCTCGTTGAAGACGTCACGGATGATCTTGATGAGAAGGTCGGGCTCCGAGTGCAGCAGCACGGGAGCGTTCGCCGTCTCGACGAGACGGCTGATCTCCGCCCACTGGTTGGTGAGACGGCTCACGTCGAGCGTGAGCTGCTCTTCGGTCGCACCCTCGGCAGCCGTGCGCACGATGACGCCGGTGTTCTCGGGTAGAACCTCCTTGAGAATCTTCTTGAGGCGCGCTCGCTCGGTGTCGGGCAGCTTGCGGCTGATGCCGTTCATCGAGCCGTTCGGCACGTAAACGAGGTAGCGCCCGGGCAGCGACACCTGGCTCGTGAGGCGGGCACCCTTGTGTCCGACCGGGTCCTTCGTGACCTGCACGAGCACCTTGTCGCCGGGCTTGAGCGCGAGCTCGATGCGGCGAGCCTGCTGCTTGCCCTCCGTCGAGTTCTCCGCTGCGGCATCCCAGTCGACCTCACCGGAGTACAGCACGGCGTTGCGGCCGCGTCCGATGTCGACGAACGCTGCTTCCATGCTCGGGAGCACGTTCTGCACGCGACCGAGGTAAACGTTGCCGATGAGCGACATGTCCTGGCTCTTGGCCACGTAGTGCTCGACAAGCACGCCGTCTTCGAGCACGGCGATCTGGATGCGATTGAACTTGGAACGCACAACCATCACTCGGTCGACGCTCTCGCGACGCGCGAGGAACTCGCTCTCGGTGATAACCGGACGGCGACGTCCAGCGTCACGACCGTCGCGGCGACGCTGCTTCTTGGCTTCAAGACGGGTCGAGCCCTTGACGCGGGTCGGCTCGTTGCTGACGACGGGCTCCGGGCGCGGCTGGCGAACGCGCACGACGGTGTTGGGTGCGTCATCCCCATCGCGGGCCTCTTCACCGGGACGACGGCGTGAACGGCGACGAACGGTGCCCGACTCGTCGGTTGCTTCGGAACGGGGTGCTGCCGTTCCCCCGCGCGGTGCGCGAACGGGAGGCAGGGGCTCGATATCGGGCGCCTGGAACAGGATGGATGTTGCAGAGACCTTCGCGGGCGCCGCGGTTTCTGCCGGCGCCTCGGGTGCAGTTGCGGGCTTGCGCGAGCGTGAGCGGGGCGCACTCTTCTCGGCGGTTGCGGACGACTCCGCAGTCTCAGCGGTCTGGGCAGTCTCGTCGGCGGCTGCGGGAACAACTGCGGCGCGCGACCGGGAGTTGCGGGTGGGGGCCTCGGCAGGCGCATCCACTGTCTCGATTGATGCGGGGGCTGCGACCGGGGCGCTCGAGCGGCGACGGGCGGGAGCCTTGACCTCTTCGACCGACGACTCGACTACCGGCTCGTCAACCGTTGGCGGTACGACCGGTGTGGACTCGACCGGTGCTGCATTGACGTGTGCTGCTGCCGACTTGCGGCTGCCGAACAGTCCCTTGCGCTTTTTCGGTTCGTTTGTTCCGTTTTCATTCGCCATGGGCGTGTACTCCTAGCCTCGGCGGGAACCGCGCCCCACCGGGGTACTCTCTCGTGCGTAACCGCTCCTCGAGCGGTTCGCAACTAATCCTGGTTTGAGTAGCTGGCACGGATGCTCTGACTACTGCTGCGCTCGGCTGTCACTTCGAGTGCTTCGGAACTTGCTATCCGACACTGCAACGCGGTCGCTGCCCTGTGGCCCGGTTTCATGCCCGGTAAAGCCTTCTTTGGCGTCTGCGGGCGCGGCGCCCGATCGACTACAGCCGATTATCGCACGCATTCCCAGTTACGCGTGATTCAACGCGTGCAATAATCCGGGGGTGCCAGAGACCGCAGAGTTAAAACGCCCCATCGGGCTCGCGATATTCCTCATCGTTGCGGGGGTGATCGGATGGATCGCAGCCTTCGCCCTGACCGTCGAGAAGTTCGAACTCCTCATCAATCCGCAGGAGGCACTCGGGTGCGATTTCAGCGTTCTCGTGCAGTGCCGCGCCAACCTCGAGTCGTGGCAGGGGTCGCTCTTCGGGTTCCCCAACCCGATCATCGGTCTCGGCGCGTGGATCGCCCCGATCATCGTCGGTGCTGCCCTCTTGGCCGGAGCCCGCTTCGACCGCTGGTTCTGGATCGCCTTCAACGTCGGCGTTCTCGGCGCCATCGTGTTCGTCGGATGGCTCATCAGCCAGAGCATCTTCGTGCTCGGCACGCTGTGCCCGTGGTGCATGGTCACCTGGAGCGTCACGATCCCACTGTTCTGGGTGCTGACCTTCTACAACGCCAAGCACGGTCGCTTCGGCGCGCGCGCAGAACCCATCGGTGAACGCCTCTTCGGCTGGCTCCCGACCTTCATCTTCGTCTCCTATCTCATCATCGCCCTGCTCGCGCAGCTGCGACTCGACGTCATCAACCACATCTGAGAACACCCCGAGGAAAGACCGCAATGAGCAACGCAGACTCCGAGTCCAAGAAGGTCCGCCGCGAAGCGGCACGCGAACACGCCCGCGAGCTGCGCGAGATCGCCGCGAAAAAGCGCAAGCGCAACAAGCTCTTCGCGCAGGGCGGAGTGCTCCTCGGTGCCCTCGCCGTCGCCGCCATCGTGGTTCTCGTGCTCACGAACATCAACAAGCCGCCGTCGCCTGGGCCGCTCAACATGCTCAGCGACGGCATCGTCCTCACCGGCGACGGCACCGACATGAGCTTTGTCGAGACGAAGGCGATCCCGGCGGGCGGCGAGCCCGTGGCATCCACACCGTCCGATGACCCCGAGGTCGTGTCAATCGTGCTGTACGTCGACTACCAGTGCCCCTTCTGCCAGCAGTTCGAGGCGACGAACGGCGCGCAGCTCGGCGACTGGGTGAAGAGCGGGATGGCCACCCTCGAGATCCACCCCGCGGCCGTGCTCGACTCGCAGTCGCTCGGAGCGCGCTACTCGAGCCGCGCGACCAACGCTGCCGCGTGCGTTGCCAACTTCGAGCCCGAGAAGTTCTTCGACGTCAACACCGCGCTCTTCGAGAACCAGCCCGCCGAGGGCACGACGGGGCTCACGACCGCGCAGCTGAAAACCGTCGTGTCGGATGCCGGAGCCTCAAGCTCCGACGTCGCGGACTGCATCGGCAACGAGACGTTCAAGACCTGGGTGACGGAAGCCACGCAGCGTACCCGTGAACCGCTGCCCAACTCGGAGCTCGACGGACTCGCGGCAACCCCGACGGTGCTCGTCAACGGGCAGCAGTACCAGGGCGGCATCAGCGACCCGGCTGAGTTCCTCGCGTTCGTGACCGGTGTAGCCCAGACTGCGGCGGGTGTGACTCCGGAGGGTTAGGCGGTCTATCGCCGGAATTGTCCTACCGTGTGCGGGTTTGTCATCAAAGTGCGTGAACATTGCTGCACATTGATGACAAACCCGCACACGGATGAGACTCCGCCCGCGCGACGGAGCTGCGCGGGTCTTAGGCGAACCACAGAGCGAGCTCGCGAGCTGCGCGCTGGAGCTATGGCAATCGCGCCAGCGATTGTGCGACGCCAGCGCCGACTGAGCCTGCGAAGTCGGTTAGGCGAACCACAGAGCGAGCTCGCGAGCTGCGCTTTCCGGCGCGTCCGAGCCGTGCACGAGGTTCTGCTGGACCTTGAGGCCCCAGTCGCGGCCAAGGTCGCCACGGATCGTCCCGGGGGCGGCGGTCGTCGGGTCGGTCGTGCCGGCGAGCGAGCGGAATCCCTCGATCACGCGGTTGCCCGCAACGCGCACGGCGACGATCGGGCCCGACTCCATGAACTCGACGAGAGGCTCGTAGAACGGCTTGCCCTCGTGCTCCTCATAGTGGGCCGCGAGCAGTTCGCGCGGTGCCTCGATCATTTTGAGGTCGACGATCTGGTAACCCTTAGCCTCGATGCGGCGCAGAATCTCGCCGGTCAGGTTGCGGGCGACGCCATCGGGCTTGACGAGTACGAGTGTTTCTTCGACGCTCATGCGTTGTTCTCCTTGGGTAGGGCCGCGAGGTATGCGGCTTTCTGGTTGTCGAGCTGTCGTCCACGGACGAAGCAGAAGATCCACAGTGCGGTGAATCCCGCACCGATGAGGTACATAAGCGGAACGAGAAGTCCCGCCGCGATGAGTGCGGCCTGAATCACCCAGCCGAGGGCGTGCCCGCCCCGGTATCTCAAGAAGCGCGTCGCGATCAGGATGACCACAATCATCGCGAGGGCGGAGCCGAACGCCACGGCAGGCGTCGCCGCGCGCGTGCCGTAGATCGAGAGTGCAGCGAAGAAGACGAGCAGCCCCTCGAGACCGAGCACGATCGTCAGGAGCGACTCCGTTGCGCTGCGTTCGCGTCGCTTCACGGCTTCCAGCCCTCCTCCTTGGCCAGGGCGATCGCCTCACCGACGAGAGTGATCGATCCCGTCACCACGACTGCGCGGCGAGGTGCCTCAGCGGCCCACGCGCGCGCGTCCTCGACAGCGTGCTGGAAGGACTCGAACTGGTAGGTGGCGTCTTCGTGGGTGATCTCGAGCACGAGCTCCGCGAGCTCCTCGTAGGGCACTGCGCGATCCGACTGCGACTGCGTCACATGGAAGCGCTCGGTGATCGGTGCGAGTGCCGAGATGATGCCACGCGCGTCCTTGTCGTCGAGCACACCGATCACCACGGTGATCTCGTCGAACGTGAAGAACGACGTGAGCGCCGCGGCGAGGGCTGTCGCGCCGTGCGGGTTGTGCGCTGCATCCACGAGCACCGTCGGCTCTGTGCCGATGATCTGCAGGCGGCCGGGGGATGTCGCGGTCGCGAGCCCCTCGGCGAGAACGTCGCCCACGAGCGGCTGTGAGCCACCGCCGAGGAACGACTCGACCGCCGCGATCGCCACGGCGGCGTTGTGCGCCTGGTGGTCGCCGAAGAGCGGCAGGAAGAGGTCGGAGTAGGTCTCGGCGAGCCCCTTGACTGAAATGACCTGCCCTCCGACCGCCACTGTGGTCGACAGGAGCGAGAACTGCTCCGCCTCAAGGGCGAACGACGACTCGGTGAGCTCGGCCGCGCGCGTCAGCTCGGCGAGAGCCTCGGATGACTGCGCCGCGGAGACGACGTTGGCCGCGGGCTTGATGATTCCCGACTTGGTGCGGGCGATCTCGGCGACGGTGGAGCCAAGGCGTTGCGTGTGGTCCAGCGCGATCGGCGTGAACACCGCGACCGCCCCGTCACCGACGTTGGTGGAGTCCCACTCGCCGCCCATGCCGACCTCGATGATCGCGACATCCACGGGGGCGTCTGCGAATGAGGCGTAGGCGAGAACCGTGAGCGCTTCGAAGAAGGTGAGCTCGGGCTCGCCCTTGGCGACGAGCTCGCTGTCAACGAGGTCGAGGAACGGGCGGATGTCGGCCCAGTTGGTCGCGAGCGAACGGTTCGAGATCGGCTGGCCGTCGATGACGATGCGCTCGTTGACACGCACGAGGTGCGGACTCGTCATGAGGCCGGTGCGCAGCCCGTAGGCGCGCAGGATGCTCTCGATCATGCGGCTCGTCGACGTCTTGCCGTTCGTGCCGGTGATGTGGATGATCGGGTACGCCCGCTGCGGGTCGCCGAGAAGCTCGACGGCGCGGCGGGTCGGCTCGAGGCGCGGCTGCGGAGCCGCTTCGCCAATGCGCGCGAGGAGCTCGGCGTACACGGCGTCGGCGTCGTCCTGGTACTCGGTGTCCTCGAGTTCCCAGTCGCTGTCCTCGTCGAGGTTTGTGCCCTCGTCGCCCTCAGCAAAGGGGCTCAGGTCGGCCAGCGGGTTGGGCTGGTCGAGGTTCGCGTCGTCTTCGTAGTCGTTGTCGTCGCCGCCGTTGGAGTTGTTAGACATCGAGGGGTGCCGCCTTCCACACATCGATCACGAGTGTTCCCGCGTTCGCATATTGTCCACTCGCGAGCGTTGTGCGCTGCGAGCCTGCTGCTGAATCGACCGCTGCCGTCGTCTCCGGGCTTTCCGCCACGACGAATCGTGCCTCGGTCGCCAAAGTCTCGCTTGCGATCGTAGTCTCGAAGGCTCCGAGGGCGTCGAGGTCGGCCGCGTTGTCTCCGACGATCGACAGGGTGATCCTGTCGCTCACGTTGAGTCCGGCCGCCTTACGGGTGTCCTGGATCGCCCGGATCACATCGCGTGCGAAGCCTTCTGCCTCGAGCTCCGGGGTCGTCTCGGTGTCGAGGATCACGAAGCCGCCGTCGCTCAGGAACGCGATCGCCGAAGCCTCACTCGCCGACTGCAGCTCGAGGTCGAACTCGCCCGCGAGCAACTCAGTGCCGCCGACCGTGACGGTGTCTCCCGTGACTGACCAGTCCCCCGCCTTCGCCGACTGGATGACCTGCTGCACCTGCTTGCCGAGGCGCGGCCCGAGGGCGCGTGCGTTGACGGTGAGCTTCTTGGTGATGCCGAAGGCATCGAGGCTGCCCTCCTCGAGCGCCTCGAAGCTCACCGACTTCACGTTGAGCTCCTCCTCGAGGATGCTCGCGAACTCGCTGAGCCCTTCGGTGGACGCGGAAACGACAGTGAGCTTCGCGAGCGGCAGGCGAACCCGCAGTTTGCGGATCTTGCGCAGCGCGAGCCCGCTCGACGCGATCTCGCGAACGCGGTCCATGGATGCAACGAGCGCGTCGTCAGCCGGAAAGCTCTCCGCACTCGGCCAGTCCTCGAGGTGCACGCTGCGACCACCCGTGAGTCCCTGCCAGATCTCCTCGGAGACGAGCGGAATGAGCGGGGCTGCAACGCGGGTCACTGTCTCGAGCACTGTGTAGAGCGTGTCGAAGGCATCCCGGTCGTCGCCCACCCAGAACCGATCGCGACTGCGACGCACGTACCAGTTGGTGAGCACGTCGGCGAAGTCACGCAGCGCCTGGGCGGCGAGCGGGCTGTCGAGTGCGTCGAGCTCCGTCGTGACCTCCACTACGAGCTGGCGCGTCTTGGCGAGTAGGTAGCGGTCGAGCACGTGGGTGGAGTCGGTGCGCCAGGTTGCCTGGTAGCCGGAGGGGCCCGCACTGTTCGCGTAGAGGGTCAAGAAATAGTACGTGCTCCACAGCGGAAGCAGGAGCTGCCGCACGCCTTCGCGAATGCCCTCCTCGGTCACGATGAGGTTGCCGCCGCGGATCACCGAGCTCGACATGAGGAACCAGCGCATCGCGTCGGCGCCGTCGCGATCGAAGACCTCGGAGACGTTCGGGTAGTTGCGCAGGCTCTTCGACATCTTCTGGCCGTCGGAACCGAGAACGATGCCGTGGCTGATGACGTTCTTGAAGGCCGGGCGGTCGAATAGCGCCGTCGAGAGCACGTGCATGACGTAGAACCAGCCGCGCGTCTGGCCGATGTACTCGACGATGAAATCCGCGGGGTTGTGCGCCTCGAAGAACTCCTGGTTTTCGAACGGGTAGTGCACCTGCGCGTACGGCATCGAACCGGAGTCGAACCAGACGTCGAAGACATCCTCGATTCGCTTCATCGTCGACTGGCCGGTCGGGTCGTCGGGGTTAGGGCGCGTGAGGTCGTCGATGAATGGACGGTGCAGGTCGGGCTCGCCCGCCTCGTTGAGCGGGAGGGTGCCGAAGTCCGCCTCGAGCTCAGCGAGTGAGCCGTAGACGTCGACGCGCGGGTAGGCCGGGTTGTCGCTCTTCCACACCGGGATCGGGCTTCCCCAGTAGCGATTGCGCGAGATCGACCAGTCGCGGGCGTTGCCCACCCACTTACCGAATTGGCCGTCTTTCACGTTGTCGGGAACCCAGTTGATCTCCTGATTGAGCTCGCCCATGCGGTCGCGGAACTCCGGAACCTTCACGAACCAGCTCGAGACCGCCTTGTAGATGAGCGGGTTGCGGCAGCGCCAGCAGTGCGGGTAGCTGTGCTCATAGCTCTTGACCTGCAGCAGGCGGCCTTCGGCGCGCAGCTTCTGCGTGAGCGGCTTGTTAGCCTCGAACACCTGGAGCCCGGCGATCTCGCCAAACATCGGCAAAAACTTGGCTCCGTCGTCGACCGAGATGATGACCGGGATGCCGGCCTTACCCGTGACGATCTGGTCGTCCTCACCGTAGGCGGGAGCCTGGTGCACGATTCCGGTGCCCTCGCCCGTCGCGACATACTCGGCGACGAGGATCTGCCAGGCGTTCTCGGTACCCCACTTCTCGGTGTCGGCGTAGTAGTCCCAGAGACGGTCGTAGTGCACGCCCTCGAGCTCTGCTCCAGCGACGGTGCGAGTGATCGCAGCCTTCGCGAGCTCGGCCGACTCGTAACCGAGATCCTTCGCGTACGCGCCCACAGTGTCAGCGGCGAGCAGGTAATCCGCGACGCCCTCCTCAGCGCCGTCGCCAGCACCGAGCGGTCCGGATGGCACGACTGCATAGTCGATCGCGGGCCCGACGGCGAGCGCGAAGTTCGTGGGCAGAGTCCACGGCGTCGTCGTCCAGGCGAGGGCTCGCACCGCGGTGAGACCGAGGGACTCCGCCTTCGGCCCGACGAGCGGGAAGGTCACCGTGACCGACTGGTCCTGGCGCATCTTGTAGACGTCGTCATCCATGCGGAGTTCGTGGTTCGAGAGGGGTGTCTCGTCGTGCCAGCAGTACGGCAGCACGCGGAAGCCCTCGTAGGCGAGTCCCTTGGTGTGCAGTTGCTTGAACGCCCACAGCACGCTCTCCATGAAGGAGACGTCGAGAGTCTTGTAGTCGTTCTCGAAGTCGACCCAGCGGGCCTGGCGGGTGACGTAGTCTTCCCACTCCTTGGTGTACTCGAGTACTGACTCGCGCGCCTTCGCGTTGAAGGCGGCGATGCCCATCTGCTCGATCTCGCTCTTCTCGGTGATACCGAGCTGGCGCATGGCCTCGAGCTCTGCGGGGAGTCCGTGGGTGTCCCAGCCGAAACGACGGTGCACCTGCTTGCCGCGCATGGTCTGGTAGCGCGGGAAGAGGTCCTTCGCGTATCCGGTCAGGAGGTGACCGTAGTGCGGGAGGCCGTTCGCGAACGGAGGGCCGTCGTAGAAGACCCACTCATCACAGCCCTCACGCTGGTCGATGGATGCCTGAAAGGTGCCGTCGCCCTTCCAGAACGCGAGGATGCCGGTCTCGATCGCCGGAAAGTTCGGGGATGCGGGAACGCCCGGTTCGGACGAGTTGAGGGGGTACGGCATGTGCGGCTCCTGGTGGCGTGAATCTCGTTACGAGGACGACCTCTCGGCCGCGGTACCACCCCGCTTGCACTTCTCAGTGCCACTCAGACTGCAGTTCGGTTCTAGTGAGTGCTGTTCGCACCGTTCTTCCGAAGGCTCCCCGCTGATGACGGATCACTGCCTGTGCCATTAGTTTAGCGCGCCGCTCATGAGAGTGCTCTCATCTTCGACCCGCGGCAGCAACGGCGAGAGCAGGATGGGAGCATGCGCCGTGTCATCCTCACCACAATTCTTGTTGGCGCGCTCGCCGTGACGGGCGCTGCTACCGCTGCTGCCTTCGTGCTGACCGCGCCCAACAACTCGAGCACCGACCTCGACATCGCCCCGATCACCGGGCCGGCGAGCGGCCCATCGAGCGGCGTGGATGCACCGGCGCAACCAACACCGAGTGCAACCCCCTCGCATTCTTCGGGTGGTACTGAGGTCGTGACACCGCACGGTTCCGAGGATGTCGGTGACGACCACGGCGGCAACTCAGGACACGGGGGCGGGTCGGATGACGATTCCAGCGGCAGCGGGTCTGGATCAGGCTCCGATGACAGCTCAGGACATGGCGGCGGCGACGACTGACACTGGGTGAGAGGTCTCTCATGCCCGGCTTCCCCGCGTCTCATCTGGCGATCGCAGGCTGTAGGTAATCGGTTCACCAGAGCCCCTACTGAAAGCAGGACACCATGGACGTTCGCAAGAACTGGCCCGCCATTATTGGAGCCGCAATTCTCGGCCTCGCCCTCGCGACCGGCGGCGCCATCGCCACGGCCTCCGCGGTCAACGGAAACGCGACGCAGTCGCCCGTTCCCGCAATCTCCAGTACGCACTCGAGCGACTCCTCGGGCGACGACAGCGATTCGCGCGACTCGAGCGACGACAACTCCTCCTCGCCGACTCCCTCGGACTCGAACACCTCAGAGCCGGGCGACGACAACGGAACACGTCACGACGGCAGCGACAACGGTCACCACTCGGGCACCGATGACTCCGGTCACCACTCGAGCGGTTCATCCGACGACTCATGCCACCACTCGAGCGGTTCTGACGACAGCTCACACGACAGCAGCGACGATTCCGGCCACCACGGCGGCAGCGGCAAGTCCGGGCGTGGCGGAAGCGACGACGACAGTAGCGACGACAGCTCCGGTCACGGCAGCGACGACTGACCCCACCCACGACACAGCCCCGGCCGTCACGGTCGGGGCTTCGTCATTGCTGGGCTCACTTCAGGCGATAGCCCATGCCACGCACTGTCTCGATGACGTCCGCACCGAGTTTGTCCCGCAGATAACGCACGTAGACGTCGACGACGTTCGATCCCGGATCGAAGTCGATTCCCCAGACCCGACTGAGGAGTTGCTCACGACTGAGTACCTGGTCGGGATGACGTAGAAACTCCTCGGCGAGAGCGAACTCGCGCGCCGAGAGGTCGACCTGCCTCTCCCCGATGGTCGCGCGGCGAGTGTGGAGATCGAGCGAGACCGCCCCGTGACTGAGCGCCGTGGTCGCCGACTGACCGGCATCCCTCAGGCGCACGCGCACCCGGGCGAGCAACTCATCGAACTTGAAGGGCTTCGGAATGTAGTCGTTCGCGCCGCCGTCCAGCCCGGCCACCGTGTCGCCGAGTGAGGTGCGGGCCGTGAGCATGATGACCGGAAGGCCCGCGTCACGCTCACGAATGCGGCGCAGAACCTCGAAGCCGTCGATGCCGGGCAGGCCGACATCCAGCAGCACGAGGTCGAAGCTGCCGGTGAGTGCGTGACCGAGGGCATCCGTGCCGGTCGAGACGACCGTCGTCGAGAATCCGGCGGCGCGGAGCCCCTTCTCGACGAAGCTCGAAATGCGCTCCTCGTCTTCTGCGATCAGGATGGCGCTCATGACTCGGGGTCCTTTCGGGAGACGGGTACGACAATTCCGAACCGCGAGCCGCTGTCGCTCGACGTCAGAGTGACCCGGCCACCGTGGCTCTCGGCGATCGCCTTGACGATCGGGAGCCCAAGCCCTGACCCCCGGATGCCGCGGCCGGCGTCGATCCGACCGAACCGCTCGAAGATCCGCGCCTCGGCGCCGAGGGGAATCCCCGTACCGGAGTCCGCGACGAAGAACTCGACCGAACCGTCGATCGCGCGACTGCCGAGCGTGATCTCCGAGCCCTCTGGCGAGTACTTCGCGGCGTTATCGACGAGTTGCAGCCAGGCCTGGGTTACGCGGTGGGCGTCGAGTGCTGCGACTCCGGCAGCGCGTCCGTCGAGCACCCAATCGTGGCCGGGGAGGGCGCTCGCCTTGGCGAAGACGCTCGCGGTGAGCTCAGCGACATCCGTCTCGACGAGGACCGGGGTTGCCACCTGCACACTCGCCCACGCGTCGATGTCGTCGACGAGAGCAGCCATGCGGTCGAGCTCATCAAGGGCGAGTGCCCGGGTTGCCTCGACGTCGTCGACGCGCGTGGCATCCACGAGTTCGAGGTGCCCGCGCAGAATGGTGAGCGGGGTCTTGAGCTCATGACGCACGTCGTCGAGCAATTGGTGCTGGCTCGTCATGGCCGTGTCGAGACGGTCGAGCATGTCGTTGACTGTGACAGTGAGCTCGGAGACGTCGTCGCGCCCCTCGACGGCGATGCGCTCGCGCCGGTCACTCGCCGTGATGCGTGAGGCGGCCGCGCGCAACTGGCGGATCGGGCGGAGCAGCGTGCCCGCGACGAACCACCCGACGAGACCGACGACGAGCAGGGCGATGGATGCGACAACCGCATAGGTCGTGAACGCCGACACGAGTTCGCCGAGCTCCTCGTCGGAGTTGAGGGTGACGAGGTAGATGCCCTGCTCGGCGTCCCCGTCGATGGTGATCGGGCTCGCGATGTAGCGGATGTTCCGCCCGGCCAGCACCGTCGTTCCCTGATGCACCCGGCCGTCGGCGACCTCGGCGACGATGCATTCGACGAAGTCGGGCTGGTTCTCGAGGTGGATGTCCACGTCGACCCCAGGCACATAGGTGGGTACGCCGTCGATAATGCCGACCGCGCTCTCGTCGTGGGCAGGGACATCCACTTCGATGATGGCGCGTAGCGCGTCGCGCACCGTGACGAACTGCGGGTTCGCGCTCTCGACGACGATGCGCCCACTCTCGACACTGCCGACGAGGCGCTCATCCATTTCGTCGAGGGTGCGCTCACGTTGTACGAGAAACGTGATTGCACCCGCGACGACCATGCCGAGAGCTGTCACGATGAGCATCGAGGCGAGGATGCGCGCGCGCACCGACCAGTGCGGCAGGCCTCGTCTTGTCATGCTCCCAGTATGACCAGCCGCCCGTTGGCTTACCGGTCAGATGAGAGATTCCTCATGCGGGCCGCGAGTCCGTTGAGGAGCGCAGCAGCCGTCGAGGCGTCGTCGACGGTGATCACGAATACACGGCCGTCGGTGCGCTCGATCTCGAGGGCTGCGCCCGACCGGAGAACAACACCGACTCGACCGCCGGAGCCGAAGCGGATGCCCCACCCGGCGAAGTCCGCGAGCGGTACGACGATCGGCGCGCGCGCCTCGGCGATTTCGGCGAGGGCGTAGCGGAACCGGGGCACCCCGAGGAGGCTGCGCGCGACAAATCCCGACGCATCCACGCGCACGCGCCAGAACAGGCTCGTGAGGGACAACAGCACGATGACACCGGGGATCAGCACGATCAAGCCGATCCCGTCGGTGAGTCCTGCGAAGGCCGCCGCGGCGATGATCACCAGGGCGATGGCGAGCACCACGATTGCGACGACGGGCGCGGGCCCGGCCGAACGGGTCCACAGCACGCGCTCGTCTGAGCCGAGGTCGAGCGCCGGGGCCGGGTTGCTCGAGCTTGCGATGACGGCGGGGCGCGGCGTGACCAGCCAGGCGAGAACACCCGCGGGCAACGCCACGAGGAACCCCGTGAGCATCGGGATGACGGGGGAGCCGGCGGCCGTGGCATCCATGATCCCGCGTTGCATCGCCACGGTACCGCCGATGCCGACGGTGAGAAAGACACTGAGCCACACGCTCGTCGCGAGCAGGAGGCGAGGTACGTAGTTGGGTGCGCCACCCGCCTTCATCGGCACGACCGCGATGGTCGCGATGAGGGCGAAGAGCACAGTGATGCCAGCGACGAGGGCAATACCTTCGATGACACTGCCGAAGCCGTTCGGCTCATTGCTCACGCCCCAGTGGACCGCGATCGGGTCGGGAAGGTCGCTCCAGCTGAGAATGACGGCAATGCCAATTCCCGCGACGAGCAACGGCACGAGCGCGCCGATGATCACGATGCGAACGCGCTGGGCGGTTGTGTATGCGGAAGGTGCAGCGGCGGGGATCATCAGTAGGCCTCTCTAATCAGTGCGGCGAGCGCGGTGGGTGACAGGTCGAGGCGCTTAGCCTCGGCGACGAGTTGGGGCAGCAGGGCGGACAGCGCCGCGTAATCACGGGCACGGTCGGTGACGACAGCTCCCCTGCCGCGGCGGAGTTCGATGAGCCCCTCATCGCGCAGCAACTGGTAGGCGCGAAGAACAGTGTGCACGTTGATGTCGAGCGACTCGGCAAGATCGCGGCCGGCCGGCAGGCGCTCGCCCGCCCTGATGGACTCGCGCAGCACCTCCGACCGCACCGCGGCAGCGAGTTGCTCGAACAGCGGGATGCTCGACGCGGGGTCGACTCGAATCAGCATGCTCTGATCCTATTGTTCTAGTTGGACTAGATCAAGTTAATTAACGCTTGTGTGAATGGATGCCGCGGCTTGCCCAGCACCTGACCCGCCGGCCCGCGCTCCACGACGACGCCGTCGCGCATGACGAGGATCTCATCGCTCACCGCTCCGATCACCGCGAGGTCGTGCGATATGAAGACCATCGCGAGGCCGAGGTCATTCTGCAGACTCGTGAGAAGTGACAGCACCTGCGCCTGGATCGACAGGTCGAGGGCAGACACGGGTTCATCGCACACGAGGATCTCCGGCCGGCGCGCGAGCGCCCGCGCGATCGCGACGCGCTGCCGTTGTCCACCAGAGAGCTCGCGCGGCTTGCGGCGGAAGTGCTGCTCGCCGAGTCCCACCTGGCCCAGAAGTTCGAGGGTCCTCGTGCGGCTGGGCTTTTCGCCGAGGGCGACAGCTTCGCCAATGATGCGCTCGACGCTCCACCGCGGGTCGAAGGCGCCGAACGGGTCCTGATCGATGAGCTGGATGCGCCCCCTTCGTGAACGGCGATCTCGTTCACTCGGAGTCGACCATTCTTCGCCCCCGAGCGTGACCGACCCGGCATCGGGTCGCTCGAGCCCGAGCACCAGGCGCGCGAGCGTGCTCTTGCCCGAACCGGACTCCCCCACGATGCCGAGCGTCTGCCCGCGGCGTACCTCGAGGCTCACGGAGTCGACCGCGGTGCGGGCACCGTAGGTCTTGCTCAGGCCGGTAGCGGCGAGCACGACTTCGCCATCCGTCGGCGCAGCGCTCTTGGGCACCGGCACCGCCGCGAGCAGCGCACGCGTGTACTCGTGCTGCGGGTTTGCCAGTACGTCGGAGGTCGGTCCGGTTTCGACGAAGCGCCCGTCTTTCATCACCGCAACGCGATCGGCGAGCCGCGACACGACAGCGAGATCGTGACTGATGAGCAGCACGCCCAACCCACGCTCCTTGAGCTCTGCGAGCAGGTCAAGGATCTGCGCCTGCACCGTGACATCCAGCGCCGTCGTCGGCTCGTCAGCCACGAGCAACTGCGGCCTCGCGGCGAGCGCCGACGCGATGAGGGCACGTTGGCGCAGACCGCCCGAGAGCTCGTGCGGGTACTGCCGCGCGCGGGCAGCGGCGTCGGGCATCGCAACAGACTCGAGCGCGTGGATGACCCGCTGCCCCACCTCCCCGCGAGACAGACCGCCCTCGTGTACCTCGACGGCTTCGGCGACCTCCCGACCCACGCGCCGCAGTGGATCGAGCGACACGAGTGCGTCCTGGCTCACGAGTGCGATCTCGTTGCCGCGCAGCTCGCGCCACTGCCGCTCGCGATAGCGCAGCGCGTTGTGCCCCGCGACGACGAGGTCGTCTGCGCGCACTCGCCCGGGCGATAGGCCGAGCAGGGCATTGGCGGTCATGGTCTTGCCCGAGCCGGACTCCCCCACGATCGCGAGGCACTCCCCGGGCTTGAGGTCGAACGAGACTCCGTCGACGACTGTCGCGCCCGCGATGGTGACACTCAGATTTCTAACGACCAGCACGCGCACCTCCCTGAAGCGCGCGACCGACAACGGACGTGCAGATAACCGTGAGCGTCACAATGAGCCCCGGAAACACTGCGACCCACGGCGCCCGGTCGAGCAGGTTGCGCCCCTCGGAGAGGATCACACCCCACTCGGGCGTCGGGGCGTCGGGGCCCAGGCCCAGGAACGAGAGCCCGGCAGCCGTGACGACCGCCGTGCCGACCCCGATCGTCGCCATGACAAGAAGCGGGCCAAGCGTGTTCGGGATCACGTGCCGCACGATGGTCGCGAACCGTGGCACACCGAGCGCTGTCGCCGAGCGCACGTAGCTGCTCGACCGCACCACGAGGGTCTGAGACCGTGCCACCCGCGCGTAGGCCGGGATCGCCGCGAGCGCGATCGCCACCACGAGACTCCCCTCGCCCGCTCCGATGATCGCGATCACGAGGAGCGCGAGCAGGAACTCGGGAAACGCCATCCCGATCACGATGAGGCGGCCGATCACGGCATCGGCCGACTTCGGCGACAGGCCGGAGATGAGGCCGATCACGAGCCCCACCACGAGCGCAATCGCGGAAGCCCCGAAGCCGACGAGCAACGAGTACCGCGCGCCGTAGACCACGCGGGCGAAGACGTCACGGCCTGACTGGTCGGTGCCGAACCAGTGCTCGGCGCTCGGCCCCTGCAGCGACTCCCGCACGTTCGCGTCGAGCGGCTCGAGCTGCGTGAAGAGCGTCGGCACGAGCGCCGCCGCGAGAAGTGCCACCAGAAAAATGGATGCCACGACGATTTCAACCGCCGGCGGCTTGCGGGTGCGCGCAATGCGTCGCAGTTCGAAAAGGCTCATGCTGTGACTCTCAACCGCGGGTCGAGTCTCTCGTAGGCGAGGTCGACGAGCAGGTTGATGACGGCAAATGCGACGGCGATCACGACGATGATCCCGAGAACCACGGGCAGGTCGCGGTCGATG
>Ga0247813_10001147_pt1 | contig 20952 bp, 19 predicted proteins | sample UWRJL169409C1_FD_180719 | JGI IMG/M metagenome (GOLD analysis project Ga0247813, IMG submission 180719) | Plant litter microbial communities from Arlington Agricultural Research Station in Wisconsin, United States - UWRJ-L169-409C-1 | ecosystem: Environmental > Terrestrial > Plant litter >...
AGCGTGATCCCGGTAGGTAGTGATCATAGAATCTTCAGGCTGCAAAGCAGAAATTGCTCCGGCAACAACTGCCTCCTGACCAATATATAGATGACAAAAACCACGGATTTTTTGTTGTCCGTAAAGTTGACCAGTTTTCTCCTCGAATTTACGCATCAGCAACATCGACTCAAACCACTTCAGATAGGTATCCTTATTAATTTCTACTGCACTCATTTTTGGCTATTGATTTTTTATTTACGAGAGCAAATCTACTTTTTTATTGCAATAAATCGAAGAAATAGTGTAAAATGCCTGTGATTATTAGAATTTAATATATATTTATAGAAATTACATTTGGATAACATATCTAAATTCTATAGTTTTGACAACCTGACAATAAGCCCGCAACGGTGTACGTTTAAGTGCAAGTGACTTTTACCCAAACTTAACAGTGTAACATGATTAAAAAGTTTTTGTTTTCTACCCTTATTGCTTTGTGCAGTATTACCGCTTTAAATGCGCAAACCAAGACAAAAGAAACCAACAAATCTGAAGATCCAGACAACTTAGCCTCACAATATTTCTCTCAGGTGATGGGTGTAGCAGTAGATGCGACTTCAAATATCAAGCTTTACAAATTCATTTATGAATGGATCGGCACCCCTTACCGCTTCGGTGGAAATACAAAAAAAGGAATTGATTGCTCCGCTTTTACTAAAGCCATTTATGACCAGGTATTCAATACAACATTATTAAGAAACTCACGCGATATCTTCAGCATGGTAGATCCGTTGCCTAAAGATGACCTTAAAGAAGGAGACCTTGTTTTCTTTAAGATCAAAAGCAGAAGTATCACCCATATCGGAATTTATTTAGGAGACAACCGTTTTGCACATGCTTCTTCATCTCGCGGTGTAGTAATCAGCAATCTGAACGATCCTTACTATTCACGTTTCTTTTATAAAGGCGGAAGAATCTTAGAGTCCGCAAAAAAAGACCTGATCCAGGAGTAAGATCTCCCAACAGTTATACAGAGTCCTTCTAAACATTTTTTTGGAAGGACTTTTTTTATGATTATTAATTTCAAAACCTTTAGAATGAAGGCTGGTAAAAAAATTAAAAATTTACGGTTCAACATTTTCGGATTAGCTTTTATGCCTGTTCCGGCCTTTCTTATCTTATTAAGCTGTGCGGGAAGTTCGGCTCTCACCAATGATCAGGCGACGACAGCAGATAGCTTAAAAATCAAAAAAGACACAATCTCTATTATCGCTGTTGGCGATATGATGCTGGGTTCGGCATATCCATCCAAATCGGGTCTGCCGCCAGACGATGCCAGAAACAGCTTTAAAAATGTTGCTGGTTATTTAAAAGGTGATGTGATCTTCGGAAACCTTGAAGGCTGTTTTCTCGACAGTGGCAAGTCAACAAAATGCAAAGACACAATTGGCAATAGCTGTTTTGCTTTCCGCATGCCAGAACGTTATGCCGCAATTTATAAAGAAGCAGGATTCAACTTGTTAAGTATCGCTAATAACCATGTGGGTGATTTTGGTTTAAAAGGGAGAAAGCGGACTACCGCATTATTGGATTCACTTGATATAAAATATGCAGGACTATTGTCCCATCCTTACACAATATTAGAAAAGGACAGCATTAAATACGGCTTTTGTGCTTTTGCACCTAATGAGAATACGGTATCGATTAACAGTATTGACAGCGCCAAACAGCTGGTAGCTACCTTAAAAGCACAGGTAGATATTCTCATTGTATCATTCCATGGTGGTGCGGAAGGTTCCAGATTTGAACATGTAACTAAAGCTAAAGAGATTTTTTACGAAGAAAACAGAGGTAATGTATATGCATTTTCACATGCGGTGATCGATGCAGGAGCAGATGTTGTATTGGGACATGGCCCGCATGTTGCACGGGCAGTTGAAGTCTACCAAAAAAAATTCATTGCTTATAGTATGGGCAACTTTTGTACTTATGGTATGTTTAATCTCAAAGGCCCAAATGGTATAGCCCCGCTTTTCAATATCAAATTGAACAGCAAGGGTGATTTTCTTTATGCAGACGTGACCTCTGTAAAACAAGACAAAATTAACAGGCTGTCAGTTGATCAAAGTCACGCCGCATTCAAAAAAATAGCACTCCTAACAAATATGGATTTTCCCGGACACCGCCTTTCATTTATAGATCAGCGGATCCGGGTAAAAGAGAATTAAGCTGCGTCTTTGGTATTTTTCACCAGTCCGATACCGGAGAAGAAAAAGATAACACCAATAATACCGGCAACTACCATTTCCCTGGTTTGTATGCTATGGTTTACAAAGCCTACACCGCAATAGATTAAGCCAATAATTCCTAATACAGTTAATATAGTCCCAAAAGTTCTTTTTACGTTCATCAGATAAGTTGTTTGTTCAAGGTGGGTATGCAATATCTGTGCCCGACTAATTTTCCGGCGCTTTTTTAGGTTGCCTATAATTTCGTACCTTGAAAAGGTCTAACTTTTAATTATTGATTATGGCTTACGGTATTTATATTTTTTTATTTATTGTCATTGTAGTTGCACTCAGCTCCTTTGTAACAGTAAAACAGGGCACGATTGCAGTGGTGACAATTTTCGGAAAATACAGGCGACAGCTGAGCCCGGGGTTAAACTTTAAAATCCCGTTGATAGAGGTGATCCATTCCAGGATTTCCATACAGAATCGCTCGGTAGAACTTTCCTTTCAGGCGGTAACACAAGATCAGGCCAATGTCTATTTCAAAGCCATGCTGCTGTATTCGGTACTGGATCAGCATGAAGAAACAATTAAAAACGTAGCCTTCAAATTTGTTGATGCAACTAACCTGATGCAGGCGTTGATCCGTACCATCGAAGGATCAATCCGGGCTTATGTAGCCACGCAGAAACAGGCCAATGTATTAGCGCAGCGCAATGAAATCGTGGAGCACGTAAAGGAACAGATTGATAAAGTACTCGAATCATGGGGTTATCATTTGCAGGACCTTCAACTGAACGATATTACTTTTGATGAAGAAATTATGCGTTCTATGAGTCGTGTGGTAGCGTCAAACAACTTAAAAGCCGCAGCAGAAAACGAAGGTCAGGCGTTATTGATTACTAAAACCAAAGGTGCTGAAGCCGATGGTAATGCGATTAAAATTGCAGCTGCTGCCGAGCGTGAAGCCGCGCAGTTACGTGGACAGGGTATTGCCTTATTCAGAGCAGAGGTTGCGCATGGTATGACTAAAGCTGCGCAGGAAATGGAGCAGGCAAACCTCGACATCTCTGTGATTCTCTTTACAATGTGGACAGAATCCATCAAACATTTTGCGGAGAACAGTGATGGTAATGTGATTTTCCTGGATGGCTCTACAGACGGCATGAACAAAACAATGAAAGAAATGATGTCCATGCAAATCTCCAAATCAAAAGAAAAATAATATTGCAAAAAAGGCTACAGAACATGAGATTCTGTAGCCTTTTTAATACGGTTGTATTCCTGATTATTTCTTCAGCTGGATAAAGTCTGCCATTACACGCATACTTTCATCCTCAAAGAAATCAAAGTTTTCATCTTTTTTAATCTTATCACCTTTTTTAACAGCTGGTAATCCTCTTGCTACTCTCAGTTTATTAATGTTTACCAGTGCTTTTGCTTCAAGGCTGTCACGTTCTGCTTTTAGCTTTTCCTGGTTTAAAGTAACCGAAGTTTCCTGCTCACGCTTTTGCATATCTGCGATATCTTCAATTAATCCTTTATAATCCATTGACTTAGACATTCTTTCATCATGGAGTTTGACTAATTCTGGTCTTACAGCTGAAAGATCTGCAACAGGCACAAAGTTAGATTTCTGTAACTCATCCCATGGCAAAGCAGATGCTTCAGTATCTTCACCAATTTTATCCATTGGATAGAATGATGGCAATACAATATCAGGCATTACACCTTTATGCTGCGTACTGCTTCCATTAACACGGTAAAACTTAGCCATCGTCAGGTTTATCTGCCCAAGCTGAGGTAGTTTTTCTTTTCCTTTTATGGTAACTGTATTTACTTTTCCGTTCTGAACGATACTGGCCAGACGTTGCAGTATAGATGGATTCACTAATGAACTCAGATCCAGAGAAGACTGTACAGTGCCTTTACCGTAAGTCTGTGTACCAATGATAATCCCTCTTCCATAATCCTGTATAGCACCGGCAAAAATCTCAGATGCAGAAGCACTCAAACGGTCTACCATTACCCCAAAAGGGCCTGTCCATGCTGCGCCCGCATCTTCATCTTCCTGTACATCAATATCACCTTTAAGATCTTTCACCTGTACAACCGGCCCTTTGTCAATGAACAAACCTGTCAGGTTAATGGCTTCTACGAGTGATCCGCCCCCGTTAGAGCGCAGGTCCATTACAATCGCATCAACTTTATCTCTGTTCTTCAACGTATCAATTAGTAATCTCACATCACGTGTTGTACTCTTATAATTAGGGTCTCCTGCTCTTGCTGCTTTAAAATCCGCATAAAAGCCCGGTACAGTAATAATACCAATTTTAAAAGGCTTTCCATTTGATTGGATAGTTTTCACCTGCTTTTTGGCAGAAGACTCTTCCATCACCACTTTATCCCTGATCAGCTCAATAATTACAGGCTTAGCAGACATATCTTTTCCTACAGGAATGATTTTTAAACGGACCTTGGTTCCTTTCGGACCTTTTATTTTGGCAACTGCGTTATCAATTCTCCAGCCTGTGATATCTTCAAACTCTCCGGAGCCTTGCGCAATACCAATGATACGGTCGCCCGCATTCAGCAATTTACTCTTAAAAGCAGGTCCGCCAGCAACAATTGATTCAATTTTAAGAATGTCATTTTCCATCCTTAAAGTAGCACCGATACCAAAGAATGAACGAGCCATATCCTCATTGAATTTCTCTGCGTTAACAGGATTGAAATAGTTGGTATGGGGATCAATCGTTTCAGTAAAAGCATCCATGATGGTTTGAAAAACATCCTGGTTGTTTAATTTGGCCGACTGTGATTTGAGGACCTGGTATCTTTTTGTAAGTGTCTCAATATTTTTTGCCGGGGTACTTCCTGCAATATTCAGATTGATCAGTTCGTATTTAACACGTTTTTTCCAGATATCATTTAAAGCAGTTGTAGATGATACCCATGGCATTTTTTCCCTGTCAAAAATATAAGTATCATTCTGGTTGAAATCATACTTATCTTTGATGTGGGCCATTGCATAATCAAGTGTTTCATTAAATCTTTTCGAGTACACGTTGAAAATATAAAATGGAGCTGACAGGTCGCCTACCCTGAAAGCATCATCCAGTGTAGTCCTGAATTGCTCAAAATCTTTGATATCAGATGCCAGGAAATAACTCCTGTACGGATCCAGTGCTTTAATGTATTTATCCAGTACCAATGACGAAATAGAGTCATTGACTGCCAATTTTTTATAATTGTAGTTTTCGATGAGTGCCACAATCTCCTTACATACTAAACTCTGCTGCTCGTCCGGCTTAATATTAGGTATCCCTTCAACCAACTTCTGCGGTGGCAATGGTTGTGGAGCAGCCTGACATGCTAAAACAGCAGCAGTGAAGGTGACCAATAATATTCTTTTCAACATCTCTTTAAATAATTTAAAATCCATTTCCGTATTAACAACCAATATGATACCAATTTCCTAAATAAACAGAAAAGAGACAGTACAACACTGTCTCTTTTCTGTAATCTTTACCAAATATAGCTAAATACCTAAAAAATCAAGCTCAATAACTGCACATAGAGGCGTTAAGAGCCATATATACAGTCATTTTAATATGAAACGTAAAATTTGTTTATTTATTCTATTTAGCCCTTTTTTCAGCAATTACAGACCTCGCCTGTTTGATCTGACTTTTAAATTGGCTGATATTTGATGTTTTCGCAAGCAATTCTGCACGGTTGACATCTTTTAGCGCGAGGGCATATTCACGTTTTTTGATCTTTACTTGCACAAGACCTAAAATTGAGTCAATATAAGAACTGTTGTTTTTTACCTGTTTAGCTAAAATTCCCTGCTGGGTATAGAACCACATAGACTGCGTAAGTTTATTAGCGGCAAGATAAATTCTGCCCAATTGGTTATATGAAGCAAGCTGTCCGATCCTGTTTCCAAAACGGGAATAGGTTTTTAACGCTACATTTAAGATTACCTGTTCTGCTTCAGTGTAATGCTCCATTAAATAATGGATATTACTAAGCCTCAAGAGCGAAGCGCCGTAGCGTGAATAACTTTTAGAGTTGTTGTATTCAAATGCGGCCTTTCCAAATAATGTCAGCGCAGAATTGAAGTCACCACTCTTTTCGTCTTTTTCTGCCTCTTCAAAGAAGCTATCACCGTCTGCTTCATCTTTTCCGGAAACGGCAATATTGATAGAACTGCTGCTTGAAAGTGATTCCTGCTGAACAAGGGTATTCGTTTGTGCTACTGCTATATCCGGAAGAACAAGGCAGAATAGCGCTAAACAGAGTTTATACATATTACAAAGATATATTCTTTTTTAAATATATATCTTTTTTAGTTAAACACCTGTAAATTACCATCAAAAGAAGCCCACACCATGTAAGGGTGAGAGTCTGTATGATATACTTCACCAGTATTACTAATTCCGATTACCCCCGCAAATCCGTCGATTTCTTTAAGTTCTGCGAAAGATTTATCACAGGCAGCTTTTAAGGTGAATCCATCTGTGACTCGGGTAACTATGCGGGCGGACAAGGCTACACTAACAATATCTTCTCCTACACCAGTACATGAAATACCTGCGAACGCATTGGCAAAATTACCTGCCACAGTCGCCGAGTCACTAACCCTGCTGGGTATTTCAAAACCTTTGCCACCGGTAGAAGTTCCTGCGGCTAGATTACCTGCCGCATCCAATGCCACACAGCCTACAGTCCCTTTATTATTGAGCTGATTTAATTTCTGTTCATATTCCGACTGTCGCTGCGGAGTGATCGGATCATAATAGTCATGCCCGTTTTTCCTGGCAAAATCAAGCGCACCATCGCCACTCAGCACGTTGTCTTCGTAAGTTAATAAAAGTGACGCTACCTGTATTGGGTTTTTTACATCCTGAATATTAATGACGCCTGCAAATTTCTGCGTTTTCCCATCCATAACAGATGCGCTGAGGCGCACTTTACCGTCACTTTGGATCTGCGAACCTAAACCCGCATTAAATAAAAGATTATCTTCCAGAAGGCTGACCGCATAAGAGACTGTTTCCAGAGCCGTATGCGTTTGCAAATAATCGTGGGCAAGACCGGCAATCTCCGCCAATGCGTCCTGCTTTGCCTTTTTCATTTCCTGGTTTGTAGCAGACTCACTGAAAAAACCACCGTGAATAATTAATTTCATGTATTTTAACCTATGGGTATAACTTTCGGATGGTGTATAGTTAACTCATGCGCACTAAGATCATAGACATCTCCGTCGCACATCACATGAACAACCATATTTTTTATCGAAACAGGTTGCCCCATTTCTACATCAGTCAGGTTGGTATCACTCATGGATCTTCCGTCAACCAGGATTACCATCCCGGAACCGATCGCCTCCATGGTATTTCCATTGGAAATATACAAACCGGTATCCTCACCAAGACCGATGCCTAAGATACCAGGACTACTTGCAGCGGCATAAAGAAGCCTGCCGATCCGGCCCCGCTGAACAAAATGTGTATCAACGATAACACCATCTATAAATCCTAAACCAGCAGTAATTTTAACTTCTCCTTTTAACAGTGCGTCTTTACTGCTTCCCTGATAGATCATATTTTTAGAACTTGCCGCCGCACCTGCAGAAGTACCTGCAATTACGATTTCTTCATTCTGGTATTTATCTAATAAGATCTGGTGAATTGCTGTTCCACCATAGATAGAAGAAAGCCGAAGCTGGTCTCCACCAGTAAAAATGAGTACTTCCGCAGCCCTGACACGCTCACAATTTATTGGGTCATTTGCTTGTTCTCGTGTACAGATATCCAATACACCAACGTCATGTACATCCAGTTGCGCAAAAGCTTTGATATACTCTTCTCCAACCTTTTCCGGAACCAGAGACGCTGTAGTGATAATTTCGAACCTTGATCCGGTATCCTTTACTGACTCTGTAGTAATACGTTTTAATATTCCCCGCTCAAAAAAATTCATATTCTGAGGAAGGCCGAATTGTGTTTCGGCAAAACTTCCGGTGTTTATTGCCCCACCTATAATAATCAGTTTCCCTTTTGGCGTCATTTCTTTATTTTCTTATCTGATAATTTCAAATATATACGCAAAACTTCAATTATCACCATTTTTAATCATTAATATACTCAAAACTGATAAATTATCCATGCAAAATCCTATACTTTGATTAGATTTATAGACGTTTTTCTCAAAAATATATTTGTCGCTCATTTATACGTTTTTAAAAAAATATTTATACTTTAATGCCGCTGTTTGGCAGCGTTCTTGCAACGAGCCAAACAGAAAAACAGAAGAGAGAGAAACAAAACTGTAATTACTTATTATACTATTGATGAACCTGTTATAATGCAGGATAGTTGCAAAGCCAACGATTTAAATTTATTAAAAAAAATACCTGCAAGAAAAGCCTTCAGATTTTAGAACAATTTTACAATCAATCGCCGCAAAAAACGAATAGCTACCTGTTCATCAGCCGAAAAACAGGAGAAAACTCACTGATTAAAATATAACAGATACGAACAAAAAGAATACATAAACCAGCTCTCTGGTTATCCTTTAATTTTCCTCAGATATAGCCCCAAAAGCCAGCGTGAGAAAAAATATATAATACGAAAGCCAGCTTGAGTACCATTAAAAACAATAGATACTAACGAAAACCGGCAAAGCCAGCTTGAGTACCATAAAAAAACAATAGACACTAACGAAAACCGGCAAAGCCAGCTTGAGTACCATTAAAAACAATAGATACTAACGAAAACCGGCAAAGCCAGCTTGAGTACCATTAAAAACAATAGATACTAACGAAAACTCCAATACACAACATATGAAAATACTCGGCATTCAAGTGCTAAGGGGACCAAACATCTGGTCGATCAACAGAAAGAAACTAATACAAATGAGATTGGATCTGGAGGACATGGAACAACGTCCGACAAATACAATCGAAGGCTTTGGTGACCGTCTCGAAAAAATGATCCCAAGTTTATATACGCACAGATGCTCAAAAGGTGAACCAGGAGGCTTTTTTGCAAGAATCCAGGAAGGAACATGGATGGGCCATGTCATCGAACATATTGCCCTTGAAATACAGACATTAGCAGGTATGGATACTGGTTTCGGAAGAACACGCCAGACCAAAACTGATGGAATTTATAATGTAGTATTCAGTTACCTTGAAGAAAAATCAGGAATTTACGCAGCTGAAGCAAGTGTTAGAATTGCAGAAGCTTTAATTGATAACCAGGATTACGATCTGGAATTTGATATCCAGCGTTTAAGAGAATTAAGGCAATCAGAACGCCTGGGACCTAGTACCGGTTCTATCGTAGACGAGGCTATAGCCAGAAATATCCCATGGATCAGATTGAATAAAAGTTCATTGATCCAGTTAGGATATGGTAAAAACCAGGTACGTTTCAGGGCTACAATGACTGAAAGAACAAATAGCATTGCGGTTGATATTGCTGGTAATAAAGATGAAACCAAACGTATCTTAAAAGATTCTGCTATTCCGGTAGCTAAAGGGGTAACTATTTCAGAGATTGAAGATCTTGACGATGCAATTAAAAGCGTTGGCTTTCCATTAGTATTTAAGCCGCTTGATGGTAACCATGGAAAGGGAGCTTCAATCAATGTCAAAACTGTGGAAGCGGCGAAGCTGGCCTTTGAATATGCAAAACAATATTCTAGAAGGATTATCATTGAAAGTTTTATCACCGGATATGATTTCAGGATCCTGGTGATCGATAATAAAATGGTTGCTGCTGCTTTACGAGTTCCGGCCCATGTTACAGGCAACGGAGTAAATACTGTTCAACAATTAATAGATAAAGAAAATGAAGATCCGCGACGTGGTTACGGACATGAGAATGTATTAACTGAGATCATTGTAGACCGTGATACTTTAGACTTACTGGCTAAAAAAGATTACGATCTGGAAACGGTAGTACCTAATGGTGAACTTGTCTACTTAAAATCAACAGCTAACCTGAGCACTGGCGGAACATCTATTGATGTGACCGACCTTGTCCATCCACAAAATATTTTCATCAGTGAAAGAATTTCGCGGATTATTGGTTTAGATATCTGCGGGATTGATGTGATGGCACAGAACTTAACACAGCCATTAACAGAAAACGGTGGGGTTGTATTAGAAGTTAATGCAGCACCAGGCTTCAGGATGCACCTTGCTCCAAGTGAAGGCCTGCCAAGAAATGTGGCAGCACCGGTAATTGATATGCTGTACCCTCCTGGGAAATCCGCAAGGATCCCGATCATTGCGGTAACAGGTACAAATGGTAAAACAACTACAACAAGGCTGATTGCACATATAGTTAAAAGCAATGGTACAAGAGTAGGTTATACTACATCAGACGGTATTTATGTACAAAACACACTGCTGATGAAAGGTGATACTACCGGTCCTGTAAGTACGGAATTTATCCTGAGAGACCCTACTGTTGAATTTGCGGTACTGGAAACAGCCAGGGGAGGTATTCTCAGAGCCGGGCTAGGATTTAACCGCTGTGATATCGGTATTATTACTAATATACAGGAAGACCATCTGGGCATCTCTGATATCCATAACCTGTCCGACCTATCAAGGGTTAAGGCTGTTGTAATCGGTGCTGTTAAAAGAGACGGCTGGGCGGTATTAAACGCAGATAATAAATACTGTGTTAAAATTGCGAATGAAGCAGATTGTAAAATCGCTTACTTCAGTATGGACGAGAGCAATCCTGTTATCGCAGACCACTGTAAAAAAGGCGGTACCGCAGCAATCTATGAAAATGGTTATATTACAATTAAAAAAGGAGACTGGAAAATCAGGGTGGATAAAGTAACCCATATTCCGTTAACTTTTGGAGGCAGTGTAGATTTCATGATCCAGAATGTACTTGCAGCGACTTTAGCAACCTTCCTGTGGGGATACAAAATTGAAGATATCAGAATGTCTCTGGAGACTTTTATTCCTTCTGCTGCACAAACTCCAGGAAGAATGAATATCTTCAAGTTCAAGGAGTTTAAAATTCTAGTCGATTTTGCCCATAATCCTGATGGGTTTAACGGGATCAAATCTTACCTGAAAACAGTAGAAGCTACAGAACATATTGGTGTAATATCCGGAACCGGCGACAGACGTGATGAGGATATCCAGGAAACGGCACGGATTGCCGGTCAGATGTTTGATAAAATCATTATTTGCCAGGAAAAATATCTTCGTGGCCGTCAGCAACAGGAATTGATAGATCTCCTGATCACTGGTATTCATGAGGCAAAACCAGATATGGAAATCATTATCAATAACAATGGAGCTGAATGTTTACAGTATCTGATTGCCACTGCAAAATCCGGATCGTTTATTACAATTTTAAGCAATACGATCGATAACGCTATTGATAAAGTATCTGAATACCTGGATAAGGAATTCGGTATCTAATCAAAAATCATATCACAAAAAAGCCGCTTCAAAATAATTGAAGCGGCTTTTTTTATGAGGTGATATCACATTTATAAAAAACCTGGATTAAGCCTGATTATCTCTTAAAGCTTTGATCTCATCATGTGATACACGCAGCTCCGCTTTTTGCGCTGTAATCAGCGCTCTTGTATCTGCTGACAGACTATCTTCTTCAAGAGCCATTTTATAAGCTTTTTGCGCAGCATCTTCACCAGCTTCACAGTTGTTTAATACTGTTTTACGATCATGCCCAGTAAACACAGCTTTAACATCCATCCATGCACGGTAGATTTTTCCAGAGGTGGTAGTACCTGTTTCCAGTTCAGTTCCTGTTCCCTGAACCGCAGTGGCCAATGCCAGCTTATGTTTGTGGCTTTCACCGATCATTCTAACAAATAATGCTTTCAGATCACTATCTTCCGGTTTAAGCTCTTCGATAGCTTTTTCATATCCGGCAACTCTATCGTTATTAATTTGTATAAGGTCGTTTAGTGTTTCTGGGTTTATTGCAGTGTTTTCCATTTTTTCTAAGATTTGATGTGATGGAACAACAGACCTTTTTGAAAAATGTTTTTATCTTTTTAATGAATGTCAGCCCCGATAACTTATTGTCCCTTAAGTTCCGTTATCAACTGCCGGGCCCTTTCTTCCACCGTTTTAAAAACGGGATCAAATAACTGGTCGTCGAAATAAGGATCAGTCACTTCAAGTTCTTCCGTTAAAAAAAGACGCACTTTTTCACGTTGCTCATCATTTGTAGCCAGCTTTAACACATCCCGGAGATTAGCCTTATCCATTACCAGGATATGATCATACTCATCCAGCATTTGCTGATTAAAATGTTGCGCCCTTTGCTTAGAGATGTCATAGCCATAGTTTTTAGCAACAGCAATTCCTCTTTTATCAGCCGGCTGCCCGACATGCCAGTTTCCTGTCCCCGCAGAAGCAACTTCCCAATCCAACCCTTCGGCAAGGATTAAATGGCGTACAATGCCTTCCGCTAATGGGGAACGGCAAATGTTGCCTAGGCAAACCATTAATATTTTCATATTATGCGTAAATTTGGTTAATGATCTCTGCCAGACGAATACCACCCTTTAATAACGACTCATTAACGGTATCAATAAAATCAAAATTGTACCGATAGCTTAGCTTATCATCAGGCTTTGTCTTAGCATAGATTTTATTACAGGCCAGGTATGACTCATAAACATCCTCTTTCAGAGAAGCATGGCTCCACTGTTTAAACTGATCTTTTGTAGGGTGATTGATGGCGTTAGCATACTCTGTATAGCTTAGCTGCTGATACTCTACTAATCCTTCATCCCAGACACGGTGCAGGTTGGACTTCTGACCAAACCAGGTAACATTAACTTTATTACCTCCAAGATCGTCTTTCCTTGCTGTATGCATAGGCTGATGCAGATCGCCCACCAGGTGGATCAATATACGCATTGCCATTTTCTTCTGGTCTCCTGTACTTTGTTTATTCTTCAGAATAGCAATCATCTCAGGAATCTTATTGTAAACATTAGCTTCTTTGCTGCTATCCAGGAACCGGAATACACCTTGCTGGTCCAGCCCTTCCGGCAGGTTAACATAATGCCAGCTGCCAAGGTAATTGTAAGCTGTATCAGATTTAATAAAGTCCGGCCAGTTACTTGCCATTGCCAGGTCTTCACTACCCAGTACTGATTTTACAGCCTTGCGTGCTTTAGAAGTTAAATAATAATCTGCCACCTGACCTACTACCCTATGACCTGTTAAACCCCAGGCAACGGCACAAACAGGCAGACAGGCAATAACAGCAACGGTAAGGCAGGCCTTCTTAATTTTATCTATTGAAATCATTTTATAATTCTTGAGGTACACAAGTGATTTTTTGTTTGAGTACAAGATTAACATCACGCAAATCTCTTAACCCTTGTAAAAAAAGGTTTTTAGCATCTGATGATTTGACAATAAAGTTTTTGCGGTAAATACCGATAGTATAACATCCGGAAACTTTTTGTTTGTAATTGCTTTTAGTATAGGTGCCCAATAAGAACAAGCTGTCTTTTCTCACTTCATACACCCCTTTGGCATATTCTTTCCAAACCCCATTGTTGTAACAGGGATCTTCGTAATAATTGACTTTTGAGTGGGTAGTCATGTCTATATAAAAAGAATCACAGGTAAATTTGATTTTATGCTGTGTGTAGTTCATTAATTTGTCCGAGTTAGCAATGCTATCCTGGTTCCACACGCCCTGTAAAAACACTTGTCCATTGCCCTGTACATTTGGGCGTCTCTCACAACTGAGAAACGCCGTCAAACATACTAAAGCAATCAGATAATGGTATTTATTCATTCTATTTTAAGCTACCTACCATATCTTCCGGTCTAACCCATTCATCAAACTGTTCGCTCGTTACCAAGCCCAGCTCTACCGCGGTTTCACGAAGGGTTTTGTTTTCTTTATGGGCTTTTTTGGCAATTTTAGCCGCATTCTCATAACCGATATGCGGGTTTAAAGCCGTTACCAGCATTAATGAGTTTTCAAGGTGTTTTTTAATTTCCGGCAGATTCGGTAAAATACCTACTGCGCAATTATCATTGAAGGATACACAAGCGTCACCAATCAGGCGGCCGGATTGTAATACATTCGCAGCAATAACCGGCTTAAATACATTCAGTTCGAAATGACCATTACTACCACCAATGCCAACAGTGACATCATTTCCCATCACCTGTGCGCAAACCATAGTTAACGCTTCCGGCTGAGTAGGATTTACTTTGCCCGGCATGATAGAAGACCCCGGCTCATTATCAGGAATGATAATCTCTCCGATTCCGGAACGTGGTCCTGAACTTAACATCCTGATATCATTTGCAATTTTCATTAAAGCAACGGCTGTACGTTTGTATGCGCCTGATAATTCTACCATTGCATCGTGTGCTGCGAGTGCTTCAAATTTATTTGGTGCTGTTACAAAAGGAAGGCCGGTTAATTCAGCGATCTTTTCGGCAACAAGTACGTCATATCCTTTTGGAGTATTTAAGCCCGTACCAACAGCGGTGCCACCTAAAGCCAGCTCAGTAATCATCACCAATGCATTTTTAACTGCTCTCAGGCTATTGGTTATCTGTTGCGCATAACCAGAGAACTCCTGGCCCAGCGTCAACGGTGTAGCATCCATAAAGTGGGTTCTTCCCGTTTTTACGATCGTGCTGAATTCAGCCGCTTTATCCTGCAATGTTTTCTGCAATTTTTCCAATCCCGGAATAGTGATTTCTACCGCTTGTTTATAAGCCGCAATGTGCATTGCAGTTGGATACGTATCATTGGAAGATTGCGATTTATTTACATCATCATTCGGATGAAGGATTTTTTTCTCATCGGCCAGTCCGCCCCCGTTTAATACATGCGCACGGTAAGCGATTACCTCGTTCGCATTCATGTTACTTTGCGTACCAGAACCTGTTTGCCAGATTACCAGTGGAAACTGATCGTCCAGCTGACCTGCAATTACTTCATCACAAGCCTTAGCGATCCATTCTGCCTTATCGGCAGCCAGAACACCCAGCTCCTGGTTAGCCAGGGCCGCCGCTTTTTTCAAATAGCCAAAAGCGTGTATAATTTCCTTAGGCATCGAAGCCTCCGGACCAATTTTAAAATTATTACGTGAACGTTCAGTTTGTGCACCCCAATACTTATCTGCAGGGACCTGCACCTCGCCCATTGTGTCGTGTTCGGTTCTAAAATTCATTTGTTCTATAGTTTTTATACTGTTTTGTAACGATTATTGCGCCTGTATAATAACTTCTATTGCTTTATCAGCTATAATCTTATACAGGCTGCACCAAAAATAAGGTTTATATGATAATAGAATGTAACCATTATCATAATGTTTAAAACTCTTTTGCGTTTAAAGGGATATTATTGTTTATTTTTCGGGCTTCAAAAAGAAATACCAATACATGACCTATCGTACTATTCTACCCGTGGCTTTTCTGGCCACTTTTCTATTTAATGCCTGTTCCCACGCTGAAAAAAAAACCGCAGATCCAACGGTCCGTACGGTAAATGACGACAAAACTGATAGCCTACTATTGGTCTATAATCCTGCGAAAGGAGATAAATGGATCGCCGGGTTTGTACAGAACCTGCATAAAAAATATGGTTTTAACGGAAATATGCTTGTTGCTAAAGACGGCAAAATCCTATATGAAAAGGCCATTGGCTGGGCAGATTATCTGCATCGCGATAGTCTTAAAATAAGTTCTGAATTTGAACTGGCCTCTATAACTAAAACGTTTACCGGCGTTGCGGTTATGCAGCTGGTAGAAGCCGGCAAAATCAAACTCACAGATAATGTAAAAAAGTTCTACCCGAATTTCCCCTATGAAGGCATAACTGTAAAATTACTGCTGACACACAGAAGCGGTATGATGAACTATGTTTACTTCACAGATGGTATCTGGAAAGATAAGAAAAAGCCAATGAGCAATACGGATGTAATGAACCTTATCGCTGAACATAAGCCTGCACGTTACGCAGCTCCTGATACCAGGTTCCATTATAACAACTCGAACTTTATGGTACTTGCTGCAATAATTGAAAAGGTTACCGGAAAAACTTATGCCGATTACATGATGGAGCGCGTGTTTAAACCTGCGGGGATGAAGCATACACACGTTTATTCAACAACGGTATATCCGAAAATACCTGTAGATGTAGTGGGGCACGACCGTACCTGGAGATATTCCGTAGTACAGAACTTCCTGGACGGACCAGTGGGCGATAAAGGGATTTACAGTACAGTGCATGACCTGGTTTTATATGATAATGCGTTAAAGAAAGGCCGACTGCTGAAAAAAGCCAGTTTAGATTCTGCTTACACCGGCCATAATAAAGCTATCAACGGTCACTTTAACTACGGTTATGGATGGCGGATGTTTGACGGAGAAAATGGCCGTAAGGTTGTTTACCACACAGGCTGGTGGCATGGTTTCCGCCACATCTATGTGCGTGACATTCAAAAGAACATTGTCGTTGTTTTCCTTGGAAACCTGACTAACGGAAGTTTGATGCACCTGGATGAACTGTACAGACATCTTGGTGTGCCAGTGATCAGAAAAGGTGCTTATACAGGTACCGGGTCTATGCCTGGCAGTGATGAAGATTAAAAAAAATTAAGATATTTTATCTAAGGCGATTCCCCTGCTTTTTTTATCAATGAAACGCTTTAACAAGGCATTCTGAGGTAAAGTAAGCATGGGGTCTTCCTGGAAAATTTCTATTACTGTATTTCTTGCTTCTGCGAGAATCTGCTGGTCCTTTACCAGATCCGCTAGTTTAAGGTCGAGCACCCCACTTTGCATTGTTCCAGAAAGATCTCCCGGCCCACGCAATTCCAGGTCTATTTCAGAAATTTCGAATCCATTATTAGTCAACACCATTGTTTCTAACCGCCTGCGACCTTCTTTACTGAGTTTATTACCTGACATCAGGATACAATAAGATTGTTCGGCACCCCTGCCAACGCGTCCACGGAGCTGATGTAACTGCGATAAACCAAAACGTTCTGCATTCTCAATAATCATAACAGAAGCATTCGGTACATTCACTCCTACTTCTATTACTGTGGTAGCCACCATAATCTGGGTCTTCCCATCAATAAAACGCTGCATTTCAAATTGCTTGTCTGCATTTGGCATCTGGCCATGCACAATACTGATCTGGTAATCCGGCAGGGGAAACTGATAGCGCATTTGTTCAATCCCGGCTTCCAGATGCAGCAGGTCCAGCTTTTCACTTTCCTTGATCAACGGATATACTACATAAACTTGTCTGCCTTTTGCGATCTCAGTTTTCATGAACCCAAACATGCGCAGCCGCTGCCCTTCGTACAAATGCTTCGTTTCTATGGGTTTTCTGCCTGCGGGGAGCTCATCTATCATCGAAACATCCAAGTCTCCGTATAAAGTCATTGCCAGCGTCCTGGGAATAGGTGTTGCGGTCATAACCAGGATATGGGGCGGGATAACATTTTTGCGCCACAGTTTCGCACGCTGTTCCACACCAAAGCGATGTTGCTCATCAATAACCACAAAACCCAGGTTTTTAAATTTTACTTTATCTTCGATCAGCGCATGCGTACCAATCAGGATATCTATTTCGCCAGATTCCAATTGCTGATGTAACAGTGTACGTTGCTTTTTGGTACTGTTGCCTGTAAGGATATCTACCTTGATCAGTTTACCATCCAGCAGAGAAGCAATGGAATGGTAATGTTGCCGTGCAAGGATTTCTGTAGGCGCCATCATGCAGGCCTGATAACCATTATCGTTTGCCAGCAGCATACTCATTAAAGCCACCACGGTTTTTCCGCTCCCCACATCACCTTGTACCAGCCTGTTCATCTGGATCCCCCGCTGTGTATCGGTACGGATTTCTTTAATCACCCTTTTCTGTGCACCGGTCAGTTCAAATGGTAGTATTTCTTTGTAAAAAGTATTTACTCTTTCTCCCACAGTACTGAACAAATGACCTTTAAATTTCAGTTCCCTGAATTGTTTGTTGCTTAATAACTGCAACTGGATAAAAAATAATTCTTCAAATTTCAGCCTGCGCTGCGCATGCTGCAACGTGGTACTATCTTTTGGAAAATGAATATTTAATAATGCCTCACGCCGGTTAATCATCCTGTACTTATCAATGATGTACGCAGGTATAGTTTCTTTGATTTCGGGCAGGCACTGCTCGATAACCAGGGCTTGCAGCTTCTGAATACCTTTGCTGTCCAGAGAAAACTTTTTCAGCTTCTCTGTAGAATTATAAACGGGCTGCAGCGTCAGGTTACCGGTTACTGTGGCCGGACGGGGATAATTCTCAAGTTCCGGATGTGAAATAGTATAGGAGCCATTAAATACCGCAGGCTTACCAAATGCAATATAAACCTTGCCGCGCATTACATTTTCTTCTACCCATTTAAGGCTTTGGAACCATACCAGTTCAATGCTGCCTGTCTCATCAGTAAGACGTGCCACTATCCGTTTTTTATGCTTTTCCCCAATGGTTTCTTTACCAGTAATCCTTCCCAGAATCTGTACATAGGGCAAATCAGGATTAAGCTCGTTTACCTTATAAAAACGGGTGCGGTCAATATACCGGAACGGATAGGTACTTAACAAATGGGCGTAAGTATATATGCCAAGCTCCTTTTGCAAAATCTCGGCACGTTTAGGACCTACTCCTTTCAGAAATTCTATGGTGGTATCTAAATCAGAAGCGAACAAAATATCAGTTATTGGTTGTTTTCATCTAGTATTGGTTTTATCGGCTATGAAATCTGCAAACTTAATCAGTGATTACTTCTGATAAGATGTAATTTTATACAGGTTTCTTTAACGTAAAGATATCCTTTATCACTTTCCAATTAAATAAAAAAACAGAAAATAATAACAACAGATAAGCATATAACTGATACACATTGATTACCTCATCAAAGTACAGGATCGCTACAGCGAATGAAATGATCGGATTGATATAAATCATTATCCCCAATGTAGAAGACGGGATTCCAATTAGTGCATAAAGATTGAGAAATAGCGGGATGATAGTAAAAACAATAGCAATAATTACAATATGTATCCAGAAGGACTGGCTTTGCGGTAAGCCATGGTATTGAAAGAAATAGAATGGAAGCATAATAATTACGGCCATTGTAATCTGCACGGCAAGCATATTCAGCTTGTCGAAACCCTGCATTTTTCGTTGGATCAGTAAATAACCTGCGAAGAAAACAGCAATAATAACCGACCATAACACATCAATCACAGAGCCGGTAGCCAGACAGATAATACTTACAAGCGCTACAAATAGTGAAATCAATTTTAATCGGGAAAGCTCTTCCTTCAAAATTATAAACCCGCCAAAGGCGGTAAGTAACGGGCAAACCATATAGGCAAACGCAGCGGAAGTAAGGCTTACATTATTGATTGCAAAAATAAAAGTATACCAGTTTAGCGTCAGGAATACGGTAGATACCAGCAACTGGATCAATATCGTATTCCTTTCTTTTGCAGGCATTAACTTTACAGCACCTATATCTTCATTCAATTGTTTCCTTCTAAATAACAGGATAGCAATCCAGATAAAGATCAATGAAGTGAAAACACGGTAATAAAGAATTTCAGTCGAAGGAAAAGCTTTGATGTTTCTCAAAGGGATTGAAAAGAAACCCCAGATCGCAAATGAAGCCAAAGCCGCCAGGAAATACTTTAAAGTCGACTTTGCCAAAATTATCCTTTATAAGCAATAACGGAAATTTCAACATTAGCGCCTTTAGGCAATCCTTTTACCGCTACTGTTTCGCGTGCAGGAAATTCTGATTCAAAGTAAGAACCGTAAACATCATTTACTTCAGCAAATAAGCTCATGTCTGATAAAAATATTGTTGTTTTCAGGATATGCGCAAATCCAAAATCCGCTTCCAGTAAAACAGCATTCAGGTTACGCATAACTTGTTCTGTTTCTTCTTTTAGAGAAGTCTGTACCATCTCTCCTGTTACCGGGTTGATTGCAACCTGTCCGGAGACATATAAAAATCCACCTGCAAGTACAGCCTGGTTATAAGGTCCGATTGGAGCCGGGGCATCTGTCGTATTGATTATTGTTTTCATTTAGATAATATGAGTAAGTTTTAGAATGATGCCAATCAGAAAAATTGAAATCGCAAGCGCATTGATCACATGCATGATTTTAATATCGATACTAGTTGGCCTGTCAGGATCTTTTTTTCTGAAAAAGTACATATCACAAATGTATAAAATAAAGCGTCATTCATTTATATCCATTTATTGGAATAAACGCAAAAAAAATTAACATAAAAAAAAGGCTCCGATAAATCGAAGCCTTTTTTTTATGTTGTTTAAGAAATATTAGTTTCTTGAAGTTTCAACACGACGGTTTTGGATACGACCTTCTTCAGTATCGTTAGAAGCGATTGGATTTGCTTCACCTAAACCTTTTGTAGCAACTTGGCTAGCGTTAACTCCAGAGTTAACTAAGTAAGTTTTTACAGAATTTGCTCTGTCTTTAGACAATTTCATGTTATATGCAGCAGTACCTTCGCTTGAAGCGTATCCTTTTACAGATGCTTTACCACCGTTTTCACGTAACACTGAAGATAATTTATCTAAAGTAGGGTATGATTCAGTTTTTAAAACTGAAGAGTTGAATTCAAATTGGATAGTTTCGAAACC
>Ga0247813_10001148_pt1 | contig 20949 bp, 26 predicted proteins | sample UWRJL169409C1_FD_180719 | JGI IMG/M metagenome (GOLD analysis project Ga0247813, IMG submission 180719) | Plant litter microbial communities from Arlington Agricultural Research Station in Wisconsin, United States - UWRJ-L169-409C-1 | ecosystem: Environmental > Terrestrial > Plant litter >...
GCAACGCTCGCCGACCGGCATATCCTGATCGGCCTGATGCTGCTTGCCTTCGCCCTGATGGCAGCGACGACATTCAGCCTGTGGCGCTGGCAGCTGCGTGGCCTGGTCTCGGAGGCGCGTGACCGTGTCCGATAAGCCCGGCAACGATGCACACCTAGAGCAAGGACAAGACAAGGAAGGGCGCGCCGGGTTTCTGGCGCGCCTCAATCCGCTGGAGACCGTGGTTCTGGCCGGGATCCTGCTGATCGCGCTCGCCGGCCTGATGCTGGTCGGCAAAGGCTTTTACATGAAGGCCAAGGCGGAGTTTTCCCAGGTTCTCCTCAAACGCAGCTTCGAGGCGCAGCTACAGGGTGATACCAATGCCAAACCCTGGCCCTGGGCCGACTTCTCCACCGAGGCGGAAATCACGGCACTTCGGATCGGCAAAACAGCGGTCGTGCTTTCCGGCGCCAGCGGCGAGGCTCTGGCCTTTGGTCCGGCGCGGCTGGCCAATACCCCGGCGCCGGGAGAACTTGGCACATCGGTCATCGCCGCCCACCGCGACACGCATTTTCGTTGGCTGAAAGACGTCAAGCAGGGCGATCTTCTGGTGATCACCCGCAAGGACGGAACCAACCTCACCTTCCGCGCCGGTACCAGCCGCATCGCCCGCTGGGACGAGAGCGGCATCAACGCCGATGCGCCCGGCCGTAACCTGGCGCTTGCCACCTGCTGGCCGTTCGATGCCACCGAGCAAGGTCCCTTGCGCTATATCGTCAATGCCGAACTTGTCGCAGATGCCGTTGAAGCGAAAGGTTCGATGGCGGAGGGCCTCCCCCTTTCGCCGGCAAGATCCTTTTGATTGTCACCTGCGCGAGCGCTCTTCGGGCCCTTGCCTGTTTTTGATGCAAATGCTAGCCGGAACGTCATCACAACCTGACACGCATGCCTGAAATCGTTCCGATGCGAGGCCTTCCGTGCCGAGCCATCAGGAACCGATATCTTGACCCGTATCCAGGCCAATCTCTTCCTGCTCATGTCCGGCGCCATCTGGGGTGCCGGTTTTGTGGCGCAATCGACAGCGATGGATTCGATTGGGCCGATGTGGTTCATCGGTCTTCGATTTGCCATTGCAACCGCAGTTGCGGCACCTTTGGCTTTATGGGAGCACCGCAAAACACAACAGCCGATGCCGGGATCCGGTATCCGCAATTTCCTCTGGATCGGACTGGCGCTGTTTGCCGGCGCGATGACCCAGCAACTCGGCCTCCTGACGACCAGCGTCACCAATTCCGGCTTCCTGACCGGGCTCTACGTCGTGTTCGTGCCAATCCTGACGGTCGTGTTCCTGCGCCGCAAGCCGCACTGGATCATCTGGCCGGCGGCAGGATTGTCGCTGTTGGGCATCTTCCTTCTCAGCGGCGGCACGCTTGCCGGCCTCAACAATGGTGATTTCCTGACGATCATCTGCGCGGCCTTCTGGGCACTTCAGGTCATGCTGGTCGGCATTTTCGTCGGCAGTACCGGCCGGCCCATGCTGCTGTGCGTGGTACAATTTGCCGTTTGTGCCGTTCTCGGCTGCTTGGCCGGGGCGATTTTCGAACCGCTCGATATGACCGCCATCACCAACGCCCTGCCCGAAATCCTCTATGCCGGTTTCTTTTCCAGCGGCATCGGCTTCATCTGCCAGGTCGTCGGCCAGCGCTACACGACGGCGCCGCAGGCAGCGATCTTCCTGTCGAGTGAAGCATTGTTTGCAGCCCTGCTCGGCGTTGTGCTGCTCGGGGAAACCATTACCACGGTTGGTTACATCGGTTGCGCCACGATCTTTGCCGCCATGCTGATCGCCGAGATCGTCCCCGAATTGACCAAGGCAAAGCGCGTCACAGCCGGCGCATGATACCTCGTCAGCGGTAAGGGGCTCTTTTCTCGACACCGGCTATATTGCATTGGTAGCAGGCAAGTACCAAGTTTTATCAAACGGTTAATATTTAAAATCCCGAAGGGATTGGCTGGCGTTGCCTTGGCCTTCTGCGACACCCTTTTGTCGCAAACAGCTCATACAATTCACCCTGCCGCCCAAATGACAATATTTTCAATAGCTTGCAGTATATCAGCTGAAGAACCGCATTTTTTGGCAGTTGATTGCTTTTTAAACAAACCAAAACGGCACACTTGCTTCAAAAAACTTTTGCTTGCCAATTTAAAATAAACACAGCAAGCTTACTGTGTTCGGGCAATTTGCGAACACGGGAAGACCTTTATATTAACGCGCGCCGGACACGCACAATGTTCCGGGCAGTCGGGCAAAGACGGAGTTTTTCGATGACTGGCTGCAAGAACAGGACCCTTTCCTCATAGTCGAGAACTGCCTGCCGCACGCCCTTTGGGGCAAAACATTGTAATGCTGCCCGCCGCATCCGGGCAGAGGAAAAAGGACCTGACGCATGGCCGAGACTGGCATTGTTAAATTCTTCAACACCGACAAGGGCTTTGGTTTCATCAAGCCGGACAATGGTGGCGCAGACATCTTCGTGCATATTTCAGCAGTCCAGGCTTCGGGCCTGAACGGACTGTCCGAGAACCAGAAGGTCAGCTTCGACACAGAACCGGATCGCCGCGGCAAAGGCCCGAAGGCGGTCAACCTGCAGGTTTCGGGCTAAACCGCCCGCTTGCTGCAAACAGATTCACGTTGAAGCCCGGCCTCGTTGCCGGGTTTTTTCATTCAGCCTGCATTCAGTTTCGCCGTATTAATCTGTTTCCATCATCAAGGACTGAATTGTCCGGCCGAAAACAGGATCGAATCAATGAACAAGGTTATCAAAGCTGCCGTTCTTGCCATCGCTACCGCAGCGACGGTCATCCCGACAGTATCGTCCGCCCAAGCTGAAGACTGGGGCCGCCGCGGCTACCGTCACGGCGGCTACGACAGAGACTATCGCCGTCACAACAATGGCGACGCCGTTGCGCTGGGCGCACTCGGTCTTGCCACCGGCGTGATCATCGGCGGCGCCATTGCCAGCCAGCCGCGTTATCAGGAGCGGGTCTATATCGATCCGGAGCCCGAATATTACGAGCCGCGCCCGGTCTATCGCCGCCCTCGCCCCGTCGTTGTTCAGAACTACGGTGGACTGGAGCCTTGGACACCCGGCTGGTACCGGTATTGCTCGCAGCGTTACCGCTCGTTCGATTCGCAGTCGGGCACGTTCCGCGGTTACGACGGCCGGGATTATTTCTGCCAGGCCGGCTGAGGCCAACAGTAATACTTCACTGAAAAAGGCACGTGCTGATCGGCACGTGCCTTTTTGCTGTCTCTGCCTACGGCACAGGATCGACGCTGGCCGTTACAAACCGCGCAGATACGGGTTGGTGCGGCGCTCCTCGCCGATCTGGCCGCCCGGGCCATGACCGCAGATGAAGCCGACATTATCGCCGAGCGGCAGAATCTTGTCGCGGATGGAATCGAGCAACTGCTGGTGGTTGCCACCCGGCAGATCGGTACGGCCGATGGAGCCGCGAAACAGCACATCGCCGACATGGGCAAAACCCTGTTCGCGGTTGTAATAAACCACATGGCCGGGCGCATGGCCGGGGCAATGCAGCACCTCGAAGACATGCGCGCCGAAGGAGACGGTGTCGCCATCCTCCAGCCATTGATCCGGCAGGACATTCTCGACCTTCATCGCCAATCCGAACTTTTCTGCCTGCGTCTCCAGCTTTTCGAGCAGCGGCAGATCGCCCTTGTGCGGGCCGATAATATCGAGGTTCAGTGCTTCTTTCAGTTCCTTGGCGCCACCGGCATGGTCGATATGGCCATGGGTCAGCCAGATCGCCTTCACGGTGATGCCGTTTTCCTTGATGGTCTGCAGGATGAGATCGACATCGCCACCCGGATCGACGACAACGCCTTCCTTGGTTTCGGTATCGAACAAAACGGTGCAATTCTGCTGGAAATGGGTAACCGGGATAATGCCCGCCTGTAACATGGAGCCGTGCCTCGCTGTCTTTATCGTTGAACAGCATATAGGATGGACGCGCTGCAATGAAAACGGCAAAGACGGGCGTTAAGCCACATCGCAGCTGCGAAACGCGGGCTGCCTAAAGATGCAGGGCAAATCGCCCTAGCGCATGTCTGCCAGTTCAACGGCTGCCGGCAGCGGCGCCTGGAAATTGATCGTCGTCATCAGTAGCGCGAAAACCGCGAGCTTGGCGGCAATGACGGTGATGACGACCGGACGCAGCTGGCGAGCGGCTGAATATGGATTCTCGGAAATGTTCGGTTGCATGTTCATACCCTCTCCTGTTGGCGTCTAAACACCGGGATTGCCCAAAAGTTCCGGTAAAGCGGAACGAATTCAGTATTTTACAATTTCAGGATATTCGCAGTTCCCATGGGAACAGCAGAATGGACAAGTGCGCGAACAAAGGAGCCCGTCTGCATTTCACTGGGAAGTGATTGCGCCGGAGATCGGTTCTGGGAAAATTCTGTCGTCGATGGCAGGGCGAAACACGCCCCCCCCTTCGCTATCGCGCGCTCATGACAAGGTCATGAACGTGACGGCTTTCCTCTCCACCTGAAGGCGATTTTCACCAAAAATCTCATTTCGCAGTTGCGAAATTGACTCGTGCGGATTTTCGTCTCAACCTGCCTATGCCGGATCGACGGCGTGCCAGGTGAGTCCGGGGGGCCGGACGCCAATGGCTGAAACGGGAGCAGCGAACAATGGAAGCATTATTGCCTATCATTACGCAGTTGATTGCCGGTGCTGCGGGTGGAAACGCGGCGGGCGCGGTTCTCAAGCAACAGGCGCTCAGCGTCGTCGTACGCACGATTGTCGGCGCGATCGGCGGCCTTGGCGGCGGTTTTCTCGTTCAGATGCTGGGTGGCGAAGCCGCAGCCGCCGGGCTGATCACACAAGCCATCGGTGGACTTGTTGGCGGTGGCGTCCTGACCGGACTTGCTGGCCTGGTCATGGGCAAGAGCCAAGCCTGAAACTCGGATCGCGATCCGTACCCGGTAGCGTGAATTCACCAAAGTTCAATGATATTAAAAAAAGGCGGCTCATTGGCCGCCTTTTCTTATGTGCATCTAAGCCACCGCTTATTCGGCAGCCGCCGCTACCGGATAGACTTCCTTCATATAGTCGTTCATCAGCGTCTCGGAAATCGTCGCTGGCTTGAACGTATAGGGGCCAATCTCGGAGACCGGCGTGACTTCGGCAGCGGAACCGGTGAGGAAGCACTCGGAGAAACCGGCAAGCTCTTCCGGCATGATCACCCGTTCCACCACCTGGTAACCCCGGCGCTTGGCAAGTTCGATGACCGTCTGGCGGGTGATACCGTTGAGGAAGCAGTCCGGTACCGGCGTATGGATGACGCCGTCCTTGACGAAGAAGATGTTGGCGCCGGTCGCCTCTGCCACCTGGCCACGATAATCGAGCATCATCGCGTCAGCGTAGCCCTTGGCTTCCGCTGCATGCTTGGAAATGGTGCAGATCATGTAAAGGCCGGCGGCCTTGGAGGCGCAAGGGGCGGTCTTCGGGTCTGGCCGGCGATATTCGGCGATGTCGAGACGGATGCCTTTCAGCTTTTCTGCCGGGTTGAAATAGCTGCCCCACTGCCAGATGGCGATGGCGACATTGATGCGGTTGTTCTGGGCCGAAACGCCCATCATTTCCGACCCGCGCCACGCGATCGGGCGGGCATAGGCTTCCGAGAATCCCTGACGCTTCAGGAGTTCGACCGTCGCGGCATCCAGCTCTTCAACCGAATAAGGGATCGTGAAGCCGAGAATTTCGGCCGACTTGTGCAGACGCTTGTTGTGTTCGGTGAGCTTGAAGATGCGGCCACCATAAGCGCGCTCGCCTTCGAAGACGGCGCTGGCATAGTGAAGCCCGTGGGTCAGCACGTGAATCTTCGCGTCCTTCCAGTCAACGAACTCACCGTTGAACCAGATCTGACCGTCCAACTGATCAAAAGGAACTGCTGCCATCATCTCATCCCTTGGCGGCCACGCGCCATTCTTTGTGTTGATTGTCTTCCCTGATTTCATTTATCGGCAAACGCGAGCCAGGGAAATCCGCTATGATGAATTTGGATTGGCGATCGGCGCGGCGCGGCCTATCTTCAGAGATAGAGCAAGCGCCGGGAGTTCGCCCTTCTGCGGTCAAAGGCTTACCAACCACGAAAAAATATGTCAATATGACTGACATATTTTTTCGAATGTTTCGTAGAATGCACTGTAATTGAAAGGAAACGACTGCGTGGCAGGACAGCCGAACCAGAAAGCCGAAAATGACATGCCATCGGCTGGGGCAGACAACACGGACGCGGTTGATTTTGAAATCATCGAGCTGTTCTTCTTTGCCTATCGGGATTTCACCTCCGATCCCGACGTGATTCTCGAAAAGCGCGGCTTCGGGCGCGCGCACCACCGCGTCCTGCACTTCGTCGATCGCGAACCCGGAATGACTGTTGCCGACCTGCTCGAAACGCTGCGGATCACCAAGCAGAGCCTGGCGCGTGTTTTGAAACAACTCATTGATTCAGGGTATATTCATCAAGTTGCCGGGCCGGAGGATCGCAGGCAGCGCAAGCTCTATACAACGAAGGAAGGCAAGACGTTCGCAAGAGCCTTGGCCGAGCCACAATCACGGCGCATCGCCGAGGCCATGGAAAAAACCGGTCCCGGCGCACGCGAACTGGTCAAACGCTTTCTGGCCGGCATGAAAAATGCCGACGACAAATGACATCCGGCAGACATAGCCGGCCTATGCGAGATGACAGGGCCCACGACAGATGACAAAGACGATCAGGATCGACGACGATGCCGCCCATCTGCTGGTCGTGGATGACGACCGCCGGATTCGTGATCTTCTCAACCGCTACCTGATGGAAAAGGGATTTCGCGTCACCACGGCTGCCGATGCCGACCAGGCGCGCCGCAAGCTCGAAGGCATCGACTATGACCTGTTGATCGTCGATGTGATGATGCCCGGCGAGACCGGCATTTCGCTCACCCAAAGCCTGCGCAAGATCAAGAGCGTACCGGTGATCATGCTGACGGCGCTCGCCGAATCCAATGCCCGCATCGAAGGTCTGGAGGCAGGCGCAGACGACTACCTGCCAAAACCGTTCGACCCGCGCGAACTGGTGCTGCGCATCAACAATATCCTGCGGCGCAACGCCCCGGCAAAGGCCCCCAAGGTCGAACAGGTCATCTTTGGCCCCTTTACCTTCTCGGTGGTGCGCAAGGAGTTGCGGCGCGGCGCCGACCATATCCGGCTGACCGACCGCGAGCAGGAGATCATGATGCTGTTTTCGCAGCGCGCCGGCGAGACGATTCCGCGCCATGAGCTAGTCAGCGACGAGGCGGAGGTCGGAGAACGGACCATCGACGTGCAGATCAACCGCCTGCGCCGGAAAATCGAGGACGATCCGTCCAATCCCGTCTGGCTGCAGACGGTCCGTGGCATCGGCTATCGGTTGAGCGTGGACTAGCCCCTATGATCATCCGGCTGGGTATCCATGGCGAGCTTTGACATCCTGCGGCGCTCCCGCACGCAAACCGGCGAAACACCCTTGAAGCGCAGCACCCGCTGGCTGCGGCGACGGCTGCCGATGGGGCTCTATGCCCGTTCGCTGCTGATCGTCATCATCCCGATGGTGCTGCTGCAGTCGGTCGTTGCCTTCGTCTTTATGGAACGGCACTGGCAGTTGGTCACCCAACGGCTGTCTGCAGCCGTCACCGGCGATATCGCCGCCGTCATCGACCTTATCGACGCGATGCCCGCCAGCGATTATGCCGATATCATCCAGATCGCCCGCGACCGGCTCAACCTGCGCATCTCGATCGAGCCGGATGGCGAATTGCCGGCGCCGCGCCCAAAACCATTTTTCGAAATCCTTGACCAGATCCTGAGTGAAGAGATTTCCGAGCAGATCCGCAAGCCGTTCTGGATCGATACGGTCGGCAATTCCGATCTCGTCGAAGTCCGCATCAAGCTCGACGACAAGCGTATCCTGCGTGTCTATGCCCGCCGCAGCCAGGCCTATGCTTCCAACACCCATATCTTCATCGTCTGGATGGTCGGCGCCTCGCTGGTGCTTTTGACCATTGCCATCCTGTTCCTGCGCGGCCAGATCCGGCCGATCCTGGCGCTGGCCAAGGCGGCGGAAAGTTTCGGCAAGGGCCAGAAGATCGATGACTTTTCCCCCCGCGGCGCCGAAGAGGTCCGCCGGGCAGGCCTTGCCTTCATCCAGATGCGCGAGCGCATCGAGCGCCAGATCGAGCAGCGCACGGCGATGCTGACCGGCGTCAGCCACGACCTCAGAACCATCCTTACCCGTTTCAAGCTGCAACTGGCGCTGGCCGGCGACAGCGCCGATCTCGACAACCTCAACCAGGACGTTGAGGACATGCAGAGCATGCTGGAAGGCTATCTCGCCTTCGCACGCGGCGAAGCGGAGGAGGACGTCGGGCAATTGAAGCTGAGCGACCTGATGAACCGGCTGACGCTCGAGGGCGAGCTGCATGAAAAGACGGTAACGACCTCGGTCGAGGGCAATGACAATATCCGTGTGCGCCCGAATGCCTTCACCCGGCTGGTCGCCAATCTGGCGTCGAATGCCTACCGCTACGCCAACACCGTCCATATCGACGCCAAGCACAGCAGCAAATGGCTGACGATCACCGTCGATGACGATGGCCCCGGCATCCCCGAACGCTCGCGCGAAGACGTCTTCAAGCCGTTCTTCCGGCTCGACGAAGCCCGTAATCTCGACAGTTCAGGAACGGGCCTTGGCCTCGCCATCGCGCTGGACATCGCCAGAAGCCATGGCGGCAATGTCACGTTAGCGGATAGCCCAATGGGTGGATTGCGGGCGATGGTCCGGGTGCCCGCCTGATCACCTAGACGGTTGATCTGCCGACGCAGTTGTTATTCCAGCGATCTGCATGCAGTCATCTGGCCAGGCTTAAGGTCGACAACAACTTCTTCGCCTTCTTCGCCCTTTTGGCCGCCGTTTTCGGAGGAATACCCCGTTTCGTAACCTGAGGCAGTGATGCACCAAGACCAAGAATACGCCCTGATGCCGTGCATCATCAGAAACGACTCGGTCTGCCATTCGCGAACTGTCGGGAATCCCGCACGTCCCTGTTCGTCAGTTTGACGGGTAAAGCGAAGTTCTGAACCATGAGGTTGGAAGTTGGAGATGTAGGTCACCAAAGCACCCGCCATCGGCTTACCGTGCTCATTTTGAACCAAGAAGCTCTGTCCACGCAGAACAGTTTTATAAACTGGATAGGGGACGCAGCCTTGCACCGAAACCGCTATTGCGACGTGCAGAACACTATTCCGCACATTTCGAAGGCAACGGAAAATAAGCGCTCCGTTAACGGATCTCCTCACCGCGAATAGGTTCCGGTCATCCCGCGCCGTTCGTTGAACCGGTGCCAGGCGTCGATACGTTTCGGGTGCTTTGCCCGCATGACGTCGAGCGGAGCCAGAAGCCGCCCTTCCCTTTGCCAGTGCTCATCGAAGATTTCGATGATGCGGCGGTTCGGCCAGGGCTTGTTGACGATCGACAGAAGTGCCGCAAAAGCCTCGTCCTCGCGGCCTGTGCCGAAGCGATGGGCGAGGATGCCGTAGGCAAACGCCGTGGAGCGGCTGACGCCCGCATGGCAATGGACAAGAATGCGGCTGTCCTGCTGCTCGATCGCCGGAAGCACGGTATCGAAAAACGCCGTGACAGCGTCCGGAAAATGGCCGGTTGCCAGTGCATTTTCCTGGTCGCGCAGCCGCACGACATGGTGCTTTGCATTGGAGATGCGCGGAACGTGCTCTTCGGCCAGTTCCGGATCAAGCAGCGAAACGACATGCGAGGCCGACCAGTCTCCGGCGACCATGGCCGCATCGCGCAGGCAGGTAACACGGACGAAGTCTCGAACGGCACTGAGGTCCATCAGCAATATCCTTAGAGAAATTCCTTACAGGAGCCGTTTGCCGTTCGGCACCGGCTTGTCGGTGGCCGCAAGCACGATCGCGCCGGCCTCGTCTTCGAAGCCCAATGTCAGAACCTCCGAGCGAAACGGGCCGATCTGGCGCGGTGGAAAATTGACGACGCCGAGCACCTGGCGGCCGATCAGGCTTTCCGGCGTGTAATGGGCGGTAATCTGCGCCGACGATTTCTTGAGGCCGATCTCCGGACCGAAATCGATGACGATCTTGATCGCAGGCTTGCGCGCCTCCGGAAAAGGCGACGCCTCGATGATCGTGCCGGTACGAATATCGACGCGCTCGAAATCAGCGTAAGTGATGGTCTCGGTCATGGAAAACGTCCCGAATTACCCGGCCAGTTCTTCCGCCCGCTTGCGGGCTGCGGCAATCGCTCTATCGAACAGAGGCTGCATGCCGTCATCGGCCATGAGAATGTTGAGTGCCGCCGCCGTGGTGCCACCGGGAGACGTCACGTTCTGGCGAAGCTTTGAAGCGTCATCGGGGGACTGGTGCAAAAGCTCACCAGCCCCCGCGACGGTTTCCCGTGCGAGCCGCATGGCAAGGTCCGCCTGAAGACCGGCCTTGCGGCCCGCCTCCGCCATGCACTCGACGAGATAAAAGACATAGGCCGGACCGCTGCCAGACACGGCGGTAACCGCATCGATATCGGCTTCGGTTTCGACCCATTCGACCGGGCCGGACACTTTGAGAAGATTATGAACGAGTTCGCGCTGCGCGCCCGACACCGCGCCGTTGGCAAAAGCGCCGGTGACGCCACGGCCGATCATCGCCGGCGTATTCGGCATGGCCCTCACCATCGCAGCATCGCCGAGATGCGATTGCATGAAGGACAGCGTCGTACCGGCAGCAACGGAAACCACAACTGTTTCAGGGCCAACGAGGCTCTTCAACGGCGGAAGCACGGTGCCCATCATCTGCGGTTTGACCGCGAGGAACAGAACGCCAGCCTTGAGATCTGCAGGCGCCATTGTGACATGACGCGCGCCGTTGTCGGCGATCAGCTTGGCCATGGCAGGCGGCGGACCGGGATCGATAACCAGCAAATCGGCACCGGAGATACCACTTTTCAGCCAGCCGGCGAGCATCGCGCCGCCCATATTGCCTGCACCGATCAGAACGATCGGACCCGACGCATGCACAGTCATCGTCACGCCTCTCCGACGGTTTCGAACATCACGGCCTCGACGGCACTCTGTGCGTCGACACCTGACCAAACCACAAACTGGAAGGCCTGGAAATAGGATTCGCAAGCTTCAAGCGCGCTGGACAGCAGAACTTCGACCTGCTGATTGGTCGGCTCGGCGCCGCCGGCAAGCAACAGCGACTGCCGGAAGATCACCACGTCTTCCTGACGCCAGAGATCGAAATGCCCCATCAGCACCTGGCCATTGATATGGGAGAGCAGCCGGATCACTTCGTTGACGCGGCTTTCTGGAACCTTGATGTCGAAGGCGCAGGCGAGATGCAGTGCCTCGAACTCTTCCATCCACGAGAAGGAGACGTGGTAATCGGTCCACTTCCCTTCCACCGTCATGGCGATTTCGTCCTCACCAGAGCGCTCGAAGGACCAATCATTATTGGCAGCGACGAACTCGATCATATCCACCGGGTTCGATTGGCGCTCAAGTTCCAGTTCCATCAGGCTCATGCATCACCCCAAAAGTCCTGGTGCAGACATGCGACATCGTGTTCACACACGAGGACTGCAAACTCAAACACCAGAAACAAACATTTATGATTACCGGAAACACGACCATCCTGGCTGACATACCCTGCCTGGAGCTTGCGTGATCCGTTTCGAATCATCATTTAAAATCAGTGTATAATGCCGGAGTCCGCATGAAAGCCCCCCGGGTGAAAAATAGCGCCGGTGGTTGTGGATAGGCTCTCTTAAATTGATTCAGCACCCGTTCTTAAACGACTCTGCCATAAGCGTTTTTCGGCAGTGTCCACAGGGTGAAAGATTTATGAAAAATGCCGTGCGGCCGGCCCTGAAAACGAGCACCGCCGTACCGTCCCGGGACACCTGCCCCGGAAATCGATCAGACGCGATGGCGCGGCGAGCGCCACCGCGCTGATTCTGCTTATTTGCCAGCATCCGAAAGGCGCGCTTCGAGCGCTGCGATGCGGGCGAGAAGCGCGTCGTTTTCGTCGCGTGCCTTCAGCGCCATTTCGCGCACGGCTTCGAACTCCTCACGCTTGACGATATCCATGGAATTGAGGAGCCGTTCGCCCTGGGCGCGAAAAACCGTTTCCATCTCCTTGCGTACGCCCTGGGCAGCACCCGCCGCGTCCGTCATCAACTTGGCAAAATCATCCAGAATGCGGTTTGCACCTGTGCTCATCGTCTCGGTCTCCGGTCCTTAGCGTCCATTGCCCGCATAGCGGGCTTGAAGAGGAGGTAGGAGCACATGGAGACCGATGCAAGGAAAAATACCGGTGATGTCAGCCTTTCGTGAACGCGGCTTGCCTTGACCCTGCCTTGCCGCAGGGCCATGTTCCGGCAAAACAACCGGCGGAAATGAAGCAAGACCTTGGAAACAATAGCGACACTCTTCTCGATCATGCCCTTTCCGGAAATCGATCCGGTCCTCATTTCCATTGGTCCGCTGCAGATCCATTGGTACGGCCTGGCTTACGTGGCAGGCATCCTGATCGGCTGGCAATATGCCCGCAGGCTGGCGCGCAACACAGCACTTTGGCGCAACGGCGCCCCCGCCGTCACTGAAACGCAGCTCGACGACTTCCTGCTCTGGGTGGCAGCCGGCATCGTCGGTGGCGGACGCATCGGCTACATCCTGTTCTACGATCTGCAAAGCGTGATCGCCAACCCGCTCCGAGCGCTGGAAATCTGGAATGGCGGCATGTCCTTCCATGGCGGCCTGATCGGCACGATGATCGCCATGATCCTGTTTGCCAAGCGCAACAGGATTGCCGTTTGGAGCCTGTTCGACATCGTCGCAGCCGTTGTGCCGATCGGGCTTTTCTTCGGCCGCATCGCCAATTTCATCAATGCCGAACTGTGGGGCCGGTTATCGTCCGCCCCTTGGGCTGTCATCTTTCCGACAGGTGGTCCTTTCGCCCGCCATCCGAGCCAGCTTTATGAGGCAGCGCTCGAAGGCCTCGTGCTGCTGACAGTCCTTGCCGTGATGATTTATTACCGCCACGCGCTAAAAACCCCTGGGCTCGTCTGCGGCGTGTTCGTCACCGGCTACGGTCTGGCGCGCATATTCGTGGAATTCTTCCGCGAACCGGATGCGCAACTCGGCTATCTGTTCGGCGGCTGGCTGACCATGGGCATGCTGCTGTCGGTGCCGATGGTGCTGATCGGTCTCTGGGCCATCCTGCGGGCCCGCCGCGCCACTGTCGCGACCGCGTGAAGGGGCCGACATGACCACCCCGCTTGCGGAAAAGATCAAGGCCATCATCCTTACCAACGGCCCGATCAGCGTCAGCGACTATTTTTCGCTGTGCCTGGCCGATCCGGAACATGGCTACTACAGGACGCGCGAGCCCTTCGGCCAATCCGGCGATTTCATCACGGCGCCGGAGATCAGCCAGCTGTTCGGCGAGATGCTCGGCATCTTCCTCGTCCAGGCCTGGCAGCGGCACGGTGAACCCGTACCGGTCAATCTTGTCGAGATCGGTCCCGGCCGCGGCACGATGATGGCCGACATACTGAGAGTGATCCGCAAACTCTCCCCGGCCTTCTACGAGGCAGCCGACGTGCATCTCGTCGAAACCAGCGAGCGCTTGCAGAAGGTTCAGCAACAGACGTTGATTGCCCACAAATTCAAGGTGGCGTGGCATGACAGTTTCGACACCGTGCCGGCCGGCTTCCTGCTTTTGGCGGCCAACGAACTGTTCGACGCCATCCCCATCCGCCAGTTCGTCAAGACAGCGCAAGGGTTCAAAGAGCGGCTTGTCGGTCTTGATGCCGCCGGAGAGCTGGCATTTGCGGCGGGCGTGGCCAGCATCGACCCCGATCTATTGCCGCCTGCCGCCCAGACGGCACCGCTGGGAACCGCCTTCGAGACCGCCCCTGCGCGCGACGCGGTGATGGCGGCACTCAGCGAGCGCATCCGCACCAGTGGCGGAACAGCGGTGATCATCGACTACGGCCATATGGCAACAGGCGTCGGCGACACGCTGCAGGCGGTGCACGACCACCAGTTCGACCCACCGCTCGCGCATCCAGGCCAAGCCGACATTACCAGCCATGTCGATTTCGAACAGCTTGCCCGCAGGGCGGTAACCGAGGGCTTGCAGATCAACGGACTGACCTATCAGGGCGATTTTCTGATCGCGCTTGGCCTTGCCGAACGCGCAGCAGCCCTTGGCCGTGACAAGAGTGTCGAAATCCAGGAAAACATCCGTGCCGACGCCGAACGGCTGGCCGGTGGCGGCGAAGGGAAAATGGGCGAATTGTTCAAAGTTCTGGTGGTCAGTAGCCCGAATGTGGCGCTTGTTCCCTTCCAGAAATAGCGGCTGCCAAGACGCCCTGGCGACGCCGGCTGTCGTTTCGGTGGATTGACAGAGACCGCCCCTTAAGGCCAACATCCAGCCAAATCACTCAGGGCTGACACAGCCGCCATGCCCGGAAAACCCACAGCATTGCAGCATATCGAAAAGGCAAAACAACCGATGAAGGATGATGCCTTGCTCTCCCCTGTGCAAAGCCCGCTTCTCGCCTCAAGAGCGGGAAGCGCCATCAGACATGGCTATTTCACCCGCAAAGGCGGCGTTTCGGAGGGCATCTATCGCGGCCTCAATGTCGGGCTCGGTTCACGAGACGAGCGCAACCATGTCGAGGAAAACCGGGCCCGGGTCAGCGCCTGGTTCGGTGCTGACCCGCAGAAACTAGCGACGGTGCACCAGGTCCATTCGCCCGACGCCGTGATCGTCGATGCTAGCTATGACGGCACCCGCACTGAGGCCGACGCGCTGGTTACCGCGACACCCGGCCTTGTGATCGGCGTGCTGTCGGCCGATTGCGGCCCCGTCCTGTTTGCCGATGCTGAGGCCGGCGTGATCGGTGCGGCGCATGCCGGCTGGAAAGGCGCGCTGACTGGTGTGCTCGAAAGCACGATCGCGGCGATGATCTCGCTCGGCGCCCGCCGCGAGCATATCACGGCCAGCCTCGGCCCCTCGATCAGCCACCGGAACTACGAAGTCGGCACCGAATTCGTCGAGCGGTTTCTGGAGAAGGATCCCGGCTACGCGGCCTTCTTCACGCCCTCGCCACGCGAGGGCCATGCCATGTTCGACCTGCCGGGACTGACCACCAAGCGGCTGACGGACGCCGGCGTCACGGCCGAAAATCTCGACCTTTGCACCTATGCGGACGAGGAGCGTTTTTTCTCCTACCGCCGGACGACCCATCGCAGCGAGCCGGATTATGGCCGGCAGATTTCTGCAATATCCTTACGGGAGGCATGACATGGCACTGCATTTTACGCAGGACGAATTTTCGGCGCGGCTGGAACGGCTGACGGCCAAGATGAAGGAAGAAAAGCTCGCCGCGATGCTGCTGTTTGCGCAGGAAAGCATGTACTGGCTGACCGGCTACGACACGTTCGGCTACTGCTTCTTCCAGACGCTGGTGGTCAAGGCCGACGGTTCGATGGTGCTTCTCACCCGCTCAGCCGATCTGCGCCAGGCCAAGCACACGTCGAATATCGAGCGCGTCGAGGTGTGGGTCGACCGGGTCAATGCCGATCCGACGATGGACCTGAAGAACCTCTTGAGCGATCTCGACCTGCTCGGCACCCGCATCGGCATCGAATATGACACCCATGGCATGACCGGCCGCATTGCCCGGCTGCTCGACCAGCAGCTGACGAGTTTCGGCGAACTGGTTGATGCGTCGCTGCTGGTCAGTCGCCTGCGTCTGGTCAAGAGCGCTGCCGAGATCGTCTATGTCGAAAAGGCAGCAAGCCTTGCCGACGACGCACTGGACGCCGCCATTCCGCTCATCCATGCCGGCGGCAGCGAAGCCGCCATTCTGGCCGCAATGCAAGGGGCGGTCTTTGCCGGCGGCGGCGACTATCCGGCCAACGAGTTCATCATCGGCTCCGGCGCCGACGCCCTGCTCTGCCGCTACAAAGCCGGCCGCCGGACGCTGGATGCGCAGGACCAGTTAACGCTGGAATGGGCTGGCGTCAGCGCCCACTATCATGCCGCGATGATGCGCACCGTCGTTATCGGCGAGCCGACCAACCGCCACCGTGAACTCTACAGCGCCTGCCGCGACACCATTCAGGCAATCGAGATGGTGCTTCGTCCCGGCAATACGTTCGGCACGGTCTTCGACGTTCACTCCAAGATCATGGATGAGCGCGGCCTGACGCGGCACCGGCTGAACGCCTGCGGTTACTCGCTTGGCGCCCGTTTCTCGCCATCCTGGATGGAACACCAGATGTTCCATATGGGCAATCCGCAGGAGATCACGGCCGACATGTCTCTTTTCGTCCATATGATCATCATGGACAGTGACAGCGGCACGGCAATGACGCTCGGTCAGACCTACCTGACCACGGACGGCGCGCCGAAGGCATTGTCGCGCTATGGGCTCGACTTCATCTCTGCTTAGGAAAATTGATCTATCGTCCTCATGAACGGCGGAAGAAGGTGGGGGCCTTCGCGCATTCCGTCACCGAAGAACCGGACGGTAGGACGATGCACAAGCTGATCATGCTTTTTGCGAGCCTTGGAATGGTTGCAGCTCTGACGGGCTGCAACAGTATGGACGACCTGACCCCGCAGGTCGATGTCGGCGCCGGCACTTTCCGCTCGCCGCCGGTCAATCAATCCGATCTCGACTCCATGCAGACCGTTGACGTCGCGCCGCAGGCGTCAGCGCCCCTGCAAAGCACACAGCTTGCCTCGCCGGAACAGGAGGGTTTTTCGGAAGGCCCAGGCGGTACGGTGATGGCGCAGGGTGATTCCGACTATACCGATCCGGCCGGGTCACTGGATGCGCAGGCCAATCGCTTGCAGCAAGGCCAGATCCCAGCGCAGGAACAGCAGGTTTCGCGCCGCCCGGTTGCGGCCGAACCGGTGGACACAGCATCGGACAACGACACCGCTCGGAGCGAGCAATCCCCTGAACCGGAACAACAGCTGGCCGAGCAGGAACCGCAAGCCCAGCTGCCGCAGAAGGCTGCTGCCATCGCCCCTGCGGCGGCAGCCGGCACGATCCGCTTCCTGCCGATCATCGGTGCGCCGGTGGAGGTCGTCACGCCGCTCTCCAAACAGCTGGGCGCCGAGGCCCGCTCGCACGGCCTGACGATCAAGGCCGCATCCGACACCAGCAGCCAGCATATCCTGAAAGGTTATTTCTCGGCGCTGAACGACGGCGGCAAGACGACGGTGGTCTATGTCTGGGACGTGCTTGATGGCACCGGTAACCGGCTGCACCGCATTCAGGGGCAGGACACGGTGAACGCGACCGCCGCCAATCTCTGGTCCGTCGTGCCGCCACAAACGATGCAGGCGATCGCTACGAAGACCATCAACGAGTATCTGAGCTGGCGTGCCGGCAACGCCGGTTAAACACCGAGCAGGGTCGAAAATCCGGCGCTGTGAGGCGAAATGTCGTTACTTCGCCACGTTTGGACAAATCTTTTTAGGATAAACTACGCTGCAACGCGGCAATCCTCTTGCATTCAAAGTCAAGGGCGTTATGAAGCGCGCATAAGCTTGGGACGATCGAGACCCCGGCTGGCTTACGGAATTTGCGCGGACGAAAAACCCGCGCCAGCACAGGCGGACCATCGATGAAGGTTTTCGCAGGCAACTCGAACCGGCTCCTGGCCGAAGCGATCTGCAATTATCTCAACCTGCCACTGGGCAAAGCAACCGTCAGACGGTTTGCCGACCAGGAAATTTTCGTGGAAATTCAGGAAAATGTGCGCGGCGAGGATGTCTTCGTCGTCCAGTCGACCTCATTTCCGACCAATGACCACCTGATGGAACTGCTGATCATGATCGACGCCATGCGCCGATCCTCAGCCCGCCGCATCACCGCCGTCATCCCTTACTTCGGCTATGCCCGCCAGGACCGCAAACCCGGTCCGCGCACGCCGATCTCGGCCAAGCTGGTCGCCAACCTGATCACCGAAGCTGGTGCGGACCGCGTTCTGACGCTCGACCTGCATGCCGGCCAGATCCAGGGCTTCTTCGACATTCCGACGGACAACCTTTACGCCGTGCCGATCCTGTCACGCGATGTGAAGGAACACTATAATCTCGAAAACGTCATGGTCGTTTCGCCTGACGTCGGCGGCGTGGTGCGCGCCCGGGCGCTGGCCAAGCGCCTCGATTGCCAGCTGGCAATCGTCGACAAGCGCCGCGAACGTGCCGGTGAGTCGGAAGTCATGAATGTGATCGGTGATGTGACCGGAAAGGACTGTCTGCTGATCGACGATATCGTTGATTCTGGCGGTACGCTCTGCAACGCTGCCGAGGCTCTGCTGAAGAATGGCGCCACCAGCGTCACGGCCTATATCACCCACGGCGTTCTGTCCGGCGGTGCTGTCGCCCGCGTCACCTCGTCGAAGCTGAAGGAACTGGTGATCACCGATACGATCCAGCCGACCACAGCGGTTCAGTCGGCCCATAATATCCGCGTTATCTCGACGTCCAGCCTGATCGGCGAAGCGATCAACCGCACCAGCCAGGAAGAATCGGTCTCCAGCCTGTTCGATTGATCGGCTCAATCGGCGCCATGGCCCGCTTTACGCTCTTTTAACAATCGGAATGGCGCAGGCCTCGCCGCCGGCAAACAGTCGCGAGCGAGTGAGAAACCGCCGTTCGCGGCCATTGTCGAGCGAGAACATGCCGCCCCTGCCCGGCACGACGTCGATGATCAGTTGCGTATGCTTCCAGACCTCGAACTGGCTGGCGCTGATATAGACGGGTACACCACCAATTTCGCCAAGTTTCACGTCGTTGTCGCCGACGATATAATCGTCGGCCGGATAACACATCGGCGACGAACCATCACAACAGCCGCCGGACTGATGAAACAGCACATCGGGATGATCCTGCTGGATCTCCTTGATGAACGCCAGCGCTGCGTCGGTGGCGAGCACGCGCGGTTCGCCATTGATGGTGTCGGTCATGATCTTACCCTCCCCTTGAGGGGGAGGGTCGGCGCGAAGCGGCGGGGTGGGGTGACCCAGCCGCGAATACGGTCATCCAGAGCAGCGCGTTCATCGGCAGCCATCTACTTTCCTTGGAGAGGTAATGGGTGGAGGTGACGTTCGGCGTGAACCAATTGGTCACCCCCACCCGCAGCTTCGCTGCGACCTCCCCCCTCAAGGGGGAGGTAAAGAGAGATCAAAAGAAACCCAACGCTTTCGGGCTGTAGCTCACCAGCATGTTCTTGGTCTGCTGATAGTGATCGAGCATCATCTTATGGGTTTCGCGGCCGATGCCGGACTGCTTGTAGCCGCCGAAGGCAGCACCAGCCGGATAGGCATGATAGCAATTGGTCCAGACGCGGCCAGCCTGGATATTGCGGCCGAAATTGTAACAGCGATTGGCATCGCGGCTCCAGACGCCGGAACCTAGGCCGTAAAGCGTGTCGTTGGCGATTTCGAGGGCCTCTTCATCGGTCTTGAAGGTGGTCACCGACACGACAGGCCCGAAGATTTCCTCCTGGAAGACGCGCATCTTGTTGTGGCCCTTGAACACCGTCGGCTTGACGTAGAAGCCACCTGAAAGCTCGCCTTCCAGAGTGTTGCGCTCGCCGCCGATCAGCACTTCGGCGCCTTCCTGCTTACCGATGTCCATGTAGGACATGATCTTTTCCAACTGTTCACTGGAAGCTTGGGCGCCGATCATCGTCGACATGTCGAGCGGGTTGCCCTGCTTGATAGCCGCGACACGCTTCAATGCCTTTTCCATGAAGCGGTCGTAGATCTTTTCATGGATCAGCGCACGGCTCGGGCATGTGCAGACCTCGCCCTGGTTGAGCGCGAACATCGCAAAGCCTTCCAGCGCCTTGTCGAGATAGTCGTCATCCTCGCGCATGACGTCTTCAAAGAAGATGTTCGGCGACTTGCCGCCCAGTTCCAGCGTCACCGGAATGAGGTTCTGGCTGGCATATTGCATGATCAGCCGGCCGGTTGAGGTTTCCCCCGTGAAGGCCACCTTGTTGATGCGCGGGTTGGTGGCCAGCGGCTTACCGGCCTCAAGACCGAAACCGTTGACGATGTTGAGCACGCCGGGCGGCAGAAGGTCGCCGACCAGTTCGATCCAGACGAGGATCGAGGCCGGTGTCTGTTCGGCTGGTTTCAGGATGACGCAATTGCCGGCGGCAAGCGCTGGAGCCAGCTTCCAGGCGGCCATCAGGATCGGAAAATTCCACGGGATGATCTGGGCGACGACGCCGAGCGGCTCATGGAAGTGATAGGCGACCGTGTCATGGTCGATCTCGCCGATCGAGCCTTCCTGGGCGCGGACGCAGGAAGCGAAATAGCGAAAATGGTCGATGGCGAGCGGCATGTCGGCGGCCATGGTCTCACGCAGCGGCTTGCCATTGTCCCAGGTCTCGGCCTTGGCCAGAAGCTCGATATTGTCTTCCATCCGCTGGGCGATCTTCATCAGGATGTTGGCACGCTCCGTCGAGGACGTGCGGCCCCATTTTTCCTTGGCCGCATGGGCGGCATCCAGTGCCAGCTCGACATCGGCAGCCTCGGAACGGGCGATCTGGCACAGCACGCCGCCGGTCACCGGTGTCGTATTGTCGAAATAACGGCCGCTGACCGGCTCGCGCCAATCGCCACCAATATAGTTTCCGTACTTCTGCTTGAACGGATTTTCGACGATCTTTTGATGCAACATGTGATTTCTCCTCCTGAACAGACTCCAACATCTGCTGGAAGGAAAGGTGCGCCCGAACGTTCAGAACGCGTAGTGGGGCCCGGCCTGCGGGGGACCATAA
>Ga0247813_10001149_pt1 | contig 20927 bp, 15 predicted proteins | sample UWRJL169409C1_FD_180719 | JGI IMG/M metagenome (GOLD analysis project Ga0247813, IMG submission 180719) | Plant litter microbial communities from Arlington Agricultural Research Station in Wisconsin, United States - UWRJ-L169-409C-1 | ecosystem: Environmental > Terrestrial > Plant litter >...
CAGTCGTGACCATGAAGGATGCGATGCGTATCAAAGCACTATTGTATTCATTGAAGACAGAACAGACTTCCCTTCAGAATCAGTTGAATGATCTGCAAGCCTCAATCCGGTTACTTCTTCAGGATAACAAAACCTGGTTTATTCCTGTTGTTTCCACCGAAATATCCACAGCGATGATAGGTGCGACAAATGCCCAGGCATTGATAGATACCGCTTACAACAACAGGCCCGATCTTCAATCGGCACAACGAAACGTATTGTATCATCAACAGAATTATACTTTACAAAAAGCGCTGGCAAAGCCAGACCTCATGCTGGGCGCTGAATTTGATAAACGTGGGAGTTTTGTAGACAACGCAACTTTTCTTTCCGTGGCGATCGATCTTCCTTTTTTTAAAAGAAACCAGGGGAACATCAGGGCTGCAAAATTTGGGGTCGAACAAAGTAAGGCCATTGTGCAACAGCAGCAACAAACGGTGGAAAACCAGGTGCAGCAGGCATATTTAAAAGTTTTAAATACGGATAAGATGTTGTCATCTATTGATCCATCTTTTGAAATGGCTTTCGAAAAACTATTGAAGGGAGTGACAGAAAACTTTCAGAAGAAAAATATCAGCCTTATTGAATTTACGGATTTCTATGAATCATATAAGGACAACGTGCTGCAATTGAATCAACTCAGATATGATAAGATGCAGGCGATCGAAGCATTACATTTTGCCGTAGGCAAAACAATTTTCACCAACTAACTATTTATAAAATGAAAAAATTACAATTGTATTTTTTATTGGCGGCATCGGTGTTTTATTTTATCGGGTGTAAAGACAAAGCCCCTGAAACTATTGTTGACACTAAGTTCTGCCTTACGGATACACTTATCCGGAATATCCAGATAGATACTGTAAAAGAAAGTACAGTACAAAATATCGTCACCCTCTCAGGAAAGATAGAAGCTAATGAAGATAAATGGGTAAAAGTATTTCCTGTTGTAGGAGGTGTGGTAGAAGAGATGAAAGTTGAGTTGGGAGATTATGTAAAAAAGGGGCAGACATTAGCGGTTATCCGTAGCAGTGAGATTGCCGAATACCAGAGCCAGTCCTCGTATGCAGATGCAACCGTAAAAATCGCTCAGAAGAATCTCGTTGCTGCAAAAGAAATGTTCAACTCAGGTCTGGCTACGGAAAAAGATGTAGTAGCTGCAGAAACCGATCTGGAAAAAGCCAAAGCAGATTTGAAAAGGATGCAGCAAACTACCGCCATTTATGGTGCAAGAGGGAATGCCATCCAAACTATTACTGCACCGGTATCGGGTTACATCATTGAAAAAAATGTGACCGATAAAATGCAGTTTAGGGTAGATGGTGCACAACCATTTTTCATCATCGCCAACCTCGATGAAGTATGGGTGATGGCCAATGTTTTTGAAAGTGATATCGCTAAAATAAAAATTGGTGATGAAGCAGATATCAAACTGATCGCTTATAAAGACAAAACATTTACCGGCAAAGTAGATCGGATTTTCTCCATGCTCGATCCGCAAAGCAGGGTGATGAAAGTGCGTATACGAATTCCAAACTCCGGCAATCTCCTCAAACCCGAAATGTTTGCACAAATAAATATCAGGTATGATGATGGAAAAGAAAGCCTGCCATCTGTTCCTGCTGGAGTTGTCATCTTCGATAACAATAAAAATTACGTTGTAGTGTATAGTGATAAATGCCATATGGAAAATCGAGAGGTAGAATTATTACAGACCATTGGCGACAGAACCTATATTCTAAAAGGGTTGGCAGCAGGTGAAAGAGTGATCTCAAAATATCAGATGCTGGTGTTCGGCGCACTGAATGATTGATTTCTTAAACCATCGCTTCATTTTTTTGCAGTAATGCAAAAGCAAATCTTTTTATATGAATAAATTTATTTCAGGAATAGTGACCTTTTCTTTGAAGAACAGGTTCTTTATATTTTTTATGACACTGCTTACGATCATAGCAGGAATATGGAGTTACATCAAAACACCGCTTGAAGCTTTTCCGGATGTGACCAACACGCAGATCGTGATCGTAACACAATGGAATGGAAGAAGTGCAGAGGAAGTGGAACGTTTTGTAACGGTACCGATTGAAGTCGCCATGAATGCTGTTCAGAAAAAAACGTCTTTACGTTCAACCTCCATGTTTGGCTTATCTGTCACAAAAATAATTTTTGACGATGATGTGGAGGATTTTTATGCAAGGCAGCAGGTAAATAACCTGCTCAATAATATAAACCTGCCAGAAGGTGTGGAGCCGGATGTACAACCTCCGTACGGGCCTACAGGTGAAATATTCAGGTATACACTTCAATCTGAAACAAGAAATTCGGTAGAATTAAACACCATTCAAAATTGGGTGGTAGACCGGCAACTGCGGAGTATTCCGGGAGTGGCGGATATGACGGTTTTTGGTGGGGCAGAGCGAACGTATGAGATCAATGTAGATCCGGTCATGCTGGCAAAATATGATATCACGCCTTTGGAAGTTTACACAGCTGTTTCCAAAAGTAATATCAATGTCGGGGGTGATGTGATTGAAAAAAACGGTCAGGCTTATGTAGTGCGTGGGATTGGCTTATTGGATAATATTCATGACATCGAAAACATCATCGTTGATAATATCAATGGTACGCCGATATTGGTAAAGAACCTTGCCACCGTTTCACCATCGCATATGCCGAGGGTGGGGCAGGCCGGCCTTGATGGCAATAATGATGTTGTGGAAGGGATTGTGGTGATGCGCAAGGGTGAAGATCCAAGGGTTGTATTGGAAAGAGTAAAAGAAAAGATCGCTACGTTAAATGAAAAGATACTTCCGTCTGATGTGAAGATCGTGACTTTTTATGACCGTGATAACTTAATGGATTTTTGTACGGAAACTATCACCCATAATCTTGTAGAAGGGATTTTACTGGTAACGCTTATCGTATTTATTTTCATGTTCGATTGGCGTACAACCCTTATCGTTAGTATCATCATTCCGCTGGCGTTACTGTTTGCTTTCATTTGCCTGAAACTAAAAGGAATGAGTGCCAATCTGCTATCGATGGGAGCGATAGATTTCGGGATCATCATTGATGGCGCGGTAGTAATGGTGGAGGGATTGTTTGTGGTACTTGCTCACAAGGCACATAAGGATGGAATGGAAAAGTATAATAAAATGGCCAAACTCAGTATCATCCGGAAGACCGGTAGCCAACTTGCAAAAGCAATTTTCTTTTCTAAAGTGATCATCATCACCAGTCTCATTCCAATTTTTGCGTTTGAGAAAGTGGAGGGTAAAATGTTTGCCCCGCTGGCATGGACATTAAGTTTTGCTTTGTTGGGAGCATTACTTTTCACACTCACATTAGTACCGGTATTGGCAAGTATCCTGTTGAGAAAAAATGCAAAGGAGAGAAATAATCCGATCGTAAATTTTTTCAACCGGATCATTACCAACAGCCTTTCATTTACGATGGCGCATAAAAAACTAAGCCTTGCTGTGGCGATTGCACTTGTTGCAACAGGATTTTTTTCCTTCAAATTTTTAGGTAGTGAATTTTTACCCACTTTAAATGAAGGAGCTTTATGGGTGACCACGGAATTACCGATGAGTTATTCATTATCTGAAACACGCAACCAGACAGAGATCTTCAGGCATGAACTTGGCGGTTTTCCGGAAGTGAATAAAGTGTTGTCGCAGATCGGCAGGTCAAATGATGGTACAGATCCCAATGGGTTTTATTTTGCTCAATTCCAGGTAGACCTGAAGCCTGAAAAAGAATGGAAGCGAAAGATTTCGCAGGATGAACTCATCAATGAAATGGCGGAAAAATTAAATAAATACCCCGGGATCACACTTAATTTTTCTCAACCGATCATTGATAATGTTGCTGAAGCTGTAGCTGGTTTCAAAGCATCTTTCGGAATAAAAATATTCGGCAACGATTTAGAAAAAATTGATAAAATAGCCGACAGTGTTTTTTCTGTGATGAAGCATGTGCCGGGCGTTACGGATCTTGGTGTGTTGAGAAATATTGGTCAGCCTGAACTCAGCCTGGTGCTGGATGAACAAAAAATGGCCATGTATGGAGTTACCACAGCGGATGCGAATTCTGTTATTGAAATGGCGATCGGTGGCAAATCGGCTTCAATATTTTACCAGGAAGAACGCAAGTTTGATATCCGCGTAAGGTACCCGGAGGAATACCGTAACAATGAAACTGTTATTGGAAACCTTCGTGTGCCGACTATTCATGGGGCGCAGGTGCGATTGAAAGATATAGCTACTATAAAAACCCTTAACGGACCTGCATTTATTTATCGGGATAAGAATATGCGTTTCATCGCGATAAAATTTTCCATCCGTGATCGCGATATGGGCAGTACTATTGCGGAAGCGCAAGAACAGGTAGCAAAATCTATAAAACCCGAAAAAGGATTGAGCATCGAGTGGGCCGGTGAATTTGAAAACCAGGTAAGGGCGCAATCAAAACTTGCACAGGTAGTACCAATTGTGCTGGTGATGATCTTTATTTTGTTATTCGTCAGTTTTGGAAATGGGTTGGATGCAGGCCTTGTTTTGATAAATGTTCCTTTTGCAATATTAGGTGGAATACTCGCATTGCATGTAACCGGAACTGTGTTCAGCATTTCGGCAGGCATCGGGTTCATCGCTTTGTTTGGTATCTGTATACAAAACGGAGTGATCCTTGTTTCTGAATTCAAACAAAATCTTTATAATAAGATCCCGTTGGTGCAAGCGGTAAAGAAAGGCGTGCAATCGAGGATACGGCCTGTTGTAATGACGGCGCTGATGGCAGCGATAGGTTTGTTACCGGCAGCATTATCAACCGGCATTGGAAGCGAAACACAAAAGCCATTGGCGATAGTTGTTATCGGGGGGCTCATCAGTTCGACAATATTGACGCTGCTGATTTTTCCATTGATCGTGGAATTATTGTACAGAAGATCACATAGCAGGAAAAGAGAACAACAGGTTTCACTGACCTGATGAAAATAAAAGGGTTAATAGTAATGCCGGAGGTTTCAAAAAACCTCCGGCGTTACTATCAACCCTTTTCATAAAAACTATTTTATGCGGATGTCCGCAATAGAAAGAACACTACAAATGCGATCGCAAATAAGATCACTGAATAAACAATGATGCCTGTAGTGTTTGATTTACGTGTTTTACTGTTATATAAAAATTTACAGTCGCTGCATTTTGTATGATGCAATAATTTGGGGCCAAGCACTCCGCCCCACCAGGTGTATTTTACCTTGTTGATATTAGCGCTTCCGCATTGCGGGCAACCATCGTTGTTGACGAGTTGACTGAGTTGATCTTCCATGTCAGAGCTTTAAAGTTGAAATGATATTTTTAACGCCTGCTTTCATTTTATCCAGTTCTTCCAGCTGTGATTGTATGAAACTGTTATTCTCCAGTTTTCCCAACACGTTATTCATTTCCAGATTAGTTTCGTATACCATTTTCCGGAACGGGTTACTGTAATCTTTTGCTCTCGAATCGTGAATGCCTTTGCACATCCATTGTTTGGTGAGCAAGGCAGTTTCTAATGTAGATCTGAGTAGATCGGCAGTAAATTGTTTCCCGGTGATATTATTGATCTCTAAATAACTGGTGTAAGCATGCTGCAGGTTATCGGCTGCATAGTCTGTGCCTGCAGACCGGTAAAAATCATGCACCTCTCCCCAGCTATCTACTTTGCCGGATTTTATATCGTCTTTGCATTGTTTTACGTCAGAAGACTTGATGAGCTGGCCACCGATATTGATCCAATCACTGCGTTTTATTTTTGAGCTCAATGATTTTTTAAAGTCATCGAAACTATTGAATTCATTTGCCTTTATGTGTTGTATGAATTGATTGGCTGCATAAAAATTGATCAACTCTGTAAACAATTTTGTAGCCTGCGGAATTTTTGTGATCGTGGTTTTTCGGTTGCTGTTTTCCCATCCATCTACTTCTGCTGACCCATCTTTGGCAACAGTAAGCGTTTTGAATAATTCGAGGCTATCGAATATTTCATTGATCGTATCCGGTGCCAGGTAATCATATTCGATGTGCTGGATCTTTTCGGTACGTTTATCTCGGTCACGCATTTTCCATGCATTACGCTCCATGGCGTACATATTATACATGAACCAATATGCAGGCATCACCGTTACTTTGTTGTTACTAACGTCAATGCTTACCAGCGAAAAAGGAACCGGGATATTTATTTCCGCAGGAAAATCGCCTTTGGCAATGATCGTAAAGGAAGCAAATTTTGAATTATGTTTTAAGCTCACACACAGGCCAGGCCAAAAACCACGTCCGGCAACGATCTCTCCATCGGGGCTGCGACTGTTGTGATTGCTTCCGATCGTTGCGCCTGCGGCGATATTACTTTGCCCCATCACCAAAGCTGCGCAAAGGAATGAATTGTTATGATGTTGTTCGTGTGAAGGGAAAATGAGTGTATTCAATACTTCGCAACACGAGATCGTTGAGTTATTTCCAAGAAAAGAATTGATCAGCCTGGCTCCATATTTCAATTGTGAATGTGATGACATTACAAAACGAACAGCTTTAACGCCATAAAATATTTTGCAACCATAACCCACAATCCCATTTACCAGTTCGCAGCCTTCACCAATTTGTGATTTGCGTTTTGCATCACTATTGATCGTTACGTTTTTTATCTTGTTCGCACCTTTCAGGTACGCATCAGAACCGATCCATACATCTTTGACGATACCACAATTTTTTATTACAGTCCTTTCGCCGATCTTTCCATAGTAACCTCGTTTTGTATCAAATTGTTTGTCGGTGAATTCTGTAAACCTTTTTAGCAACTCATCGTCGTCCCGATATTTACTCCATAAAAATGCATCGCCTGCAAGCATTCCGTTGAAGGGTAAGATCCATCTGCCGCCATTTTCATTGCAGACCTCGATCCTTGTCCTGGATGATTCTGTTTCTCCATCCTTCACAACACCATTTCCAAATTTTGAATAATCGGTAGTGGCCAGTTCATTCACATTAGCAATCATCACATCATTGTCTACGATGAAATGACTCAGGTAACGAACGTTATCGATGCAGACATTGTTACCAAGGTCACAACTGACGATCATGCTATTGTAGATACCTACTGCAATGCGGAAGTCGTGAAATTCTTTGTAGAGCGGTTGCAAAGTCCCGATGCGGACAAGCCCATAGAACTTGCAATTTTTCACAAGAGCCGCGTCAAAATCGGGGCCTACCAATACATTGTTCCAGTTGTCAGAAGTATTGCGGTTCTGTATCAGCGTATCCAGTTGCGAAGCAGTAAGAGCGGTGTATTCTATCCCTGAAACGTTTTGAACATTGCGTAAATAATATTCATCGAGTCCATTGGGAATGTATTGTTTGTCTACAAAATTATAGCCCAATTCTTTTATCGGAAAAGTTTTGATCTGATTCATTTGAATGGATAATTTTATAAATAATAATGGATAATTGTTTTGATGTTTGAACAATTATCCATTATCACATTTTAATATAATTCAGGTTTGGTAAATGGATAACATCTAAATTTAATGCATTATCCATTATCCCGTTATCCATTATTCAACTGTAACACTTTTCGCAAGATTCCTTGGTTTGTCTACATCAATTCCTTTTGCAACGCCTGTGTAGTACGACAGTAACTGTAATGGAATAACGGTAAGGATCGGTGCGATCAATTCATCTGCAGTAGGGATGCTGAAGTAATGGTTGCTCAATTCAGGGCTAACGGTATCTCCATCGGTAATGATCGAAATGATCTTTCCGCGACGGGCTTTAATTTCCTGCATGTTGCTCACGATCTTTTCGTGATAAGAGTCTTTTGTCGCAACAAAAACCACCGGCAGATTTTCATCCACCAGGGCGATAGGCCCGTGTTTCATCTCCGCAGCAGGATAACCTTCCGCATGTATGTAAGATATTTCTTTCAGCTTCAAAGCTCCTTCCAGTGCGATCGGGAAATTATATCCTCTTCCAAGGAAAAGAAAATCAGAAGCATCTTTATAAGATTGAGCGATTGTTTTTAGTTCTTCCGCATTCTTAAGAATCGCGTCTACTTTTTCAGGAACGTCATTCAATTCATTCAGCAAATGTTTGTACCGTTCTTCCGTGATCGTCCCTTTTTCAATAGCGATCTTCAATGCCATCATCATCAGTACAGCCAACTGCCCGGTAAAGGCTTTAGTAGAAGCCACGCCAATTTCGGGGCCCGCATGCGTGTAGGCGCCAGCGTGAGAGATACGTGCAATGGACGATCCTACAGCGTTCACCACACCGAAGATGAAAGCTCCATCTTCTTTTGCTTTATTCAATGCTACCAATGTATCAGCCGTTTCACCACTTTGTGAAATGGCAATGATCACATCACCGGGATTAACGATCGGGTTGCGGTACCGGAATTCAGAAGCGTATTCCACTTCCACCGGGATGCGGCAAAGTTCTTCGATGATGTATTCCGCTACCAGGCCTGCATGCCAGCTGGTGCCGCAGGCAAGGATCATGATACGGTTCGCATTCTTCAGTTGTTCGATATTCAATTGAACACCCACCATGGTGATCGTTCCCGCAGCTGCGTCTAAGCGTCCACGTAAGCAATCATAAATGGTGCTTGGCTGTTCAAATATTTCTTTCAGCATGAAGTGATCGTAGCCGCCTTTTTCGATAGCGCTTAATTCCATATCGAGTTTGGTCACGTATGGAGTGATCGTTTCATTACCAAGATTTTTCAGGATAAGTTCATCCGGTTTAACGATCGCCAGTTCGTAATCATTTACATACACCACCTCTTTGGTGTATTCGATGATCGGCGAAGCATCGCTTGCCAGGAAGTGTTCGCCTTTGCCGATGCCGATCACCAGCGGGCTTCCTTTACGTGCCGCAATGATGGTATCAGGTGAAGCCGCTTCAATCAGCAGGATGCAATAGGCACCGGTAACCCTTTTGAGGGCAATGCGCAAAGCTTCTTCAAGAGAACAATTATTATTTGTCTGGATCGATTCGATGAAATTGAGCAATACTTCCGTATCGGTGTCGCTGGTAAATGTGTAGCCGTTTTTTACCAGTTCGTTTTTTATCTGCGCATAATTTTCAATGATACCATTGTGGATCATGGCCAGTTTGCCATTGGCAGAAGTATGAGGGTGAGCATTGCGGTCGCTTGGTTCACCGTGGGTTGCCCAACGGGTATGGCCGATGCCGATGTTGGCTTCGACATTTTTGCCGATGAGAAATTCTTCCAGTTCCGCGACTTTCCCTTTTTTCTTGTAAACGTTCAGGTCTCCGTTATTTAGTAAGGCTACGCCACTGCTGTCGTACCCCCTGTATTCCAATCTTTTTAGCCCTTTTAAAATAACCGGGTATGCTTGTTTTGGGCCTGTATATCCTACTATTCCGCACATAAGGTAACTATTGTTTTAAATTGTAAATTTGAATGTACAATATTATTGAAAATATTGGCTGAACGTGTTTTTCAGCGCTTAATTTAATAACTGCAATAGAACAATTAAACGCCTGTTTTATTGTTTCAAAATGCCAATATGATCAAATATTTCCGATTTATTGTGATCAGCAGCCTGATGATGGCTTTTTATCCTTCTTTTGGACAAGAAAAACCGGGTATAAAAAAAGGTACATTTTACTTCGTAAGGCATGCCGAAAAGGATACCGGCCGCAATCCCCGTTTGACAGAAGTAGGAACCAAAAGGGCGGGGGATCTTTACCGTAGGTTGAAAAAGGAACGTATCCGCCAGATATACACCACCAATTACCGGCGTACGATCATGACTGGTGATTCTCTGCGGATCTACCAGCAGCTGGATACTTTTTTCTATGCCGCCGATACTACCGGTGCTGGTTTGATGAAATCGCTGAAGCAACATTTCAAAAAGAAAAGCCATGTGCTGGTGATCGGGCATAGCAATACGGTTCCTGTTCTATTGCGAAAGCTGGGCGTTAAAAATATGGAGCATTATGAAATGCCCGAAACGCAGTTCAATATGTTGTTTGTTGTGAAGATAAGAAGGAAGAAAGTGGTGTCTTTTATCCAGGAACAGTATGGGGAATGGGCTCCGTAAGTCAAACCACAGAGGTAAAGGAGCTTTTTCACAGTGTAACACAGAGGTTGATCTTTGCTTGATAACTTCTCTAAACTCCGGGTTACACTGTGAAAAAACTCCGTGAAACTCTGTGGTTATAATAGCGTTCCTTTCAGGAAAAAATAAGCTACTGAAAAATAAATGATGATACCCGTTACATCCACTAGCGGAACCACAAAGGCGCTAAGGCACAAAGACTCAAAAAGATTAGTGTTCTTGATTTTTTTAATTCTTGATTGATGCGGGCTTAGTGGTTCTTTGTGTTCTTCGTGTCTTAGTGGTTACAACAAAGTTCCTTTCAGGAAAAAGTATGCCACAGAAAAATAAATGATGATCCCTGTCACATCCACCAGCGTAGCCACAAAAGGCGCGGAAGACGCGGCAGGATCGAGTTTCAATCTTTTTAAAATAAGCGGCAGCATCGAGCCCATCAGGCTTCCCCACAATACGATGCCCATGAGAGAAAAGCAGATGGTAGTACCTACCAGTTGCCAATGTGTTCCATAATCATAAATATGTAGTTGCTGCCAAAGGACGATCCGTAATAAACCTATCAGCCCAAGGATCACCCCCAGCAAGGCCCCCGACATCAGTTCCCTTTTCATCACACGCCACCAATCGGCCAGTGTTACTTCACCCAAAGCCATCGCCTGGATGATAAGTGTGGAGGCCTGTGAGCCGCTGTTGCCGCCGCTGCTCATGATCAATGGAATGAATAGTGCCAGTACGGTTGCCGCTTCAATTTCGTGCTCGAAGTATTGCATCGCAGTAGCAGTAAGCATTTCACCAAGGAAAAGGATCACGAGCCAGCTGGCCCTCTTTTTTACCAGTTTCAAAATACCAATATCCAGATAGGGTTCATCGAGTGCTTCGGTACCCCCGATCTTTTGTATATCTTCTGTAAATTCTTCCTGCGCTACCCAAAGGATATCATCGATGGTAACGATCCCCAATAAAATATTTTGTGTGTCCACAACGGGAAGGGCTACACGATTATTCATCTTAAAAACTTCGCTCGCTATTTCCTGGTCATCTGTGGCATTGAGTGCGATGAAGCGGTCATCCATCAGTTCATTCACCTTCACTTCCGGAGAAGCGAGAATAAAATCACGGATACGGATATCGTCCAGCAGTTCCCCTTTTTTATTGATCACATAGATCACATCAATGGTTTCTGTATTCGTTCCGTACCGGCGGATACTTTCCAGTACTTCCTTTACGGTGTTGTATTCGTATACATATACGTACTCCGGCGTCATCAGCCTTCCTACGCTGTTTTCGGGATAACCCAGTAATTCGAGTGTACTTTTTCTTTCCTCAGGATCTAATGTTTTGATGAGTTCACGTACAGTTCCCGTGGGCAATTCTTCAAAAAAATCTACCCTGTCGTCCACAGGCAATTCATTGAGCAACTCTGCAGATTTGAAAGGAGGCAGGTTATGAATGATGCGTTTTTGTTCACTCAGGTCGAGGATCTTAAAAACGCTGGCCGCTCTGTGTATGGAAAGATGGGCGATGATCTGTGTCTCAAAATCCGGATTGTCATATACCAGATTGGCAACATCGCTGATGTTCTGATCGTTCAGAAAATCCTGAATAGCCAGTTTGTCTTCGGATGCAATGATCTCTTCAAACTGTTGCTGCAGTGGTATTTCATCTAATTCTAAAGACATCAGCCCAATTGATTATTTTCGTTCTTTAATAGCTGCAATTTAGCTTTTTTAATTTTAAATGAATGTTATGGTTCATCCGTGTCTGTACATCGATCATACGGAAAACAAGGGCAGGGGCGTGTTTGCCGATGATGACATTGAAGCGGGGACGCTGATTGAGATCGCTCCGGTGATCGTGATGGACAAAGCCGATCGGGAGCACCTCGACAAAACCTTACTCCACGATTATATTTTTGAGTGGGGCCACGATAAGCTGAAAGTCTGCATGGCGCTGGGTTATATCCCGATGTATAATCATAGCTATTCGAGCAACTGCGATTATATGATGGATTATGACGACAATAATATATTTGTAAAAACGGTACGAAAAGTGATGAAAGGAGAAGAACTGACGATCAACTATAACGGGGAATGGAATGATGAGACGAAAGTGTGGTTTGATACTGTATCCTGAAGCTCTTGCTTCAGGTAAGTGAATGGTAAAATCTTCGAAGGTTTTCCATGTGTATGAAATTTGTATATCAGGAGTTGATCTTTCATCTGCGAAACCTGCGTGTATCCATCTGCGTTGATCTGCGGCAAACTCTAAACCCTAAACCCTAAACCCTAAACTCTAAACCTCTATGGTTCCACTAGTATTACTCATTGCCATTATACTCTTTTGCTTTTATTATTTTACCCGTAACAAAAAACTCGTCTTGCCCGCAGACTCAGTATCCATCAATGTTTCAGTACTGGAGAAGAATGTATTATTTTATTCCCGGCTTTCGCCGGAAGAGAAAAAACATTTTGAAGAAGATGTGCTGGATTTTTTGCAGCGAATAAAGATCACTCCGGTAAATACCACCATTACCGATACCGACCGGCTGCTCGTTGCCGCAGGTGCGGTGATCCCGATCTTTTATTTTCCCGATTGGAAATATTATAACCTGAAAGAAGTATTGATCTACAACGACACCTTCAATAAGTCTTTCGAAAGTGCAGGAACCAACAGCCGTGATATCATGGGAATGGTAGGTTCGGGATACATGGAAGGGAAGATGTTGTTGTCGAAACCCGCCATAGAGGAAGGTTTTAGCAACAAAACCGATAAGAACAATACGGTGATCCATGAGTTTGTACACCTACTCGATAAATCCGATGGCGATACGGATGGCATTCCGGAGTTGTTGCTTGGTAAACAATTCATCCTTCCATGGGTAGATATGATCCACCAGGAAATCAAAAAGATCATGGAAGGCAAATCGGATATCAATCCTTACGCGTACACCAACCAGGCAGAATTTTTTGCCGTGGTCTCCGAATACTTTTTTGAACGGCCTGATCTGCTGAAAAGCAAGCATCCACAATTGTATGAGATATTGCATGAAATGTTCCGCACACCGGAATAAGGTTCAGGAAATAGGTCCGAAATTTAATTTCTCTCTAAAAAATAAATTCCTTAATTTAGTACTCAAATAAGTACTTAAATGAAAGTTGTTAATTACACAGAATTCCGAAATAATCTTTCCGAAAACCTGAATGAAGTGAATGATGACGGTGATATTGTGATCGTATCAAGAAGCAAAGGAAAGAATGTGGTGGTAATGAGCCTGGAAGAATACAACAGTATTCAGGAAACATTACACCTTACCAGTACAAAAGCCAACCGCAAACAGTTGGACATCGCCATTGAGGAAATGAATAACGGAAAATTTGTAAAACGCAAACTGATTGAAAAATAATGGAACTTGTTTTTCAATCAGTTGCGTGGGATCAATATCAATATTGGCTGGAAGCCGATAAAAAAATCCTCTTGCGTATCAATGAACTTATAAAAGATACATTACGTTCTCCATTTAAAGGCATTGGGAAACCCGAACCTCTCAAAGGGAATTATTCAGGTTGCTGGAGCAGGCGGATCAATGATGAACACCGGCTGGTGTATGCAATTAAAGATAAACGGCTGCATATTTTACAATGCAGATTTCATTACGATAAATAAAACTACGTAGGACACGGAGTAATACAGAGGTGTTGAAAAAATATTGTTTTATCTCTGTGTTACTCTGTGCCCTCCGTGGACCCTGTGGTTCAAAAATAAAAAACCGCCTTCCTTATCGAAAGACGGTTAGTTGATATTAACCCTTACCGAGATCGTTAAAATGTCATGGTTAGCTGTAGGGCAGGTGTTTCAAAATAACAGTTCGGCGTGGAACTATTCAATGTGTATCCAGGAGGCTAACAAGGCCGTTTTCTTTCCGGCAAATAACCGGTGTTAATATATAGACGAAGACAGAAGATTGTTGGTTGCAGTGAAATGATATTTTTTTTAAAGCAAAAATAAAGTTGCACCGGCTGGTGCAACTTTATATAAAAAATAGTTGGAGGATTATTGCTGTGCGGCAAATTCCCTGCGGATGATATTCAATGCACCACCGGCTTTGAACCATTCGATCTGCTGCTGGTTGTAAGTATGGTTCACATTGATAGTATCTGAAGTACCGTCTTTGTGATTTAGTACTAATTGCAGTTGTTTGTCTGGCGCAAATGTGGTCAATCCGAGGATATCGATCGTATCATCTTCCTGGATCTTATCATAATCTGCTTTATCATCAAAAGTCAGCCCGAGCATACCTTGTTTTTTCAGGTTGGTTTCGTGGATACGGGCAAAAGATTTTACCAATACGGCACGAACTCCCAAATGACGGGGCTCCATCGCCGCATGTTCCCTTGAAGAACCTTCACCATAGTTCTCATCACCTACCACGATAGTACCGATGCCTGCCGCTTTGTAAGCACGCTGTGTTGCAGGAACAGGGCCATATTCGCCGGTCAGTTGATTTTCTACCAGGTCGGTTTTTTCATTGAAAAAATTCACCGCGCCGATCAACATATTGTTACTGATATTGTCCAGGTGCCCACGGAATTTCAACCATGGCCCGGCCATAGAAATATGATCAGTGGTACATTTACCTTTTGCTTTGATGAGCAATTTCAGGCCTTTCAGGTCAGTACCTTCCCATGCTGCAAACGGATCCAGTAATTGTAAGCGTTTGCTGGTAGGCGATACGATCACCTGTACGCCGCTGCCATCTTCAGCCGGAGCCTGAAAGCCAGGGTCATCCACAGCAAATCCACGTGGAGGAAGTTCAAAACCGGTAGGAGGATCAAGTTTCACCATTTCTCCTTTATCATTTACCAACGTATCGGTCAAGGGATTGAAGTTAAGGTCACCCGCGATGGCCATCGCTGTTACGATCTCCGGAGAACCAACGAACGCGAAGGTGTTTGGGTTACCATCGGCACGTTTTGCGAAGTTCCTGTTGAAGCTGTGAACGATGGTGTTCTTTTCAGCTTTTTCGGCGCCAACACGTGCCCACATACCGATACAAGGGCCGCAGGCATTGGCAAATACTGTGGCACCGATCTTATCAAAAGTATCGAGGAAACCATCCCTTTCGATCGTGAAACGAACCTGTTCAGATCCGGGAGTGATGGTAAATTCAGAATTTAATTTAAGCCCTTTTTCAGATACCTGTTTTGCCAGGCTAACCGCACGGCTGATATCTTCGTAAGAAGAGTTAGTACAGCTTCCGATCAGTCCCACTTCGATTTTGGTAGGCCATCCGTTTGCGGCAGCAGCTTCTTTCATTTTAGAAATAGGTGTTGCAAGATCTGGGGTAAAAGGTCCGTTCAGGTGGGGTTCCAGCTCATCGAGGTTGATCTCGATCACCTGGTCGAAATACGCTGCAGGATCTGCATACACTTCCGCGTCACCGGTCAGGTGTTCTTTGATGGTATCTGCCAGTTCAGCGATATCCGCACGGCCGGTAGCGCCAAGGTAGCGGCTCATGCTTTCGTCGTAGCCGAAAGTAGAAGTGGTGGCACCGATTTCGGCACCCATGTTACAGATAGTTCCTTTACCGGTACAGCTCATGCTGGTAGCGCCTTCGCCAAAATATTCCACCACGGCACCAGTACCACCTTTTACGGTAAGGATACCTGCCACTTTTAATATTACATCTTTTGGAGCGGTCCAGCCATTGAGTTTGCCGGTCAGTTTTACCCCGATCAGTTTTGGCATTTTCAATTCCCAGGGAAGCCCTGCCATCACATCACACGCATCAGCGCCACCAACACCGATGGCGATCATACCAAGTCCACCCGCGTTTACCGTATGGCTATCCGTACCGATCATCAATCCACCCGGAAACGCATAGTTTTCCAGTACTACCTGGTGAATGATACCTGCGCCTGGTTTCCAGAATCCGATACCATATTTATTAGAAACGGAAGCGAGGAAGTCGTACACTTCGCTGCTTTCGTGTACTGCACGATCCAGATCGGTCGCACTATTTACTTTAGCTTCAATCAAATGATCGCAATGCACGGTAGAAGGTACTGCTACTTTTGTCCTGCCCGATTGCATGAACTGCAGCAAAGCCATCTGCGCAGTCGCATCCTGCATCGCTACACGGTCCGGGGCGAAATCCACGTAAGAATTACCGCGGGTATATGCAGTAGTGGCTGCACCATCCCACAAGTGGGCATACAATATTTTTTCAGTCAGGGTGAGGGGTTTGCCTACTACTTTACGGGCAGCTTCCACACGCGAAGGGAAGTTGGCGTAAAGCTTTTTGATCATTTCAATGTCGAAAGCCATAGTGATAATTTGGTTTGAATGGTTGCTGACACCCGCCCGGCCGAAGCCATTCGGGCTCTACTTTTGCTGATGGTTAACGAAAAACAGCGGTAATAAATAAGGAGTTTATTCAGTTAAAATGTCAGCGTTATGTCAATTAACTTAGAGATTGCTGCGAAATTACAGAAAAGTTGTTAGATGTCGGTTGTCAGTTGTCAGGTATTTTAGGATGTAACATCGTTAAATCTTTGAAATACTGAATGTTTATGCTAGCAAATGTCTTAAAGTAGAAGAATTAAATGGAATTTAAACAGAAAGTTGCTGAAAACTGACATCTCACATCTGAAAACTAGCCTCAAGTGGAAAGAAAAAGCCTATAATTTTCTGAGAATTTATTTACATTAGCATTATGAACCGCTTCAAACAGTTTATAGAATGGCATGTATTCGGTGTTTGCACCGCCATTGGCGAAAAAATGGGCATCGCCACCAGTACTATCCGTAAAAATTTTATTTACATCTCCTTCCTGACGATGGGGTCGCCGGTGATCATTTATCTTTTCGTTGCTTTCTGGATGAATATCAAGCGATATATCCTGAATGCAAGGCGCAATCCGGTGAGGTATCTGTAACCTGAAGTTCTTGCTTCGGTATATCTCGGCAAAATAAATATAAGGCCGGAAGCAAGAACTTCCGCGTACGTAGAGGCTTCGGGGCACATCACCCATTGACTCATTCACCCGTTACCCATTCACCCAGATCACTTTTTCTTCCAAAGGTTTCCTTTTTGCCGAAGGCGAAGGCACTTCCACATAACCGATATAAAAGAAACCGAGTAATTTATCCTGTTCATCCAGCCCAAAAAACTCTTTGGCCGATTCAAGATAAGTAATGCCACCGCTTGTCCAGTAACCACCTAAATCATAAGCACTTACAGAAAGATAAATATTTTGCACAGCGCATGCTACCGCTTCAATATCTTCAATTTCCGGGATCCGTTTGGTGGTAGTACGTTTCATCCCGATCGAAATGATATGGGAAGCGAGCAAAGGTGTTTCCTGCAGTTTCTGGTATTGGCCTTGCATGAAATTATCCCCACTGTTTTGTTTGTAGAGTTCGCTTTGAAAAGTGGCGAATGTCTTCAAACCTTCGCCGGAAAAAACGCTGAACTGCCAGGGCTCGGTCTGCCCGTGATTAGGTGCCCAGGTAGCGTTGATGAGTATCTGTTCGATGATCTCCTTTGGCACCTGCTTGCCCGGAACGAATTGTTTTGGAAAAACTGAGCGGCGGCTGCGGGCGAGATCGTTGAATTGTTCTGGATGCATGTTATTTTTTATTACACGAATTACACGAGTTGCTTTTGTGCAAAGCTATGTACCTATATTCCCGAAAGTTTTTGTGAAGGAGAAATAAATTTACGTAATAGGAAAAAGTTCAAAGATTCAGGAGGTTCAAAACGTTGCTTTCTTGAGACATGCATTTAACGTTTTGAACCTCCTGAACCTTCAAACTTTCGAACTATACCACGGCCTCCCGCAACCTCACCAGCTTTTCCAGCAAGGGTTCCAGCAGATCCAATCTCAGCATATTTGCCCCATCACTTTTTGCTACGGCAGGGTTAGGATGGGTCTCGATGAATAATCCATCTGCACCGGTAGCAATGGCAGCTTTGGCAATGGTTTCGATCAGTTCCGGATTACCGCCGGTAACACCGCCAGACTGATTAGGCTGCTGCAGCGAATGCGTACAATCCATGATCACCGGTACTTTGATCTCTTTCATCCAGGTAATGTTGCGATAGTCTACCACCAGGTCCTGGTAGCCGAAAGTATTTCCCCGTTCTATCAATCCTACTTTATGATTGCCGGTATTATTTATTTTTTCTACCGCAAATTTCATCGAAGGCCCGTTGAGGAATTGCCCTTTTTTTACATTAACGATCTTCCCCGTTTCGCCTGCGGCGATCAGTAATTCCGTCTGCCTGCAAAGGAAAGCTGGTATCTGTAAAATATCTACGTAGTTGGCCGCCATGGCTGCTTCACGTTCAGAGTGTATATCGGAAGTGGTTGGAATAGAAAATCTTTCCCCCACATTTTTCACCAGTTGCAAAGCGGCTTCATCACCAATACCGGTGAAAGAACCAGCGCTGGTACGGTTGGCTTTTTTATACGATGATTTGAAGATATACGGGATACCAAGACGTTTGCAGATAGTGCTTACTTTATCGGCTACTTCATGGATAAGCTCTTCACTTTCCACTACACATGGGCCCGCTATGAGGAAGAAATTTTTTTCGTTGTATTGCTGGTTGGAGAATAATTCTTCTAGATATTTTTGCATGAGGCAAAATTATGATTTTTTCAATTGCCCGGGCTCATGCCCGGGGCAATTGAAAAATCATTTAACAGTGATCGGGATCACTATCTTACTTGGATATTTTTTGTTAGCCTGTATCGTCGCCTCAATGATCCTTGGTTGCGTGGTGCTCTCCTGGCTGACTATGCCGCCAAACCCGTAATTTTTTTCCGCAAAAGGCGTATTGGTGCTTGAAAACTGCAACCGGAGCTTGCTTCCTTTGCTGATCCGCTTGATGTAGACATATATATTGTGAAAATTCAACTCTATTACTTCACCGGGTTTTACCAGCACTCCTTTCTCTTCGCCATGGCGGTAGCGTGCCCGCACATTTCCAAAAGCCAGCGGTTTATCTTTTCCATCAGGAGTTATTTCCTCGATGGAAATTTCGAAATCGGCATCGGGAACATTTAGCGTAGCATAGATCCTTGCGAGGATCTTATCACTGATGATGATGTCCTTATCAAGAGGTGCACTTTCAAAAACCATGTTGTAAGGAGAGGCCATATACAGCGAATCGTCAAATGGTTTTGGCTGCGCAAAAACAAATGCCGAGTCTATCGCCATTGAAATATCATGGGTATACTTCATAGAGGCAGATCCCGAAGGCTTTTGCAGCGAAAGAGTGAAAAGTTCTTTTCTTTTTTTATTGGTGATGGGTGCCGGTGTGAGGTACAGGTTTAATGAATCGGTTGTCAGGTTCTTAAAAGAGGATGTCCCCTTCCAGGTATTGCTGCCGGTTTCAAAATAAGTGATCTTGTCTTTGATGAACGCAGGTTTCTGCCTGCCTTTCAGTTTCCAGTCGAACCACCAGATAACATATTTGTAGATCGGGATCTGGGCTTCCTTTTCCAGTTGCATGCCCGATTGGGTGGCGTTAGGCTGCCATTGCGCAGCGCCATGCTCGTAAGGGCCGATCAACAGGTAATGGTCTTTTAATGCGGCCGCATTACCATAGCGCTGATGTTGATTGTAATAATACATGGCGCCTGACTGATCCGCATCATAATACCCGGTGATGGAAAAGACCGGAACATCTATCGATGCATAATCTTCTTTGTTGGGTAAGATATCCTGCCAGTAATGGTCAAAGTCGGGATGGCTTACCCATTTTTGAAAGAAGGCATTCGGCAGCCCGGCAACGGAATCCAGTTTTACAAAAGGGATCCTGTTCTTATACAACGCATAATTTTTTTCGTTCCAGAATTTCCGGTCATAAAACACCGCTTCATTCAATTCTTTCCCGCTTACAAAATTGGCCCATTGCAGGATGTAAGGATAAAACTGCCCGGCATTTCTCGGAAAATCCACCCCGAAACCCACCGATACCATCGGGTTGATCGCTTTCAATGCCGGATGTTTATATTTTTTACGGATGGCCTGCCATTGGTCAAACCCAAGGTAGGAGCCGCCTGAAGTGGCTACTTTGCCGTTGCACCAGGATTGTTTGCTCACCCAATCGATGATGTCATAATAATCACGGGCATCATCTTCATAAGGCATATAGTTGCCCTCGCTTTCGCGCCTGCCCCTTGTATCCACGTATACATATATATACCCGTTGGTAGCAAACACATTTCCTTTCAAAGCCTCGCCGCCGGATGGATAAGGGCTGAGGGAAACCACTGCGGGCTGACCGGAGCTGTCGGCCACATTCCGGTATACGTAGGCGTTTAATTTTATCCCATCCCGCATCGGGATCTTTACATTTGTTTCATTCACCCGGGCAGGTGAGATTTTAAAAAGAACATCTTCAACCAATGGTTGATATTTTTTGCGGAGCGTATATTCCAGGTAGAAATTCAGCAGCATCATGGCGCTACCCTGGTCTAATTTGTTGCCCGATCTCTGCTGCGCCTGCTCGATGATCTTTTTCATGTCATCAAAATAAAGGTCTGTACTGGAAGAAGTGTAATCACCTTTTTGCTGGTTCACAATATCAGAAAGGAAAGCAGCATCTGCCTGGTTAAATTCATCCATCAGCGATTTTGACAGCGCATCCTTAAATGCATCGGACCCGTCATCCTTGTGCACGGACATAGCCCTGTTCCAGGCAAGTATCTGCAACTTGGCAGGCAGCCTGTAAGCCGGTGTGGGCCTGATCTTCCGGA
>Ga0247813_10001150_pt1 | contig 20921 bp, 15 predicted proteins | sample UWRJL169409C1_FD_180719 | JGI IMG/M metagenome (GOLD analysis project Ga0247813, IMG submission 180719) | Plant litter microbial communities from Arlington Agricultural Research Station in Wisconsin, United States - UWRJ-L169-409C-1 | ecosystem: Environmental > Terrestrial > Plant litter >...
AAGCACACGCCCCCGGTTGAGCACGAACTTCGCACCGAAGGCCTGGTAGCCGCGCAGGCTCACGTCGAGCAGCGTGGTGTCGAGGGCGATCGCGTCGACCCTGTCGGCCAGCTCGGAGGGGAGCATGCCTGTCGCGGCGAGCACGTCCCGCACGAGCGGGACGATCGCGCCGAGGACCGTGTAGTAGACGGCCGAGCGGCGCTCGAAGTCGTCCCAGAGCGCGAGCGGACCGGGCCCAGGTTCGGCGCAGGCCGACGTGAGCCTGGCGACGACCTGCTCCAGACCCGTCGAGGCCAGCCACGGGGCCCAGCCCTCGAGGGCTGCGAGCGCGTCGAGCGCTCGTCGGCGGCTCGCACGGCGCCTGAAGGCGAAGGTGAGGGCGTTCGTCGCCTGGGACACGGCCTCGGCCAGCTGCTCGACGGACCGCGCGTAGTCGTCGAGGTCGCGGCGGTGCGGCTCGACGAGCGGTCCCAGCCGCACGAGCATCTCGAGGTCGCCGAGCAGCCGGGTGCCGGTGGCGTCGTCGCGGTCGAGAGTGATGCGCATCGACTGGCCCTGGGCCGTCGCGTCGGCGAGCTGCTCGACGGCCGCGACGGTGCTCCGGGCTGTGTGGGAGCCGACGCCGTCGAGCATCTCGAGCTGCTCGGCGCTCACGCCGAGCAGCGAGCCGACTGTCGTGTACCCGGCGTCGAGCAGGGCACGGATGCGCAGGTTCTTGTCCGTGATCTCGGTGAGGCGGTCGACGGTAAGCCCGTCGAGCTCTGCGCGGGTCCGGGCGGCACGGTCGCTGTGGACCTGCTCGGCGATGCGGGTGGTCGCGCCGTCCAGGTGGTCGAGGACGGCCCGCGCTGATGCTGCGAGCACGACGTGCGCGTCGACGAGCCGTCGAGCCTGGGCTCCTGGTCTGGTCGACGGGCCCGGGGCGGAGGGAGAGGCCTGCGGTACCAACCCCTCGGGCCCGGACGGGACCGGTTCGCCCTGACCGGGCTCGGGCACGGCCACGTCAGTCCTCGGTGACGACCACAGGCACGAGGCGGTCGTCGCCCTCGCGGGGCTCGCCCCGTCCGTCGGTGTTGCTGGTCAGGACGTAGAGGTCTCCGTCCGCCCCGACCGCCACGGCACGGAGGCGGCCGAGCTCGCCCGCGAGCAGCGTCTGCGGGTCTCCCACGCCGTCGGGCGCGAGCGGGACGCGCAGCAGGGCCTCGCCCTGGAGCGCCGCCACGTAGACGCCCTCGTCGGTGACGGCCAGACCGCTCGGCGAGGCCGCGTCGGTCGACCAGCTGACGAGGGGGTCGACGAACCCCTGGGAGGTGCCGCCGGGCCCCTCGACCGCGGGCCACCCGTAGTTGCCGCCCGAGACCACGAGGTTGAGCTCGTCGAGGCTGTCCTGGCCGAGCTCGGAGGCGAGCATCCGCCCGTCCTGCGCCCACCCGAGGCCCTGCACGTTGCGGTGCCCCAGGCTCCACACCGGCGAACCCGGGACGGGGTTGTCGCGAGGGACCGAGCCGTCGGGGGCGACCCGCAGGATCTTTCCGCCGAGGGAGTCGGGGTGCTGCGCGAGGATCGTCGAGCCCGAGTCGCCCGTCGCGACGTAGAGCATGCCGTCAGGACCGAAGGCGATGCGTCCGCCGTCGTGGGTGGCCGCGGCCGGGATCCCTGACAGGACCGCCGTGAGCTCGCCCAGGGTGGTGCCGTCGAGGGTGCCGCTGAGGACCTCGTTGCCCTCCTCGGCCGTGCGGTAGAAGAACACGAGGCCGTCGTCGGCGAAGGTCGGCGACAGTGCGACGCCGAGCAGCCCGCCCTCCCCCGTGCCTGTCGTGCCCTCGACCAGGTCGTCGGCCCCTGGGCCGGTGAGGGTGGTCGGGGCCGAGGCGTCGGCCGGGACGAGCTTGACGGCGCGGGTGTCACGCTCGGTCACGAGCCAGTCACCGTCGGGGAGCTGGGCCAGACCCCAGGGGGCTTGGAGGCCTGTCGCGAGCGGGGTGCCGAGCGTCGCGGTGACGGTCTCGACCACGGGGTCACGCGGGTCGAGCGCCCCTTCCGAAGGAGCGTCCGTCGCCTCGTCGGTCGGGTCTGCGGGGTCGGCTCCGTCCTGGGAGCCGTCGGTCGCCGTCGCTGTCCCCGTGGGCGTCGAGGGAGTCTCGTCGTCCGAGCACGCGGCGACAGCAAGTGTCAGCGCTGCCGCGAGCACGAGGGCCGCGGGCCGTCGGGCCGGGTGGGTACGGCGCGTCACAGCAGCGTCAGACCCTTCTTGAGGCCGCGGACGGCCTGGCCGATCCTGTGCTCGTTCTCGATGAGGGCGAAGCGGACGTGGTCGTCACCGCCGGCGCCAAAACCGACTCCCGGGGAGACTGCGACGTCGCACTGCTCGATCACGTGCGTCGCGAACTCGATCGACCCCATGTGCCTGTAGGGCTCGGGGATGCGCGCCCAGACGAACATGGTGCCGCCGGGCTTCTCGATCTCCCAGCCGATGCGGTTGAGACCGTCGACGAGGGCGTTGCGGCGCGACTCGTAGACCTGCGAGACCTCGGCGGGGAAGTCTGTGGCCTCGTTGAGGGTAACCGTCGCGGCGATCTGGATCGGCTGGAAGGTGCCGTAGTCGAGATAGCTCTTGAGCTTGGCGAGCGCGCCGACCACGTCTTCTCGCCCGACGAGGAAGGCCACCCGCCAGCCGGCCATCGAGAAGGACTTGGTCATCGAGTACAGCTCGACGGCGACCTCGGTCGCCCCCTCGCACTGCATGATCGACGGCGGGGTGAAGCCGTCGAAGGTCATGTCGGCGTAGGCCAGGTCATGGACGAGCACGACGTCGCGGTCCTTGGCCCAGTCGACGAGGCGCTGCAGGTCGCTCAGCTGCGCGACGGTGGTGGTCGGGTTGTGCGGGAAGGACAGCACGACGACGCGGGGCTTGGGCCAGCCGAGCTCCCACGCCTCCATCACGCGGTCGATGAACCCTGCGGCGTCGGTGCCGTCGCCGATGGGCACCTGGCGGGCGTCCGCCCCGGCGAAGTACGGACCCCAGATGTGGATGGGGTAGCTCGGCGTCGGCACGATCGCCGCGTCGCCCGGCTGCAGCAGCACCCACATGAGGTGGCTGAAGCCCTCCTTGGCGCCGATGGTCGAGATGACCTGCGTCTCGGGGTCGAGCGTCACGTCGAAGCGTCGCTTGTAGTGGTCGGCGACAGCCTCGCGGAGCTTCGGGATCCCGCGGGAGGAGGAGTACCTGTGGTTGCGCTGGTTGTGCGCGGCCTCGGTGAGCTTGTCCACGGCGATCTGCGGGCTGGGCAGGTCGGGGTTGCCGAAGCCGAGGTCGACGATGTCGCGTCCCTCGCGGCGCGCGGCCAGCTTGAGGGAGTCGATGATCGTGAAGACGTACGGCGGCAGGCCAGGGATGCGGCGGAACTCGATCTCACGGGGCATGCCTGAACCCTACGGCGGGTGCCCCCGGTGGTGCAGCCCGTTCTCACCCTTCGCACAGGTGCTGCCGGCAGCGGCAGCGGCAGCGGCAGCGGCAGCGGCAGCGGCAGCGGCAGCGGCAGCGAGATCGTGACTTCGGAGCGAGATCGATCCTCCTGGCTCACGATCTCGCTCCGAAGTCACGATCTCGACAGGACTGCGGATGGCTGCGGCCGGCTCAGGATGGCTGCGGCCGCCTCAGGTCAGGTCAGGTCAGGTCGCGACAGGTCGGGACAGGTCAGGGACAGGTCAGGGACGGGTCAGGGACGGCTGGACCTGGAGGTCGCTGGCTAGAGTGGGTGGATGACCTCCGACGCTGTGCAGAGCCTTCCGGACCAGAGCAGCCCCGAGCCCCGCCGGGCCCTGCTCGTGGTCGACGTCCAGCCGACCTTCTGCGAGGGCGGTGCCCTCGGCGTCGAAGGCGGCGACGCCGTCGCGCACGCCGTCGCGGGCTTCGCCGCAGCGCGCCGCGGCGACTACGCGCTCGTCGTGACGACCCAGGACTGGCACGTCGACCCGGGTGAGCACTTCAGCGACACCCCCGACTACGTCGACACCTGGCCGCCGCACGGTGTCGCCGGGACCGCCGAGGCCGAGCTGCACCCGGCCCTCGCCGACCTCGCGCCCGACGTCTCGGTCAAGAAGGGCGAGTACCAGGCCGCCTACTCCGGCTTCGAGGGTGTCGACGGTCAGGGGCGTCTGCTCGCAGACGTCCTGCGCGAGGCCCAGATCGAGGCCGTCGACGTCGTCGGCATCGCCGAGTCGCACTGCGTCAAGGCGACGGCCCTCGACGCCCTCCAGCTCGGTCTGTCGACCCGGGTCTTCACGGACCTCACAGTCCCCGTCTCCCCCGACCAGGGCGCCCAGGCCCGCGTCGAGATGACCGCAGCAGGAGTCGAGCTCCTCCCCTCCGCCTGACGGCTGCGCGTCCTACTTCGCGGCGAGGGCTGCGGCGTAGAGCTCGCGCTTGTGGACGCCGGCGGCGTCGGCGACGCCCGCGACCGCCTCTTTGAGGCGTTCTCCCCCGGCGACGCGCGACAGCACCTCCGCGACGAGCTCGGCGGTCGTCGCGGTCTCGCGCTGGGGTGCGCCGGAGACGACGATCGAGATCTCGCCGCGCAGCTGCTCCTGGGCGGCTGTCTCAGCGAGCTCGCCGAGCCCGCCGCGCAGCACCTCTTCGTAGGTCTTGGTGAGCTCACGGCACACCGCTGCCGGGCGGTCCGCCCCGAAGGCCTCGGCCATCGCGGCGAGGGTCTGGTCCACGCGGTGCGGAGACTCGAAGAACACCATGGTCCGGCGTTCGTCGGCCAGCAGCTCGAAGGCCCGCGCGCGCTCGCCGGGCTTGCGGGGCGGGAAGCCCTCGAAGCAGAACCTGTCGGTCGGCAGCCCGGAGACCGCGAGCGCTGTCAGCACGGCGCTGGGCCCGGGGGCCGAGGTGACGGGGAGCCCACGCTCGATCGCGCGGGTCACGACCCTGTACCCCGGGTCGGAGACCGACGGCATCCCGGCGTCGGTGACGATCAGCACGGTGCCGCCGTTCTCGACGACGTCGAGGAGCTCGTCGGCACGGGCCGACTCGTTGTGCTCGTGGTAGCTGAGGATCCGTCCGGTCATCTTCAGCTCGAGGCGACCGGCGAGGGCGTGCAGCCTCCGGGTGTCTTCTGCGGCGACCACGTCAGCCTCGACGAGGAGGCGGCGCAGTCGCGGCGAGGCGTCCTCGACGTCTCCGATGGGTGTCCCGGCGAGGATGAGGCGGCCTGTCATGGGGCCAAGCCTGCCATGTCCACCTACGATGACTGGCGTGACAGGGACGAACGGGGCGGACGACGCCGGCACACAGGACGCGTCGACCTCTCCGCAGGTCCCGTCGAGCACCGCTCCGTCAGCACGCGACAGGTCTACGACGACACCCGACCAGCCCACCTCTGGCCCCTCCGGCGCTACGAGCGCCACGGCACCCACGGCTGTCGACGTCGCCCCGCGCGTCGACCTCGTCAAGCACGACCGCCCAGCGGGGCAGACCGAGCAGGCGCTGCTGCGCCGCCTCTTCTCCGACAGGTTCCTCGCGCTCGGCGTGACAGCCCAGGACCGCCTCTGGGGCTGGCTCGGGCCGCTTCTGGTCGCCGTGGTCGCGGGGATCGCGCGCTTCGTCAACCTCGGCAACCCGAGCACGCTGGTCTTCGACGAGACGTACTACGTCAAGGGCGCGTACACGCTCCTCAACCTCGGCTACGAGGCCGACTGGCCGGACGAGCCGAACCCCGCCTTCGAGGCCGGGAACCAGGACGGCTACCTCCCCGCCGCCGACTACGTGGTCCACCCGCCCGTCGGCAAGTGGATGATCGCGCTCGGTCTGCGCCTGGGCGGGTCCGAGAACCCGTGGGCGTGGCGCCTGGCGCCGGCTGTCGTCGGCGTGATCGCGGTGTTCCTGCTCGCGCGGACCGCGCGCAGGCTGTTCGGCTCGACGACCTTCGGCATCGTGGCCGGCGGCATCATGGCCGTCGACGGTGTGGCGATCGTGCACTCGCGCACAGGCCTGCTCGACGTGTTCCTCATGTTCTGGGTCCTCGTCGCCTTCGCCCTGCTCGTCAAAGACCGGGAGTGGTTCAGGCGGCGGCTGGCCGAGAGGTCGGCCGCGCTCATCGACTCCGGGCGCGGGGTCGGCCGAGACGGGCCCGTGGTCGGCATCCGCTGGTGGCGCCTCGCAGCAGCCGTCGCGCTCGGCCTCGCCTGCGGCACCAAGTGGTCGGGACTGTACTTCGTCGCGGTGTTCTGCCTGCTCTCGGTCGCGTGGGACGCGACAGCCCGGCGGTCGGTCGGTGCGCGGCAGTGGCACATCGGCTCGGTCCTGCTCGACGGCGTCCCGGCGGCGGCGTCCATGCTGCCCACGGTCCTCGTGACCTACCTGCTGTCCTGGTCGGCCTGGTTCGCCAACCCCAGGTCCTACGACCGCCAGTGGTTCGTCAGCCACCCCGGCAGCTACCCCGACTGGGTCCCGGACGTCATGGTCGGCTGGGGCGAGGCACTGCGGTCGTTCTGGCAGTACCACGAGAAGATGCTGGCCTTCCACACGGGCCTGGACAACCCGCACACGTACATGGCGAACCCGTGGGGCTGGTTGCTGCAGCTGCGCCCGACGTCGTTCTACTGGCGCAAGACGGAGAACTTCGACGGCGGGTGCGGGGCCGAGGCCTGCGCGCGGGCGATCACCTCGGTCGGCAACCCGCTCGTGTGGTGGCTCGCCACGGCCGCGATCCTCGTGGCGCTGTACGCCGTCGTGCTGCGAAGGGACTGGCGCGCCGTCGCGGTCCTGTCCGGGATCGTGGCCGGGTGGGTGCCGTGGCTGTTCTTCCCCGACCGCACCATCTTCACCTTCTACACGATCGCCTTCGCCCCGTGGATGTACCTCACGCTCACCTACGCCCTCGTGCTCGTGTGGGAGCAGGTGGCTGACGACCCGCGCCTGCGTCGCCGGGCGCTGCGGGTCATGGGGGCGCTGCTCGGGCTGATCCTCGTGGTGAGCATCTTCTTCTACCCGGTGTGGACCGCGATGGACATCCCCTACGACTTCTGGCGTGCGCACATGTGGTTGCGCAGCTGGATCTGAGCTGACGGCGCGAGACCCCGGACCCCCGGGATCGGGACTCGGGACATCGGGTCCGGGCCCGGGTTCCGAGCTCCGGAGTCCGCACTCCCGGCCCCGGCCCCGGCCCCGGCCCCGGCCTTGAGAGCATGCGCCCGTCGCCCGTTGCATTACATAGCCTGGCTATGTAAACTCGCCAGGTGACCACGTCGACTCCCTCCGCCCCCCAGCCTGACGCTCCCCGCGACGCCAGCACGCTCGGCGGGGACCTCGTTGTCGCCTGCTCCAGGTTCGCCCGGACCGCGGCCCAGGCGATCGACGTCGACGTCTCGGTGACGATGTGGCGCATGCTCTCCAACCTCGCGCACACCGGCGACCTCAGCGTCACCGAGCTCGCGGCGATCGAGCGCACCTCGCAGCCGACAGTCTCCAAGATGGTCAAGCGGCTCGAGACCCAGGGCCTCGTCTCCCGACGACCCGACCCCACCGACCGACGGTCCAGCGCCGTCTCCGTCACCGACGCCGGGCGAGCCTCCCTCGCCCGCTACCGAGCGTCCCTCACGACGGCCCTCGCCCCCCACCTCGCCCAGCTCGACGAGGACGACCTGCGCACGCTCGACCGCGCGCTCGACCTCCTCGCCCACCTGACCACCGAGGTGGCCGACGCAGGACCCATCACCAGCGAAAGCGTGACTTGATGACGTCCAGCACCACCCAGCACAGCACCTCTCAGCACGGCACCAGCCCGCAGAAGTCCGCCCGGCACAGCACGTCCGGGCACGGCTCGTCCGGGCGCAGCACCGCAGCCCCCGCCTCCCAGCCCGCCGGTCCGCCCGGTACGGCGCCCAGCGCGGCAGGGTCCATGCTCCGCCAGCCCCGCGTCGTGTGGGCCATCGCCTTCGCCTGCGTGATCTCCTTCATGGGGATCGGCCTGGTGGACCCGATCCTCACGTCCATCGCCGCCGAGCTCGACGCCTCGTCGAGCCAGGTGATGCTGCTCTTCACCAGCTATCTGTTCATCACCGGTCTCGCGATGCTCTTCACCAGCTGGGTGTCCTCGCGCATCGGTGCCAAGAAGACGCTGCTCGCAGGACTCGCCCTCATCGTGGTCTTCGCGGCCCTCGCCGGGGCCTCGGGCTCGATCGGTCAGATCATCGGCTTCCGCGCAGGCTGGGGTCTGGGCAACGCCCTCTTCATCTCGACGGCTCTGGCGACCATCGTCGCGTCGGCGAGCGGCAGCACCGCGAGCGCGATCATCCTCTACGAGGCCGCCCTCGGGATCGGCATCGCCGTCGGGCCGCTCGTGGGCGGCGCGCTCGGCGAGGTCAGCTGGCGCGCACCGTTCTTCGGCACAGCAGCCCTCATGGCTGTCGGCTTCCTGGCGATCGTCGTGTTCTTCGGGAGGTCCGCGCCGAGCACGGGCCCGAAGATCTCCGCGACGGCGTCGTTCTCGGCCCTCAAGAAGCCCGGTCTGCGGACCCTCGCGCTCGCGGCGCTGTTCTACAACTTCGGCTTCTTCGTGCTGCTCGCCTATTCGCCCTTCCCCATCGAGGCGGCCGCCGAGACCGTCGGCATCCACGTGGGTGCGCACGAGCTCGGGCTGGTGTTCTTCGGCTGGGGCATCTGCCTCGCGATCACGTCGGTAGTCGCAGCGCCCCGCCTCACCCGAAGGTTCGGGCTGCACGCCGTGCTCTACGCGATGCTCGGGCTGCTCGCCCTCGACTTCGTGGTCCTGGCGACCTTCACCGACCGCTTCGCCGTGATCGTCACCGCGATCATCGTCGCGGGTCTGTTCCTCGGGGTGCTCAACACGGCACTCACCGAGGCCGTCATGGAGTCGACCGACCTGCCACGCTCGGTCGCCTCGTCGACGTACAGCGGCGTGAGGTTCATGGGCGGCGCCGTCGCCCCGGCCGTCGCCGGACCGATCCGCGACCACCTGGGGCTGCCCGCCCCGTACTGGACGGCGGCCGTCGCCGTGCTCGTCGCGATCGGTGTGCTGGTGCTCGGACGCCGGACCTTCGCCCAGGACCACGACATCCCGTCGGAGAGCGCCGAGGACGAGGCCCTCGCCATCTCGGCGGGCGACGCCTGACCTGGACGAGACATGTCCCGGCCCGCCCCTAGGGTCCGGCCGTCCGGACCCGAGAAGACCACCGACAACACCTGCGGGCCCCGACCGTCATGGTCGGGGCCCGCGGGATCGTGCTGGGTGAGGCCGCACCGGGCGGGGCGCTGGGCCTCGGGTCAGGGCGTCAGCGCGCGGAGCGGAACTGCGCGGTGAGCGGGCACTGGAAGGGGTCGCGGGCCGAGAGGCCGACACGGTTGAGGTACTCGATGACGATCTTGTAGGACTCGATCAGCGAGGTCTCGGTGTACTTGATGCCCTTGTCGGCGCAGAACTGCTTGACCATCGGACGGACCTCGCGCAGCGCGGGGCTCGGCATCGACGGGAACAGGTGGTGCTCCACCTGGAAGTTGAGACCGCCCATGAAGACCGCGACCCAGCGTCCGCCGTGGATGTTGCGGCTCATGAGCACCTGGCGACGCAGGAAGTCGATCTTGACGTCGGGGCCGACCGTCGGCATGCCCTTGTGGTTCGGCGCGAAGGAGGCACCCATGAAGAACCCGAAGGAGCCGAGCTGCACGGCGAGGAAGGCGAAGCCGAGACCGACAGGCATGAGCAGGAAGACCGCGGCGACGTAGCCGACGAGGCGGATGCTCACGAGGGTGAGCTCGGTGCCGCGGCGCTTGACCGGGCCCTTGCCGAGGATGGTGCGCAGACCGGCGACGTGCAGGTTGACGCCCTCGAGCAGGAGGAGCGGGAAGAACCAGTTGCCCTGGCGGGCGACGAGCCACGCCTTGATGCCCGTCTTCGGCTTCTCGAGCGTGTTGGTCTCCCAGGTGAGCACACCGTTGAGCATGTCGGGGTCGACGCCCTCGACGTTGGGCTTCTGGTGGTGCTTGGAGTGCTTGTGGAGCCACCAGCCGTAGCTGAGGCCACCGAAGAGGTTGGCGACGATCAGGCTCGCCCAGTCGTTCCACTTGCCCGAGTCGAAGATCTGGCGGTGCGCGGCGTCGTGACCGAGGAAGGCGAACTGCGTCAGCAGGAGACCGAGGCCACCGGCGACGGCGAGCTGCCACCACGAGTCACCGAGGGTGATCATGAGCGCCACGGCTCCGGCGAGCAGCCCGCACAGCAGTGCGAAGCGTCCCCAGTAGTGCGCGTAGCGGCGGCGCATGAGGCCGGTCTCCTGGACTGCGCGGGTGAGCTCGGAGAAGTCGCTGACCTGACGCTTGCGTGGCGAGACCGCCTCGCTGGGGTTCATCACCGCACTGGTTGCCGTCATCGTCGTCCGTTCGTCGTCCTGGTGCACCGGGGGTCCCCGACGCTCTGACGGCAACGCTACGGAACCGTAGGTTAGGTCGACAGGGGGTTATCCCCCCTCTTCTAGGACCGAGGTCCCTGGCGGCTCTCAGGGACCGGGTCCCGCGCGTCTTGGCAGGTCGCAGGCAGACGCTGCCGAGTCCGGGGCCAGGACTGGGGTCAGGCCGCAGGCGGACGGCACGCAGGCCGACGGCGAGCAGATCGGGCGCGCGAGGCACAGCCGGGCTCGGGCGGCGATCCCCTAGGCTCGTCTGGACCGCCTGCGACCGGGCGGCCGCCCGTCCACGGAGAACCCCATGACTGCGCACGACCACGACAGCCCGGCTGCCGTCCCCGCGGGGCCGGCGCCGCTCGCGACCGTCGCCGCAGCCGCCGGTGTCTCGGTCCCCACGGTGTCGAAGGTGCTCAACTCGCGCCCTGACGTCTCTGCCGCCACCCGGGCGAAGGTCCAGGCCGCGCTCGAGGCGCACGGGCACACCGTGCGCCGCCCCGTCAGCAAGCCGACAGGCCTGGTCGACATCCGGGTGGTCAGCCTGGAGAGCACCTGGTCCGAGGCCGTCGTCCGAGGGGCCGCCGAGAGCGCCCGCCGCCACGGCGTCGACCTCGTCATCACCGTCGACCCCGACCCTGACGACTGCGGGGCGTGGGTGCGGCACGCCCTGGCGCGCGGGACCGACGGGGCCGTGAGCGTCGTGACGGTGCCCGACGCCGCCGAGCGCCAGGCCTTCGCCGACGCCCTCGTGCCCGTGGTCGTCGTCGACCCGCGGGTGCGCCCGCCCGAGGGCCTGCTGAGCGTCGGCGCGACCAACTGGCAGGGCGGCCTCGACGCGACGGCGCACCTGGTGGCGCTCGGTCACCGCAGGATCGGCACCATCACCGGGGACGACGCGCAGGCGAACGCGCTCGCGCGGCTCGCCGGGTACCGCACGGCGCTCATCCAGGCGGGGATCGCCCCCGACGACTCCCTCGTCCGGCGCGGCGACTTCACGGTCGACGCCGGCTACGAGGAGGCGTGGCACCTGCTGTCCCTCGACGACAGACCGACCGCGATCGTCGCGAGCAGCGACGACACGGCCCTCGGCGCTCTCCGGGCCGTCCGGGAGGCTGGTCTGCGGGTCCCCGACGACGTCTCCCTCGTCGGCTTCGACGACCTGCCGATCGCCGCGTGGCTCGACCCGGCGCTGACGACGGTCCACCAGCCGCTCGTCGAGATGGGCGCTGCGGCCGTCGACCTCCTGCACCGTGCGCGGTCGGGGACCGGCCACACGGTGCGGGCCGAGCTCGCGACGACCCTCGTCGAGCGGGCGTCGACAGCGCCGCCGCCAGAGGTGGTCCGCGGCCCGGTCCGCGCGCGCACCTGACCTCTCGGGCTCGAGGACGCGGACCGCTCGCCCGCCCGCCCGCACGAGCCCACGAGCCCACGTCGACGTTAGTCTCTGGGCATGACTCTCGGTGACGACCTGGCGGCACGGCTCGAGCGGGCGGTCGCGCGCTACGGTGCCGGCACGCCGACCCCGGCCCACGAGGTGGCGGCCCGCCTCGCCCCGCTCGGTGTCGTCGTCCCCGACGACCTCGTCGAGCTCGTCGGCCGCTGGGGCGGCTGCTACGTCGGCGTCTCGGTGCACGCCTGGGACAACGCGTCGATCCTCGGCCGTGAGACCTGCGTCGACCTGACGCTCGCAGCACGTGCCCAGCTCGGCGACGTGGTCACCGGGCTGGTCATCGCCGACGACGGAGCGGGCAACCCGGTCTGGGTCGCCGCTGACGGCCGTGTGCTCCGGACGGACGCCGACTCGGGAGAGCCCGAGGAGCTCGCACCGAGCTTCCGCGCGTTCCTGGCGGACAACGTCCACGACTGACCCTGTGCACGCGGCACGAGGCACGAGGCACGAGGCCGCCGCCGGACACCGGCGACGGCCTCGTGCTCGTTCTCGTTCTTGTCATGCACTGGCGTCGTCCTGCACCGGTGCCGCAGCGCCGCTGAGGACCCAGGTGCAGGTCTTCCCTCAGCCCAGTCGACGCCTGCGCGCGAGGAAGACCGTGGCGGCCCCGAGGAGGACCGTCAAGAGCGCAGCCCCGGCCAGGACCGGTGCGCCGTCCGTGCCGGTCTCGGCGAGGTCGCCGCCCTGGGCCGACCTGTCAGCCCCGTCACCGTCGGTGCTGCCGCCGCCACCGGGGCCTGGCGCCACCGGTGCGGTGGTCCCGGGAGCCGGCGCCGGGTCTGTCGGCGTCGGGTCCGTCGGCGCCGGAGGTGTCGGCTCCTCAGTCGGTGCCGCGGCGACCTCGACCGTCACGTCCACCTCGCCCGGGGTGGTGACCCCGGCCGTGCTGGTCGTCGAGATCGCGAGGGCGTACGTGCCCGGCGCGAGCGTCGCCTGAGCGTCGCAGGACCACGCGCCGTCAGCATCGACGGATGCCGTGCAGAGCGTCTGGACCGCGAGCGCGGCCACGTCGCCCGTCGGCGTCGCGGTGACCGTGAGCTCGGCCCCGGGCTCACCCGTGCCGGAGAACGTGGTGCGAGGGTCGGTCAGCACTGTGCCCGCGGCAGGGGTGGTCAGGACCGGGACCACGGCCTCGGCCGAGGCGGAGAAGACCTCGGCCTCCATGAGCGGACGGAGCGCTGCCTCGAGCTGGTCGTCGACGAAGTAGTCCTGGAGCGAGCCGTCGGTGAGGTAGTTGCCGATCGCCGCCATGATCATCGACTGGTCGAGGGACAGGTACGTCTGGGCGACGGTGCCCGAGCGGACCGCGATCGCGTCGTAGAAGCCGCCGGGTCCGTAGGAGTCGAAGTCGGACTCGAGACCGTCGAGGTTGGCGAGCACGCCCTCGGGGTCGTAGGACAGACCGAGGAAGGAGGCGTGCGGGGTGACGACACCGTCCTGGTACTCGGGGTCGGGGTTGGTGCCCTCGGCGCAGCCGAAGCTGTCGACGTCGACGTTGGTGACACCGTCGGAGAGGTAGCCGTCGTCACGCATGCCCAGCTGGTCGACGCCGTACTCGGCGTAGCCGCCGAAGGGGTTCGACGCCGGCGAGAAGCCCCAGTAGCCGTAGCCGGCCTCGTCCAGGCCGTGCTGCTTCTGCGCCTCGACGACCAGCGGGTGGTTGACACCCCACGAGGTCGGGCCCCACTCGGACTCGGGGACGAGCATGTCGGGCATGAGCGCCTCGAACATCGACCCGCCCCAGCCGGGGACGATCGACATGCCGCGGTAGCTGTACGCACCCTCGAAGACGTCGACGCCGAGGTAGGTGCGGGTCACGCCGCTCGGGCGCGACTCCTGCCAGGCCCAGTCGCAGGTCGAGGGGAAGGTCCGCCACGTCGCGTAGTACGTCTCGGGCGGGACGTCGCCCTCCGCGATCCCGAGGTAGGTCGCGATCCGGGTCTCGGAGACTGTCGTGTCGTAGTGGTGGCCCGTGTAGTAGACGTCCTGGCCGGTGCCGAGGTAATCCCCCGGGACCGACCCCTCGGTCTGCTTCTCGTCCCAGAACCCTCCGCGCAGCAGGCCCAGCCCGCGGTCGGGGAGGGCGTCCGCGTTGTAGTAGACGCCGAAGTTCATGTCGTCGTAGATCGCCGTCGCCTCGTCGGCCAGGCGGGGCTCGGCCTCGGCGACGACGCGGAGCGCCGCGGCGAGCCAGCCGTTGTCGACCGAGCTGAGGAACTGCTCGACGACGGCGCCGTCACCGGGCCAGTTCCGCACCCTGTCGCCGGTGGCCGGGTCGTACCAGTTGTAGAACATGCCGCTCGGCTCATGGCGGTCGAGGCCGTCGACGGTCGCGAGCGTCGTGCTCATGAGGTCGTAGGCCTCGTCGGCCGTGACGATGCCGAGGTCGCGCGCCATGACCGTCGACCACAGGTAGCCGCCGATGTTCGTCGGCGAGGTGTAGGCGCTACGGGTCGCGGGGTCGAGCGCGCCGCCGATGTTGTCGGCGGGCAGTCCCGTCGCCGGGTCGGTCATCGCGGCGAGCGAGTCGTAGGTGTCGGCCGCGTAGCGCTCGAGCGTGGCCTCCTGCCCGGGGGTGACGGCGCTCGGCACCACAGTGGCTGCGGCAGCCCCGGCGTGGGACGTGGTCGCGGCGGGCGCGGGCGCTGCGGCGACCAGCGAGGTCGCGACGAGCGAGGCGCCGACGGCCACGGCGCAGGCTGTGACAGCCCGCCGCAGGCCGCTCCGGGGTGCTGCGGAGACGGGGACGTCTGCCGCTGAGCCGTTCGGGGTGGGTGACGTGCGGCTGGGTGTGCCGCGGTTCGGGGATCCCATGGGTGCACTTCCTCGTGTGTCAGGGACGACGTGCCCATTTTCGTCATCGAAATTTCGGAGATACATTCCGAAAAGGCACGAAGAGACTAGTGACCGGCGTCTCACCCGTCAAGGCGGCCGAGATCGGCTCGAACCGGACACGAAGTAGCGCCGATCGGACGGACGGAAGCTCGGATTTCTCAGCAACTAAGGTTATCCTCACCTACGTGAAGCAGACTTCCCACGGTCCCGAGACCTCCTCCGAGCACCCGTCGCTCGCGGGGACGGACCTGTTCCTCGCCTACGACAGGTCGACCGTCGTGCACGGCGCGTCGCTGCGTCTCGTCGCAGGTCAGGTGACAGCTCTCATCGGGCCCAACGGCTCCGGCAAGTCGACCCTGCTGCGCTCGCTCGCCCGGCTGCACAGACCCACCTCGGGCACCGTGAGCCTGCCCGACGCTCCCGACGCCCTCGCGCTCAAGCCCAAGGACTTCGCCCGCCAGGTGACGCTCCTGTCGCAGAGCCGGCCCACGCCCAACGGCGTGACGGTCCGCGACATCGTCGGCTACGGCCGCCACCCCTACCAGGCGCGGTACCGCCGCACCGACGCCGACGGGCCCCGCGCCGTCGCCCACGCCATGGAGGTCACCGGGGTGACCGGCATGGCGGACCGCGGTGTCGACGAGCTCTCGGGCGGCGAGCTCCAGCGCGTCTGGCTCGCGACCTGCCTCGCGCAGGACACCGGGGTGCTGCTGCTCGACGAGCCCACCACCTACCTCGACCTGCGCTACCAGGTGGAGATCCTCGACCTGGTGCGCGACCTCGCCGACGACCACGGCGTGGCTGTCGGTGTCGTCCTGCACGACCTCAACCAGGCCGCGGCAGTCGCCGACCACGTCGTCCTGCTCCGCCAGGGTGTCGTCCAGGCCTCCGGGTCGGCCGTCGACGTGCTGAGGGCCGACCTGCTCAGCGAGACCTACGGCCTGCGCATCGACGTGAGCGTCGACCCGCTCACCGGACTGGTCCGGACCGAGCCTGTCGGACGCCACACCGCCCGACGCGCACAGCCCGCCTAGCCGGACCCGCTCACCCAGAGCACCCAGACCTCCGCTCCGAGCCCGGCCACCCGCGCCGGGACACCAGCCGCCCCGCACCCGTGGGGCCCAGCACCGAAGGACACCCATGCGCACGACCCACCTGCTGGCCCTGCCCGCAGCCCTGCTGGCCGCGGCCCTCACGCTCAGCGCGTGCGGCACCACCGAGACCCCCGACGCCGACGCCTCGGGCGACGCGACGACCGCCGCGTCGACGGGCCCGGTCACCTACACCGACGAGCGCGGCGAGCACACGCTCGACGCACCGGCCACCGCCGTCGTCTCCCTCGAGTGGGGCCTGACCGAGAACCTGCTCGCGCTCGGCGCACCGATCGTCGGCCAGGCCGACGTCGAGGGCTACAACACCTGGGACACCTCGATCGCCCTCGACCCGTCCACCCCGGACGTCGGCACGCGCGGCGAGGCGAGCCTCGAGGCGATCTCCGCCCTCGAGCCCGACCTCATCGCCGTCACGACGGACACGACCGACGCCGTGGTCGACCAGCTCGAGGACATCGCGCCCGTCGTGGTGCTCCGTGGCTCGGACGGCTCCGACCCGATCGGCTACATGCGCAGCACGGTCGAGACCCTCGCCGCCGCGACGGGCACCGACGCGAAGGGCGAGGAGCTCCTCAAGTCCTTCGACGACAAGGTCGCCGAGGGCAAGGCAGCGCTCGAAGAGGCCGGGGTCGCCGGTGCGGCCTTCACCATGGCCGACGGCTGGATCACCAACGGGACCGTCTCGGTCCGCATGTACACCTCGGGCTCGTTCTTCGGCGCGATCGGCGACGAGCTCGGCCTCGAGAACGCCTGGACCGGCGAGGGCGACCCCGACTACGGCCTCGCGCAGACCGACGTCGAGGGTCTCACGGCACTCAGCGACACTCAGGACCTCACCTTCCTCTACACGGCGAGCGCGAGCGAGGCGAACCCCTTCGACGAGGGCCTCGCCGGCAACGCGATCTGGGAGCAGCTGCCCTTCGTCGCCGCAGGTGACGTGCAGCGTCTGCCGGACGGCATCTGGATGTTCGGCGGCCCGGCCTCGGCCGAGGCCTACGTCGACGCCGTCGTCGCCGCGCTGACAGCATGAGCACCGCGCAGGGGCGGGTCGACCAGCGAGCGACCCCGCTCGTCCCCGACGGTCGCGGCGAGCAGCCGCAGCTCACCGGACGTCACCCGCTCCTGCGCACAGGCGGGGTCTTCCTCGCCACCGGCCTGGTGGTCCTCGTCCTCGCCGCCGTCCACGTCACCCAGGGCACGGCCGGCCTCGGGCTCGGCGACGTCGTCAGGTCGTTGCTCGGTCTCGACGAGGGGTCGACGGCCTCGGCCGTGCTCGTGGCGTCCAGGCTGCCCAGGCTCGTCGCCGGGCTGCTGGTGGGCGCTGCCCTGGGCGCAGCCGGCGCGGCGCTGCAGTCTGTCGCCCGCAACCCGCTCGCCTCCCCCGACACCCTCGCGGTCAACGCCGGCGGGTATCTCGCGGTCGTCACTGTCGCCGTCGTCGGGATCTCCCTGCCCTTCTACCTCTCGGGGGTGCTGGCCTTCCTCGGTGGGCTGGCCGCCGCAGGGCTCGTGCTCGCCCTCTCCCAGGGCGGCAGCGCGGGGCCGACCCGCCTGATCCTCGCCGGTGCGGCCACGACCCTCGCCCTCAGCGCGGTCACGAGCGTGCTGCTCGTCCTCTTCCAGCAGCAGACCACGGGCCTCTTCGCCTGGGGCAGCGGGTCTGTCGTGCAGTCAGGCACCCGGGTCGTGACCCTCGCGGCGCCTGTGGTGCTCGTCGGTCTGCTCGGTCTCGCGCTGCTGGCACGCCGTCTCGACCTGCTCGCGCTCGGCGACGACGCAGCCCGCGTGCTCGGCGTCGACGTGCGCGGCACTCGGGTCCTCACCGTCGGTGTCGCCGTGCTGCTCTCGGCCGCAGCCGTGACCGTCGCCGGGCCGATCGGCTTCGTCGGGCTCTGCGCCCCGGTCCTCGCCCGCCTCGTCGCGCGCACCGTACCTGGTCTCAGCCGGCACACCACGCTGCTGCCGCTCTCCGCGCTCTTCGGCATCGTCGTGGTCCTCGGCGCCGACGTGCTGCTGCGCCTCGTGCTGCCCGGCCAGTACGGCGCGGCAGTGCCCACAGGCATCGTCACCACGGTCTTCGGCGCGCTCACCCTCGTCCTCCTCGCCCGCAGGCTCCGCGACTCGGGACCCGCCGCCAAGGGTGCCGCCGCGCACGTGCGCCCCCGGACCGCGCGCCGCACCGTCGTGGTGGTCACGGTCCTCGGGGTGCTCCTCGTCGTCGCCGCCGTGCTCGCGGTCCTGCTCGGCGACAGGATGCTGCTGCTCGGCGACGTCTCGAACTGGTTCGCCGACCAGGCCGGCCGTCAGGTCTCCTTCGTGCTCGACCAGCGGATGCCACGGGTCCTGGCCGCCCTGCTCGCCGGCGCGGCCCTCGGACTCGCCGGGACGCTCGTCCAGGCGGTGTGCCGCAACCCGCTCGCCGAGCCCAGCCTGCTGGGCGTCACGGCCGGAGCCGGCCTCGGAGCCGTCACCGTGATCCTCCTCGTGCCGGGGGCACCCGTCTGGGCCATGTCGCTCGCCGCGACGGCCGGGGCCTTCGTCACCTTCGGGCTCGTCTACCTGCTCGCGTACCGCGGCGGGCTGAGCTCGGACAGGCTCGTCCTCATCGGTGTGGGGATGAGCGCGGGCGCCACAGCCTTCACCACCCTCGTGATCCTCGTGGTCGAGCCGTGGAACACGAACCTCGCGCTGACCTGGTTGTCGGGCTCGACCTACGGCCGCACCATGGCGCAGATCGTCCCCGTCGCCGTCGTCCTGCTCGTCGCCACCCCGCTCGCGTTCTCGCGGCGCCGCGAGATGGACGTGCTCTCCCTGGACGAGGACACCCCGCGCACGCTCGGCGTATCGGTCGACCGGACCCGGCTGCTGCTGCTCTCCGCGACGGTCCTCATCACCGCCGCCGCCGTGTGCGCGGTGGGGGTCGTGGGCTTCGTCGGGCTCGTCGCGCCGCACGCGGCACGGGCGCTCGTCGGGTCGCGCAACGGACGGGTGATCCCCGTCGCGATGCTGCTCGGTGCACTGCTCGTCTCGGTCGCGGACACCGTGGGGCGGACGATCATCGCCCCCGCGCAGATCCCCGCGGGCCTGACGACGGCGCTCATCGGCGCGCCGTACTTCGTCTGGCTGCTGTGGCGCCAGCGCACGACGCGCTGACGCGCCCCCTGATCTTCTCTGGCGCCGACCGGGTCACCCCGGTCTGCCAGATCCCCCTGGCCGGAGCCGTCCACGGACCCCGCCAGCACCGCCCACCTGATCCCTCCTGGAAGGACCTCCGATGAGCACCCCGACCCGCCCGCGCGCTCCCCGCCGCACACACCTCCTGATCGCCGCTCCCCTGCTCGCCGCCACCCTGCTCGCCGGGTGCTCGACCGTCACCGACGGTGCCGACGCAGCCAGCAGCACAGCCTCCGGCGAGGCGACCTCGGCCGCGCCGACGACGCAGACCATCGAGCACGCCCGCGGCACGACCGAGGTCCCCGCCGAGCCGCTCCGGGTGGTCGTCCTCGAACCCGTCCAGCTCGACACGGCCGTCGCCCTGGGTGTCATCCCGGTCGGTGCCGCCGTGCTCAGCGACGAGGCCGGCATCCCCGCCTACCTCGGCGAGGAGGCCGCGGGCATCGAGTCCGTCGGGACCGTCACCGAGCCGAGCATCGAGAAGATCGCCGCCCTCGAGCCCGACCTCATCCTCGGGACGGAGTCACGCCACTCTGCGCTCTACGACCGCCTCGACGAGATCGCGCCCACGGTGTTCATGGCGACCCAGACCGACCCGTGGACCGAGAACGTCGCGCTCGTCGCCCGCGCACTCGGCGACGAGGCCGGGGCGCAGACCCTGCTCGACGACTTCGACGCGCGCTGCACCGAGGTCGCCGAGGAGCACGAGACGGCCGGTCAGACCGCCCAGCTCATCCGTCCGCGCGACGGCCAGCTGAGCCTCTACGGGCCGACCTCCTTCGCCGGGAGCGCCCTGGAGTGCGCGGGCTTCACCACCCCCGAGCGCGACTGGGAAGACTCGATCTCCGTCGACCTGTCCTACGAGCGGGTCTTCGAGGCGCAGGCCGACCTCGTCCTCGTCACCACCTCGGACACGAGCGACCCGGCGACCATGCCCGAGGTCATCACCACGAACGCCGACGCCTTCCCGGACGCCCACCTCGTCGACCAGTCCTTCTGGATCACCGGTGTCGGCCCGCTCGGCGGCATGACCGTGCTGGACGACCTGGACCGGATCCTGTCGGAGCAGTAGCCACCGGCACGGGTGGGACGAGGGCCGTCGCCCTCGTCCCACCCCTCGGGTGCCTCCGGTGCCCGTCCTGCCCCGGACACAGAAGAACCCGGCTCCTGAGGAGCCGGGTTCTTCTGTCGTGCTGCTGTGGAGCTAAGGAGATTCGAACTCCTGACCTCTTCGATGCGAACGAAGCGCGCTACCAACTGCGCCATAGCCCCAGGTCTGACGACCGGACGAACCGGTGTGCCGAACCGCTGTCTAGCCTAGCACCCAGGTGGAGGTGCTCCGCACAGGAGCGGTCACTCCCCCGCGGCGCGGCGGCGGGCCAGGACGGAGTTGAGGTTCACGCCGAGGCTGTCCTCGGACGGCTCTTCGGCGGTTGTGGTCGTCGGGGCGGCCGTCGCTGGGCTGGCCCCGGCGAGCTCGGCGCGACGCTCTTCGGTGAGCTTGCGGAGCTCGGCCGTGAGGGGCGCGGGCTCCCAGCGGGGAGCTGTCGACTTGAGGGTGTAGACCGGGCGTGGGACGGCGACGGGCTCCCAGTCGGTGCTCTCGCCCTCCTGGGCTGGAGCGGGCTGGCGGGCAGCAGGGGCGGCCGATGACGCACGGTCAGCCTCGCCGGTCGGACGAGAGGCCGAGGATGCCTCCGGCTCGGCAGTCTCAGCCGTTCGGGCGGCAGCCGTCGGAGCGACGGTCCGCTCTGCCTCGGCGCCGCTCTTCGCGGCGGTGGTCTTGGCGGCGGTGGTCTTCGCTGTCGTCGAGCTCTCCGCACCCTGGCCCGCCACGCCTGCAGCACCCGCAACCCGCACGCGGGAGATCATCTCGGTCTGGGTCTGCGAGGAGTGCACGGCACGACCGGTCACGGTGGTGCGCACAG
>Ga0247813_10001151_pt1 | contig 20920 bp, 14 predicted proteins | sample UWRJL169409C1_FD_180719 | JGI IMG/M metagenome (GOLD analysis project Ga0247813, IMG submission 180719) | Plant litter microbial communities from Arlington Agricultural Research Station in Wisconsin, United States - UWRJ-L169-409C-1 | ecosystem: Environmental > Terrestrial > Plant litter >...
CCGGGCGCGCGCGACATCGCCGACAAGCTGATGGCCTGCCTGGGCTCGATGCTGCTGTACTGGTACCACTGGAGCCACAACGGCCGCGCGATCGACGTGGAGACCGACGACGACTCCATCGGTGGCCATTTCCTGCACCTGCTGCACGGCGAGAAGCCGCAGGATTCGTGGGTGAAGGCGATGCATACCTCGCTGATCCTGTACGCCGAGCACGAGTTCAATGCCTCGACCTTCGCCTGCCGCGTCATCGCCGGTACCGGTAGCGACATGTACAGCGCGATCACCGGCGGCATCGGTGCCCTGCGCGGTCCCAAGCACGGCGGCGCCAATGAAGTGGCCTTCGAAGTGCAGAAGCGCTACGACAACCCGGACGATGCCGAGGCCGACATCAAGGCCCGCGTGGAGCGCAAGGAAGTCGTCATCGGTTTCGGCCACCCGGTCTACACCGTCAGCGATCCGCGCAACAACATCATCAAAGAGGTCGCGCGCGACCTGTCCGCCGAGCAGCAGAACGTCAAGATGTACGACATCGCCGAGCGTCTGGAGTCGGTGATGTGGGACATCAAGAAGATGTTCCCGAACCTGGATTGGTTCAGCGCGGTCAGCTACCACATGATGGGCGTGCCGACGGCCATGTTCACCCCGTTGTTCGTGATCGCCCGCACCTCCGGCTGGAGCGCGCACATCATCGAGCAGCGCATCGACGGCAAGATCATCCGCCCGAGCGCGAACTACACCGGCCCGGAAGACCAGGCCTTCGTGCCGATCGACCAGCGCAAGTAAGACAGACGTACCGCACCCGTTCGCGGGTGCTTTGCGGACCAGGCCGGCGCGATGCCGGTCTGCTCCGTTGCGGCGTCGCTACTCCTTCTTCGCCGGTGTCACGACGCCCCGGCCCGCCAACAAGCAGCTATCGCCAGCCATGAATACTCAGTACCGCAAGAACCTCCCCGGCACCGCGCTGGACTATTTCGATACCCGTGCCGCGATCGACGCGTTGCAGCCCGGTGCCTATGCCTCGCTGCCGTATACCTCGCGCGTGCTGGCCGAAAACCTCGTGCGCCGCTGCGATCCGGCCACGCTGGAGGCCTCGCTGCGCCAGTTGATCGAGCGCCGCCAGGACCTGGATTTCCCGTGGTTCCCGGCCCGCGTGGTGTGCCATGACATTCTCGGCCAGACCGCCCTGGTCGATCTGGCCGGCCTGCGCGATGCCATCGCCGACGCCGGCGGTGACCCGGCGCAGATCAATCCGGTGGTGCCGACCCAGCTGATCGTGGATCACTCGCTGGCGGTGGAATTCCCCGGCTTCGACAAGGCTGCGTTCGAGAAGAACCGCGCCGTCGAGGACCGCCGCAATGAAGACCGCTTCCACTTCATCAACTGGACCAAGAAGGCGTTCAAGAACGTCGACGTGATTCCGCCGGGCAACGGGATCATGCACCAGATCAATCTGGAGAAGATGTCGCCGGTCGTGCAGGTGCGCGATGGCGTGGCCTTCCCGGATACCTGCGTGGGCACCGACAGCCACACCCCGCACGTGGACGCGCTGGGCGTGATCGCGATCGGCGTGGGTGGCCTGGAAGCGGAGAGCGTGATGCTCGGTCGTGCCTCCTGGATGCGCCTGCCCGACATCATCGGCGTGGAGCTGACCGGCCGCCCGCAGCCGGGCATCACCTGCACGGACGTGGTGCTGGCGTTGACCGAGTTCCTGCGCAAGGAGCGCGTGGTCGGTGCGTGGATCGAGTTCTACGGGGAGGGCGCCAATGCGCTGACCATCGGTGACCGCGCCACCATTTCCAACATGACGCCGGAGTTCGGCGCCACCGCGGCGATGTTCTACATCGACCAGCAGACCCTGGACTACCTGCGCCTGACCGGCCGCGAGGATGCGCAGGTCGCGCTGGTGGAAACCTACGCCAAGGCCACCGGCCTGTGGGCTGACGATCTGGTCACCGCGCAGTACGAGCGCGTGCTGCAGTTCGACCTGTCCACCGTGGTGCGCAACATGGCCGGCCCGTCCAACCCGCACAAGCGTGTGGCGACGACCGATCTGGCTGCGCGCGGCATCGCCGATGAAGGCAAGCTGGCCTCGGGCAAGCAGGAACAGGCCGATGGCCTGATGCCCGATGGCGCGGTGATCATCGCCGCGATCACCAGTTGCACCAACACCAGTAACCCGCGCAACGTGATTTCCGCGGCCTTGCTGGCGCGCAATGCCAACCGCGCCGGCCTGACCCGCAAGCCGTGGGTGAAAAGCTCGCTGGCGCCCGGTTCCAAGGCCGTGCAGCTGTATCTGGAAGAAGCCGGCCTGCTGACCGAACTGGAGCAGATGGGCTTTGGTATCGTCGCCTTTGCCTGCACCACCTGCAACGGCATGAGCGGCGCGCTGGACCCGAAGATCCAGCAGGAAGTGATCGATCGCGATCTGTATGCCACCGCCGTGCTCTCGGGCAACCGCAACTTCGACGGCCGCATCCACCCGTACGCCAAGCAGGCCTTCCTCGCCTCGCCGCCGCTGGTGGTGGCCTATGCGATCGCCGGTACGGTGCGTTTCGATATCGAGAAGGACGCGCTCGGCCATGATGCCGACGGCAACCCGATCACGCTGAAGGACCTGTGGCCAAGCGATGCCGAGATCGACGCGGTGGTCAAGGCCAGCGTCAAGCCGGAACAGTTCCGCAAGGTCTACGACCCGATGTTCACCTTCAAGGTGGAGCACGGCGCCCCGATCAGCCCGCTGTACGATTGGCGCCCGCAGAGCACCTACATCCGCCGCCCGCCTTACTGGGAAGGCGCGCTGGCCGGTGCCCGCAGCCTGACCGGCATGCGCCCGCTGGCCGTGCTCGGCGACAACATCACCACCGATCACCTGTCGCCGTCCAACGCGATCATGGCCAGCAGCGCGGCCGGCGAGTACCTGGCGAAGATGGGCCTGCCCGAGGAAGACTTCAATTCCTACGCGACCCACCGCGGCGATCACCTCACCGCGCAGCGTGCGACGTTTGCCAACCCGAAGCTGATCAATGAAATGGCCGTGGTCGATGGCCAGGTCACGCAGGGCTCGCTGGCGCGCGTGGAGCCGGAAGGCCAGGTCACCCGCATGTGGGAAGCGATCGAAACCTACATGGGCCGCAAGCAGCCGCTGATCATCATCGCCGGCGCCGACTACGGCCAGGGCAGCTCGCGTGACTGGGCCGCCAAGGGCGTGCGTCTGGCCGGCGTGGAAGCCATCGCCGCCGAAGGCTTCGAGCGCATCCATCGCACCAATCTGATCGGCATGGGCGTGCTGCCGCTGGAATTCAAGGAAGGCGTCAACCGCAAGACCCTGGGCATCGATGGCACCGAAACCTTCGACGTGCTGGGCGAGCGCGTGCCGCGTGCCGAGCTGACCCTGGTCATTCATCGCCGCAATGGTGAACAGCTGCGGGTGCCGGTCACCTGCCGGCTGGATACCGCCGAAGAGGTCTCGATCTACGAGGCCGGTGGCGTGCTGCAGCGGTTCGCGCAGGACTTCCTGGAATCGGCGCAGGCGATGTGACGGTATGCCAGGCCCGCCCGCGAGGTGCGGGCCTGGCGCGTCGCTGGCATGGGGCCATCGGCGCGTAGGTTCCACAACAACCAGGACAGGCGGCGACATGTTTTACACGGTGGCGGGCGCGATCAATACCGCCTTCATCCTGCTCAGCCTGGTGGGTGTGTGGGCCCAGCTGCGCAAGGTATGGCAGCGCCGCGCGAGCGGGACGCCGGGCGCAATCGCCACCGACATCCTGTCGCTCAACCAGTTCACGGTGAGTTTCCTCGCGTACCTGTCGTTCTTCGTCTACGGCTACTCCATCCAGCCGTTCAACCATTTCATTGTCTGGCCGCGCCTGCTTGCCTCGGTACTTGTGCTGCTGATCCTGCGCGAGATCTGGATGGATCGGCGCAGCCGCGCGGCCACCATTGGGCTGGCGCTGGCTTGCCTCGCGCTGCTGTGTGCGCTGGCTGGGCTGGTCTGGGGGCAGCGTCACGTGGATGAGGGGCGCGTGCTCGCCTCGGCGATGATCGTGGCCATTACCGTGCTGCTGGCACAGGGCTATGCGCACCAGATCCTGCTGATCTGGCGCTCCGGCCGCACCGGCGCGGTGTCGCTGCGGATGAGCCAGCTGATCCTGCTGATGGACATCTCCACCATAGTGTTCGCCTTCGCCATGGGGCTGCGCCTGGGCTGGCCGCTGCTGCTGCTGGCTGTGGTCAGCGGCAGCACCAAGCTGGCCATTCTGTGGCTGTTTCGCTGGGAGCGTCGTACCACGGGGGCGGAAAGAGTAGATCGGCGGGATGAACGAGGCGGAGTTGCGATCAATGAAAGGTAGGTGCACACTTTTATGGCAAAAATTGCCAAAGAGGTCTGATCATGGCCACGATGAACATCTCGCTCACCGATCCGCTCAAGCAGTTTGTCGATGAGGAAGTCACCCAGGGCGGGTACTCCAGTACGTCCGATTACGTGCGCGACCTGATCCGCCAGCGCCAGCGGCAAAAGGCCGAAGAGCTGCTGCGCCGTTTGATTGCGGAGGGCCTGGCGTCTGGCCCAAGTGTTCCGGTCACCCCGGCGACCTTCGAACGGATGCGCCAGGATCTGGCAGAGCGGTTGGACCGTGAAGCCGATTGAGTGGCGGCCACGCGCGGAACGGGACGTGGCCGAGGCTGCGCTCTGGTTCGCGCGTCAGGGCGGGCTGGCACTGGGCGAACGGTTCATTGCAACGGTGGATGCCGCGTTGGCGCGGATTGCAGCGTTTCCTGAGGCAGGATCGGCTCGGCATGCCTGGGTCACCGAGGAACTGCCGGTCCCGCTGCGATTCACGGTGCTGCCCGTCTTTGATCGCTATCTGATCTATTACCTCGACCTACCGGACTGCGTTGACATCCTTCGCGTTTGGGATGCCTCGCGCGGTTTGGATGCATTGATGGATCAGATGCCATGACCGTTCCCCAGTGCACGCAGCGCCATTCAAACGGATGAAGCGTCCGCTCGTCCCCATCCATCCTGCACGGACATGATTTCATGACCCATCTCCCCCAGCTCCGCATTCCCGCCACCTACCTGCGCGGTGGCACCAGCAAGGGCGTGTTCTTCAAACTGACCGACCTGCCCGCCGCCGCGCAGGTGCCTGGCCCGGCGCGCGATGCGCTGCTGATGCGCGTGATCGGCTCGCCTGATCCGTATGCCAAGCACACCGATGGCATGGGCGGCGCGACCTCCAGCACCAGCAAGTGCGTGATCATTTCCGCACCGTCGGTGCCGGACCACGACGTGGATTATCTGTACGGCCAGGTGGCGATCGAGACGGCGTTTGTCGACTGGAGCGGCAACTGCGGCAACCTCAGCACGGCGGTGGGTCCGTTCGCGATCAGTAACGGATTGATTGATCCGGCGCGGATTCCGCACAACGGTCTGTGCACCGTGCGGATCTGGCAGGCCAACATCGGCAAGACCATCCTGGCGCACGTGCCGATCGTGGAGGGCCAGGTGCAGGAGGACGGCGATTTCGAGCTCGATGGCGTGACCTTCCCGGCCGCGGAGATCCAGCTGGAGTTCCTGGATCCCTCCGATGATGGCGAGGGTGGGGCGATGTTCCCGACCGGCAACCTGGTCGACACGCTCGACGTGCCGGGCGTGGGCAGCTTCCAGGTCACGATGATCACCGCCGGCATTCCGACCATCTTCCTCAACGCGGCCGATCTGGGCTACACCGGTACCGAACTGCAGCCGGCGATCAATGAGGACAAGGCGGCCCTGGCGCGTTTCGAAGCGATCCGCGCGCACGGCGCGGTGCGCATGGGGCTGATCGAGACCATCGAGCAGGCCGCGACCCGCCAGCACACGCCCAAGGTCGCCTTCGTCGCCCCCGCGCAGGACTACGTGTCCTCCAGCGGCAAGCAGATCGCCGCCGGGGATATCGATCTGCACGCGCGCGCGCTGTCCATGGGCAAGCTGCACCACGCGATGATGGGCACCGCCGCGGTCGCCATCGGCACCGCCGCCGCCATCCCGGGCACGCTGGTGAACCTGGCCGCCGGTGGCGGTGAGCGTGAATCGGTGAACTTCGGTCATCCCTCCGGCACGCTGCGCGTGGGCGCGCAGGCGGCACGCGTTGACGGTCAGTGGACGGTCACCAAGGCCATCATGAGCCGCAGTGCCCGCGTATTGATGGACGGTGCGGTACGGGTGCCTGCCACCACGTTGTAACGCCTAACAGGAGAATCGCGATGTCCGGTCATGACAGCCACAGCAACCAGCGCCCCGCCTGGGACACGGTCCTGACCGACATCGTCGATTACGTCCGCGATTACCAGGTCAGCTCGCCGCTGGCGTACACCACCGCGCGGCACTGCTTGATCGATACGCTGGGCTGCGGGTTGGCGGCGCTTTCGTTCCCGGCCTGCAGCAAGCTGCTCGGGCCGCTGGTACCCGGCATGCAGGTGATCAACGGCGCGCGGGTGCCAGGGACGCGCTTCGAGCTTGATCCGGTGCAGGGCGCGTTCAACATCGGCGCGATGATCCGCTGGCTGGATTTCAACGACACCTGGCTGGCGGCGGAGTGGGGACATCCTTCCGATAACCTCGGTGGCATCCTCGCCACCGCCGATTGGCTCAGCCGCAATGCCGAAGCGCTGCGCAGGGCGCCCCTGACCATGCGCGATGTGCTGGAGGCGATGGTCAAGGCGCATGAAATCCAGGGCTGCCTGGCGCTCGAGAATGCGTTCAACCGGGTCGGGCTGGATCATGTGGTGCTGGTCAAGGTCGCCTCCACCGCGGTGGTGTCGCACATGCTTGGCCTGGATCGCGAGCGCATGCTCAATGCCTTGTCGCTGGCCTGGGTGGATGGACAGTCGCTGCGCACCTACCGGCACGCGCCCAACACCGGCTCGCGCAAGAGCTGGGCGGCGGGCGATGCCACCAGCCGTGCGGTGCGCCTGTCGCTGGTGGCCGCGGCCGGTGAGATGGGCTATCCCAGTGCGCTGACCGCGCCGACCTGGGGCTTCTACGATGTCTCCTTCGGCGGGCAGCCGTTCCGCTTCCAGCGACCGTACGGCAGCTACGTGATGGAGAACGTGCTGTTCAAGATCAGCTATCCGGCCGAGTTCCATGGCCAGACCGCGGTCGAAGCGGCGATGCAGGTGCACGCTCAGATGCGCGCCAGCGGCAAACGCAGCGAAGACATCGCGCAGATCACCCTGCGCACCCAGCAGGCCTGCCTGCGCATCATCGACAAACCCGGTCCGCTGCATAACCCGGCCGACCGTGACCACTGCGTGCAGTACATGGTGGCGATCGGCCTGATCTTCGGCCGGCTGGTTGCCGAGGACTATGAGGACGACGTCGCTGCCGATCCGCGCATCGATCCGCTGCGGGCGAAGATCACCTGCGTGGAAGCGCCGCAGTTCACGGCCGACTACCTGGACCCGGACAAGCGCAGCATCGCCAACGCGCTGCATGTGACCTTCGCCGATGGCAGCACGATGGAGGCCGTGGTCGAGTACCCGCTGGGCCACGCCCGGCGCCGGGCCGAGGGCATCCCGCTGCTGGAGGACAAGTTCCGCCGTCACCTGGCCGGGGTGTTCCCGACCGTGCAGCAGCGCAGGATCCTGGAGTCGTCGCTGGACCCGGTCGCGCTGGAGGCGATGCCGGTGCATGAGTACGTCGACCTCTACGTCGCCGGGTAGAGCCGACCGTTGGTCGGCTGCCGTCCGCCGCCGCCCGCGGCGCACCTGCCCGCCCACCATGACGCCTTGGATCGCCAAAGATCCCCGCCCCCGGACGGGCCGGGACGGCCCGTATACTGGCCGCCTTGTTCAAGGAGTGACGTCATGGCTAGCCGCAGTCGGTTCGGGCAGTGGAGCTGGAAGGGAATCGCGGGCCTGGCGCTGGTCGCCGGCCTGGCCATCGGCGTCGGGGGTTGCAAGCGCAACGACAGCGGCCAGCTGCCCGCACCGTCCGGCGCGCCGATCACGGCCAAGGCCGAGGCGGTCACCGAGTTCACCCTGGTCCGGGCCTACCCGGATCAGAAGAGCGACGGCCTGTCGCTGGCGCTGGAGTTCTCACGCCCGCTGGTCGGCACCCAGGATTTCGACGCGCTGGTCCGCTTTGCCGAGAAGGTCGGCACCGAGGACAGCAGCTGGTCGCTGTCCGATGACGGCAAGACCCTGCGCTATCCGTTCGTGGAGGCGGCCAAGGAATACTCCCTGATCGTCTCGCCCGACCTGCTCGCTGCCGATGGCAGCCGGATCGGCAAGGAGCTGCGCCAGAAGGTCTTCACCGGCGAGCTCAAGCCGGTGGCCGGGTTCGCCTCCCAGGGCAGCGTGCTGCCGGCCAAGGACAGCCGCGGCCTGCCGGTGGTGTCGGTCAACGTGCCGGAAGTGGACGTGGAGTTCCTGCGCGTGCGCGAGAAGGAACTGCCGAACTTCTTCAGCCAGTACCAGCGCGGCGGCCGCCGCGGCAGCTGGGAGCTGGAGAGCGAGTACGGCGACAAGACGCCGATGTCGCAGTTGGCCGAGCCGGTGTACGTCAACCGCTTCGTGATCGGCGGCAAGCAGAACGAGCGCGTGCTCACCTACCTGCCCACGCAGGACATCAAGGAGCTGCAGCAGCCCGGCCTGTATTTCGCGGTGATGAAGCGCAGCGGCTCGTTCGAAGGCGAGTACGACACCGCCTTCTTCACCGTCAGCGACATCGGCCTGCATACGCGTGCCTACAAGGACACGCTGTTCGTGCACACCGCCTCGCTGCAGAGCGGGGCGTCGTTGAAGAAGATCGAGCTGCGTATCCTCGATGGCAAGGGTGAGGTGGTGCTCAAGGGCGCGACCGATGGCAACGGCAATGCGCTGCTCAATTACACCCTCGATGCCAGCCATGTGCTGATCGCCAGCAGTGGCGGCGATACCTCCATGCTGCCGTTCAACCAGCCCGCGCTGGACCTGAGCGAGTTCGCCGTGGCCGGGCGCGACAACGCCTGGTTCGACGTGTTCACCTGGTCGGGCCGCGACCTGTACCGTCCCGGCGAGACCGTGCGCATTTCCGCCCTGCTGCGTGACAACGATGGCAAGCCGGTGAAGCCACAACCCGTCTTCCTGCGCCTGAAGCAGCCCGACGGCAAGACCTTCCGCGAGACCCGCCTGACCCCGGGCGAGCAGGGCTACTTCAGCTTCGAGCAGCTGATCCCGGCCGAGGCCCCGACCGGGCGCTGGCAGGTGGAGTTCCGCACCAACCCGGCCAGCAAGGAAGCGATCCAGGGCATGACCCTGCGCATCGAGGAGTTCCTGCCCGAGCGCATGAAGCTGGACCTGGACAGCGCGCAGAAGACGCTCAAGCCGGGCGAGCCGCTCAAGCTGCAGGCCGATGCGGCGTATCTGTACGGTGCGCCGGCCGACGGCAACCGCTTCACCGCGCGATTGGCCGTAGCGGCCGAGCAGTCGCCGGTCGAGTCGCTGCCGGGCTACTTCTTCGGCGACCCGACCACCGCGCTGCCGCGCGAGGCGCGCGACGTCATCGATACCGAATTCCCGGCCGACGGCAAACTGCGCCAGGACGTGGAGCTGCCGGCGGAAGTGAAGCCGACCGCGCCGATCGCCGTGGTGCTGTCCGGCAGCGTGTATGAAACCGGTGGGCGCACCGTGACCCGCACCCTGAAGCGGGTGATGTGGCCGGCCCCGGCGCTGGTGGGTGTACGCCCGCTGTTCGATCCCAAGGACGGCGCCGATGCCAACAGCAATGCGCGCTTCGAACTGATGCGCGTGGACGCGGCAGGCAAGCCGCAGCCGGCCAAGGGCCTGAAGGTCACGCTGGTGCGCGAGCTGCGCGATTACCACTGGACCTTCAACGACAACCGCTGGGATTACGACTTCACCCGCCGCTTCGAGAACAAGGACACCCGCACCGTCGATGCCGGCAGTGCGGCGGTCGGCGTTGATTTCCCGGTGGAGTGGGGCGAGTACCGGTTGGACGTGTTCGATCCGGCCACCGGGCTGACCAGCCGCTACCCCTTCAATGCCGGCTGGAGCTGGAACGACGACAACCGCGGCCTGGATGCACGCCCGGACAAGGTCAAGCTGGCGCTGGACAAGACCGGCTACAAAGCCGGCGATACCGTGCGCGTCACCGTCACCCCGCCGCATGCCGGCAAGGGCGTGCTGATGGTCGAGAGCGACAAGATGCTCTACGTCCAGGATATCGACGCCAAGCCGGGCAGCACCTACGACATTCCGGTCACGGCCGAATGGGAACGTCACGACGTCTACATCACGGCGCTGGTGTTCCGTGGCGGCAGTGCCCCGAGCAAGATCACCCCGGCCCGTGCGGTCGGCGTGGTGCATGTGCCGATGGACCGCAAGGCGCGGCAGATCGCGGTCGGCCTGGTGGCCCCCAAGCAGATGCGCCCGGAGCAGACGCTGCCAGTCACCGTGAGCGCCCCGCAGCTGGCCGGCAAGGTCGCGCATGTGACCGTCTCGGCCGTCGATGTGGGCATCCTCAACATCACCCGCTTCCCGGTGCCCGATGCCGCCGCGCACTTCTTCGCGCAGCGTCGCCTGGGTGTGGATGCGTATGACATCTACAGCCGCGTGATCGAGAGCTTCGACGGCAGCAGCGGCAAGCTGAAGTTCGGTGGCGACATGGCACTGGCGGCGATGCCGCAGGCCAAGCGCCCGACCGCGCGCGTGCAGACCGTGGACCTGTTCTCCGGCCCGGTGAAGCTCGATGCCAAGGGCATCGCGCGGATCGCGCTGAAGGTGCCGGATTTCAACGGCACGCTGCGCGTGTCGGCGCTGGTCTACGCCGATGACCAGTACGGCAAGCGTGATGTGGAGACCGTGGTGCGCGCGCCGATCCTGGCCGAAGCCAGCATGCCGCGCGTGATGGCGCCCGGCGATACCAGCACCGTGACCCTGGACGTGCAGAACTTCACCGGGAAACCGGGCGAGTTCAAGGTGCAGGTCGATGGTATCGGGCCGCTGACCCTGGGCGAATCCAGCCGCACACTCAAGCTCAACGCGGATGCCAAGAGCACGCTGAGCTTCCCGCTGACCGCGCGCGAGGGCTACACCGTGGCCAAGGTGCGCGTGCGCGTGGACGGCAACGGCTTCAAGGTCGATCGCCGCTATGACCTGCCGGTGCGCGCGGCGTGGCCGCAGGTGCTGCGCGCACAGACCCGCACGCTGGATCCGCTGGCCGCCGTCACGATGGAAGCCGGGTTGGCCGATGGCCTGATGAACGACTCGGTGACCGCGCGCATGCTGGTCAGTGCGCTGCCGCCGATTCCATTCGCCAGTGCCTTGAACGGCGCGCTCAACTATCCCTATGGCTGCGCCGAGCAGACCACCAGCAAGGGCTACGCGGCGCTGATGCTGGATGAGGCGACCTCGGCCATGCTGGGCGCGGACGGGCTGGATGCCAAGACCCGCCGCGAGCGCATGGAAGGTGCCTTCGGTCGCTTGGCCTCGATGCAGGTGGCCAACGGCAACTTCTCGATGTGGGGGGACGACGGCTACATCAATCCGTGGCTGACGCCGTACATCGCCGAGTTCCTGCTCGACGCCAAGGACGCCGGCTTCGCGGTGCCGGACAACGTGCTGCAGAAAGCGCTGAACCGCCTGAGTGAAGACCTGCTGTCCGGTGGCAACCAGTTCTATGGCGAGGATCGCCGCGAGAACCTGAAGTTCGCCAACCAGGCGTATTCGGGCTACGTGCTGGCCCGGGTCAACCGTGCACCGCTGGGTACCCTGCGCGCGCTGTACGACAACGAACGCAGCAAGTCGCTGACCGGCCTGTCGCTGGTGCACCTGGGCATCGCGCTGTCCCTGCAGGGCGACCACAAGCGCGGTGATGCGGCCATTGCCGCCGGCTTTGCCAAGAGCGCGGACGACCGTCCGGCCTACTTCGGCGATTACGGCAGCGCGGTGCGCGATGACGCGCTGATGATCGCGCTGCTGCACGAGCGCAAGTTGTCCAAGCCCGCCTACGATGCACGTGCGGTCGATCTCGGCCGCGCGCTGGATGCTCGCCGCAACAGTGGCTGGATGTGGCTGAGCACCCAGGAGCAGGTGGCGCTGGCCCGCATGGGCAAGGCGCTGTCGGCCAACCAGAAGAAGCTGGTCTCCGGCGAACTGGTGGTGGGCGGCGAGAGCGAGAGCATCTCGGCACGGCGCATGTTCGGCCGCAGCTTCGACTACGCCGCGCTGGCCAAGGGCGTGCGCTTCACCCCGCAGGGGGAGCCGCCGATGTTCGCCAGCCTGGAAGTGGCCGGCATTCCGCGCAACCCGCCGGAACCGGACAGCCGCACGCTCGGCGTGGAGCGCAGCTGGTACACCACCGACGGCAAGCCGTGGACGCCGCGTCCGCTGAAGGAAGGCGAGGCCCTGATCGTGCGGGTCAGTGTCACCCCGAACGTGGACATGCCCGACGCCCTGCTGACCGATCTGTTGCCGGCCGGGCTGGAGATCGAGAACTTCAACCTGGGCGATGCCAAGCAGTGGGCCGATGTGGTGGTCGACGGATTGAGCGTCAACGATCGTGGCGATGCGGCCAACATCAAGCACGAGGAGTTCCGCGACGACCGCTACGTGGCCGCGCTGAAACTCTCGCGGGGCAGCACCGCGAAGGTGTTCTACCTGGTGCGTGCGGTCACGCCGGGCACCTACCGCGTGCCACCGCCGCTGGTGGAGGACATGTACCGTCCGGACCTGCGCGGCGTGGGGCGCAGCCTCCCGGCCTCGCTGACCGTGGTGCAGCCCTGATCGCAGAGCGGGCCGTCGCGATGACGGCCCACCTGCCTCGCTGCTGAATCGACATGACGTCTCTTTTCTCCAAGCGGTGGTGGGCGTCGGTGCTGCGCGGCGTGCTGCCGTACCTGCGATGGGGTACGGCTGCGCTGCTCACACTGCTGCTGGCGCTGGACCTCGCGTTCCCGCCACCGCTGCCCAGGCAGCGCGACACCAGCACCCTGGTGGTTGCGCGCGATGGCACGCCACTGCGCGCCTTCGCCGATGCCGACGGGGTGTGGCGTTATCCGGCCTCGGCCGACAGCGTCTCGCCGCTGTATCTGCAGGCACTGCTGAACTACGAAGACCGCTGGTTCTGGCGGCATCCCGGCATCAACCCGTGGGGCCTGCTACGCGCCGGCAAGCAATGGCTGTTCGAACAACGGATTGTCTCCGGCGGTTCGACGCTGACCATGCAGGTTGCGCGGATTCTCGATCCGCATACGCGCACGCCGTGGGGAAAAGCCAAGCAGCTGCTGCGCGCGGTGCAGCTGGAGCTGCATCTCAGCAAGGCGCAGATCCTTGCGCTGTACCTGGAGCGCGCGCCCTACGGTGGCACCATCGAAGGCGTGGAGGCGGCGAGTTGGGCCTACTTGGGCAAGCCGGCCTCGCAGCTGTCGCATGCGGAAGCCGCGTTGCTGGCGGTGTTGCCACAGTCGCCCAGCCGGTTGCGTCCGGACCGCCATCCGGAAGCGGCACAGCGGGCGCGCGACAAGGTGCTCGAGCGGATGGTGTCACTCGGTGTGTGGTCACGCGAGGAGGTCGACGATGCGCGCATCGAGCCGGTGGTCACGCGCGCGCTGCAGCCCCCGCTGCATGCGGCGCTGCTCGCCCAGCGGCTGCGCTCGGCACAGCCGCGGGCGGCGCGGATCGAGAGCACGCTGGATATCGGCCTGCAGCGCACGCTGGAAGAGCGTGTGTCGTCCTACTTTTCGCAGCTGCCCGAGCGCACCTCGGCGGCGTTGCTGGTGGTGGACAACCGCACACTGGAGGCACGTGCCTACGTCGGTTCGGTGGCGTTCGGCGACAAGCAGCGGCTCGGCCATGTGGACATGGTGCAGGCGTGGCGCTCACCGGGTTCCACGCTCAAGCCGTTCCTGTACGGCATGGCGCTGGATGATGGCCTGATCCATTCGGAAAGCCTGATGGTGGATGCGCCGCAGAGCTTCGGTGGCTACCGGCCGGGCAATTTCGATGCGGCCTTCAACGGGCCGGTCAGTGCCGCCACGGCCCTGCGGTTGTCGCTCAACGTGCCGGCGGTGGACCTGCTGGACCGGGTTGGTTCGGCGCGTTTCGCCGCACGCCTGTCGCATGCGGGCATCAACCTGCGCTTTCCGCATGGCAGTGCGCCCAATCTCTCGCTGATTCTCGGCGGCACCGGCGCGCGGCTGGAGGACCTGGTCGGCACCTTCGCCGCGTTCAACCGTAACGGCATCGCCGGGCGGGTGCGTTACACCGCCGAGGATGCGGTGATCGAGCGGCGTCTGATGTCCCCCGGCGCGGCGTGGATCACCCGCGAGGTGCTCGAGTCCAATCCACGCCCGGGCTACGGCACCGGCACCTTCGATGTCACCGGCCGCCCACGTGTGGCCTGGAAGACCGGCACCAGTTACGGCTACCGCGATGCCTGGGCGATCGGCACGACGCGCCATTACACGGTAGGCGTCTGGGTGGGGCGCCCGGATGGCACGCCGCTGCCCGGCCAATACGGTGCGGTGACCGCCCTGCCGCTGATGTTCGAAGTGATCGACAGTCTGCCGCGCCAGGCCGGCGATGCCAGTGCGGCGCCGATGCCGGCGAGCGTGGCGCAGGCCGAGATCTGCTGGCCGACCGGCGGCTTGGTAGAGCAGACCGCAGCGCCCCTGTGCCAACGCCGGATGCCGGCCTTCGTGCTGGACGGGGTCGTGCCGCCGACCTTCGCCGAACGCGAGGCGCGGCTGTGGCAGCCGGGGCTGCAGCGTTTCCAGGTGGATGCGCGCACGGGGCTGCGGCTGTCGCCGGAGTGCAGCCGGCCGCATGCGGCGGAGCCGCGTGAGATCGCGCGCTGGCCAGCGCTGTTGTCGCCGTGGTTGCCACAGGCCCAGCGCCAGGCCTCGCAGTTGCCTGCGTTGTCCCCGGACTGCAGCGCCGACGGCCGCGAGAGTGGCGGCACCCTGCATATCGAGGGGCTCAACGACCGCGCCACCCTCGCACGCGCACCGAATGCCGAGCACGGCGTGCGCCTGCAGCTGCGTGCACTGGGCAACGAATCAACGGTGGATTGGTTGCTGGATGACCGCTGGATTGCCCGCACCGAAGGGGCGCGACTGTTCCAGCGCGATTTTGATGAGGTGGGTGAGCACACGTTGACCGCGCTCGCTGCTGACGGTGCCTGGACGCAGGTGCGGTTCCGGATCCTGCGCTGATCATGCGGTGCGCAGGGTCTGGCAGTGCCGGCCACGGGCCGGCACTGCCGTCCAACATTACTCCCCGATCCAGCCATCCAGCAGATCGGCGAATTCGTCGGCGTGTTCCTCTTCCTGCGCCAGGATCTCTTCGAGGATGCGCTTGGTCGTGGTGTCCTTGTCGCCCACGAAGTTGATCATCTCGCGGTAGCTGTCGATCGCGATGCGCTCGGCAATCAGGTTCTCGCGGACCATGTCGCGCAGGTCGCTGCCTTCCTTGTACTCGGCATGCGAGCGCGCAGTGAGTGTGTCCGGATTGAGGTCGGGCTCGCCGCCCAGCTGCACGATGCGTTCGGCCAGCTTGCCGGCGTGCGCCTGTTCCTGCTGTGCGTGTTCCAGGAACTCGGCCTTGATCGAATCGGCGAGCATGCCCTTGGCCATGAAGTAATGGCGGTAGTAGCGCAGCACGCAGACGTACTCGGTGGCGAGCGCATCGTTGAGCAGCTTGATGACCGCTTCGCGGTCGGCACTGTAGCTGTCGGTGATGGCGCCATCTTCGATGTCCTTGCGGGCCTTGGCACGCAGGGTGGCGGTGTCGCTGATGCCCGGCGGACGGGTGTTGTCCGGGGCGGCGTTCGGGGTGTTCTTGGCTGGCTTTGACATGGCTGGCCGGGGTCCTCTGTTGCGTGGGTCTAGCGGGGGAGATGCTCCAGCACGTACTGCGCCGAAGACACCTCGAATTTTCCGGGTTCCTCGATGAAGGTCTCGCGCACGACACCGTCTTCGACGTACAGCGCGAAGCGGCGCGAGCGGATGCCCATGCCCGAGCTGCTGGCATCCATTTCCAGGCCCAGCGCACGGGTGAACTCCCCATTGCCGTCAGACAGCAGCTGCAGGCCGTCGGGCACCTGCTGGCTCTCGCCCCAGGCCTTCATCACGAACGGGTCGTTGACCGCCATGCAGAACACTTCGATCCCGCGGTGGCGGAATTCGGGGAACTGCTCGATGAAGCCGGGCAGGTGCCGGGCCGAACAGGTCGGGGTGAATGCGCCGGGCACGCCGAACAGCACCGCTTTGCGCGAATCGAACAGGGCATGGGTATCGATGGTCTCCATGCCCTCGCGGATGCGCTTGAGGGTGACTTCGGGAATGCGGTCGCCAACGTGGATGGTCATGCGGACTCCTTGGACACAGGCAGGGTAGTGAGGGGCATGGGATGGCCATGTCAACACGTTGAAAAGCCGCCGTGCAGACCCATCTGTGGCGGGAAAGGCGGGCCACGGGGGCAGCGTAGCCGTCCGTCATGTCCGCCGCATTGCGCAGGATCATTCGCGCCCGGCGTCACGGTGGGCCGGTCCGCAGCGGCTAGAATTGCGCGGACGGCGCCCGCCCACGCGGGTGGCCGAACTTAGTCGAGGTGTTTGGATGGAATTCAAGGATTACTACGCCACGCTCGGGGTGGAACCCACCGCGGGCGATGCTGAGATCAAGACCGCTTACCGCCGGCTGGCGCGCAAGTACCACCCGGATGTGAGCAAGGAAGCCGGGGCCGAGGACAAATTCAAGGCGGTCAACGAGGCTTACGAGGCGCTGCGCGATCCGCAGAAGCGCGCGGCCTATGACCAGCTCAAGGCGCAGGGCTATCGGCCCGGCGAGGAGTTCCATACCCCGCCGAACTACGGCGGTGGCCAGGGCTATGACTTCGAAGAGGTGTTCGGTGGCGGCGCCGGTGGCGGCGGCTTCAGCGATTTCTTCGAGAGCCTGTTCGCGCGCCAGCGCGGCGGTGGCGGTGGCCGCGCCAGTGGCTTCGGCGGCGCCAGCCAGGGCCCGCAGCCGACCCGCGATACCCGTGCCAAGCTGTCGGTGCCGTTGGAGGCCGCCTACCAGGGCGACAGCCTGCGCATCAACGTGGGCGGCAAGCAGCTGGATGTGCGCGTGCCCAAGGGCATCCGCCCGGGCCAGGTGATCCGGCTGGGCGGGCAGGGCACCGGTGGCGGCAACCTGCTGCTGGAAGTGGAATACGCCGAGCACCCGCAGTTCGAGGTGGATGGCCGCAACATTCTGTACACCCTGCAGGTGACCCCGTGGCAGGCCGCGCTGGGCACCAGCATCAGCGTGCCGACCCTGGGCGGTGCGGTGGAGCTGAAGGTGCCGGCCGAGTCCGATGCCGGCCGCAAGCTGCGCCTGCGTGGCCGCGGGCTGCCGGGCAACCCGGATGGCGATCAGATCGTGGAGCTGGAGATCATTGCGCCGGCGCCCACCGATGAGGCGCAGAAGAAAGCGTACAAGACGCTGGCCAAGGCATTCGGCGAGAAGGTCTGAGGCAGGTGGTGCGCGGCGTCCGGGTCATCGTTGCGCACTGACCAACGGTCGGTGTCTACCGGGGTGGCCGCGATTGCCTTCGCGGTAGAAGCCGACCGTTGGTCGGCTCACCGTGCCATCAGCTCACGCCGTCGGCGGTTCCTGGTGGCTGAAAACGCGCTCCAGCACCTCGGACAGCTCGTCTTCCGAGAACGGCTTGGTGATATAGGCCTTGGCGCCCTGGCGCATGCCCCACATGCGGTCGGTGTCCTGGTCCTTGGTGGTCACCAGGATCACCGGGATGTGCTTGGTCGAGGCGTCGCGTGCCAGCGTGCGGGTCGCTTGGAAGCCATTGAGGTTGGGCATGACCACGTCCATCAGCACCAGATCGGGCAGCTCGGCCTTGGCCGTTTCCACCCCGGCGGCGCCATCGGTGGCGGTCAGGATCTCGTGCCCGAGTTTTTCGACGATCCGCTGTATCCCCAACAGCTGCGACGGTGAATCGTCGACGATCAGAATGCGTGCCATGGTGTTCCCCGTGTGATGCCCGCAGTGTAGTGCGGGCCTCGCACCGTCGTGAAGCGCCGGGCGTGCCGTCCGTCGCCCGGCTGCCACGCTCAGTCGATTCGTACCACCGTGCGGCCGTGGTTGCCGCCCGCGAGCAGGGTGTCGAACGCCGCGGGCAGGCCATCCAGCCCGACCTCGCCGGTGCAGATCGTCTCCAGATGCGCCGGCTTCCACGCGCCGCCCAGCTTGTCCCAGACCGCTTCGCGCAGATCACGCGGTGCGCTGGAGGACGAAACGCCCAGCAGCGACACGCCGCGGATGATGAAGGGCATTACTGTCATGTCCAGCGCCGGGCTGGCGGCGAGACCGGCACTGACCACCGAACCGTAGGGCACGGTCTGCGCCAGCAGGCTGGTCAGCATCGCGCCGCCGGCATTGTCCAGCCCGCCGCCGAAGCGCGCTGATTCCAGCGGTCGGGAGGTCGCCAGCACCTCACGCGGCAGAACCTCGCGGGCCCCCAGGCCCCGTAGATAGCCAGCCTGGTCGGCCTTGCCGCTGATCGCATGCACCTCGAAACCGGCCCGGGTGAAGATATCCACCGCCAGCGAGCCGACCCCGCCGGTGGCCCCGGTCACTGCCAGCGGCCCGTGGGCGGGGGTCTGCCGGTTGTCCAGCATCCGCACCAGGGCCAGCGCCGCGGTGAAGCCGGCCGTGCCCAGGATCATCGCCTCGCGCGGGCTCAGCCCAGCCGGCTGGGGGATCACCGCACTGGCGGCCAGGCGCACATACGGACTGTAGCCGCCATCGCGGGTCTCGCTCAGCCCGCACCCGGTGGCGAGCACCGCATCGCCTTCGCGGTAGGCCGGGTCGGTCGAAGCGACCACGGTGCCGGCCACGTCGATACCACCGACCAGCGGGAAGCGCCGCAGGATCTTGCCCTTGCCGGTGCCGGCCAACGCATCTTTATAGTTGACCGAGGACCAGTGCGCGCGGAGGACCACCTCGCCGGGGTTGAGCTGGTCCAGGCCGATCGGTTCCAGCCCGGCGTGGTAGCCGGTATCGTCCTGGTGGATGCGGAAAGCGTTGAACCGGTCGGGAATTGCCATGAAGATGCCTGACGGGGGAAAACGCCACCTTACCTGCTGCTCCGGGGTGCGGGGACCCTCATGGGCCCTCGCGAATGCAGTTATGAATCGTTCCCGGAGATGCGTGACCCCTTCCAATCCTGTCGATCTGCCCCATCTAGTAGAATCGACAACGTTTTAACGGTTGACGGTGCGGGAGTGGCCCGCAGGCAACCTTACCTTGATGGAGCGTGCATGGCCTGGAATACACCCGGCGGCAACAAGGGCGGACAAGGCCCCGACGAGAATCGACGTGGGCCGTTCGGTCCTCGCGGTGGCGGCAATGGCGGCGGTTGGGGCGGTTTGCCCGGTCCGCTGAAAGACCTGTTCGATGGCGGCATCCTGCGCTGGGTTGCAGTGGCTGCGGTGTTGCTGCTGCTGTTCTCCAGCTTCCAGCTGATCGGCGAACAGCAACGCGGCGTCGTGCTGCGCTTCGGTCAATTCCATCGCATCCTGCAGCCTGGCCCGAACTTCAAGCTGCCCTGGCCGCTGGAATCGGTGACCAAGGTCAATGCCACCGAGATCAAGACGTTCAGCAGCCAGGTGCCGGTCCTGACCCGCGACGAGAACATCGTCAACGTCTCGCTCAACGTCCAGTACCGCATCGACGATCCGCGCCTGTACCTGTTCGGCTCGGTCGATGCCGACCAGGTGCTGGAACAGACCGCGCAGAGCGCGGTGCGTGAGCAGGTCGGCCGTGCCGACCTCAACAACGTGCTGAACAACCGCGGCCCGCTGGCCGTGGCCGCCGAAGAGCGCCTGCAGGCCTCGCTCGGCAGCTACCGCACCGGTCTGTCGGTGACCGGCCTGACCCTGCCCGATGCCCGTCCGCCCGAGGAGGTCAAGCCGGCCTTCGATGAGGTCAACGGTGCCCAGCAGGTCAAGGAGCGGCTGATCAACGAAGCCCAGGCCTACGCCGCCAAGGTGGTTCCCGAAGCGCGCGGCCAGGCCTCACGGGCCCGTACCACCGCCGAAGGCTACAAGCAGGCCGTGGTCGCCAAGGCCGAGGGTGATGCCGAGCGCTTCAGCCTGCTGCAGGTCCAGTACAAGGACGCCCCGGAAGTCACGCGCAAGCGCCTGTGGCTGGAAACGGTGCAGAAGGTGCTCTCGGAGAACCGCAAGATCATCGGTGGCGATGGCCGCCAGCTGATCTACGTGCCGATGCCGGGCGACAACCGCACCAGCACCAATGCCGCTCCGGCGGTGACCCCGGAAGTCATGCTGCCGTCGCTGCCTGCCAGCACGGCCGTGGATGGCGTTCGCAATGCGGAGCGTCCGACGACGCGCCCGACCGGTCGTGAGGAGGGCAGCCGATGAGAAGTTCACTGTGGATTGGTCTGGCCGTAGCGGTCCTGCTCGGCCTGTTGGGTTCGGTTTACGTGGTCCGTGAGGACCAGACCGCGATGGTGCTGAACCTGGGCAAGGTGGTCCGTGCGGACATCAAGCCGGGCCTGCACTTCAAGGTGCCGCTGGTGGAAACGGTGCGCGTGTTCGATCGCCGCTTCCAGGTGCTCGATACCGCCCCGGCGCGTTACTTCACCGCCGAGCAGAAGGACGTCAGCGTCGACTTCTTCGCCATCGGTTACATCTCCGACGTGCGCGCGTACTTCCGTGCGACCGGCGGCGATGCCCGCGTGGCCAATGCCCGTCTGGCCCCGATCATCACCGACTCGCTGCGCAACCAGATCAACTCGCGTTCGTTGCAGCAGCTGGTGTCCGGGGATCGCAGCGAACTGATCGCCAACCAGCTGACCGGCATCAACGAGTCGGTCAAGGCGCTCGGCATGCAGATCATCGACCTGCGCATCA
>Ga0247813_10001152_pt1 | contig 20912 bp, 17 predicted proteins | sample UWRJL169409C1_FD_180719 | JGI IMG/M metagenome (GOLD analysis project Ga0247813, IMG submission 180719) | Plant litter microbial communities from Arlington Agricultural Research Station in Wisconsin, United States - UWRJ-L169-409C-1 | ecosystem: Environmental > Terrestrial > Plant litter >...
CGCTGTCATAATCGTTGAAGATCACCAGCGGCTCGTAGACGAAATCCATCGTGCTCTGACGGCGTCCACCCAGATCGAACGGGTTGAAATTCTGCACCCAGCTCGTCTGTTCCTCGATATGCATGGTGAGCACGGATTCGGCCCACGCCTGCCCGGCAATGAAAGCGATCAGCGATGCAGCCAAGGCTCCGCGCCAAAGCTTTCTCACTACACGTCCATGCTTCCCAGATGCTCCGAAAGTGCTTTTGCTGGCTTCTATTCTCTCGACTGCCGTCATGACGAATCCCCTCAGATTTCGTTGATCGATCTATTAAGTCAAGTAATTGGACTTAATGTAGGTCCAGAAACGAAGGACTGTCAACAGGCCTGTTCTTGCTACAAGCAAAGATAGAAATAGTGTGGAGATGGACGGCATCAATCACTCCAAAAGCCGATGGCTGGAGGAGGATGGCAGAAACAAAAAATGACAGAGATTCAGAGCTAAAGCAGGTGCGGATTGTCCATCCGCACCCTTCCCGCCCCCCGGATTTTCGCGTTATCCGATCAAAACTGGAAACCCCCTTGAGGGATCAGCTCCGCAGGCCGGGCGCCTCGTGACCGGTGCGGGCAACATATTCCGTGTAGCCGCCGCCATACTCGTGGATGCCATCCGGGGTCAGTTCCAGAACCCGGTTGGACAGGGCGCCGAGGAAATGCCGGTCGTGGGAAACGAACAGCATAGTGCCTTCGTATTCGGACAGCGCCTTGATGAGCATTTCCTTGGTGTCGAGGTCGAGATGGTTGGTCGGCTCATCCAGCACCAACAGGTTGGGCGGGTCGAACAGCATGATCGCCATGACCAGCCGCGCCTTCTCGCCGCCCGATAGAACGCGGCAGCGCTTTTCCACATCGTCGCCGGAAAACCCGAAACAGCCCGCCAGCGCCCTCAGCGGGCCTTGCCCGGCGCGCGGAAACTCGTGCTCCAGCGTTTCGAACACGGTGCGCTCGCCGTCGAGCAGATCCATGGCATGCTGGGCGAAATAACCCATCTTGACGCTGGCACCGAGCGCAACCGTTCCCTGGTCCGGGTCCGTCGATCCCGTCACCAGCTTCAGCAACGTCGACTTTCCGGCGCCGTTGATGCCCATGATGCACCAGCGTTCCTTGCGGCGGACCATAAAGTCCAGCCCTTCATAGATGCTGCGGCTGCCATAGCTCTTGTGCACATTTTTCAGGTTGATCACGTCTTCGCCTGAACGCGGCGCCGGCAGGAATTCGAACGCGACGACCTGGCGGCGCTTGGGTGGCTCGACGCGCTCGATCTTGTCGAGCTTCTTCACCCGGCTCTGCACCTGGGCCGCATGCGAGGCACGCGCCTTGAAACGCTCGATGAACTTGATTTCCTTGGCGAGCATCGCCTGCTGCCGCTCGAACTGGGCAAGCTGGTGCTTTTCGTTCAGCGCACGCTGCTGTTCGTAAAATTCGTAGTCGCCGGAATAGGTGGTCAACCCGCCGCCGTCGATCTCGATCAGCTTGGTGACGATGCGGTTCATGAACTCGCGGTCATGCGAGGTCATCAGAAGGGCGCCTTCGTAATTCTTGAGGAACTCCTCCAGCCAGATCAGGCTTTCCAGATCCAGATGGTTGCTCGGTTCGTCGAGCAGCATGACGTCGGGGCGCATCAACAGGATGCGGGCCAGAGCCACGCGCATCTTCCAGCCGCCGGACAGCTTGCCGACATCGCCGTCCATCATCTCCTGGGTGAAGCTCAGACCCGACAGAACCTCGCGCGCCCGGCCATCGAGCGCGTAGCCGTCCAGCTCCTCATAGCGCGCCTGCACCTCGCCGTAACGCTCGATGATGGCATCCATCTCGTCCAGCCGGTCGGGATCGACCATGGCGGTTTCGAGTTCATGCAGTTCGGCGGCAACGATGCTGACCGGACCGGCCCCGTCCATCACTTCCGCAACAGCGCTGCGGCCCTCCATCTCGCCGACATCCTGATTGAAATAGCCGATGGTGACGCCCTTCTCGACGGCCACCTGCCCTTCATCGGGCTGCTCTTCGCCGGTGATCATCCTAAAGACCGTCGTCTTGCCGGCACCATTGGGTCCGACAAGGCCAATCTTCTCGCCCTTGTTGAGCGCGGCGGAAGCCTCGATGAAGAGGATGCGGTGGCTCAGCTGCTTGCTGATATTTTCGATACGGATCATGTGTGCGGTGCCCAAGAATGTTGCGGCGCCCTTATGCCACGTGTTTCCGGGAATGTCGCAGGTTTTCGACAGGACCGGACACGGCTTTTTGAAGGGTCTTTTTCCCGAAAATGCCTTCACGGCGCGGCCGGTCAGGGTTACAGAAGGCCACCTGAAGCAGATGGAGTGGAGAGAGCCATGACCGATACCGTTACCGACCGTTTCCTTCGCTACGTCGTGATCGACACCCAGTCGGACGCCAAATCGGCAACGCAGCCCTCCACCGAGAAGCAGAAGAATCTCGGCCGCCTGCTGGTCGAGGAACTGTTGGCGATCGGACTTTCCGATGCCCATCTCGACGAGCACGGCTATATCTACGCGACCATTCCATCGAATGTGGACAAGCCGGTGCCGGTCATCTGCTTCTGTTCGCATATGGACACCGCGCCGGATTTCACCGGTACCAACGTCAAGCCACAATGGGTCCACGCATATGCTGGCGGCGACATCCAGCTTTCGGGCGATCCACAGCAGATCATCCGCGTTGCCGACCATCCGGCCCTGCGCGACCAGATCGGCAACGATATCATCACCACAGACGGCACGACCCTGCTCGGCGCCGACGACAAGGCCGGGCTTGCCGAGATCATGACGGCGGCGCAGATCCTGGTCGACAATCCGGATATCAAGCATGGGACCATCAAAATCCTCTTCACCGTGGACGAGGAAATCGGCCGTGGCGTCGACAAGGTCGATCTGAAGAAGCTGGGTGCCGTGTTCGCCTATACGATGGACGGCGAAACGGCTGGCCATATCGAAGACGAAACATTCTCCGCCGACGGCGTCGAGATCACCATCCAGGGTGTTGCCATCCATCCGGGCTTTGCCAAGGGCAGGATGGAAAACGCCATCAAGATCGCCGGCGCCATCATCGACCGGCTGCCGAAACACGTGGCGCCAGAAACCACAGAAGGCAGGGACGGTTTCGTTCATCCGACCGGCCTTACCGGTGCAATGGACAAGGCAACGATCAGCTTGATCGTCCGCGACTTCAACGACGAGGGCCTGGCCAGCAAGGAAGCGATGATCGAGGCAATCATCAAGGATGTCATGCCGGATTATCCCGGATCCACCTACACGTTCGAGGTCAAGCAACAGTACCGCAACATGAAGGCGATCCTCGATCGTCATCCGGAAATCGTCGATAATGCCGTCGAGGCGATCCGGCGGGCGGGTATGGAGCCGGTGCGCGGCAGCATTCGCGGCGGCACCGATGGCTCTCGCCTGTCGTTCATGGGCCTGCCCTGCCCCAACATCTTCGCCGGTGGCCACGCTTTCCACTCGCCGCTCGAATGGGTGAGCCGGCAGGACATGGAAAAGGCGGTCAAGACAATCGTCGAGCTGGCAAAGGTCTGGGAAGAGCGCAGCTAATCTTGGAGCAGCTAACTTGGGAGGGGCACAATCAGCCCTTCCATCCGGCCGCCGTTTTGGTATGACCCGCCTCTTGTCAAAGGAATGAAGATGGCTGCGCGAGATCGCTATTCACGGAAATTGGAATGTTCCCAGTGCGGGAATACAGGTTTTGCCGAGGTTTCGGAGGACGATACGCCCAGCCGCAAGACGCGGGGATTTGAAATCGACGCCCTGCCCGGCGGTTTCGAAACGGAATTTGCCTCAAGCAATCCGCGCAAGCACATGATCCGGTGCCGTTGCGGCCACAAGTTCAAATTCGAGCAGACCACGGCCTATGCGCCGGGGGGTGAACCAAGGGCTTAAGGCATCCGCCCAGGCCTGGAAAACAACAGATGGGTGGCCGGCCCTCCAATGCGGATGCATTCGAGGGTATCGCCGGCGCCCCTTGGTGGACGTTCTTACTTGTTGGCCATCAGCCACATTTTTCCGGCCATCGTGATCCCGCGCGGATCGACAGCGACGTCGTGGTCGAGATGGCTGCGTTCCAGAAAACCGAGCTCTTCAAGTTCGTTGAGCGTCGTCGTCGTCAGGAAGCGAATCTTCTGCGGACGTTCCTTGAAGCGGTCGGTCTTTGCATAGGTGACCGTCGCGTTTTCGTGCGTCCATTTTTTGGCCAGCTGCGGAAAGAGGTTTCCTTCCTTGGCGAGTTTCAGGCCCCGGATCTGGACCGGCGTTAATTCAAGCGAAATCATATTCTGTCCTTGGTAGAAATGGAGAAAAAGGCATCGACACGCAACCCGGATTGAATGGGAACGACCGCTTGCGAATGTCGCCAATGCGTGTTGAAAAGGGCCAAAATGGCCCGCATGCCCTTTCCCTACCGGAAGTTTGCGGCATTTCCCAGACAAAACTGAAAAACCGGCATTTGCGAAACGATTCGCACCATCCGGATGCTTCTGTTATCAGCTTCGGAACTTGTTTTGAGAAAGATCATCCATGAACGCGACACTGTGTCGGGGAGCGACTGTGTGACGGAGCGTGCAAACGCGGCCTTTTTGGCGTCGCACGGCTGGTCCGACTTTTTTGCCTCCCAGATCGAGCGATCCGAGGCCGGCCTCCTCCCGATGCGTATCGCCGAAGTCCACCGCGCCCGCCTGAGCGCGCTCTCCGCCGAAGGCCCGGTCAAACTTGTTCTTGCCCATAAAACCAATACCGCTGATTTCGCGGTCGGCGACTGGATCCTGGCCGATCCGCGCACGCATCTGCTTGTCCGCAGGCTTGAGCGCCGGACCTTGCTGCAGCGCCGCACAGAGGGCAGGCATCTCCAGCAGCTTGCCGCAGCCAATGTCGATACGCTGTTCATCGTCACCTCCTGCAATGCGGATTTCAGCCCGGCGCGGCTGGAACGCTATCTGGCAATGGCCAATCAGGCAGGAACGAACCCTGTGATCGTGCTCACCAAGACGGACATGATCGACGACGCCAGCACATTCGAGCAGGAAGCGAGAGCACTGCAGCGCGACCTGGAAGTGGTTGCATTGAATGGCCGCTCCGCAGATGCCGCAGCCGCGCTTGCCCCATGGTGCGGCGCAGGACAGACTGTCGCGCTGGTCGGATCGTCCGGCGTCGGCAAATCGACGCTGGTCAACACACTGGCGGGCCTCAGCAAGGAGGCGGCGCAGGAGACAGGAGATATCCGCGAGAGCGATGCCAAGGGGCGCCACACCACGACGGCTCGGTCGTTGCACGCCATTGCCGGCGGCGGCTGGGTGATCGACACGCCCGGAATGCGCACTCTGCATGTCAGCGATGTATCCGGCGGCATCGAGACACTGTTCTCCGAAATCACCGACCTTGCCCCATCCTGCAAGTTTCGCGACTGCACCCACGATCACGAACCAGGCTGTGCCGTTCAAGCGGCTATCAAGGCAGGCACCTTGCCTGCCGAGCGGCTGGCCCGGTGGCGTAAACTGCTGGAGGAAAACGTCAGCAACACGCCGGTACAGACAGGGCCGCGCGGCAACAAGGTCGTTCAGAAGAAGAAATACTGAAGACCGGACACTGATCGCCGTACCGCGCGCACCCACAGGTTCGCAAAGTTTCGCCTGCTGCAACGAACTTTCAGCCTGTATCAGTCCAGAAAACCGTATCGACAACACGAGAGCATTGCTGTAACAGAGTTGATTAATCGATTAATCACCCCTGTTGGATCAAATGGCCAACCCGCGCACAGGATCGAACCTCAGCCAGATTGCCGCGACACTGGGTGTGTCCGCTGCAACGGTTTCGAATGCGCTGTCCGGCAAGGGACGTGTCTCGGCCGATCTTGCTGAAAAAATCCGCGCCACCGCCGCCCAATTGGGCTACACGCCCAGCCTGACTGGCCGGGCGCTGCGCACCGGGCGTACCGGCGTTCTCGGCCTGGTCCTTCCAAACATCGCCAATCCCCTGTTTCCGCAGATTGCTCAGGCGATCGAACATGCCGCCAGCAATGCCGGCTATGGCGTGCTGATCGCCGACTCCCGCGGTGACGTTGCGCTCCAGACAGACGCCATCAATCGGCTGATCGAACGCGATGTCGATGGCATCGTCATCGTTCCACGGCTTGGAACCCGCATTGCCGATATCGGCTGCCCGGTCGCCGTCATCGACAGCCCCTCCACCCCCGGCAACACGGTTTCAGCGGATCATTGGCAGGGCGGGCAGACCGTCATCGAGCATCTGGCATCGCTTGGACATCGCAAGTTTTTGCTGATTGGCAACAATCCAGCTTCGAATGTTCAGAACGACCGCATCGGCGGCATGAAATCCCGCATCCCTGCAGGCGGCCTTGCCGACGTTTTCTGGATCGAAAAACACGAGCAGCTGCACGGCAAGGGAAGTCTTCTCGGCCTGAAGGAACAGGCGGAGAGAGGATTTACCGCCTTTGCCGCCGTTTCCGATCTGCCTGCGCTGCGGGCCCTGACCGAATTGCAGCGCGCCGGTATCGGCGTGCCCGAACATGTCAGCGTCACCGGCTTCGATGATCTTGTCTGGTCTTCGGTCGTAACCCCGGGTCTGACGACTGTGCGGATGGACATGGCGGAGATTGCCGACATTGCCATCGCCGCGCTGGTCCGCGTCATCGAGGCCGACACCGCCTCGGGTCTGGATGTAGCGCGCACCGTGACGGGAACGGTTGCCGCAGAGCGGTCGAGCGTACCCATGCAACTGGTGGTCCGACAGACATCGGCACCGCCGGCGAAGGCCCAGATCGCATGACCGAGACGATCACAAGCCCAGAAAACATACGCCAAGAAAACACCAGAAGGAGAACGCAGATGAACAAAATGCTCTTTTCATCAGCCGCCGCGCTGATGCTCACCATGGGCGCTGCCCATGCGCAGGAAAAGACCCTGACAATTTCCGTCTATGCCTTCGCGCAGGACGAGTTCAAGGAGATCGTCTACGATCCCTTCCAGGCCAAGTGCGGCTGCAAGCTGGTGGTCGAAACCGGCAACAGCGTCGAGCGGCTCGCCAAGATCGAAGCCAACAAGGCCAATCCTGTCATCGACATGGCCGTGGTTTCCATGGCCGACGCGCTTTCGGCTGACCGCAACGGCCTGATCGAGAAGATCGACACGGCCAAGCTCAGCAACTTCGCCAAGCTTTACGACATCGCCAAGGACCCGAACGGCGATGGCATGAGCATCGGCTACACCTTCTATGCGACCTCCATCGTCTACCGCACCGACAAGATGAAGATCGAGTCCTGGGCCGACCTTTTGAAGCCGGAATATGCCGGTCATGTCGCCTTCCCGAACATCACCACCAACCAGGGACCGCCATCTCTCTATATGCTCGGCAAGGCACTTGGCACCGACACGCCGGATCTCAAGGGCGCAATCGAAGCGCTCGGCGCCAAAAAGGACGACATCGTCACCTTCTATGTCAAATCCTCGCAGCTGGTGCAGCTGATGCAGCAGGAAGAAATCTGGGCGGCACCGATCGGCCGCTTCTCCTGGGCGCCGTTCACCAAGCTCGACCTGCCGCTCGGCTGGGCCACACCGAAGGAAGGCCAGACCGGCGGCATGAACGTCATGGTTCTGACCAAGGGTTCAAAGAACCAGGACCTAGCGCTCCAGTTCATGGATTTCTGGCTCTCCACCGAAATCCAGACCAAGCTTGCTGAAAAGCTGGTCGATAGCCCGGCCAACAAGGAAGCCAAGGTGTCCGATGCGGTCGCTGGCAACCTGACCTATGGCGAAGACACAGCCAACAGCCTGAAGCTTATTCCCTCGGCCGTAGCGCTCGACAACCGCGATGCGTGGCTGTCCGAGTGGAACGCCAAAGTCGGCCAGTAACCGGCCAATACGAATGCCTCCCAAGGCAAGGGGCGTGGTCAGCGAACTCAGGTTCGCAAGCTGCGCCCCGACTAAACTTGTTGCCCATGGTGGGGCGCTGCTGCCACAGCCCCTCACCCTAACCCTCTCCCCGCTTGCGGGGAGAGGGGATAACAGAGTTTGCCGCTTGTCCTTCTCCCCGTTTTACGGGGAGAAGGTGGCCGACAGGCCGGATGAGGGGCAGCCACCGAAGCTTTTTGGTAATCACCCGCACCGGGGATCCCATTTGAACTTGCTGGAGACGACGAACCATGTTCCAGAACCGGGCAGAAGCATTGGCGCTCGCCCTGCCAGCCGCGATTTTCGCGGGGCTGGTCTTTCTCGTACCGGTTATCCTGCTGTTGTCGGAAGGTTTTCGATCGGCGGATAGCTGGAGCCTGTCGGCCTATGCGGATTTCTTCTCGCAACCGCTCAACCGGACGGTCTTTTTGCGGACGTTGAAACTCGGAGCGCTGGTCACCGTGGCATCAGCCGTGATCGGCTACGCCACGGCCTTTGCCATCGTCAGCCTGCCGCCGGGCGCCAAGGGCCGGATGATCGGGCTTGTCGTTCTGCCGCTGATGATTTCGCCGGTCGCCCGCACCTATGCCTGGATCGTCATTCTCGGTCGCACCGGCATCGTCAATCAGGCGTTGATGGCGGTTGGTCTCAGCGACGAGCCGATCCGCATCTTGTTCAGCGAAACCGCCGTCTTCATCGGTCTGCTGCAACTGTTTCTGCCCTTGATGGTGATCTCGCTGATCAGTGCGCTGGAAAACCTGCCGAAGGATGTCGTGCCTGCCGCCCGCGTGCTGGGTGCCAACTGGTTTCAGGTGTTCTGGAAAGTCATACTGCCGCTGACCCGCGAAGGTCTGGTGGTGGGCGGAACGCTGGTCTTCACCGGCTCGATGACGGCCTATATCACCCCGGCCATTCTCGGCGGATCGAAGGTGCTGATGCTGGAGACGCTGCTCTACCAGCAGGTCACCGTCGCCAACAATTTCGTCTCGGCGAGCGTCATCGCCTTCATCCTGATCGTCATGAGTTTTGCCGCCAATATTCTCCTGAAGCGGATCGCAACGGCGAGGAACAAACGATGACCCCGAGACTGTTTGCCCCGATCACGCTGCTTCTGGTGCTGATCTTCCTGATCGGCCCGTTTCTGATCATCGTCGCCGCCTCGTTTTCGGCCGGCGATACGCTGGCCTTTCCGCCGCAAGGCTTCTCGTTCAAGTGGATCCTCAAGGTCTTCACAGTCGAGAGTTTTCGCGACAGCTTCGTGATGTCGATGTTCCTGGCGATCGGCGGTACCTTTGCTGCTCTTCTTCTCGGCATTCCCGCCGCCTATGCGATGTCGCGCTACAAGCTGCCGATGTCCGAGACCGTGCGCACCATCGTCTCGGCGCCGATCATCGTGCCGGGCATCATCGTCGGCCTGGCACTCCTGCGCTATTTCGTCGTGCCCGTCGGTGTTTCGATCACGCTGGCGCTTTTCTTGGCCGATACGGCGCTGATCCTGCCCTATGCGGTGCGGGTGGTGTCGGCCAGCCTCAACAATCTGCGCTCGGATATCGAAGAAGCAGCGGTGCTGCTCGGCTCGTCGCGGCTTGGTGCCTTCTTCCGGGTGGTACTGCCGAACATTCGCGGCGGCATCCTCTCGGCCTTCATTCTCGGCTTCGTCACCAGCTTCAATCAGGTTCCGGTTTCGCTGTTCCTCTCCGGACCGGGTGTCCGCACCCTGCCCATCGACATGCTCGGCTACATGGAGATCGTCTTCGACCCGTCGATCGCCGCCCTGTCTTCGCTGCTCGCTTTCCTCTCCATCGGCATCGTCTTTGCCGCCGAACGTTTTCTGGGGTTCTCCCGCTATGTCTGACACATCCTTCCTCACCCTCGACAAGCTTTCCCTCGCCTATGGCAAATCGATCGCCGTCAAGGATCTCTATCTCGAGATCCGCAAAGGCGAATTGCTGGCGCTGCTCGGCCCCTCCGGCTGCGGCAAGACCACGACCATGCGCTCGATTGCCGGCCTGATGACGCCGGTTGGCGGACGTATCAGTCTCGACGGCGCCGACATCACCCGGGTTGCCGCCAACAAGCGGGCGGTCGGGCTGGTATTCCAGTCCTATGCGCTGTTCCCGCATCTGACGGTGTTCGAGAATGTCGCCTTCGGCCTCAAGCTCAAGGGTATGCGTGGCACGGAGCTGGAAAAGAAGGTCACCGCCGGCCTCAAATCCGTCGGCCTCGCAGCCTTCGCCGACCGCAAGACACCGGAGCTTTCCGGTGGCCAGCAGCAGCGTGTTGCCCTTGCCCGCTCCATGGTCATGGAACCGAAGGTGCTTTTGCTTGACGAACCGCTCTCCAATCTCGACGCCCGCCTGCGGCTGGAAATGCGGACGGAGCTGCAGCGCGTGCAGAAGGAAAGCGGCGTGACGATGATCTTCGTCACCCATGATCAGGTCGAGGCCTTGGCACTCGCCGACCGGATCGTCGTGATGAAAAATGGCGCCATCGAGCAGATCGGCACGCCCGAAGAAATTTACAATCATCCTGTCTCCAGCTTCGTCGCCGATTTCGTCGGCTTCGAAAACATCTTCGCCGTCCGCGATGGAAAACTGACCACCGCCAATGGCGCAGTCTCGCTCTCCACCGCACTCCCCGATGTTGCAGGCCTCGCCTGGCGGCCCCGCGCTGTTTCCCTCGGGTCCGGTCCCTTGACGGGCACAGTGCGCGGCGTCTCCTTTGCCGGCGGCACGCGCGAATATGTGCTGGAAACACCGCTCGGCATCATCAAGACGGAAGTGGACGCAACCCTGCCCGCCCATGCGCTCGGCGCCTCCGTCGCATTCGATCTGCCGGTCGAGGGCGCTGCTCTCCTCAAGCGGTTCGGGTAAGCCGCCATGGGTGTCTGGATCGATACGGATATGGGCTTTGACGACATCGCCGCCATTCTGGTGGTGATGCATGCGGGTATGGCCATCGACGGCATATCGCTGGTGTTCGGCAACACACCGATGGATCAGGTTCGGCACAACACCGCAGGTGCGGCCAAGGCGTTCGGCTGGACCATTCCCGTTCATGCCGGACGCAGCCGGCCGGTTCTGGGCGCGCTCGAAACCGCGCAGGAGATTCTCGGCGAAACCGGCATTCCAACCGCCGGGCTGACGCTGCCGGATGCGCAGGACACGGTGAGCGACAGTGCTTTCTCAGCGCTCTGCCGCTGGTTGGAAGGCACGCCTTCCCCGCGCCGCATTCTGGCGCTCGGACCGCTCACCAACATAGCAGCCCTTTCGTTGGCGCGGCCCGATCTCGCCGCTCGTATCGACGACCTTACGTGGATGGGCGGAGGACTGTCGCGCGGCAATCACACGGCATCGGCGGAATTCAACGCGCTTGCCGACCCGGAAGCCGTTGCCATCGTCCTGTCGCATAGCCTGCCGCTGCGCATGGTCGATCTCGACTTCTGCCGCAAGGTTCTGGCATCACCCGGTGATATCGAGCCCATACGGCAGGCAGGCGGAGCCAACGCCGCGCTGCTCGCCGATATGCTGGCCGGTTACATCGATATCGGCGTCAGCCGTGGCCGTCCTGCGATGGCAATCTATGATCCGTCCGCCGCCGCAGCCTTTGTCCGCCCCGACCTCGTCACCTTCCAGCCGGCCCGGATCGACATGGAGCTTGCCGGTTCGCTGACACGCGGCCGCACGGTGGTGGAAATCCGCGCCAGCCATGGCGCGTTCAATGCCGAATTCGCAGCCGATTGCGATGCGGCGGCGATCAAGGCGATCGTGCTGGGCGCCCTGCGCTGGGAGGCGAGCAAATGACGCAGCCTCCCGCCCGGGAACCCACCGACCTCAACGACGCCGGCCTGCGCACCCGCGCCGTCGCAGCAGCACGCGGCGATGCCCCCTTCGACATCCTGATCGTCAACGGCACTTTGGTCGACATGGTGACCGGCGAATTGCGGGCGGCCGATATCGGTATCGTCGGACCACTGATCGCCAGCGTCCACCCGGCCGGATCAAGAACGGATGCGGCAGAGATCATCGATATCTCCAGCAGTTTCATTTCGTCGGGCCTGATCGATACGCATATGCATATCGAAAGCTCGATGGTGACGCCCGCGACCTACGCGGCCGCCGTTTTGCCGCGCGGTGTCACGACGATCGTCTGGGATCCACACGAATTCGGCAATGTCCATGGCGTGACCGGCGTGCGCTTTGCCGCCGATGCCGCAAGCGCGTCGCCGCTACGCATGATCCTGCTTGCTCCGTCCTGCGTGCCCTCAGCACCGGGACTGGAGCTGAACGGCGCCGATTTCGATGCCAATGTGATCGCCGATCTCCTGTCCTGGCCGGAAATCGGCGGGATCGCCGAGGTCATGAACATGCGCGGCGTGATCGAGCGCGATCCGCGCATGAGCGCGATTGTCCAGGCGGGGCTCACCTCGGAAAAACTGGTCTGCGGCCACGCGCGTGGCCTGAAGGGCACTGACCTCGCCGCCTTCATGGCGGCCGGCGTCAGCTCCGACCATGAACTAACATCAGCCGCCGACCTGATGGAAAAGCTGCGCGCCGGCATGGCCATCGAGCTGCGTGGTTCCCATGATCACCTGCTTCCCGAATTCGTCGATGCCCTGAACAAACTCGGCCATCTGCCGCAAACGCTCACCCTTTGCACTGACGATGTCTTTCCCGATGACCTGTCAAAAGGCGGCGGTCTGGACGATGTCGTCAGGCGGCTGGTGCGCTACGGGCTGCAGCCGGAATGGGCGCTGAGGGCCGCAACGCTGAATGCAGCGCAACGGCTGGGACGCGCCGATCTCGGCCTCGTGGCTGCAGGCCGCCGCGCCGACATTGCCGTGTTCGACAATCTCGGTGATCTCAACGCCCGCCTCGTCATCGCCAGCGGTGTAGTGGTTGCCAAGGACGGCCGCATGCTTGCCGACATCGCATCTACTGATACCTCCGCGCTTGAGCATTCGATGAAGATCGCACCGCTGACGGCCGATGATTTCCGCGTCGCCTCTGATGAAAATGTCGTTCGCATCGCCACCATCGACCAGCCCCGTTTTACTCGCTGGGGTGAAGCGGAAGCGGACGTGCGGGATGGCTTCGTTGTGCCGCCGGAAGGCACGACCCTCATTGCAGTCGCGCATCGCCATGGACGCAGCGACAGCCGTCCGCGCGTTGGTTTCCTGCGCGGCTGGGGCGAATGGCGTGGCGCTTTCGCCAACACCGTTTCCCATGACAGCCATAACCTCACGGTGTTCGGCAGTGACCCGCACGATATGGCAATTGCCGCTAATGCGGTGATCGCCGCCGGTGGCGGCATGGCCGTCGCATCCAACGGAACGATCAAGGCCATTCTGCCGCTACCGCTCTCGGGCCTGGTTTCCGATGCGCCGCTGGACGATGTAGCCCGGGACTTTGCAGGTATTCGTACGGCGATGGACGAGATCGTCGATTGGCAGCCACCTTATATGGTGTTCAAGGCCTGCTTCGGGGCAACCCTTGCCTGCAATGCAGGCCCGCACCAGACGGACCGTGGCATTGCCGATGTCGAAACCGGAACGCTGATGGAAAGCCCGATCCTGGCTCGGACATGATATTGTCGGGCTGGGCGCTCAGGCGGGCGCCAGTTCCTGTTCGACCAGCGTCGTCCAAAACGCCACGCCCGGGCCGATCGCCTCATCGTTGAAATCATAGGCGGTGTTGTGGTGCAGCGCGCCATCGACGGCGGGGCCATTGCCAAGCCAGACATAACAGCCCGGAGCCTCGCCGGCGAAATAAGCGAAATCGTCACCGGCCGTCGATGGCGGAAAGACGGTTCTAAGCCTGTCGCCAAAGACAGCGCCAGCAGCCTTCAATGCACGCGCCGTCGCATCGCCATCGTTGACAACCGGCGGGATGCGGCGCTCGAAGCCGTAATCGACCGCAATGCCGTACATCGCTGCGGTTCCACTCGCCAGACGGCCGATTTCGGTTTCCAACTGATCGCGCACTGCGGGCGAATAGGCCCGCGCAGTCCCACCGATCTCGACACTATCCGGAATGACATTCAGCGCCTGCGGATTGCCAGCCTGCACCGAACAGGCACTGACGACAGCCGGCTGCAGTGGATCGACGACCCGCCCGACAATCGTCTGGAGAGAGGCGAGAAAGGTCGCCGCCGCTGTGATCGGGTCCTTGCCCAGATGTGGTTTTGCCCCATGTGTTCCGGTACCACGAAACGTCACGCGCCAGCTGTCGGAGGAGGCGAGCTGCGGCCCCGCAACCACGGCCATTTCATCGGTATCGAGGCCCGGCATATTGTGCAAACCGTACACGGCGCCGCAGGGAAACAGCTCGAACAGGCCATCCTCGACCATGCGCCGCGCACCGCCGCGCCCCTCTTCTGCAGGCTGGAAGATAAAATGCACGGTGCCGGAGAAGTTGCGCGTCTCGGCCAGATAGCGCGCCGCGCCCAGTAGAAGAGCCGTGTGGCCGTCATGACCACAGGCATGCATCTTGCCCTCGACCGTCGATTTGTAAGAGCGCTCCGCCGTTTCCGGCATGGCCAGTGCATCCATGTCGGCACGAAGGCCGATGCTGCGGGTTCCATTGCCGATCTGCAAAGTCCCGACCACACCGGTGCCGCCCAATCCGCGCGTCACAGCTATCCCGGCCTTCTCTAAAAGCTCAGCGACGATACCACTGGTGCGCACTTCCTCGAAACCGAGCTCGGGATGCGCATGCAGATCGCGGCGCAGTTCGGTGAGGAAAGGCAGGTCGGCAGTCAGGATTTCGGGCAGGCGCATCGGCAGGCAATTCCTTGGATCGTGGGGTGGTCTGCTGTGTGTCGGGGCTCCACAGACTTCCCCTCGACGTTCTTCCGGTATAGAGCAAAACCTCAGAAAACCGAATACCTCCCTCACAGTTTGGCTCAAAGGAAGACGCCGTGCAGCCGCATGACTTCTGGCAGGAAATCCATCCCGCAAATACGTTCGACCCGGACAAAATTCATCGGGATTTTTATCCGGCGACCCTGATGGATGGGCGTCAACTCCGCTTGCCGATCCGGCCGCTGTCCGATGGCACCCATGCCCTGGCGTCGCTGATCGTCAATCAGGCAAGCTTTGCGGTCCAGGAAGCGCTAGCGGCCCAGCTTGCCGAAAAGCTGAGACCGTTCCAGCCCGATGTCATCGCCGGCCTGCCGACACTCGGTCTGACGCTCGCCAGCGCCGTCGCGCGGGCGCTGGGCCACAGCCGCTATGTTCCGCTCGGAACCTCGCCAAAATTCTGGTACCAGGCCGATCTCTCGGTACCGATGTCCTCGATCACCACACCGGACCAGACAAAACGGCTCTATATCGATCCGCGCATGCTGCCACTTCTGGAGAACCGCCGCGTTGTTCTCATCGATGACGTCATTTCCAGCGGCACATCCATCGTCGCTGGCCTTTCCCTTCTCACTATAGCCGGTGTCGAACCGGTGGCCATCGGCGCCGCCATGTTGCAATCACGCCGGTGGGTAGACCGGCTGACAGCTTTGGACAGCCGTTGGCCGGAAAAAACGGCCGGGGTTTTCGCCACGCCTTTATTGTCGAAAATGCCTGATGGAGGCTGGAGCGCTGAAAGTGCCCCTGCGGCGTAAGTCCAGTTTGATCTGATTTCCAAATACGAGCCGGTGCGAGCCAGAGCCACGTCCCGAAAGTTGTGAACATCACCGATGGCATGATGGTTGTCGGCACTATTGTGTTACGCTGGACGGGAAGAATTCGGAACGATCATCAAAGACGGTGATTCGGATCTGAGCGAGGTGCGTGATCACCGGTGCGCCCTTCGACAAGGATCCAGGATCCGTCGGTCCCGCCCAAAGGGTGCGGCCATCTTCGTTGTCAGATTCTCAGCAGTAACAATTATTTGAAGGAACTTTCGAGAGCAAGGAAACGTTAATCTCGTTGAGCGAGCCGATAGGCAGCGATCCCGTCTCAACGAACCGGCCGCGGGAGAGCATGATGCAGAACACCCAGTCCGATGTCTTCGATCTCTTTTCGGAGATTTATACCAGCACCGCGCAGGAGGAGATCAGTCTCCAGGAATATCTGCTCGCGTGCCGCGACGATAAAAGCATGTACGCCACCGCACAGGAGCGCATGGTCGCCGCCATTGGAGAGCCCAACTTCGTCGAAACCAGCGCCGACGAGCGACTTGGGCGGATTTTCTCCAACCGAACCATCAAGATCTATCCGGCATTCGCCGATTTCTACGGAATGGAAGACACGATCGAACGGATCGTCGGCTATTTCCGCTATGCCGCGCAGGGCCTCGAAGAGCGCAAACAGATCCTTTACCTGCTCGGTCCGGTCGGTGGCGGCAAATCCTCGCTGGCCGAAAGGCTGAAGAAGCTGATGGAGCTGCGGCCGATCTACACATTGATGGTCGGCGGCCAGATCAGCCCGGTGTTTGAATCGCCCCTCGGCCTCTTCCACCCCGAACGCATGGCCGACCTTCTCGAAGACAAATACGGTATTGCCAGACGCCGCTTGACCGGAATGATCTCGCCCTGGGCGACCAAGCGCCTTGACGAGGTCGGTGGCGACATCTCGAAATTCAGCGTCGTCAAGCTGATGCCGTCGCGCCTGCGCCAGATCGGCATCGCCAAGACCGAGCCCGGCGATGAAAATAACCAGGACGTCTCCTCGCTGGTCGGCAAGGTCGATATCCGTCAACTCGAAAACTATAGCCAGGCCGATCCCGACGCCTATTCCTACAGCGGCGGCTTGAACCGCACGACACAGGGCCTGCTCGAATTCGTCGAGATGTTCAAGGCGCCCATCAAGGTGCTGCATCCGCTTTTGACCGCGACGCAGGAAGGCAATTACAACGGCACGGAAAACTTCGGCGCCTTCCCCTATCAGGGTATCGTCGTCGCCCATTCGAACGAATCCGAGTGGCTACAATTCAAGAACAACCGCAACAACGAGGCCTTCCTTGACCGCATTCTGGTGGTCAAGGTTCCCTATTGCCTGCGGGTCACAGAAGAGCGGCAGATCTACGACAAGCTGCTGCGCGAAAGCGAGCTGGCGAAAAACCCTTGCGCGCCCGAAGTTTTGGAAAGCCTGAGCCGCTTCACCGTTTCGACGCGGCTGACCCCGCATGAAAATTCGCCGCTTTATACCAAGATGCGGGTCTATGACGGCGAGAACCTGAAGGATGTCGATCCCAAGGCAAAATCCGTCCAGGAGTATCGCGATGCGGCCGGTGTCGATGAAGGCATGAACGGCGTCAGCACGCGCTTTGCCTTCAAGGTCCTGTCGGAGACCTTCAACTACGACAGCAAGGAGATCGCCGCCGATCCGGTGCATCTGATGTATGTCATCGAACAGGCGATCAAGCGCGAGCAGTTCCCCAAGGAAACGGAGGCGGCCTATCTCAACTTCATCAAGTCGGAACTCGCCACCCGTTATGCCGAGTTCATCGGCCATGAAATCCAGAAGGCCTATCTGGAATCCTACAGCGAATACGGCCAGAACCTGTTCGACCGCTACATCGCCTATGCCGACGCCTGGCTCGAGGATCAGGATTTCAAGGATCCCGACACGGGGCAAAATCTCAACCGGACAATCCTCGACAATGAATTGTCGCAGATCGAAAAACCGGCAGGCATCGCCAATCCGAAAGATTTCCGCAACGAGGTTGTCAAGTTCACCCTGCGGGCTCGCGCCAAGAACAGCGGCCGCAATCCGTCCTGGATGAGCTATGAAAAGCTGCGCGAAGTCATCGAAAAGCGGATGTTCGGCCAGGTGGAGGATTTGCTGCCGGTCATCAGCTTCGGCTCCAAGAAGGACAGTGCCAGCGAAAAACAGCATGCCGAATTCGTCCATCGCATGATTGAGCGGGGATATACCGAGCGGCAGGTGCGCAGGTTGGTGGAATGGTACATGCGCGTCAACAAGGCGGGGTGAGACATACCGATGTCTGGGGGTAGCCAATGCCGAATTTCATCGACCGTCGCCTCAACCCGAAGGACAAGAGCCTCGGGAACCGCCAGCGTTTCCTGAAGCGGGCCCGCGAGGAGCTGAAACGCTTTATCAAGGATCGCGTCAAGACCGACCGGATCGCCGACGTGGATTCAGGCCACGCGGTTCCCATGCCGGCACGCGGCGCCAGCGAGCCGACCTTCCAGCCCGCCCGCGGCAGTGGCGACCGACAATATGTCCTGCCCGGCAACCGGGATTACATGCCGGGAGATCGCATCGACAAACCACAGGGCGGCGCTGGTTCTGGCTCTGCTGCCGGAAAAGGCGAGGACGAGGACGATTTCCAGTTCCTTTTGTCGCGCGAAGAAGTGCTCGAACTGTTTTTCGAGGATCTCGAACTACCCGACATGATCAAGCTCAGCCTGAAGGAAGCCGTCGCCTTCAAACCGCGCCGTGCAGGCTTTGCCACCAGCGGCTCTCCGACGAATATCAATGTCAGCCGAACCATGCGCAACAGCTACGGCCGCCGCATCGCCTTGCAGCGGCCCAAGCGAAAGACGCTGGAAGCATTGGCTCAGGAAATCGAAGAGATCGCGACGGAACCGGAGCTTGACATGGTCCAGCGCCAGCATCTGGAAGCCTTGCGGGCACAACTCGATATGCTCGAGCGGCGGCGGCGGCGCATCCCCTATGTCGATCCCGTCGATATCCGTTTCAACCGGTTCGAGCGCCAGCCGCTGCCCAATGCCAATGCGGTGATGTTCTGCCTGATGGATGTCTCCAGTTCGATGGGCGAGCGGGAGAAGGATCTGGCCAAACGCTTCTTCGTCCTGCTCCATCTGTTCCTGAAACGCCGTTACGACCGGATCGACATCGTCTTCATCCGCCACACCGACGAGGCCGGCGAAGTCGATGAAGATACATTCTTCTACAGCACGCAGAGCGGCGGCACGGTGGTCTCCACGGCTCTGGAGGAAATGCAGCGCATCATTCAGGAGCGATACCCCGCCAAGGAATGGAACATCTATGCCGCCCAGGCATCCGACGGCGACAATGTTTCCCGCGATTCGGAACGCTGCGCATCATTGCTCAATACCGAGCTGATGCGGCTTTGCCAGTATTACGCCTATGTGGAAATCATCGACGAGCGCGAGAGCGAAATCTTCGGCTCCACAGACAACGGCACCTCGCTCTGGCGCGCCTATCGCACTGTCGACGGCGAATGGCCGAATTTTCAAATGACCCGGATCGCCCGGCCATCCGACATCTACCCTGTCTTCCGAAAGCTCTTCGCCAGGCAGCCAACCTTGCAATTTCGCAGCTGAACGGAGCCCAGCATGGCAAAGAACGCAGGCGCAAAGCTGCTGTTTCACAGTTCCGACTGGAACTTCAAGACGCTGTCGCATGCCTATGACGCAATCGAGACGATCGCGCTCGATGAGCTCGGGCTCGACGTCTATCCCAACCAGCTTGAGATCATCTCGTCAGAGCAGATGCTTGACGCCTATTCCTCCGTTGGCATGCCGCTCATGTACCAGCACTGGTCGTTCGGCAAACGCTTCGTCTACGAGGAAAACGGCTACCGCAAGGGCCATCACGGCCTTGCCTATGAGCTGGTGATCAACTCCAATCCCTGCATCACCTACCTGATGGAGGAAAACACCATGGCCATGCAGACCCTGGTGACCGCCCATGCGGCCTTCGGCCATAACCATTTCTTCAAGAACAATTATCTGTTCAAGCAATGGACCGATGCCGGCGCCATCCTCGGCTATATGGAGTTTTCGAAGAAATACATCGTCAAATGCGAGGAAAGGCACGGGACATCGGCCGTCGAGGCCATTCTCGATTCTGCCCATGCGCTGATGGATCAGGGCGTATTCCGCTACCGCCGCCCGCCGCGCCTATCGTCCAAAAAGGAGCAGGAACGGGCGCGTGAAAGATTGGAATACGAAGAACAGACTTATAGCGATCTATGGCGGACCCTTCCGCGTGCCACCGGGCGGCCAGACCCGGAAGAAGCCGAACGCGATGCCCTGGAGCGAAAGAAGGTTCTCAATCTACCGGAAGAAAACCTTCTCTATTTCCTGGAAAAGAACAGCCTGATCCTGGAGCCATGGCAACGCGAACTGCTGCGCATCGTCCGGGTGATCGCCCAGTATTTCTATCCGCAGCGGCAGACCAAGGTGATGAACGAGGGTTGCGCCACCTTCGTGCACTACACCATCATGAACAGGCTGTTCGATCAGGGCAAGATCAGTGAAGGCTCGATGCTGGAAATGCTCCACAGCCATTCCAGCGTGGTGTTTCAGCCACATTTCGACGATCCCCGCTATTCCGGCATTAATCCTTATGCGCTTGGATTTGCGATGATGCAGGACATCGAGCGTATCTGCAATCAGCCGACATCCGAAGACCGTGACTGGTTCCCCGACATTGCTGGCAGTGGCCAATGGCGCGAGACGCTCATCGACGCCTGGGCAAACCATCGGGACGAATCCTTCATCCTGCAATATCTGAGCCCGGCGCTGATCCGCAAATTCAGGCTGTTCCAGCTAACCGACGAGGCGGATAACAAATATTGCGAGGTCGCCTCGATTCACAACGAGCGGGGATATTCTGATATCCGCAAGGCGCTGGCCAGAAGCTACGATGTTGGTGCCAGCAGCCAAGACATCCAGGTTGTTGATGTCGACCTTTTGGGGGACCGGCAGTTGCGGCTTCTGCACCGGATCAAAAACGGTGTTTTGCTGGAGGAAACCAGCCGCGACGCGACGCTTGGGCATGTACGGCATCTGTGGGGTTATGGCGTCAGCCTTGCGGGTGTGGATGGGCAGACGGGTTCGGTTCGTTATGAGTGTTCGACGGGCTGATCGGCGATTGCCTCTGACCTGTGCCCTTTTCTTTGTAAGACCGTATGTCCTTCTTCTTAGCTGAGGTGGCTCGCCCTACACTGGTCTTCCGAGGGTTGCTCGGATAGGCCGAGCCGATCCTCATCACAGG
>Ga0247813_10001153_pt1 | contig 20903 bp, 17 predicted proteins | sample UWRJL169409C1_FD_180719 | JGI IMG/M metagenome (GOLD analysis project Ga0247813, IMG submission 180719) | Plant litter microbial communities from Arlington Agricultural Research Station in Wisconsin, United States - UWRJ-L169-409C-1 | ecosystem: Environmental > Terrestrial > Plant litter >...
GCCGCTGGCCAGTTGCACGCTGACCGGCCCCGGCGAATAGCGCCCGTCGGATTCCATGACAAAGCCCCAGCGACGCAACGTGGCGACCTGCCGGTACAGCGTGCTCTGCGAGAGACCGGTGGCCTGCACCAGTTCGGCCGCCGTCATCGCCGACCTGCTCTGCGCCAGCACCGACAGCACGAACAGTGCGCGGTCGTTGGCGGGAGTGTCGGCGGGGAGTGTCATGACGGGCGGGCGCGCTCGGAGGTGAAACCGGTTTGCAGTATCTGGGCCGCCGTTCTCACTTCCAAGCGCCCATTCCCAGCGCGTGGGAATGGACTCGGCTTTTCTTTCTCGTCGAGCCTCGAACGCGGTGGAGTGCCGAGGCCGTTGCCGTTCACTTCACCATCGGCAGTTGCAGCCCCTTGGCCTTGGCCGTGGCCACAGCGATGTCGTAGCCGGCGTCGGCGTGGCGCATGACGCCGCTGGCCGGGTCGTTCCAGAGCACGCGGCCGATGCGCTTGGCAGCGGCATCGGTGCCATCGGCCACGATCACCACGCCCGAATGCTGCGAGTAGCCCATGCCGACGCCGCCGCCATGGTGCAGGCTGACCCAGGTGGCACCGCCCGCCGTGTTGAGCAATGCGTTGAGCAGTGGCCAGTCGCTCACCGCATCGGTGCCGTCCTTCATGCTTTCGGTCTCGCGGTTCGGGCTGGCGACCGAGCCGGTGTCCAGGTGGTCGCGCCCGATCACGATCGGTGCCTTCAGCTCGCCGTTCTTCACCATCTCGTTGAAGGCGAGGCCGGCCTTGTGGCGCTCGCCCAGACCCAGCCAGCAGATGCGCGCGGGCAGGCCCTGGAAGGCGATGCGCTCGCGCGCCATGTCCAGCCAGCGGTGCGTGTGCGTGTTCTCGGGGAACAGTTCCTTGATCTTCGCGTCGGTCTTGTAGATGTCTTCGGGGTCGCCCGAGAGCGCCACCCAGCGGAACGGGCCTTTGCCCTCGCAGAACAGCGGCCGGATGTAGGCGGGCACGAAGCCCGGGAAGTCGAAGGCGTTCTTCACGCCCTCGTCGAACGCGACCTGCCGGATGTTGTTGCCGTAGTCGACGGTCGGGATGCCCATGGCCTGGAAGTCGAGCATGGCCTGCACGTGCACGGCGCACGACTTCGCGGCCGCGCGCCGAAGCGCGTCGTGCTGCGCCGGGTCCCTCATGGCGGCCTGCCACTGCGGCACGGTCCAGCCCGAAGGCAGGTAGCCGTTGATCAGGTCGTGCGCGGAGGTCTGGTCGGTCACGAGGTCGGGCTTGTGGCCACCGGCCTGGGCCCGCCTCACGAGTTCGGGAAGCACGTCGGCGGCATTGCCCAGCAGCGCGATCGACACGGCCTCCCTGGCATCGGTGTGCTGCTTGATGAGTTCGAGCGCATGGTCGATGTCGCGCGCCTGCTTGTCGACATAGCGCGTGCGCAGCCGAAAGTCGATGCTGGCCTGCTGGCACTCGATGTTCAGCGACACGGCACCCGCCAGCGTGGCGGCCAGCGGCTGCGCGCCGCCCATGCCGCCCAGGCCCGCGGTGAGGATCCACTTGCCCGACCAAGGCGTCTGCGCCTGAGCGCCGGGCCGCCCCAAGCCAGGCGCGCTCCCCTCGGGGGACGGGCCGCCGCTTGCGGAGGCCAAGGGGCTGACATTTCCGTAATGCTGGCGACCGGCTTCGACGAAGGTCTCGAAGGTGCCCTGCACGATGCCCTGGCTGCCGATGTAGATCCAGCTGCCGGCCGTCATCTGGCCGTACATGAACAGGCCCTTGCGGTCGAGTTCGTTGAAGTGCTCCCAGGTGGCCCACTTGGGCACCAGGTTCGAGTTGGCGATGAGCACGCGTGGCGCGTTCTCGTGCGTCTTGAAGACACCCACGGGCTTGCCCGACTGGATCAGCAAAGACTCGTCGTCCTCGAGCTCCTTCAACGACGCGAGGATCTGGTCGTAGCAGGCCCAGTCGCGCGCGGCACGGCCGATGCCGCCGTACACCACCAGGTCCTGCGGCCGCTCGGCCACCTCGGCGTCCAGGTTGTTCTGCAGCATGCGGTAGGCCGCCTCGGTGAGCCAGCTCTTGCAGTGGAGCGTGCTGCCGCGCGGCGCGCGGATCACGCGGCTCGCGTCGTGGCGGGGGTCGGCGGTGGCTGTCGCCGAGGCGATGGGGTCGTGGGCGTTCATGGCGATGATCTCCTTGTGCGGGGTACGGGCAGGGTGTTCTTCGTTCAGGTCAGGCGTGGCTGGGCAGGATGTCCAGCAGCGCGGCGGGCAGGTCGGCGCGCAGCGCCCACTGGCGCATCGCCTCGATGTCGGGAGCCAGGTAGCGGTCGCGCTCGAGAAACGCGACCTCGGTACGCAGCTTCGCGAACTCGGCCTCGACCAGGGGCGAACTCTTCAGGCCCCGTTTCAGCTCGATGCCCTGCGCTGCAGCCATCGCCTCGATGCCGACCACGACTGCGGTGTTGTCCACCATGTCACCCAGCCGGCGCGCCGCGAAGGTGGCCATCGACACGTGGTCTTCCTGGTTGGCCGAGGTCGGCAGGCTGTCGACGCTGGCCGGATGCGCAAGCGACTTGTTCTCCGACGCCAGCGCCGCAGCCGTCACCTGCGCGATCATGAAGCCCGAGTTCAGCCCACCGTCGCGCACCAGGAAAGGCGGCAGGCCCGACAACCCGCTGTCGAGCAGCAGCGCGATGCGGCGCTCGGCGATGGCGCCAATCTCGGCGATCGCCAGCGCGAGGATGTCGGCCGCAAAGGCCACGGGTTCCGCGTGGAAGTTGCCGCCCGAGATGACCTCGCCCGTCTCTGCGAAGACCAGCGGGTTGTCCGACGCGGCGTTGGCCTCGATCGCCAGCACGCGCGCCGCATGCGCGATGTTGTCGAGACAGGCGCCCATTACCTGCGGCACGCAGCGGATCGAGTACGGGTCCTGCACGCGGCCGCAGTCGGCATGCGAGGGCACGATCTCGCTGCCTTCGAGCAGCGTGCGGATCGCGCCGGCCACGGCCATCTGGCCCGGCTGGCCGCGCGCCGCATGGATGCGCGCATCGAAAGGCTTGATCGAGCCCTGGATGGCTTCGAGCGACAGCGCACCGGACATCAGCCCTGCGGCGAAGACGTGCTCTGCGCCGAACAGCCCCACGAGTGCCAGTGCGGTCGACACCTGCGTGCCGTTGAGCAATGCCAGGCCTTCCTTCGGACCGAGCACGAAGGGTTCCAGGCCGATGCTGCGCATCGCCTCTGCGCCATGCACCACACGGCCGTCGGCCAGCATCGCCTGGCCCTCGCCGATCAGCACGCAGGCCATGTGCGCCAGCGGCGCCAGGTCGCCCGAAGCGCCCACCGAGCCCTTGCAGGGAATCGTCGGCGTGATGCCGGCATTGAAGAGCGCCAGCAGCGCGTCGACCAGCGCCGGCCGCACGCCCGAATGGCCGCGCGCCAGGCTCACCGCCTTGGTCGCCAGCACCAGCCGAACCACCGGCGCGGCCAGCGGCGCGCCAGTGCCCACGCTGTGCGACAGCACCAGGTTGCGCTGCAGTTCGGCCAGGTGGTCGTTGCCGATGCGCGTGCTCGCCAGCTTGCCAAAGCCGGTGTTGATGCCGTAGACCACCTCGTCGTTGTCCACGATGTGCTGCACCGCGGCCTGGGCCGCACGCATGCCGCCTTGCGTCGACGGGTGGAGCGACAGCGCAACGCCACCGCCATGGATGCGCCTGAGCAGCGCCAGGTCGACCTGGCCGGGCGTCAGCACCAGCGTTTGAGGGGCGGCGGCGGAAGGATGCGGTGAGGTCATGGAACCTGTCTATACAAGTGAAATGAAGCGAAACGGCACGACGGCAGGCGCCAGCCGCCTAGCCGGAACTCGGGTTGCCGTCGGCGCGAAAGCGGCTGCCCAGGCGGTAGCGCGAGGCCGGATGCAGGCAGCGCACCCAGGTCACGGGCGTGGTGCGCGTCCAGGTGCGGCGCGTGAGCAGCAGGCAGGGGTCGGCCGTCGACATGGCCAGGTGCTCGGCCTGCTCGGCGGTGGGCAGCACGGCGTCCACCAGATGCTCGATCTGGTCGAAGGGCACGTTGCGCACCAGGTACTCGCTCGGCGGCATCGTGGTGAAGTCCTGCGCCAGGTAATCGGGCACGACAAGCGGGTTGACGTAGCGTTCCTCCAGCTGCACCGGGGTTTCGTTCTCGCGGTGCAGGCAGAGGCTGTGGAACACCGACTCGCCCGCACGCAGGTCGAGCCAGGCGGCCACGTCGGGCGACGCGGCGACCCGCTCGACTGCCAGCATCTGGCAGCGGTAGTCGTGGCCGCGATGGCGGATTTCGCTGGCGATGTTGGCGATCTGCAGCAGCGTGGACTGCGGCTTGTCCTCGGCCACGAAACTCCCCACGCCGGCCACCCGTGTGATGCGCCCCTGGTCGACCAGCTCGCGCAGCGCGCGGTTCACCGTCATGCGCGAAATCCCGAACTGCGCGACCAGCTCATGCTCCGAAGGCAGGCGGTGGCCGGCCGGCCAGGTGCCGTCCTGGATCTTGCGGGAGATGTGGTCCTTGACTTGCGCATACAGCGCGAGCGAGGGCAGGTCGCGTTTCATGCGCGTGCTCAGTGTTCGGCGGCCGCCATCGACTCGGCGCGGATCTCTTCGGTCAGCCGCGCCTTGATCGCCATGAACTCCGGCGAGGTCTTGATCGTGTAGTGGCGCGGATGCGGAAAGTCGACCGCGATCTCGGTCTTGATGCGGCCCGGCCGCGCGCTGAACACGGCCACGCGGTTGGCCATGAAGATGGCTTCGTCGATGTCGTGCGTGACGAACAGCACCGTCTTCTGCGCCGATTCCCAGATGCCGAGCAAGAGCTCCTGCATCAGCACGCGCGTCTGGTTGTCCAGCGCGCCGAAGGGTTCGTCGAGCAGCAGCATCTTCGGATCGTTGGCGAGCGCACGCGCGATGGCCGTGCGCTGCTGCATGCCGCCCGACAGCTGCTTGGGAAAGTGATTCTCGAAACCGCGCAGGCCGACCTTCGCGATGAAGAAGTCGCTGCGCTCCTTCTGCTCGGCCTCGCTCATGCCGCGCTCGCGCAGGCCGAAGCGGATGTTCTGCGCAATGGTGAGCCATGGGAACAGCGTGTAGCTCTGGAACACCACGCCGCGATCGGCGCCCGGGCCTTGGATGCGCTCGCCGTCGAGCAGCACCTGACCGGTGGTCGGGAAGTCGAGGCCGGCCACGATGCGCAGCAAGGTCGACTTGCCGCAGCCCGACGGGCCGAGGATGGTGACGAAGTCGTTCTCGCGAACCTCGAAGTCGATGGGCTGCAAGGCCTGCGTGCGCTGGCCCCTGGTGCCCTCGAACACGCGCGACACGCCCTGGATGGAGAGTTGGTTGCGCGACATCAGATCGTGCTCCATGCAAAGAGCTTGCGGTTGATCGCCTTGAAGGCGAAGTCCGAAACGAGGCCGATGATGCCGATCACGATGATCCCGAAGATGATCTGCCCGGTGTTCAGCAGCGCCTGGCTGTCGGTGATCATGTGGCCGATGCCCGAGGACGAGCCGATGAGCTCGGCCACGATCACGTAGGTCCAGGCCCAGCCGAGCACCAGGCGCAGCGTCTCGGCGATGCCCGGCGCGGCGCCCGGAATCAGCACGCGCCGCACGATGCCGCGGCTGTTGGCGCCCAGCGTGTAGGCCGCCTCGACCAGGTCCTTGCGCGCGCCGCCGACGATGACCGCGACCATCAGGATGATCTGGAACACCGAGCCGATGAAGATGACGAGCAGCTTTTGCGTCTCGCCAATGCCTGCCCAGAGAATCAGCAGCGGAATGAAGGCCGACGCCGGCAGGTAGCGGCAGAACGACACGAAAGGCTCGAGGAAGGCCTCGACCGGCTTGTACGCCCCCATCGCGATGCCCAGCGGCACGGCGACCACGGTCGCCAGCACGAAGCCGCCGAGCACGCGCCACACCGTCATGCCGATGTCGTGGATGAAGTTGTATTCGGTGAAGAGCAGCCAGCCTTCCTGCACCATCGTGACGGGGCTCGCCAGGAAGGTGGGCGACACGAAGCCGCCCAGCGTGAAGGCGGCCCACACCGCGACGAACAGCACGAAGAAGCCGACCCCCAGCAGCCAGCGGGCGCGCGTGCCGACCGGCTCGAGGGGTGCCATGGATGCGAACCCGCTCACTTGATGAAGGAGGCGTCGAACGTGACGGCCAGGTTCTCGGGCGCCTTGCGGATCACGCCGGCTTCCAGCAGGATCTTCTCGGCGTCCTTCATGAAGGCGGTGAGTTCACCCGCGAAGAACTTCTGGTTGGCCGCCTTGTCCTGCCAGCGCAGGTAGGCCGACGACTTGGCGAACTGCTCGCCGGTCTGCTTGACGGCTGCGCCCATGATGTCGTTGGACTTGGCCGGATCGTTCTTGATCATCTCCAGCGCCTCGAAGTACGAGTTGGTCAGCGCCTGGGCCGCCTTGGCGTTGGCCTTGAGCCAGGTCGGCGCGCAGCCGACCGTGTCCATGACCATCGGGTAGTCGAGCGTGGTCGCCAGGATCTTGCCGGACGCCGGATTGGCGCGCACCGTCGACAGGTAGGGTTCGTAGGTCATGGCGGCGTCGTTCTGGCCGGCCACGAAGGCCTGGGCCGCAGCCTGGGGCGACAGCGTGGTGGTCTTCACGTCCTTGAGCGTCATGCCATTCTTGTTGAGCATCCAGGCCAGGCCGAAGAACGGCGCCGTGCCGGGCGCGTCGACGCCGATGGTCTTGCCCTTGAGGTCGGCAAAGCTCTTGATGTCGCCGCGCACCGCGATGCCGTCGGCACCGTAGGACTTGTCCATCTGGAAGATCTGCACGATGGGCACGCCGTTGGCGTTCCACGCCACGTGCGTCTCGACGGTGGTGGCCGCGCACTGGATGGCCTCGGCCGCGAGTGCCAGGTGACGGTCCTTCTGCGGGATCATCTTGATCTCGACGTCCAGGCCGTTCTTCTTGAAGATGCCCGCCTTGTCGGCCAGCGTCAGCGGCGCGAAGCCGGTCCAGCCGGACATGCCGAGCACGATCTTGGTGTCCTGCGCGGACGCCGTGGTGGCCATGCCTGCTGCACACACACCTGCCGCAACCAGCGACGCGACTTTGACAACCATCTTGACCATAGGTACTCCTGGATTCCGTTCTTGAGAAGAATTGAAGCTGGCAGCGCGCTTGCCTAGCGGCAACCGGTGCGCACGCGTCGCATTGTGGTCCGCCGCCCCAACTTGTCTATACAGGGTTAACCCAAATCCCGAACAAGGTGCATTGCTCTCTGAGCGATGCACCAAATTGCTGTCTATACAAGTTGGAAACTGCCGGAAGCTGGAATATTGCAAAGCGCGTGCCAGCGCGGGGCGCGGGCGATCGGGGACAATCGCGGCTTGCTCTCCGACACCCTCCCCCGTTCCGCCGACACCGAGGCCGATGCCTCGCCCGCCACCATCCTCCACGAGGTGTTCGGCTATGCGCAGTTTCGTGGCGCCCAGGCCGACATCGTCGACCACGTGGTCGGCGGCGGCGACGCGCTGGTGCTGATGCCCACGGGGGGCGGCAAGTCGCTGTGCTACCAGATTCCGGCCATCGCCCGGCAGCGCGCGGGGCGCGGCGTGTCGATCGTGGTGTCGCCGCTGATCGCGCTGATGCACGACCAGGTCGGTGCCCTGCACGAGGCCGGCGTGAGCGCCGCCTTCCTCAATTCGACGCTCGACTGGGAACAGACGCAGGACGTCGAGCGCCGCATGTTGCGCGGCGAGATCACGCTGCTGTACGCGGCGCCCGAGCGGCTCAACACGCCGCGCTTCCTGTCGCAGCTCGACTCGCTGCACGAGCGCGGCAAGCTGTCGCTGTTCGCCATCGACGAGGCGCACTGCGTGAGCCAGTGGGGCCACGATTTCCGGCCGGAGTACCGCTCGCTGACCGTGCTGCACGAACGTTATGCCGGCGTGCCGCGTATCGCGCTGACCGCCACCGCCGACGACCTGACTCGCGCCGACATCGTCGAGCGCCTGCAGCTGGAAGAGGCGCGGCAGTTCGTCAGCAGCTTCGACCGGCCGAACATCCGCTACAGCATCGTCGAGAAGAAGGAAGCCACCACGCAACTGCTTCGCTTCATCGAGCGCGAGCACGAGGGCGACGCGGGCGTGGTCTATTGCCAGTCGCGCAAGCGGGTGGAAGACGTGGCCGCAACGCTCAAGAACGCGGGCATCAACGCACTGCCCTACCACGCCGGCCTGGACGCGGCCGTGCGCCAGAAGCACCAGGACCGGTTCCTGCGGGAAGAAGGCATCGTGATGGTCGCGACCATCGCCTTCGGCATGGGCATCGACAAGCCCGACGTGCGCTTCGTCGGCCACCTGGACATGCCCAAGAACATCGAGGGCTACTACCAGGAAACCGGCCGCGCCGGCCGCGACGGCCTGCCCGCCGACGCCTGGATGGTCTACGGCCTGCAGGACGTGGTCAACCAGCGCCGCATGATCGACGAGAGCCCCGCTGGCGAGGAATTCAAGCAGGTGATGCGCGGCAAGCTCGACGCGCTGCTGTCCCTGGCCGAGGCGAGCGACTGCCGGCGCGTGCGGCTGCTGGGCTACTTCGGCGAGGCGTCGACACCCTGCGGCAACTGCGACAACTGCCTGAACCCACCGCAGGTGTGGGACGGCACCGATGCCGCGCGCAAGCTGCTCAGCACCATCTACCGGGTGAACCAGCACAGCGGCATCAGCTTCGGCGCGGGCCACATCATGGACATCCTGCGCGGCAAGCCGACCGAGAAGGTCAGGCAGTTCGGCCACGAGCGCATCAGCACCTTCGGCATCGGCGCGGAATTCAGCGAAGTGCAATTGCGCGGCGTGCTGCGCCAGCTGATCGCCACCGGCGCACTGGCCGTCAACGCCGAGGCCTTCAACACGCTGCAACTGACCGACGGATCGCGCGCGGTGCTCAAGGGCGAGACCACGGTGCGCCTGCGCGAATCGGTGTCGTCGCCCGCCGAGCGCAAGCCGCGCCGCGAACGTGCGGCACGCGGTGCGCCCTCCCCCGCGGCGGCCACGCTGGACGCGGACGCGCAGAAGCGCTTCGAGGCCCTCAAGGCCTGGCGCGGCGAGGTGGCGCGCGAGCACAACCTGCCGGCTTACGTGATCTTCCACGACGCCACGCTCGCCGCCATCGCCGAGCGCGCGCCCGCCACGCTGGAAGACCTGCAGGGCATCAGCGGCATCGGCACGAAGAAGCTCGAGGCCTATGGGAGTGACGTGCTGCGGGTCTGCGAGGCCTTCTGACCCTCGGAATTCCGATGGACAGTGAGTTGCAGCAGACCCTGAAACCATCTCCATACAATTGACGCCAGCCCGTTTCGTGGGCGGTATCCCGGGTGGGTCGAAGGACAAGAAGATGAGCAATTCCAGCGGCGGACCCACCGTCGCAGTCATTGGCGCCGGGGTCGTGGGCACAGCCATCGGCCTCTGGCTGCAGCGCCGCGGCCTGCGCACGGTGCTGCTCGACCCGGGCGAGCCGGGCAGCGGGTGCAGCGCCGGCAACTCCGGCGCCATCAGTCCGGGGTCGGTCGCGCCACTGGCCATGCCTGGCGTGCTGGCATCGGTGCCTGGCATGCTGCTCGACGACGAGAGTCCGCTCCACTTGCCGCTGGGCTATCTGCCGCGCGCCGTGCCCTGGCTGACCCGTTTCGTGGCATCTGCGCGTCCTGCCCGGGTCGCCGTGGCGGCCGCACGGCTCGCCTCGCTCCACCAGGGCACGGTCTCGATGCATCGCAAGCTCACCTCGGAGCTGGGCGTGCCGGAACTGTTCAGGGCGCGTGGCCACCTGCACCTCTACCGGGACGAGGCGGCGCTGGCGAAGGATGCCGGGGGCTGGCAGTTGCGCACGAACCATGGCTACGTCGCGCAGCAGCTCGATCGATCGGGCATCGAGCGGCTCGAATCCGCCGCACCCACCCGCTACCGGGTCGGCATGTTCCTCGACGACCATGCCACGATCCTGAATCCACACCGTTACGTGACGGCGATGGCGTCGGCCTTCGTCGGTGCCGGCGGCGAGATCGAGCGCGTCGCCGTGTCGGCGATCGGCTGGGACGGGGCGGTCTGGAAACTCCAGGGCGCCCGGCAGTGCGGGTACGACCACGTGGTCGTCGCGGCGGGCGCCTGGTCGCGTGCCCTGCTCGATCCGCTGGGCGTCAGGGTCGCACTCGAGAGCCAGCGGGGCTATCACGTGCAGTTCGACGGCGGCGCGGATCTCGTCTCCCGCACCGTGGTGCTGACGGACAAGAAAGTGTTCGTGACCCCCATGGAACAGGGTCTGCGGTTCGGCGGCACCGTGGAGATCGGTGGTCTGCGCAACCCACCCGACCCGCGCCGGGCCGCGCTGCTCCAGCGCATCGCCATCGAGAGTTTTCCGCACCTGGCAGGCAGGCAGGCCATGACGTGGATGGGCCATCGCCCCTGCATGCCGGACTCCGTGCCGGTGGTCGGTGCGGCGCCAGGGCAGCCGGGGCTGTGGCTGGCGGTCGGGCATGGCCACCTCGGCTTGACGGACTCCCTGCCGACTGCACAGCGCATCGCCGATGCCATCTGCGGCACCGTGCCCGCTACTGCACGAACCCCATCCCCCGCGACTCCCGCACCTCCGGCTTGATGCGGTGCTCGGCCTCCAGCTGGTCGAGGAATTCCATCGCACTGAATTCCGCCGCGAGGATTTCGGTCTGACGCTTCACCGCCGCGAAGTCGCCGGGACACAGCTGCGGCAGGCGCTGCAGCCGCTGCCGCAGTTCGGCCGTGACGAGGGTCAGGTCGCCTGCCAGCGCTTCGGTCACGAACATGCGCTCGCGTTGCACATCGGTCAGTGGCATGAACTTGATCTTGAAGGTGAAGCGCCGCAGCGCCGCCTGGTCGAGCCGGTCGAGCAGGTTGGTGGTGCACACGAAGATGCCGTCGAAGCGCTCCATGCCCTGGAGCATCTCGTTGACCTCGGTGACTTCGTAGGTGCGCTGCGCGCTGCGGCGGTCCTGCAGAAAGGAATCGGCCTCGTCGAGCAGCAGCACGGCCTTCTCGGCTTCGGCCTCGCGGAACATCGCGGCCATGTTCTGCTCGGTTTCGCCGACGTACTTGCTCATCAGGTCGCTGGCCTGCTTGACGATCAGCGGCCGCCCGATGGCCTGCGCGATGTGCTCGGCCAGCGCGGTCTTGCCGGTGCCGGGCGCGCCGTAGAAGCACAGCGTGCCGTGCCCGCGCGCCTGCAGCGCGTGGACGATGCGCGGAACCTCGAAGCGCGTCTCGACGTTGAGCATGCCCAGGTCGTAGGTGGTCGCGCTGCGCCGCGTGCCGAGGCTTCGGTCGACCGTGCCCAGCGCCAGGTCGGCGTTCTTCAACTGGCGCTCGATCAGGGCTTCGACGGCCTCGACCGGCGCGTCGTCGGTCTTCGCCAGCCCTGCAAAGCGCACCGCCGTGCGGATCTGCGCGGGCGTCAGGCCCTTGCGCTCGGCCAGCCGCGCGGTGAAGGCGTCGGACACGCTCACACCTTCGAGCGTCTTGCGCACCAGCTGTTCGCGCGCACCGGGCGGCGGCGATTTGAGTTCGAGGTGGTAGGCAAAGCGTCGGCGAAAGGCCGGGTCGATCTGTTCGATGCGGTTGGTCACCCAGAGCGTGGGCACGGGGTTGGTTTCCAGTATCTGGTTGACCCAGGCCTTGCCGCTGACGCTGCCGCTGGCCGGCGACGGAATCTGTTCGGCACGCGCCATGAACTGGGCCGCCTCGGTGCTGATCGGCGGGAACACGTCCTCGACCTCGTCGAACAGCAGGGCCGCCTGCGCGCTGCCCTTCAGGAAGACCTGCGCGATCTGCAGCGAACGGTAGCGGTCGCGGCCCGACAGCGAGTTGCCGTCGCGGTCGGCGTACTCCACCTCGAAGAGCTCGAGCCCGGCCGCCTGCGCCACCACCTTGGCCAGCTCGGTCTTGCCCGTGCCCGGCGGGCCGTACATCAGCACGTTGACGCCCGGCTCCTTGCGCGCGACGGCCGCGCGCAACAGCGTGATGAGCATCTGCGCGTCGTCGGCGACGAAGGAGAAATCGTCCACGGCCAGCGCGCTCTTGGCTGACGGCCGCGTGAACACGGCCATCAGCTCGTTGTGGTCGCGGTACTCGCGCATCAGCACGGGTGGCAGCTTCTCGCTGACCTTCATGAGATCGGCCAGGTCGGTGATGTTGTGCTCGGAAATCAGGTTCTCGACCAGTCCGATGCGTTCGAGCCGGGAGCCCGCGCGCAGCGCCTCGCCGACCTCGCTCGCATTCACGCCCGCCACCTCCGCGATCGCCGCGTAGGCTTCGGGCGCGTTGTTGACCTTGAACTCGACCAGGAGCGATCTCAGGTCGCGCTGGTAGCGCGCGAGCGTGCCGTACAGCAGCAGCGCGCGTTCGGCCTTGTTGAGCTGCAGCAGGCCGGCGAGCGCGTCGATGTTTTTTTCCACCAGCGTCGACTGCTTGCGCAGCGCCTGCGTGAGCCAGTCGCGCGTGACCGAGAGCACGGCCAGCAGGTCCTTGGGCTGGTCCTTGACGTACTCGTCCAGGTAGAAGAAAAGCGTGCCTTCCTCGTACGGCCCGCGCCAGACGCCATGGCGTGCCAGCAGCGTGCGGCCATCGAGCTGCTCCACGTCCTTCCACACGTCGTTGCCCAGGCAGCGGCGACCCAGGAATTCGCGCAGGCGCTGGAGCACGGGCGCCGGCCACACGAGGTGACGACCGGTCAGCGAGAGCAGGCCGTTGAGGTCGCGGCGCACGTTGAAGCGCGGCCCTTGCTTGGCCGCCAGCGTGAGCACGAAGTGCGAGCACATGAGCTCCAGCACCGGCGCTTCCTTCAACCCAGGCGAGGGCAATGCCTGCGCGCGAACGGCAGCAACACCCACTTCACCATCGGCACGCCTGACCATTGCGCAATCTCCAATTAGGGGATACCAGTGCGACCATAACGCAGAGTTTTGCGTTGGGGAAGCGATGTCGATAGTAAAAACCCTGAGGCATGGATTCCGCTCACAATCGGCGCATGGTCGGAATCGAAGATATTCAACGCGCCGCACAGCGGCTCCAGGGTCAGCTGCTCGACACGCCTTGCGTCGAATCCCGCACGCTGTCGGACATCGTCGGCGCGCAGGTGTTCCTCAAGTTCGAGAACCTGCAGTTCACTGCTTCCTTCAAGGAACGCGGCGCCTGCAACAAGCTGGTCGACCTGTCCGAAGCCGGCGTTCAGGGTGTGGTGGCCATGTCCGCCGGCAACCACGCCCAGGGCGTCGCGTACCACGCGCAGCGCCTGGGCATGCGCGCGGTGATCGTGATGCCGCGTTTCACGCCCGGCGTGAAGATCGAGCGCACGCGGGGCTTTGGCGCCGAGGTGGTGCTGCACGGCGACACGCTCGATGCGGCACGTGCCCACGCGCAGGCGCTCGCCGAGCAAGAGAACCTGAGCTTCGTGCACCCCTTCGACGACAACGCGATCATCGCGGGCCAAGGCACGGTGGCGCTGGAGATGCTCCAGCAGGTGCCCAGCCTGGACATGCTGGTCGTGTCGGTGGGCGGCGGCGGGCTCATTGCGGGCATGGCCGTGGCCGCCAAGGCGCGCAAGCCGGGCATCGAGATCGTCGGCGTGCAGACCACGCGCTTTCCGGCCATGGTCAATTCGGTGCAGGGCACGCAGCATCCGCAAGGGCTCAACACCATCGCCGAGGGCATCGCGGTCGGCACGCCGGGCGTGCTCACGCGCGAGATCGTCATGAGCCTGGTCGACGACCTGGTCATGGTCGACGAAGGCGATATCGAGCAGGCCGTGCTGATGCTGCTGGAAATCGAGAAGACGGTGGTCGAAGGTGCGGGCGCAGCCGGGCTGGCCGCGTTGCTGCGGCATCCCGAGTGCTTCCGCGGCAAGAAGGTCGGGCTGGTGCTCTCGGGCGGCAACATCGACCCGCTGCTGCTGGCGGCGATCATCCAGCGCGGCATGGTGCGCGCCGGCCGGCTCGCCCGCGTGCGCATCAGCTCGCGTGATGTGCCCGGCATGCTGGCTCGCATCACAGCCACCGTGGCCGAAGCGGGCGCCAACATCGACGAAGTGCACCACCAGCGCGCCTTCACCATGCTGGCCGCGCAGAACGTGGACATCGAACTGGTGCTGCAGACGCGCGGACGGGCCCATCTGGCCGATGTATTGACCGCACTGCGCCAGTCGGGCTTCGAAGCCGAAGAGCAGCACTGACGCGCAGCGGAAAACGGCCAAGCACGACCGCAGGACAAGGGCACGGGATGCCCCGGATGGGCATTTTGGCCCGCTTCGCTAAACTAGGGTCAGTTTGAGAACCTGAGGATTCCTGATGTCCACCCCTACGCCTGTCGAGCCCGGCCATGACGCGATCGTCGAAAAAGACGCCGTCGAAGCCGTGGTCCACCTGATGCCGATCGTGCTGCCGCTCGTCGGTGCCGTGCTGATGCTGCTGCTGGCCTCCATTGCGATCTACATGGCCTGAGGCGGCTTCTTTCGTTGCTGCCGGCCGCGTGCGTGCACCACGCCCGCACGGAAATGAGGGAAATGCCCAGTGCCCAGGGCTGCCTCGCCGTTTACGCTCGAACCCGCTTTCGAGCACTCCAGGAACGGAAAACGTTTTCTCCAACGCTGCTTGCCCGGCCCCTGCCAGGCGCAATGGTGTTTGAAAAGACGATTTTTCAACTCCGGAGTATTTCAAATGAACGCACCCACGATGAAGGGTCTCGCCATCGAGGCACCCTCCTACGTCAAGAACGCGAAACTGATCGCCTGGGTGGCCGACATGGCCGCCCTGTGCAAACCCGAGCGCATCGAATGGTGCGACGGCAGCGACGAAGAATATGCACGCCTGTGCGAGCAGCTGGTCGAAGCGGGCACCTTCAAGAAGCTGAATCCTGCCAAGCGCCCCAACTCCTTCCTGGCCAACTCGGACCCGGTCGATGTCGCGCGCGTCGAAGACCGTACCTACATCTGCTCGGCCCAGAAGGAAGACGCGGGTCCGACCAACAACTGGATGGCGCCCGCCGAGATGCGTGCCACCCTGCAACCGCTGTTCGACGGCTGTATGAAGGGCCGCACGATGTACGTCGTGCCTTTCTCCATGGGCCCGCTGGGTTCGCCGATCGCCCACATCGGCATCGAGCTGTCCGACTCGCCCTACGTGGCGGTCAACATGAAGATCATGACCCGCATGGGCCGCGCCGTGTACGACGTGCTGGGCACCGACGGCGAGTTCGTGCCGTGCGTGCACACCGTGGGTGCGCCGCTGGAAGCCGGCCAGAAAGATGTGGCCTGGCCATGCAACAAGACCAAGTACATCGTCCACTATCCTGAAACGCGTGAAATCTGGAGCTACGGCTCCGGCTACGGCGGCAACGCGCTGCTGGGCAAGAAGTGCTTCGCACTGCGCATCGCCTCGACCATGGGCCGCGACGAAGGCTGGCTGGCCGAGCACATGCTCATCCTGGGCGTGACCAACCCCGAAGGCAAGAAGTACCACGTGGCTGCCGCCTTCCCGAGCGCCTGCGGCAAGACCAACTTCTCGATGCTCGTGCCGCCGGCCGGCTTCGACGGCTGGAAGGTCACGACCATCGGCGACGACATCGCCTGGATCAAGCCGCAGGCCGACGGCTCGCTGCGCGCCATCAACCCCGAAGCGGGCTACTTCGGCGTCGCGCCCGGCACCAACTACACGACCAACCCGAACTGCATGCGCAGCCTCGACCAGGGCGTGATCTTCACCAACGTCGCGCTGACGGACGACGGCGACGTGTGGTGGGAAGGCATGGAGGCGGATGTCGAAGGCAAGGCGCTGCCGGCGCACCTGATCGACTGGCAGGGCAAGGACTGGACGCCCGCCATCGCCAAGGAAACCGGTGCCAAGGCCGCGCATCCGAACGCCCGCTTCACCGTGGCTGCCACCAACAACCCGGCGCTCGACGAAGCCTGGGACGACCCGAAGGGCGTGAAGATCGACGCCTTCATCTTCGGCGGCCGCCGCTCGACCACCGTGCCGCTCGTCACTGAAGCGCGCAACTGGACCGAAGGCGTCTACATGGCCGCCACGATGGGCTCGGAAACCACGGCCGCCGCCACCGGCCAGGCCGGCGTGGTGCGCCGCGACCCGTTCGCGATGCTGCCCTTCATGGGCTACAACATGAGCGACTACTTCCAGCACTGGCTCGACCTGGGCAAGAAGCTGGAGGCCTCGGGCGCCGCGCTGCCGAAGATCTACACGACCAACTGGTTCCGCAAGGGCGCGGACGGCAAGTTCGTCTGGCCGGGCTACGGCGAGAACATGCGCGTGCTCAAGTGGATGATCGACCGCATCGAGGGCAAGGCCGGCGACGGCGTCGCGCACGTCACCGGCGTGAGCCCGCGTTACGAAGACCTCAACTGGACCGGCCTGGACTTCACGGCCGCCCAGTTCGACACCGTCACCAGCATCGACAAGGCCGCATGGCAAGCCGAGCTCAAGCTGCACACGGAGCTCTTCGAGCAACTGGCGCACCACCTGCCCAAGGAACTGCCGGAAACCAAGGCAGCCATCGAACAGCGCCTGGCCGCCTGATCATCCGCGGGGCCTCTTGGCCCCGTGCGCGTGTCGTGCTGAAACGCCAGGACGCCAAAAAGCAGAAAGCCGCCCGAGGGCGGCTTTCTGCCGGGTGGGGATACCTGACGACGCCAGGCGATCAGCAGCAGCGGATCAGTAGTACTTGCCGAGGTTCACGCGGCGCATGGCTTCGTACAGCGTCGGGGCTTGCACGTCGGCGCTGCGACGGGCCACGAGGTCCAGTGCACGTTGCTTGGCGACCACCGGTGCAGCGACGTCGGCCGCTTCATGGCGGGTCGAGGCAGCCTGCAGGTCCTGCATGATGCGCGCGTCGAGCTTGGCGTAGGCCAGGAAACGCTCGTCGGCACGGGCAGCTTCACGGCGGGCGCCATGGGCACGCAGGCCAGCGATCGTGCTGCTCGCCAGGTTGCGGGCGGTGTCGGAGAAGAAGGCGATCGCAACGAAAGCGACGATCCACATGACCGCCCAGACGGCGACCAGGCCGACCTGGTTGGCGACGAAGCGGTCAGCGGCGATCAGCAGGGCCGACACGATGGCGGCCAGCAGCAGCGCGGCGAGGCCACGGGTGCCTTCGACATTGTGGCGGGCGGCGTTCAGGCGGCCGACGAAAGCTTCGGCGCGGACGACGCCAGGGTGTGCAAGAGGTTGCTCGACGTGGACAAAACTGGTCATGATGGTTCCCTTCTGGGATGTGTGGCGAGAGCCGATGCCGTGATATTAGGGGTTACCCTAGTACTCCGCCACTTTATCTTGCTGATGTATATCATTCACAGCAGTTATGGACGTCAACTTTCGCACGCTCGATCTGAACCTGCTGCGCGTCTTCGACGAGGTCATGTCCGAGCGCAATCTCACGCGCGCGGCACACAACCTGTCGATCACCCAACCAGCGGTGAGCAATGCACTGCGGCGACTGCGCGAAGTGCTGGGCGACGAGCTGGTGCGCCGCGCCGGAGCCGGTGTCGAACCGACACCCCGTGCGCTCGCGCTCTGGCCGACGGTGCGCGAGGCGCTCCAGCAACTCCAGCACACGCTCGCACCCCATGAGTTCGATGCGTCGGTCGCGGACAACACCTTCGTGCTGGCCATGGCAGATGCCACGGCCGCGGAGCTGATCCCCGGCCTGGTCCAGATCGTCGAGAACGAGGCGCCCGCCATTTCGATGCGCGTGGTGCCACTGACCACGCGCGACCCGCGCAAGCTGCTCGAAACCGAAGAGGCCGACATGGCCATCGGCTACTTCCCCGCCGTGCTGGCCAGCCTGACGGCCCGCGGGCAGTCGGGGGTGGCCGTGCCGTTCGAGACGCAGCGGCTCTACGTCGGCCAGTACGTGTGCGTGATGCGCCGCGACCATCCGCTGGCGCAGCAGCCCCTCACGCTGGACGCGTACTGCAACGCACGCCACCTGCTGGTGAGCTTTTCAGGACGGCCCTACGGCTTCGTCGACCAGACGCTGAGCGCCATGGGTCGCGAGCGGCGCATCGTGGTCACGGTCAACCAGTTCTTCACGGCCGGCCGGGTGGTCGCCAACTCGGATCTGTTGACCGTGCTCCCGCGCCACTTCGTGAGCGTGACGGGCATCGACACGCAACTGGTGCTGCGCGACCTGCCCTTCGACCAGCCGCTGGTCCACGTGGACGCGGTCTGGCACCGGCGTGCGCAGCATGGGCAGGCGCACGAGTGGCTGCGGGCGGCGCTGGTGCGGGCGGCGGCCGCGGCTTTTGCCCGCTCGGTGCTGGAGCAGGCGGTGCCCGCACCGGGCACCTGAAACATCGATGGTCAGCGAACGACGCTGAGCCAGGCGCTGGCCGCCACGCGCAGGTCCTGCGCGTCGTGTGCGTTCATGCCGGCGCGCAGGTCGGCGCTTTCCATGAGCAATGCGGCAGGACTGGCGGGTGCCGTGTCGGCAGGAGCGAAAAAGAACTGAGCCACTTGGGCGATGAAACTGGACATGGACTTGTGCGACCCGAAGTCGAACTGGTGTTGGAAAGATAAACCTCAGGTTAAGGGTTTTCCCTGATCTTTCAACACCCACTTCATGCGCGCTGTGCATATCGGCATTCGCCTAGACTGGCTGCACGCCATGAAAATCCAGCTGCTTTCCGACCTTCACCTCGAATCCCATCCGCACCTGCAGGTCGCGCCGGCGGTGGGTGCCGACCTCCTCGTGCTGGCCGGCGACGTCGGTTCGTACCAGGCCGGTTCCCGGCTCGATGTCGACGACTTCGGCCTCGCGCGCTTCTCGCCACGCCATGGCTGGCCGACGCCGGTGCTGTACGTGCCGGGCAACCACGAGTACGACGCCACCGACTTCGACGCCACGCACGCGCGGCTGCGCGCGCTGTGCGAGGCGCTGGACATCGGCTGGCTGGAACGCGAGACGCGGGTGATCGATGGCGTGCGCTTCGTCGGCACCACGCTGTGGGCCGACTTCGACGCGCTGGCGGCACCCGGCGAGCCGCTGGCCGAGACACTGAAGAAACGCGCCAAGGCCATGCGCGCGGCCAACTTCTACCTGCGCAAGGCCGCCGCCACACGCCAGGGCGAGGCTTTCCTGGCCGAACAGATCCGTGTCCAGTCGCTGGAATGCCAGGCCTGGTTGCAGGCGGCGCTCGCCACGCCTTTCGACGGGACGACCGTGGCGGTGACGCACTTCGCGCCCACGCTGGCCAGCGTCGATCCGCGCTACGGCCTGGTGCCGGGCACCGCCGGTTTCTGCAATGCGCTCGATCCGCTGCTGGCACATGCCGACTTCTGGCTGCACGGCCATCTGCACTGCGCGCACGACTACGTGAAGGACGGGTGCCGCGTGGTCGCCAATCCGCTCGGCTATGCGAGCAAGGGCGAGCAGGAGGGCTTTCGACCGCACCTTCTCATCGACGTGCGCTGAAAACCATAGCCCAAGCGGTTGCCGCGACGACGTTCAGCGGGCCGCGAGACCGTCGAAGCAACTCGACAGCACCAGTTCCACGATCTGCGCGTCACTGTACAGACCGCCCGTCTTCAGGAACTCCAGCACCGGATCGCAGGCCCGCGCGAAGAGCGTGTAAAGCACCACCAGGGCCGGCAGCTTGCTGCTCATGCTGCCGTCCGCCTGCGCGGCCTGGATCCAGCCGCCCAGCGTGTTGCTCACCTCCATCAGCCGGTCCAGGTAGGCGCGGTTGTTCATCAACGCAGCGCGAAGGGTCGAGTTCTGGTGGGGCAGCGAGGGCATTTCGCCCGCCAGTTGCACCTCCATGGTCCAGCGCACGACGGCGCGCAGCTTGGCGATGGGCGCGTCCGCCTCGGGCAGCGACGCCAGGAAGTCCTGCGTGCGCTTCATGATGCGCACCATCGCCGCGGCGGCCAGATCTTCCTTGCTCGGGAAATGCTTGTAGAGGCTGGCCTTCGCGATGCCTACCGAGGCTGCGACCTCGTCGACGGTCATCGACTCGTAGCCTTTTTCGGCAAGCAGGCGGTTCACCGTCTGCACGATCGCCTCTTCCCGCGCCAACAGCATCTGGGCCTTGAAGGAAGTCTTGGGAGCAGGCGTGGCGACGGTGTTCATGCCGCGATTCTAGTCACAGCCGTCTGGGCGCATACACCGCGGACAAATAAATACCAATGGGTTTCGATTGCTACCAATCGGTAGAGGCCGGGCTGTACGCCTGCGCAATGCCGCAGGAAAGGTAAAGGTTTTCCGCGAGAACTGTCACATGCCTTTTTTCTAATCGCCAGGACGTCACCTGACGCCAAACTGACATTCACCCGCTTCACCTCATCACCATGAAACACACCCTGATCGCCTTCGCCGCCCTGAGCACCGCCGCCGTCGGCGCCTTCGCCCAGTCGAACGTCACCCTGTTCGGCGTGCTGGACACGTCCGTCGCCCACGTCTCAAGCGGTGGCAACAGCATCACCGGCCTGTCCAGCGGCGGCGTTTCGAGCAGCCGCATCGGCTTTCGCGGCGTCGAGGACCTGGGCGGCGGCATGGCTGCGGGCTTCTGGCTCGAAGGCAGCCTGGGCGTGGACACCGGCTCGGCCTCCCTGTTCGACCGCCGCTCGACGGTCAGCATCTCCACGCCGACCCTCGGCGAACTGCGCATCGGCCGGGACAAGGTGCCGGCATACCTGAACGTCGAGACCTTCGACCCGTTCGGCGATGTCGGCGTGGGCGGCGTCGGCGGCTCGAACATGGTGGGCAGCGCCTCGTCGGCCGCCGGCACGCCCGAAGGCAGTGCACCCAAGCGCGCCAGCAACAGCATCAACTACCTGCTGCCCGCCAAGCTGGGCGGCGTC
>Ga0247813_10001157_pt1 | contig 20858 bp, 18 predicted proteins | sample UWRJL169409C1_FD_180719 | JGI IMG/M metagenome (GOLD analysis project Ga0247813, IMG submission 180719) | Plant litter microbial communities from Arlington Agricultural Research Station in Wisconsin, United States - UWRJ-L169-409C-1 | ecosystem: Environmental > Terrestrial > Plant litter >...
TCGACCTGCGTCTGCAGACCACCGTGCAGGACACCTTGGCGGCGAAAGCACCGGCCGGCGAGACCCGCCTGTCGCTCGGTGCCGCTTCGACCTCCGTGCAGGTCGGAACGGGGCGCATCGTCACGATGGCCCAGAACAAGACCTACGACAACTCCGAGGCGGCAGCGGCCGATCCTACGAAGACGTCGATCAACTACAGCACCGACCGTGAGTACGGCGGATCGAGCGGATTCCAGGTCGGCTCGACCTACAAGCTGTTCACCCTGCTCAACTGGCTCGACAGCGGCCGCGGCCTGAACGAGGTCGTCGACGGCAACGCGCGCACGCTGCAGCAGTCGGCGTTCACCAACACGTGTGAGCCGGGCGTCGACGGAACGAACGACGGGCCGTTCGGCGGCGGTTGGCCGTTCAAGAACTCCTCGGGCGAGAAGGGCAACCGCACCGTGATGGCTGCCACCGCGGCATCCATCAACGGCGCCTACGCCTCCATGGGTCTCGAGCTCGACCAGTGCAAGACGAAGCGCATCGCCGAGTCGCTGGGTGTGCACCCGGCCATCACGATCGACAACCCGGAGACCGACAAGCGCGAGGACAAGCTCGAGTCGAACCCCTCGGCCATCCTCGGCACGAACACCATCTCGCCGCTGACGATGGCCGCCGCGTACGCGGGCGTCGCCAACCACGGCATCTACTGCAAGCCGATCGCGGTCGACGGCATCACCGACCGCGACGGCAACAAGCTGCCGGGCCAGGCCCAGCAGTGCGCGCAGGCGATCGATCCCGAGGTCGCGGCCACAGCCGTCTTCGCCCTGCAGAACGCGATGAAGGGCTACGGCGGAAACCCCCAGGACGGCACCCCGATCTTCGGTAAGACCGGAACCACCGACTCGTCGAACCAGACCTGGCTGATGAGCTCGACCACCGCGCTGACCACCGCCGTGTGGTTCGGCAACATCGTCGGCGACTACCCGATCTCGCGCTACTCCGGCGGCATCAACAACCGTCACGTCATCTCGAAGCCGATCAACCAGGCCGCCGACAAGCTCTACCCCGGCGGCGGCTTCGACGCCCCGGCCGACCGTCTTGTGAAGGGCGCGAGCATCACGCTGCCCGACTTCGTCGGCGGCACGGTCGCCAACGCACAGGCGCTGCTCGCGAGCAACAAGCTCACCTACGTCGACGCCGGGCCGATCGAGTCGGCACTGCCGGCCGGTGCCGTCGCGGCGACCGACCCCGCGCCCGGGACCGTGATGGCCCGCGGCCAGTCGGTCTCGATCTTCACCAGCAACGGCGCGCTCAAGGCGCTGCCCGACGTGGTGTCGTCGGCGCCGCTCTCGGCCGATGCGATGGCGACGCTGGCCTCCGCGGGCTACACCAATGTCTCGACGACGTGTGTGCGGCTCTCTGCGGCCGACGTGCAGTTCAAAGACAAGGTGGTCTCGAGCAACCCGCTTCCGGGAGCGACAGCGCGACTGACCGATCCCGTGACGCTCGGCGTCGGGTGCTGAGCCACCCCGTAGCCAAGTCGGCGGCCACCGCGCTCGGCGCGGCGGCCGCCGTCGGTGTCGGCGCCTTCGCGTGGGGCACGCTCGTCGAACGCAACCGCTTTATGGTGCGTCACGAGGTTCTGCCGGTGCTCGATCCGGGCGCACGCTCGTTGACGGTGCTGCACCTCGCCGACCTGCACCTCGCTCCGTGGCAGCACGCGAAGCAGGAGTGGGTGCGCTCGCTCGCCGACTACGAGCCCGACCTCGTGATCAACACCGGCGACAACTTCGGCCATGAAGACGCCCAGGAGGCCCTCGAGTACACCCTCGCCCCCTTCGCGGGCGCGGGCGTGTTCGTCAACGGCTCGAACGACTACGCGGGCCCGAGCTTCAAGAACCCGGTGCGCTACTTCACCGGTCCGAGCAAGCACAAAAAGAAGTCGGTCGTGCTCGATACCCCGCGTATGGAGAACTTCTTCGAGAACGAGCTCGGCTGGCTGAGCCTGAACAACACGGCGCGCGCCATGACGATCAAGGGCTCGCAGCTCGAGTTCTTCGGCGTCAACGACGCGCACCGCGGCTGGGACAGGCTCGGGGCGCTTCCCGGCGCCATCGAAGACATGCGGGAGAACGTGGAGTGGCCCGAGGGCAACGGCGCCCCCGAGTCGATCTCGATCGGTGTCACGCACGCCCCGTACCAGCGGGTGCTCAACTCGTTCGTGAACAACGGCGCCGACGTGATCTTCGCGGGCCACACGCACGGCGGACAGGTGCGCGTGCCCGGTTTGCCCGCGCTCGTGACGAATTGCGATATTCCTCGCGACCAGGCCCAAGGGCTCAGCGTCTGGCACAACGCCCGTCGTGCCGCCTATCTGAACGTATCCGCGGGCATCGGGACGTCGATTTACGCCCCGTTCCGGTTCGCCTGTCGACCCGAAGCGGTCGTAGTGACATTAACCGCGTCAGATTTCAGCTATTCTTGATAGGTTCGCGTCGCTAGCGACGAGAAAGATCGGGGTGTGGCGCAGCTTGGTAGCGCGCTTCGTTCGGGACGAAGAGGTCGTGGGTTCGAATCCCGCTACCCCGACACAGCAGTAACGACAAGGCCCTCTCCACGGAGAGGGCCTTTTCGCGTCGCTGGCCCAGACACGCGTCGCTGGCCCAGACACGCGTCGATGGCCCAGACGCCCCTCGATGGCCCAGACGAAAAAGAACGCCCTCTCCGCGGAGAGGGCGTACTTGTGTTCCGGATGCCGGCTAGAAGCCGAGGAACGGCACCACGAAGAGCAGGATCGTGACGACCGGACCGATGATCACCATCGACAGTCCCCACGCCATCAGGTGGCGGTAGAGGCGCGGACGCTCCTCCTCGACGCCGGAGGCCACGATGGTGGCTCCGGTCGTTCCGAACGGCGCACAGTCGACGAGCGAGGCCGAGATGGCCAGCGCGAAGATGAAGCCGGTCATCTCGAGTCCGCCGCCCGGAACGAGCAGGGGCACGGCGAGCGGGATGAGCGCGCCGAGGATGCCGATGGTCGATGCGAACGCCGACACCAGGCCCGCGATGACGCAGATCACGAACGCCGCGATGAGCGGCTCGTTGACCGAGCGGGCGGCCTCGCCGAGCTGGTCGATGGCGCCGAGACGGGTGAGCACACCGACGTAGGTGATGATGCCGCCGAGCAGCAGGATGGTTCCCCAGTCGATGCGGGTCATCGCCTTGCGTCCGACGTCGGGCTTGATGAGCGAGAGCACGATGGCGAGCGTCAGCGCGACCGCACCGAGGTTGAGGTCGATGTCGAGCAGCGTGATGGTGAAGAAGCCGATGACCAGCACGGGGATCGAGATCAGCACGACGGTCTGGAAGCCGGTGAGGGGCTTGAGCTCGGTCTTGGTGAGCAGCGCGGTACCGCCGCCGGATCCGCCGACGCTTCCGCCGGTTCCGGATGCTGCGGAAAGAGCCGCCGCGCGTGCCAGGCGACCACGGCCGATGAGCTCGCGTCCGCCGAACATAAAGAAGGCGACGAGCACGACGAGCGTGTTGATGCCGACCGAGAGGCCGAACATCAGTCCCGGGTTGTAGGGGATGCCCGCGGTCTGCGCGACGGTCATCACGGTGATGCCGTTGATGCTCGTCGGCGCGAGCGCGCCGCCGACGATCGCCGAGCTCATCACGATGCCCATCATCGTGGAGTGGATGCGGTGTTTCGCCGCGAGGCTCATCGCGATCGGCACGATCGTGAAGGCCGCGTGCGACGTACCGAGGCAGGCCACGAGGGTGCCGATGACGAACATCGCCCACGGGATGAGCGCGACGCGGTCACCGATGAGGCGCACGGAGCGGTCGACCAGCCAGTCGATCGTTCCGGTCTCCCTCGCGATTCCGAACAGGTAGGTGATGCCGAGCAGGATGAGCAGCGCGTCGACGGGGAACCCGGCGAGCACGTCGTCGAAGCTCTCGCCGACGATGAGCACACCGACGATGAGCGCGGCGACGAGCGCCAACGCACCCATGTGGATGTTGCGGATGGCCGAGATCGCGAAGACCAGGACCAGCACGATGAGGGCGACGATCTCGACGGTCACGAGCGCACCGCCGCGGTGTCGGTGGGGTGGATAAGAGGCATCTTCGTCGATCTCCTAGAGCTGGTGGTGGTGAGTGTGGGAAAAGGGTCAGACCCCGAGCGCGAGCCCGGAGCGGTAGGCGGCGAGAGCCGCCTCCGGCACGTCGGCGAGATCGGCGAGGCGCACGAAGTCGCCCGCCGCGACCGGCGCGACGAGTGTCGCGCCCGAGAGCAGGTAGTAGGGCGCGATCTCGCCCGCGTCCGGGTCGATGATGACGGGCGTGACTCCCGCGATCTCGTGGTGGTGGCCCTCGACACGGAAGATCGTTCCTGGCTCGAGGGCGACCGAGGCGCGCGCCGCGAGCACGGTGTGCTGGCGGGGCTCGGCGACGACGGAGGTGCCGTCGACGGCCGCGGCGATCGAGAGCGGCGTCTCGATGCCCATGTAGTGGTACGGCCAGTAGATGCAGGCGTACTTGCCGTCGCGGCTGACGACGTGGCCCTTGCCGCGCAGGATCTCCCAGGTGACCGCGTCGCCGGTGCGCACGATGACGAAGACACCGCCGGCGAAGCTCGCCTCGCCGGGCAGGCGCAGCATCGAGAACACGTCGATCGAGCCGGTGCGGCCGATCAGGCCGCCGTCTTCGCGGGCCGCGTACAGGTCGGCGAGCTCGTCGGGGCGCGCGACGGGGTAGTGCATCCCCTCGACGTCGGAGATCGCGCCGGTGTACAGCGACACCACGTTCATCTCGCAGTAGTCGGCGGCGGCGGAACGCTTGAGCGCCGCGACCTGCGCAGAGCGGGCGGCGACCGTGGCCTCGAGGTCGTCTCCGAGGTCCAGCAGTTCGGCGAGCCCTGGTGCGTCGATCGTCACGCCGTTCTGGTCGACGACTCCGGTGGCCGGGTCGAACGCGAGGTCGTACTCGCTCGACTTCCCGAGGGCCACGATGTCGAACCCGACCTCGAGCACCCACGCGACGAGTCGCAGCAGGTTCGCGGGCTGGTCGCCGTCGCCCGGGAGGTAGCGCAGCCCCTTGTCGCGGGCCTTCGCGCTGAGCGCGACGCCGGCGACCGACTCGATCTCTTTACTCACCATCACGACGTGCACGCCCGACTCGAGGGCGGTGTCGGCGTAGGCGTGTCCGGCCTCGACGCGGCCGGTCGCCTCGACGAGCACATCGACCGAGTTCCAGTCGATGGCGGAGGCAGACGCCACGACCGAGATCTTGCCGGCGGAGACGGCGGCCGCGGTCTCGGCGGCGGTGGTCGGCACGGCGATGAGATCGTCGGCGACGCCGAGATCGTGCAGCATGCGGCTGACACCGGCGACGTCGGGATCGACGAGCTGGGTCGCGGTCATGTCGGGCAGGCGACGCAGCTGGTCGAGCAGCGTACGGCCGTATCCTCCGTTGGCACCGGTCAGCAGGATGCGAATGGGGGTCGCGCGTTGCGCGGTCGAGCTCTGGATCACCGTTGTTCCTCACGTTCACACGCCGGCACAACGCCGGAGGCAGGGCAATCGTATCGAGACTTTTCAGATTGTCAAAAATAATCCCAAAGAATCACATAGGCTGTGTTCGTCGAGCTCGACACGGGCTCCCCCACGACAATGACGACGATGAAGAGGTCCAGCATGCAGATCGGTGCCGTAGCCGACGACTTCACGGGAGCGACGGATCTCGCGACGACACTGCGTCGCCGCGGGATGACCGCGGCCGTGGTGATCGAAGACCAACCGGTCGACGCCGAGAACCTCGCCGGTCTCGACGCCGTGGTCGTCGCCCTCAAGTCGCGCACCGCCCCCGTCGACGTCGCGGTGGCCGACTCGCTCGATGCGCTCGAGCGGGTGATCGGCTGGGGCGCCGAACGCGTCTACTTCAAGTACTGCTCGACCTTCGACTCGACCGACAGCGGCAACATCGGCCCGGTGCTCGACGCGTTCCGCGACCGGCTCGGCGTCGACCGCACCATCGTGGTGCCCGCCTTCCCCGCGAACGGCCGCACTGTCGAGAACGGCCTGCTCTCGGTGAACGGCGAACTGCTCGAGAACTCGTCGATGCGCCATCACCCCCTCACTCCGATGACGAAGTCGCGGCTGAGCGAGATCCTGGCCCCGCAGACGGATGCCACGATCACCGAGATCCCGCTCGCCGCCGTGCGCTCCGGCGCCGAGTCGTTGCGCGCGGCGATCGCCGCGGCACCGGCCGGGTACCTCGTCGTCGACGCCACGGCGGACGACGATCTGCGCACGATCGCCCTGGCCTCGTCCGACCTGCGCCTGATCAGCGGCGGTGCGGGCCTCGCCATCGGGCTGGAGTCCCCCGCGACATCCGCCCTCGACGACTTCCCGCACTTCGCGGGCCGACGGCTCGTCGTCTGCGGCTCGGCCTCGGCGACGACCCGCGCCCAGATCGCCGACGCTGCCACCCGGCACCCGACCCGCAAGATCGACGTCGACGAGGCCGTGACCGACCCGTCGGGCGAAGTGCGCGCGATCGTCGACTGGGTGCGCTCGCTCGGGGCCGACGAGGTTCCCGTCGTCTATTCGGTGGGCGAACTCGGCGACGTCCTGCCCGGCGAGGCCGGAGTCGTGGCCGCCGCCGCGGTCGAACGGGTGCTGTCGGCGGTCGTCGCCGCCCTCGTCTCCGACGGCACGGTCGACCGGGTGATCGTCGCCGGCGGCGAGACGAGCGGAGCGGTCGTCAAAGCGCTCGGCGTCGCGCTGCTCACCATCGGCCCCGCCCTCGCCCCCGGCGTCTGTTGGAGCGCGGCACAGACCGACGCCGCCCGCGACGTCGCCCTCGTGCTGAAGAGCGGCAACTTCGGGGCCGTCGACCTGTTCTCGAGCGCCTGGGAGGTGCTGGCATGACCGCCGTCGACCAGCTCATCGCCGCGGGTCGCGCGCTCGTCGAGGCCGGGCTCAGCCCGGGCAGTTCGGGCAACGTGAGTGTGCGCGACGGCGCCCGGATCCTGATGTCGGGCACCGGCACACGTCTCGGAGCGCTGCGCCCCGACGACATCGCCGTGCTCGACGCGAGCGGCGGCCCCGTCTCGGGCGCGAAGCCGTCGAAGGAGGTCTCGCTGCATCTGGCGCTGTACGCGAAGAACCCCGACCACCGGGCCGTCGTGCACGTGCACTCCCCTTACGCCGTCGCGGTCTCCTGCCTCGCGCCGTGGTCGGAGCACAGCGCCGTCCCCCCGCTCACCCCGTACGCCCTGATGCGCGTCGGCCAGGCGCCGCTGCTGCCGTTCGCGGCCCCCGGCGACCCGGCGATGGGCGACCTCATCAGCGACAGCCCGTTCGAATTCCGGGCGGCCCTGCTCGCCAACCACGGCGCGGTCGTGAGCGGCGAGACCGTCGAGCGCGCCGTCGACAGCATGGTCGAACTCGAAGAAGCGTGCCGCATCACGGTGCTCACCGACGGCGCCGACCGCCGCCTGATCGAGCCCGCGCACGTGCACGCGATCACGGCGCAGTGGGGCATGCCCTGGTCGACCGCCGTCACACTAGGCTGAGGGTCGCTAAGAAAGGCCGATCGATGCAGCAGACTGCACCCCTGATCCCCGAGCAGCGGCGCGAGAGCATCCTCCGCCACCTGCAGCGCAACCACGTTCTGAGCTACCGCCAGTTGACCGACCTGCTCGGCGTGAGCCAGATGACCGTGCGTCGCGACGTCGCCGCGCTCGAGGAGGAGGGCCGCGTCAGCGCCACACCCGGCGGAGCGAAGCTCGTCTCACGCCTGGTGGAAGAGCCCAGCCGGGCGGTCAAGCAGGCCGCCGGAGTCGCCCAGAAGGCGGCCATCGCGCGCGTCGCCGCCGGCATGGTCGGCGACTCGATGACCATCTACCTCGACGCGGGCACCACCGTGCAGGCCATGCGCCCGTTTCTGCAGGATGTGAACGACCTCACCGTCGTGACCAACGACCTCGCGACGGTGCAGGCGTTTCTCGACCATCCGACCGCCGACCTGATCTGCATCGGCGGACGCGTCGACAAGGCGAACCTGTCGACGATGGGCCGGCTCACCCGGCTCGCGCTGCAAGAACTCTCGCTCGACCTCGCTTTCATCTCGTCGAGCTCGTGGGACCTGCAGCACGGGGTCACCACCCCGGTCGAGGCGAAACTCGAAGCGAAACGGGCCGCGATCGCCGCCGCGGAGACCGCGGTGCTCGTCGCCGACAGCTCGAAGTACGGGCGTTTCGGCCGGTACCGCGCGCTGCGGCTCGACGAGCTGACCACCGTGGTCACCGACGACGGGCTTCCGGATGTCGCGGCCGACGCCCTGCGCGACGGTGGGGTCGACCTGCTGTTGGCCGCCACGTCGACGGGCTCGGTCACCGTCTAGACGACGGGCGACCGCTCAGGCGAAGTCGGGGTCGGGCTCGATGGCGTAGGCCGGCTCGACGCGCTCGCGGCGACCGTTGTTGAGCACGCCGTCGCTCTCTTCGAGGTAGCACTTTCCGCAGAGCGACTGGTACGAGACATCCTGAACCAGGTCGATCGCGACCTGCTCGCCGTCGAAGATGAACTCGCCGTCGACGGTGCGCGCGTTGAACACCGCTTTGCGGCCGCACCGGCAGATGGTCTTCAGCTCTTCGATCGAGTGCGCGATCTCGAGCAGACGGCGGCTGCCGGGGAAGGCGACGGTCTGGAAGTCGGTGCGGATTCCGTAGGCGAGAACCGGCACACCCTCGAGGATCGCGATGCGCAGCAGGTCGTCGATCTGCGACTCCGAGAAGAACTGGGCCTCGTCGACCAGCAGGCAGCTGACGTCTTTGCCCGTCGCCTTGCGCACCCGGGCCCGCTCGGTAGCGAACGCGACGTAGATGTCGTCGTCGGCGCCGACGGTGAAGTCGACAGCGCGGGTGACCCCGAGCCGCGAGACGATCGCGTTGTCGCCCTTGGTGTCGATGCGGGGCTTGGCCAGCAGAACCTGCTGGTCGCGCTCCTCGTAGTTGAAGGCCGCCTGCAGCAGAGCCGTGCTCTTGCCGCTGTTCATCGCACCGTAGCGAAAGTAGAGTTTCGACATCGTTAGAGCAGGTATCCGTCTTCTGCGGCGCGTCTGATCAGCTCCGCTTTTTTACTCGCCGGGCGGTTTGCCTTGGCGTACTTCTCGCGCACCCGGCGCAGGTAGGTCTTCGCCGTCTCGTACTGCACGTTCATCTTGCTCGCGACCTCGACCGTGCTGTACCCCGAGACGTAGAGACGGAACGCCTCGACCTCGCCGGCGCTGAGCTTGGGCCGCGACTGGCTGGTCGCGCCGACCGGCAGCGGACGCCAGTCGCGCTGCACGACCGTGTTGGGGCGCACCCCCATGATCGCGCGGGCGGCGTCCATGACCTCGCGCATCGGCAGCGTCTTGGAGAGGAATCCGGCGGCACCGGCGGCGAGCGCGCGGTCGCGCGACTCGCGGCTGTCGAGGCTGGTGAGCACGATCACCTTGGCCCCGGCGGCTCGGCACGTGCGCACCCGCGCCTCGATCGACACCGGCTCTTTCAGCTGGAAGTCGAGAAACACCAGGTCGGTCGGGAAGTTGTCGCTGTGCACGAGTTCGAGCCATGTGCTCGCGCTGAGCACGAGGTCGAAGTCGGGGGCGTTCGAATAGATCCAGCTGCTCAGGCTGTCGAGCAGCACCTCGTGGTCGTCGAGGATGGCGAGACGCACCCGGGTCGGGTCGGGCACATTGCCCATCGCGGGGCCACCCGCCTGCCTGCCGTCAACGCCGCTCATATGAAAACCTTAGTGTCAGGTCGGGCTGCTCGTGATCGACCTGCAGGTCGCTGAACATCACCCGCACCACCGCGAGGAACGGCGCGAGCGGGCCCTTGAGCGCGCTGACCTCGTAGTTGAGGGCCGCCCGCAGCGAGACGGAACAGCGGTCGCCCTCGCTCGAGAGCACGATCTCCGCGCCGTCGTCGCTCAACGCGGGGTCGTCGTGCAGCGCCACGAGGAACGCCCGCACGGCCGTGCGCTCGTCGGTCGACATGTGTTCGGCGAGACGGTGCTCGTCGCGCACGACGGTGCTCGTGGCCGCCGGGGGCGCATCCGCACGGTTGCCCAACTGCTCGACGACGGTGTCGAGCCAGGTGCGGTCGACGTCGGCGACCATGAGCGCCCGCAGTTCGTTCGCGACCGCGCGTGCCCGCTGCCGGGTCGCCTCGTCGACGACCCCGCCGCTGAGCAGGTCGGTGAACAGCGGCACGACCTCCTGGTTGAGCACCGTGACGCTGTCTTGCTGCACCGACCGGGCTATCGACTCGCCGCGTTCGCCGCTCATCGCGGAGAGGGCGCGGTCGGCCCGCAGCCGCCACCGGTCGAGACTGCGCACGAGCACGTCGACGAAGGCCGCGGCCCCGAGCGACATCGCGACGATCGGTGTCGCCGCGGCGATGACGAAGGCACCGACGGGGGCAACGGCCCCGAACGAGTCGGCCTGCACGAGCGCGACGAAAGCGGCGAGGAGCGCCGAGAACGCGCCGGAGGTCACGAGTTCTCTCGCCGGCCGGTACGGTGCGAGCGCGACGATGAACAGCCCGACCACCGGCACTCCCCAGTCGTCTCTCGCGTAGGGGTCGGTGCCCCACATCGAGAGGCTGCTCGCGATCAGGGCGGCGAGCGACGACCCCACGATGACCGCGTGGCTGCGCACGGTGAGCGGCGCGCGCAGCGGGCTCGACGCGAGCACGAGCACGACGCTCGCGACCCCGACGAACAACAACGCGACGACCGCGAGGGTCGGCTGGGAGATGTCGCCGGCGTTCCGCCAGGTCACGACCGCCGCGTAGACCGGGATGATCACGGCCGCGAGATAGCTGGTCGGCCGGCCGATCAGCGCGCCCAGGGGGTCGCGCTGCTGCACGGCCCGCTCCTGCCTGCTCACGAGACCGGCTCCGGCTCGGCCGCCGGGTCGAGCACGGGGAGGCGGAGGAGAATGGATGTACCGGTTCCGGGCGTCGACCAGACCTGCACGGTGCCGTCTACCGCTTCGATCCTGCGGCGCACCGACTGGCGCAGGCCGAGACGGTCGAGGCTGGTCTCCGGCTCGGAGAAGCCCTTCCCGCCGTCGATGATCATGATCGACACCTCGCCCGCGGAGCCGTAGACGACCACTTCGGCACGGTCGGTGCCCGCGTGTTTGAGCACGTTGACGAGGCACTGCTTGACGGCGAGACCCACAGCGAGCTGCCGGTGCGCGTCGAGGCGGAGGATCGCGGCGCGGTCGCCGCTCAGCACCACGTCGAGGCCGAGCTCGCGCGCCTCCTCGATCGAGCGGTACAGCCGGCTCGCGAACCAGCCGGCGCGCCCCGCTTCACTCTCGCGCGCGTCGGAGTCGACGAGCCACTCCTCGCCCACGAGCACCTGCAGGTCGCGGTCGATGCGTTCGCGCAGATCGTGGCGCAGCTCGCCGTCGGGCGAGGACGCGACCGCGGCGAGGTGGTTGAGGATCGTGTCGTGCAGCATGGCGGCCGCGCGCACCTCGATGCGGTGGCGGATGTCGGACAACTGTTCGTCGCGGGCCGCACGTTGCAGGCTCGGCTGGGCGACGTAGATGCGCTGACGGCTGATGCCGACGACGGTGAAGAGGATCGCGACGACGGCGAACACCCCGGCGGCCGTGAGGTCGACGGTGGCCGTCGTGCCCGTCTGGAGGGCGGCGAACCGGGTGGCGCCCTCGCCGAGCAGGAAGCCGGCCGCGCTCCACCCGACCACCTTGATCACGCCGATGCCGGCGCCCCCGACGAGGATCAGCGCGATCTTCGGCAGGGTGAAGACGAGCGAGTCGGTCGTCGCTTCGGTGGGGAACGCGCTCGTTCCGGCAGCGACCAGCCAGAAGACGCTCACGGTGCCGGCCACCAGGTAGAGGACCGAGGCGACCCAGCCGCGGTAGCGCTCGAGCAGCCAGAGGGCGCCGAGCATCGGCACGAGCGCGACCATCGCCGGCCAGAGGACCACGTCGGGCCGCGACGCCTGCAGCACGGCGATGAGCGACAGGTCGGCGATCAGCACGACGAGAGAGATCGCGTGAGAAGCGCGCGCGAACGCACGACTCTCGCTGTGCGGTGCGAGATGCCCGGGTAATCCGAGAGACATCTCAGTTCCCCCTCAACTCGACGGTAGTTATGACGCTAATGCGTCAAACAACTCGCGTCGCACCCCAGTTCGGGCGGTATCGAGTGTCTCAGGGGTCGATCAGCGCGGAATCCGTAGCGTCTGCGCCGTTCTCGTCATGATCGAATCGGCGAGAGCCGGGTCATCCGACAGCTGTTTTCCGAAGCTCGGAACCATCGCGGTCAACTGCGGCGTCCACGCCTCGATGCGCTCGGGGAAGCACTTCTCGATGAGGCCGAGCATGATCGGGGCGGCGGTCGACGCTCCGGGCGACGCGCCGAGCAGGCCGGCGATGCTGCCGTCGGCGGCCGCGACGACCTCGGTGCCGAACTGCAGCACTCCGCCCTTCTTTTTGTCTTTTTTGATGACCTGCACGCGCTGGCCCGCGGTGATGCGGTACCAGTCTTTCTGCTCGCCCTTCGGGAAGAACTGCTGCAGCTCGGCGAACTTCGTGCTCTTCTTCGCGGCGAGCTGGCCGACGAGGTACTTCACCAGGCTGAGGTTGCCCGCCCCGGCGGCGATCATCGGAACCAGGTTGTGCGGGCGGATCGACTTGAACAGGTCGAAGACCGACCCCGTCTTGAGGAACTTGGGGCTGAAGCCGGCGTAGGGCCCGAACATCAGGCTGGTCTTGCCGTCGATGACGCGGGTGTCGAGGTGCGGCACCGACATCGGCGGGGCGCCGACGGCCGCCATGCCGTAGACCTTGGCCTGGTGCCGCGCCACCAGCTCGGGGTTGTCGGTGCGCAGGAACTCGCCGCTGACCGGGAAGCCGCCGTAGCCGCGGATCTCGGGGATGCCGCTCTTCTGCAGCAGGTTGAGGGCGTTGCCGCCCGCGCCGACGAAGACGAAGCGCGCGTAGACGGTGAACGGCGCGAGGCCGATCTCGCGACGGGCGGTGATGCGCCACAGGCCGTCTTTCTGGCGCTTGAGGCCGGTGACCCTGGCGTCGTAGGTGATGTCGGCGCCGTTGTCGGCGAGGTAGCCCATCAGGCTGCCCGAGAGAGCGCCGAAGTTGACGTCGGTGCCGGCGAGGATGCGCGTGGCGGCGATCGGCTGCGACTTGGCGCGGCCGGGGATGAGCACGGGAGCCCAGCCGCGGATGACGCTCGCGTCGTCGCTGAACTCGAGGCCCTCGAACAGCGGGTGGTCTTTCAACGCGTCGAAACGCTTGCGGAGGTACTCGACGTTGTCGGCACCCCAGACGAAGCTCATGTGCGGCGTCGGGTTGATGAAGCTCGACGGCTCGGGCAGCGCACCGGTCTCGACGAGGTGCGACCAGAACTGGCGGGAGACCTGGAACTGCTCGTTGACCTTGACCGCGCCGGCGATGGCGATCGAGCCGTCGGGCTGCTGCGGCGTGTAGTTCAGCTCGCAGAGCGCGGAGTGGCCGGTGCCCGCGTTGTTCCACGGGTTCGAGCTCTCTTCGGCGGCATTGCCGAGCTTCTCGAACACCTGGATCGACCAGTCGGGCTGCAGTTGCTTGAGCATCGTGCCGAGGGTGGCGCTCATGATGCCGCCCCCGATCAGGGCCACGTCTACGGGGGAATCTGGAGAACTCACCCGCCCAGCTTACGGGCAGCGCCACCCGGCGCCACAGGACGCATCCTCCCTTGTGGGTGACGGGCGAATCTGCGACGTTTCGACATGGTTCACTGTCAGGTGTGAACAAGTCGCCGCGCTACTGGCTCGTGCTCGCACTGATCGGCGTGATCGGGGGTGTGCTCTCGGGTGCCTTCGGCATCGGCGGCGGCATCCTGATGGTTCCGCTGCTGGTCTCGCTCGCCGGCCTCGACCAGCGCACCGCCGCCGCGACCTCGCTCGTGGCGATCATCCCCACGGCGATCGTCGGGTCGGTGACCTACCTCGCCAACGACCAGATCGACCTCGCCGCGGGAGGCCTCGTCTCGGTCGGTGCCGTGGTGGGCGCGCTCATCGGGACCCGGCTGTTGCGGCGCATCCCGCTCACCTGGCTGCGCTGGATGTTCATCGCGCTGATCGTGGTGGTCGCCGCCCGCATGCTGCTCGTGGCGCCGGAACGCGGCGAGAGCGTCGAACTCACGGTCTGGGTAGGGGTGGGCTACGTCGCGCTCGGGCTGCTGATGGGCGTGGCATCCGGTCTCTTCGGCATCGGAGGCGGGGTCATCGCGGTACCGGCCCTCGTCGCGGTCTTCGGTGCGAGCGATCTCGTCGCCAAGGGCACGTCGCTGCTCGTGATGTTTCCCACGGCGCTCGTCGGCACGATCTCGAACGCGCGCGCCCGCATCGTCGACGTGCGCGCCGGGCTCGTGGTGGGTGTCGCGGCGACCCTGGCGTCGGTGCCCGGCGTGGCGCTCGCGCTGATCATGCCGCCGCGGCTGTCGGGGATCCTGTTCGCCGCGCTGCTGCTCGCGGCCGCGGCGCAGCTGACCGTGCGGGCGCTGCGGTCGCCGCGCTAGAGACCGAGCTTCTCGAGCTCGGCGTCCATGCGCGCGGCCATCTCGGCGTAGCCCTCGTCGTTCGGGTGCAGGCCGTCGGCGGCCATCCACTCGGGGTGCCCCTCGATCCAGCGTGACGCGCCGGGGATGTAGTCGGCGCCGATGACGCCGGCCGCGTCTTCTACCCAGCCGATGATGGTGTCGACCGATTCGGGGCGGTCGTCGGTGTACCAGAACGGCTCGACGACGACGAAACGCGCGTCGGGAAGCTCGGCCTTCAACCGGTCGAGGTCTTCGGTGATCTGCTCGCGGATGACCTCCGACAGCTGGTCGTAGGAGAAGTTGTCGTTCAGCCCCATGGTGACGAAGACGATCTCGGGCTGCCACTCGATGATCTTGCCCGGCAGGTCGTTCTCGACGTCGTCGACGCGGTTGGTGACGAAACCGAGGCCGTTGACGCTCGGGTTGAACTCGTTCCAGTTGCGTTCGCGGCTCACGATGGTCGACCAGCGCTTGTCGCTGCTCGTGGCCCCGGTGCCGAGCGTGTACGAGTCGCCGTAGAACGCGACCTTGGTGCCCGTGCCCGTACGGGTTTCACCCTCGGGCGGGCTCGACGTGGCGGCCACTACGACTCCGATCGCTACCAGCAGGCAGAGGACGCCCGCGATGATCAGTCTCACACGGTTGCTCATGCTGTCTATTCGACACCCGCGGCGCCGGGGTTTGGTGTGCGGGTGTCTGCGGGGCGTTTGCGGCGCGCGCCGGTCGACAGGACGATCGAGCTCCGACGACCGCTCGACAGGGCGGATCGGCGGTCGTGCGACGCGTCATCCTGTCGTAGACCTGTCCTTCACAGAGCCGCGGATGTCGCGTTCCGCTCGCAGATCGTGGGTGCGGGCCCCACCGTCGACGGCCTCGCAGCATGCTCGGGTCATGCCTCGAAACCTCGCTCTCGATCTCGCCGCAGCAGGCGGCCTCGTCCGCCGGCGAACCCTCCTCGGCCTGGGCCACACCGCCCACAGCCTCCGGCTGCGCGTGGCCGCGCACCAGCTGCACGTCCCACGGCGCGGTTGGCTCGCGTCGGAGATCGCACCGCCGGAAGCGCTGCGGGCCGTGACGCTCGGTGGTGTGCTCGGTGGTGCGAGCGCACTGGCCAGCTACGGCATCTGGGTCGACGACGACGGCCCGCTCGTGATCAGCTGCCCGCCGACCGCGAGCCGTTTGCCGCCGCTGGGTGAGAACGAACGCCGGGTATGGCTGCCCACGTCCGAGCACCTGGGCGCGAAACAGTGGCGCGTCTCCGTCGTCGACGCGCTCCTGCAGTTCGCCACGCACGCGCCACGCGACTCCCTCATCGCGTCGGTCGACAGCGCTTTGAACAAGAAACTGCTCGGTCGCGACGAGTTCCGCCGGTTCATCCGGGCTCTCCCCCGGCGGTTGCGGTCGATCGAACGCGAGGTCGACGGCGATGCCATGTCGGGCTCCGAGACACACCTGCGACTGGCTCTCGTCCGTGCCGGTTACCGCGTCGAAAGCCAGGTCTTCATCGCGTCGGTCGGCTGGGTCGACCTCCTCGTCGACGGCTGGTACATCGTCGAGGTCGACAGCCGCCGGTTCCATGACGGAATCGAGCAGCAGACGCTCGACCGGTTGCGCGACGGCAATTCCGGCATAGCCGGTTACGGCCACGGTCGTTTTATGTGGTCGCAGGTGCGGTATGAGATCGACTGGTGTCTCGCCGTCGTCGCCGCGGCGATGCGCGACGGCAGGCCCGATCGTTCGCCGGTCGACAGGATCGACCTCGGGCTACCGCGATGATCGTCCTGTCGAACGTGCGGCGCGGCCGATCGGTCCTGTTGGCCGGTGCGGAGCCGCGGCGGCTACGCCGAGACGAGCTTCGCGGCGACCAGTTCGGCGATCTGCACGGCGTTGAGGGCAGCACCCTTGCGCAGGTTGTCGTTGCTGATGAACATCGCGAGGCCACGGCCGCCGGGCACGCCCTCGTCCTGGCGGAGGCGGCCGACGTACGACGGGTCCTGTCCGGCCGCCTCGAGCGGGGTGGGTACGTCGGAGAGCTCGACCCCCGGTGCATCCGCCAGCAATTCCTTCGCGCGCTCGACCGACAGGGCCGACCCGAATTCGGCGTTGATGGCGAGCGAGTGTCCGCTGAACACGGGCACACGCACGCAGATGCCGCTGACGAGCAGATCGGGCAGGCCGAGGATCTTGCGGCTCTCGTTGCGCAGCTTCTTCTCTTCGTCGGTCTCGAACAGGCCGTCGTCGACGAAGTTGCCCGCCTGCGGGATCACGTCGAACGCGATCGTCTTCGGGAAGGTCGTGGCCGCACCGAAATCGATGGATGCACCGTCGTGGACGAGCGATCGCGGGTCTTGCTCGATCGCGGCCTTCGTCTGGGCGTAGAGCTCTTCGCCGCCGACGAGTCCGGCGCCGGAGACGGCCTGGTAGGTGGAGACGATGAGGCGCTCGAGGCCGGCCTCGTCGTGCAGCACCTTGAGCACGGGCATGGCGGCCATCGTGGTGCAGTTCGGGTTGGCGACGATGCCCTTGCGTGCGTCGGCGATCGCCTCGGGGTTGACCTCGCTCACGACGAGCGGCACGTCGGGGTCCATGCGGAAGCCCGACGAGTTGTCGATCACGAGCACGCCGGCGGCGGCGAAACGGGGCGCCTGCGCCTTCGACGTGGTGGCGCCGGCCGAGAAGATGGCGATGTCGAGCCCGGTGGGGTCGGCGAGCGACGCGTCTTCGACGAGGATGTCTTCGCCGCGGAACGGGAGGGTGCTGCCGGCGCTGCGAGCGGAGGCGAAGTAACGGATCTCGGCGACCGGGAAGTCACGGTCTTCGAGGAGCTGGCGCACGACGGCGCCGACCTGTCCGGTGGCGCCGACGACGCCGATTCGTACTCCGTTGTTCTCGCTCATGCTGTTCCGCTCGTAGATCGGGGCCCGCCGAACGGGCTGAGAGTGTTGCCCAATTCTACGGGCTCCCGCCGTTTCGGGGCGTACCGTGACAGACATGACCGTCGAACCCGAGCCCACGACTCTCGCCGTCGACCCGGGGTACGCGCCTCCGAGCGGTGTGCGCTGGGGGCTGAGGCAGGCCGGGGCCGGGCTCGGGTTGTTCGTACTCGTGCTCGTGGCCGCCAACCTGCTGGTGCTTGCCGGAATCGTCGTGCCCTCCGACGCCGCGCAGTTCGCCCTCTCGCTCGCGGGGTACGGCGCGCTCGTCGCGACGGTGCTCTACGCGTCACGACGCCTCGGTCAGCGCAGCCTGGCTCGCGACTTCTGGCTGCGTTTCCGCCCGGTCGATCTCGCGATCGGTCTCGGCATCGCGCTGGTCGGCAAGGTGGTCGGAATCGTCTGGGGCCTGATCGGCATCGGCCTGTTCGGCGTGCCGCAGCAGCAGAGCAACTTCGCCCTGAGCACCGACACGTTCTGGCTGGTGCTCAACGGGATCGTGCTGGTCGCGCTCGTCGCGCCCTTCGTCGAGGAACTCTTTATGCGCGGGCTGCTCATGCACGCCATCCGCAACGCGATCCTGCGGCGACGCGGGCGGGCCCAGCCGGCCCCGCAGAACGTGCAGCGCGTCGCGCTCCTGGTGTCGATCGCCGGCAGCGCGCTGGTGTTCATGGCGCTGCACCTCTACCAGGCGACCGATCTCTCGATGCTCGTGGTGCTGGGCGGCCAGACGCTCACACTCGGGGTGTTCAACGGCGTGATCGTCTACCTGACCCAGCGTCTCGGCCCGGCGATCGTCGCCCACGTGGTGTTCAACGGCATATCGGTGGCGACGCTGTTCGCCGTGACGGCGCTGGGTTAGCGCCCGGCGCGGTTAGCGGCGGGCGCGGTTAGCGGCGGGCGCGGCTAGCGCCCGGTGCCGCCGTGCACGACGGCTTCGGTCTCGCCGTCGAGGCCGAACGCGCTGTGCACGACGCGCATGGCCTCGTTCACGGTGTCGGCGCGGGTGACCACCGAGATGCGGATCTCGCTGGTGGAGATCATCTCGATGTTGATACCGGCGTCGAAGAGCGCGGTGAACAGCTTCGCGGTCACGCCGGCGTTGGTGCGCATGCCAGCTCCGACGACCGCCAGCTTGCCGATCTGGTCGTCGTGCTGCAGCGAGTCGAACCCGACGTCGGGCTTCTCCGCGGTGAGCGCGGTGATGACCGTCGCCGCATCCGACTTGGGCAGGGTGAACGAGATGTCGGTCAGCCCGCTCGCGGTCGAGACGTTCTGCACGATCATGTCGATGTTCGCGTTCGTCTTGGCGACGATGGTGAAGATCTGCGCGGCCTTGCCCGGGATGTCGGGAACGCCCACCACCGTGATCTTCGCTTCGCTCAGGTCGGCGGCAACGCCGGTGATGATTGGCTCTTCCACGATCTCTCCATCCTTCGGGTTGGTGACCAGCGTGCCCTCGTTGTTGTTGAACGACGAACGCACGCGCAGGGTCACCCCGTGACGCCGGGCGTATTCGACGGCCCTGATATACAAAACTTTTGCTCCGGATGCCGCGAGCTCGAGCATCTCCTCGCTGGTGATCACATCGATCTTCTTGGCCGCCGGAACGACGCGGGGGTCCGCGGTGAAGATTCCGTCGACGTCGGTGTAGATCTCGCAGACCTCGGCGCCGAGCGCGGCGGCGAGGGCGACGGCGGTGGTGTCCGACCCGCCGCGGCCGAGCGTGGTGATGTCGCCGGTGATGCGGTTGAAACCCTGGAAGCCCGCGACGATCGCGACGTAGCCCGAGTCGAGCGCGTCACGCACACGCTTCGGCGTGACGTCGACGATGCGTGCCGAGCCGTGCTGCGCGTCGGTGATCATGCCGGCTTGGCTGCCCGTGTACGACCGGGCTTCGACGCCGAGGCTCTTGATCGCCATGGCGAGCAGCGCCATCGAGATGCGCTCCCCCGCGGTGAGCAGCATGTCGAGTTCGCGTCCGGACGGCACCGGCACGACCTGTTCGGCGAGGTCGAGCAGCTCGTCGGTCGTGTCGCCCATGGCGCTCACGACGACGACGACGTCGTGGCCGGCCTTGCGGGTCTCGACGATGCGCTTGGCGACTCGTTTGAGGCCTTCGGCATCGGCAACGGAGGATCCGCCGTACTTCTGTACGATCAGGCTCACGTGGTTCTCCTGCGGTTCTCTTCGATGGGCCGTTCCGGCCCAATGAGCGATTCTAGTGGGAGCGTACGGTGTGTTACGCGCTAGTTCTCGACGAGCCTGCGGCCCTCGAACGCGCGGCCGAGCGTGACCTCGTCGGCGTACTCGAGGTCGCCTCCGACGGGCAGGCCGGATGCGAGACGCGTGACCCGCAGGTTCGGCTGCTGCAGCAGTCGGGTGAGGTAGGTCGCCGTGGCTTCGCCCTCGAGGTTCGGGTCGGTCGCGATGATGACCTCGGTGACGAGGCCGTCGCTCAGACGCTGCAGCAGTTGGCGGATGCGCAGGTCGTCGGGGCCGATGCCGTCGATGGGGCTGATCGCGCCACCGAGCACGTGGTACAGGCCCTTGAACTCGCGGGTGCGTTCGACCGCGACGACGTCTTTGGCCTCTTCGACGACACAGATCGTGGCCGGAGAGCGGCGCGGGTCGCGGCAGATGCTGCAGGTCTCGGTCTCGGTGACGTTGCCGCAGATCGTGCAGAACTTCACCTTGTCGCGCACCTCGGTGAGCACCTCGGCGAGACGGCTGACGTCGAAGCTCTCGGTCTGCAGAATGTGGAACGCGATGCGCTGCGCCGACTTCGGTCCGATGCCGGGCAGGCGGCCGAGTTCGTCGATGAGTTCTTGGACGATTCCTTCGTACACGGCTACATGTCCTTCGGTACGACGCGGGGGGCCACGGCTTGTTCTTCGATGAAGCTCGCGCCGAGGATCTCACGCACGACCGATTCGCCGTAGCGCGCATCGTCGGCGGTCGGCACGGGCACGACCTTCGCGGCCGGCTTGCGTGCCGCGGCGCGCTGCGCCTGCAGTTCGGCCTCGGTCGGTGCGCTCGGCGGGATGGCCGCGACGGCCCATCCGCCGGGCTCGACGTCGGGTTCGGTGGGCTCGGGAGCCTCGTCGTCGGCGGGCGGCGGCGTCTGCGACGTGGTCGCGGCACCGGCCTGCGCCGTCGGAGCCTGGCCGGTCGGGCGCTGGGTCGCCGGAGCGGGAGGAGCGGATGACACGGACGGCGCGGGTGCCGCGGCGGGCGCCGGGCGCCCCTGGGCCGCGTCGGGCGCGAGGCTCAGCTGGGCGATGAACTTCACGCGGAGTCCGAGC
>Ga0247813_10001158_pt1 | contig 20850 bp, 21 predicted proteins | sample UWRJL169409C1_FD_180719 | JGI IMG/M metagenome (GOLD analysis project Ga0247813, IMG submission 180719) | Plant litter microbial communities from Arlington Agricultural Research Station in Wisconsin, United States - UWRJ-L169-409C-1 | ecosystem: Environmental > Terrestrial > Plant litter >...
CGTTCGAGCGCGGCGGTGATCAGCGTTTTCTCGTTGCGGGCCAGCGACAGGTCGGGCGCCAGCGCGGTCGGCTCGGCCATGACGGGCGACGGCAGGACGTCGTCGCTGCCAAGCAACACGGCACGCTCGATCGCCTGGCGCAGGCCACGGACATTGTCGGGCCAGCGGTCCGCCGCAATCGCGCTGGCAGCGTCCTCGCTTAGAGGGCTGGCGAGCTTTCCATGACGATAGGCGAACAGCGCGAGGAAATGCCGCGCGAGCAGCAGCGCGTCGTCCCCCCGGTCGACGAGCGGGGGCAGCGCGATCTCGATCGTGCCGACCCGGTCGAGCAGGTCTTCGCCGATCGCAGTCCGAAGGCCTGCGCGGTCCAGCCGTGTGGTCGCGACGACGCGCAGACCGGCGAGCGCCTGGTGCAGCCCTGGGTGCAACGCCCGCGGCAGGCGATCGATATGGTCGATGACGAGCATGCCACCCGCAGCCGTAGCGGCGAGGGCGGCGATGCTGTCGGCGTCCGCCGCGTCGGCATCAAGCGTGACGAGCGGCAGGTGCGCGTGTGGCGATGCCTGATGGATCAGCTGCGCGATCAGCGTCTTGCCGGTACCGGCCGCGCCGTGGACGAGGATCGACGCCGTGGTCGGCGCAACCCGCGCGACCATATCGCGCGCGCGCGCGATTCCAGCGCTTTCGCCGAGCAGCACGCCGCCCGCGACCGGCGGCATTACCGCGGTTTCCAGTTTCGCGCGACGCAGCGCAAGCCCGCGTTCGACCGTGGTCAGCAAGCGCTCGTTGTTCCAGGGCTTGATCACGAAATCGGTCGCGCCGCTGCGCATCGCCCGGACCGCCACCGCGATCCCGCTATGCCCGGTGACGACGATGACCACGGCGCGCGCATCGGCGGCGATCAGCCGATCGAGCATCGCGAACCCCTCGTCGCCGGTGGTCCGTCCGCGCGCGAAATTCAGGTCGAGCAGGATGACGTCAACCGGTTCGCCCGCCAGCAACACCCAGGCCGCCTCGGGATCCGCCGCAGTCGACACCCGCATCCCGTGGCGCTCAAGCAACAGCCGGGCGGCCTTGGCGATGTCGGGATCGTCGTCGATGACCAGAATATGTGATTCGGTTGACATGGTCTTCATAGTGTCCGGAAACGGACAGTTGGTACAGTCGCAGTGTTCGCGGACGCTTCCGCTAAGAAAATACCAAATGATTTAAGACGTTTAGGATTGCGTCAGCCGGTCCGGTACACTGTCCGCATGACGGAAACGACCCTGCCTGGACCTGGCGCCGCAATGGATCGGCGTATCGAGCGTCCGAACGCCAAACGCCGCAAGCGGATTTTCCGCGGCGCGATCGCGCTTGCAGCGGTGGCGGCTGCGCTGCTGCTCTGGTTGCTGATGCCAGGGGCGAACGCGCTGACGGTTGATGCCGCGGCGATCCGGACGGGCGACGTCACGCGCGCGCCGTTCCGCGATTTCGTGCCGCTGCGGGCCGAGGTCGCCCCGTTGCGCACCGTGTTCGTCACCGCGATCTCGGGCGGGCAGGTCGCCGAACTGGCCGCCAGCGACGGCACGATGGTCGCCGCCGGTACCCCGCTCGCACACCTGTCCAACCCTGCGCTCGAACTCGACGTCGCCAGCCGGTCCGCCGACATCGTTGGCCAGCTGAGCGCGATCAGTGGCCAGCGGCTGTCGGTTCAGAACACCCGGCAGGACGGCGCACGCGATCTCGCCGAGGCCCGCAACGCGCTGTCCAAGGCGCGAACGTCGCTCGCGCAAAAGCAGGTCCTGTTCGACAAGGGCATCATCACCCGCGCCGCGATCGATCCGGTGCGCGAGGATGTCGGCTATCAGCAGGCGCGCGTGTCTGCGCTCGATCGCGGGACTGCCGAGGCCGGCGCGACGCTGGCGGACCAGTCTTCGGGGATCGCCGCGACCGCACAGCAGTTGCGCGAGAGCCTGGCGATGGTCCGCGCGAGCCTGTCCGCACTGGTGCTGCGCGCGCCGGTTGCGGGACGGCTGACCGCCTTCACGCTGCAGCCCGGCCAGACGCTCAAGAGCGGCGACCCGGTCGGGCAGATCGACTCCGAAGGCCAGTGGAAGCTGACCGCCGATGTCGACCAATTCTATCTCGGCCGCGTCCGGTCCGGGTTGGCGGCGGTCGCGGATATCGACGGACGCAGCTACCCGATGGCGATCATCAAAATCCTGCCGCAGGTCACCGGAGGCCGGTTCCGCGTCGAACTTGGTTTTCGCGGCACCGTGCCTTCCGGGCTGAACCGCGGCCAGACGCTCGACGTGCGGCTCGTGCTCGGCGCCGACCGGCCCGCGGTGGTCGCGCCGTCGGGCGGCTGGCTCGACGCGGGCGGCACCACCGCGTTCGTGCTCGACGGTGACAAGAAGGCCGTGCGCCGCGCGATCATCACCGGCCGCCGCAATCCAGACCAGGTCGAAATCGTCTCCGGCCTCGCCCCCGGCGAGCGGATCGTGACCACCGCGCTCGGCACCTACGGCCCCTTCCAGACCCTCCTCATCCGATAGGATTCGATCATGATCCAGTTACAGGACCTCAGCCGCACCTATGCGTCGGACGAGATAGAGACGACCGCGCTCGGCGGCATCGAACTCGCCGTCGAAGCAGGCGAATTCGTCGCCATCATGGGGCCGTCGGGCTGCGGTAAGTCGACCTTGCTCAACATCATCGGCACGATCGATCGGCCGACCGACGGACGCTATCTGTTCGAGGGCACCGACATCGCGCGCGCGCCCGAAGCCGAGCTCGCTAGGCTGCGCCGCGACCGGCTGGGCTTCGTGTTTCAGAGCTTCAACCTGATCGACGAACTGACGATCGCCGAGAACGTCGCGCTCGGGCTCGCCTATCGCACGATGCCGGCGCGCGAGAAGAAGGATCGCGTCGCGGCGGCGATGGACCGCGTCGGCATCGCGCATCGCCAGCGGCATCACCCGCACCAATTGTCGGGCGGCCAGCAACAGCGCGCCGCGATCGCCCGCGCGATCGTCGGCGAACCGCGCCTGATCCTCGCGGACGAGCCGACCGGCAATCTCGATACCGAGAACGGGGCGCAGGTGATGGACATCCTCGGCCAGCTCAACGCGGAGGGCGCGACGATCGTGATGGTCACCCACAGCCCGTCGCATGCCGATATCGCCAAGCGGACGGTCCACATGCTGGATGGCCGGATCCTCTCGTCCGCACGGCGCGCGGCATGATGCGCCGATCGCTCCAGATGATCGTGCTGATGCTGCTCGTGGCGGTCCTGATCCGCCATCTCGCGGCGACCAAGCCCAGCCCCAAGTCCGTTAGCGAAGCCTGAAGGAATCGCCATGTCCGCACTCACCAGTCTTTATCGCTCGCTCGCGCACCACCGGCTGTTCGCGCTGCTCAACATCGGGGGCCTCGCGCTGGGAATCGCGACGTTCCTCGTGCTGTTCCTCTTCGTGCAGTTCGAGACCGGGTACGACCGCGTGCTGCCGCAACAGGACCGGCTGTGGGTGATGGAGGAACGCTATGTGATGCCGGGCTATCCGGCGGAAACCAATCCGAACATCATGGGCAACGAACTCAAGATACTGCAGGCCGATTATCCGCAACTGGTCGGCACGCGCTACATGAACACGGCGGCGACCGTGCAGCAGGGCGGGCAGGCGACGGCTGAGGATCTCGGCACGGTCGATCCGAACTTCTTCGATCTGATGCGCTTTCCCGCGGTCGAGGGCGATCCAACCGCAACGCTGGCGGACCCGAACGGTCTTGTGATCACGCAGCAGGCGGCGCGAAAATATTTCGGCAGCCAGTCGCCGATCGGCCGGACGCTGCAGCTGTCGATCGACGGCACGACCTATCCGTATCGCGTAGGCGCTGTGCTGCGCGACATGCCCGACGACGTCACGTTCAAGAGCGAGATGTTCGCGCAATTGTCGCGCACGCGCTTCGGCAACGAATGGTGGGATCACTGGGGCAGCGCGTCCCTGACCACGCTCCTGCAGTTTCCCGATGACGCGGCGGCGCGCGCGTTCGAAGCGCAGTTGCCGTCCTTCCTCGATCGCCATGCCTATGCCGGCGGGAACCTGAAGAAGGGCGAGTATTTCCAGTCGTTGCGGCCGCTCACGGCGATGCATCTCTACAGTCCGGGTGACCGAGCGATCGTCACGACGCTGGGCGCGGTCGGTCTGCTGACGCTGCTGATCGCGATCGTGAACTACGTCAATCTGGCCACCGCCCGCGCCGGGTTGCGCGCCCGCGAGGTGGCGATGCGCAAGGTGCTGGGGGGCACGCGCGCGTCGCTGGTGCGACAGTTCCTCGGCGAGGCGCTGGCGACCGTCGCGGTGGCGGCACTGATCGGGCTCGCGCTTGCCGAAATCGCGCTGCCGTTCGTCAACGCGCTGGGCGGGACGACGCTCGCGATCCGTTATGCCGGATGGAACGGCGTCCTGCTGCCGCTCATCGTCCTGGTCCTCGCGATCGCGCTGGTCGCCGGGCTGTATCCGGCGGTCGTGCTGTCGGGGTTCCGTCCCGCGGCAGTGCTCGCCTCGACCCGCGCGCCCGGTGGTGGACGCAGCGGTACGCGGCTGCGGAGCGCGCTGGTGGTCGTCCAGTTCGCGATCGCGATCGCGTTCGCCATCGCGACCGGCACGATGCTGGCGCAGACCGCGCATATGCGGGATGCCGATCTCGGGTTTCGCCGCGACGGCCTGATGATCGTCCGCTCGCTCATGAACGGGGGGATCGACGCGCCGCAGCGTGCCGCGATCCTCCGCAGCCTGGCGGCGGCCCCGGGCGTCACCGGCGTCACCGTCGGCAACAATGCGCCGGGCGATCAGAACACGACGAATTTCTCTGGTTATAGCCGCGCGGGGGCACCCGGCAGCAAGGCGTCGGTGATGGATGTCGGGACGGGCCGCGATTATTTCCGGGTGTACGGCGCGCGCCTGGTCGCGGGCCGCCTGTTCGACGCGGCGCATGCCGACGATCGTGGGTTGCTGACGACCGCCGAGCGCGCGCGCACCGGGCCGAACGTGGTGCTCAACCGGGCGGCCGTTACGGCGCTTGGCTTCGCGTCGCCGACGGCTGCACTCGGGCAGGCGATCAACGACGGCGACCGGGTGTCGACGATCGTCGGCGTGGTCGACGATCTGCGCTTCAGGAGCCCGCGCGATCCCGTCACGCCGGTCGCCTACACCTACAACACGGTCGACATCCTCTCTCCGTTCGCCGCGGTGCGCTATGCCGGCAGCGACGCGAAGACGATGACGGTCGCGCTGGAAGCGGCGTGGAAGCGCGTCGTCCCGGGCGTCCCGTTCGAGGCGCGCTCGGTCGAGGACAATCTGTACCAGCGCTATTACAAGGCGGATGCGCAGCGCTCGCGGCTGTTCACGATCGGCGCGGTGCTGGCGATCCTGATCGGCTGTATCGGGCTCTACGGGCTCGCCGCGTTCGACACCGCCCGGCGCGTCAAGGAGATCGGCATCCGCAAGACGCTCGGCGCCTCGACCGCCGAAGTCCTGCGGCTGCTGATCGGCCAGTTCCTCCGGCCGGTCGTCCTCGCCAACCTGATCGCGTGGCCACTCGCCTATGTCGCGATGCAGCGCTGGCTTGGCGGCTTCGACGACCGGATCGCGCTGTCGCCGCTGTTCTTCGTCGGCGCCTCGTTCGCAGCGGTGCTGATCGCCAGCGCCACCGTCCTTGGCCAGGCTTGGCGCGTCGCCCGTGCCGAACCCGCGCGCGCGCTGCGTCACGAATAGCGCGCCCGGGTTCCGCGTGCGCCAGGGCTTTTACATGCGTGTCAACGTGATCCGCGTGATCTCGGGGGGCACGCCGAGCCTCAGCGCGAAGCCCGGCCACAGCCCGGTGCCGTTGCTGACATAGAGCGTCATGTCGCTGAGCGCGTAGCGGCCCGATACGAACCCGGCATTGCCGCGCGCGACGAGCCGATCCAGGCCGAGGATCATGCCGCCGTGGGTGTGACCCGACAGCTGGAGCGCGACGCCGCGCGCCGCTGCAACGCGGGCATGGCGCGGCTGATGGTCGAGCAGGATGATCGGCGCATCGGCGGGAGCACCGCGGAGCGCGACGCCAAGGTCGGGCGCAGCCTCGCCGACGCTGGGCGCCGACACATCCGTGACGCCGGCGACGATCAGTCGCGCATCGTCACGGTCGATCACGGCATGCGCGTTCGCCAGCATGCGAAAACCCATGTTCGACAGGTGATGCATCCACGCACGGTAGTCGAAGAAATACTCATGATTGCCCGGGATCGCGTACAGCCCGTCCGGTGCGTGCAGTTGGCCGAGTGGCTCCACGTCGGCGCGGCGCATCTCCACCGAGCCGTCGATGAAGTCGCCGGTCACGACGATCAGGTCGGCGTCGGTCGCGTTGGTGCGGGCGACGACGCCGCGAACCCAGTTCGCCGTGAAGAGGCGGCTGATATGCAGGTCGGAAAGCTGGACGATGCGGTACCCCTCGAAGGATGCCGGAAGGTCGCGGACTGCGACCGCCACGTCCCTGACCGGCGGTACGCGGAGCGCGTTGCCCACGCCGATCGCCCCGAGCAGTGCCGCCAGCAGCGCCGCGGCATAGCGCAGCCAGTCGGGCTCGCCGACCGCCTCGCGCCGGACGATCATCGTCAGCAACGCCCCGACATCGAGGACCAGCTGGAAGACGGCAAGCAGCAGCAACGCGCCGAATGCCCAGTTCAACAGAATCACGACGGCGCGCGGGAACTCGGGCGCGAATACCGAGCCGGAGGAGAACCGGCTCCACAGATGAAACTGCGAGGCGCCTAGCAGCAGGATCGCGAACGGTATCTTGACCGCAAGGGGCAGCGGCAGGGGCCACAGCCAGCGGGTCAGGACGATTAGGGCCGGCACCGCGAATACGAGGTTGAAGATGATCGGGACTCCAGGTTCGCGCCATGCCGTTTCGATCTCGTCGTGATCGAGCAATACGGCAATCGTCGGCGTTAGCCGTCATTTCCCGCTGTCCTACAACCGCGATCTTTGACACGAAGCCGACATGCAGCATTACCTCTCCGCCCCGTCCGCATCCGCGCCCGACGACCGCGTGAGAGCATTTCGTGGGGGACGTAGCGTGAACTTCGACAAATTCCGACGCGCATCCGTCGCGACGGCAGGCAATCGACTCGGCCGGGCAGGGGCAGCATGATCCCGACGCTGTACGGCATCCGCAACTGCGACACGATGAAGAAGGCGCGCGCCTGGCTCGACGCGCACGGCGTCGCCTATGCGTTCCACGACTACAAGGTGGCGGGGATCGATGCGGCGCGGCTCGAAGACTGGATCGGTCGCGTCGGCTGGGAAATCCTGCTCAACCGCGCGGGCACGACGTTCCGCAAACTGCCCGAGGCGGATCGCGCGGACATCGACGCGGCCAAGGCGACTGCGCTGATGCTGGCGCAGCCGTCGATGATCAAGCGGCCCGTTCTCGACACGGGCGACGCGCTGCTGGTCGGGTTCAAGCCGGAGCGCTATGACGCCGCAGCACTGAACGGTTGAGGAGAATCGCATGCCCGTCGCCACCTGGAACGGCACAGAGATCGCCCGCTCCGACGACACCGTGGTCGTCGAGCGCAACCACTATTTCCCCGCCGACAGCATCGATCCCGCGCTGCTCGAAGACAGCGCGACGACGACGCACTGCCCGTGGAAGGGCGAGGCCAGCTACAAGACGCTGGTCGTCGACGGCAAACGCAACGTCGACGCGGTCTGGTACTACCCCGACCCGAAGGCCGCCGCCGCCGAGATCAAGGGGCGCTACGCGTTCTGGAAGGGCGTGACGGTTTCCTGAGGTCCGGGACTCGACTCCGTCACTTTTAGGCAACCCGTCACCCCAGCGCATGCTGGGGTCTCCGCGGGGCGGGCACCGTGGCCAGAACCGGGAGATGTCAGTCTTCGCTGGCATGACGGGTGGGTGGGCGTCGGCCAACTCAATCCTCCCCTGCAAGGGGAGGTGGCAGTCTGCAGGACTGACGGAGGGGTGTCGCCTTCTCGATAGCGGGTAACCCCTCCGTCTGGCTACGCCAGCCACCTCCCCTTGCAGGGGAGGATCGAGCGCCCCAGTGTACCCGGCCCGCACCGCGCGCTAAGACCCGCCGCCATGTCCACGACCTATCAGCTCGACACCGCGACGAGTCGCGCCACCCCGACGCCCACCCCGCTGAAGCGCCTCACAGTGCCCGCGATCCAGCGACGCAAGGGTGGCGAGCCGCTGGTGATGCTCACCGCCTATACCGCGCGGATGGCGCAGCTGCTCGACACGCATTGCGACCTGCTGCTGGTCGGCGACAGCCTCGGCCAGGTGATCTACGGGCTGCCCTCGACGCTCGGCGTCACGCTCGACATGATGTGCGCGCACGGCGCCGCGGTGGTGCGCGGCAGCTATCACAGCGTCGTCGTCATCGACATGCCGTTCGGCAGCTACGAGGCGAGTCCCGAAGCCGCGTTCGCCTCCGCCGCACGGATCATGGCCGAAACCGGCGCCGCCGCGGTCAAGCTGGAGGGCGGCGAGGCGATGGCGCCGACGATCGCGTTCCTGACCGCGCGCGGCATCCCCGTAATGGCGCATATCGGCCTCACCCCGCAGGCGGTGAACGTGCTCGGCGGCTATGGCGCCCGCGGTCGCACCAACGCCGAGCATGCTAAGATCGTCGGCGACGCGCGTGCTGTCGCGGGGGCCGGCGCCTTCGCGATGGTGGTCGAGGGCGTGCTGGAACCGCTCGCCCGCACCATCACCGCCGAGGTGTCCTGCCCGGTGATCGGCATCGGCGCGTCGGCGGAATGCGACGGCCAGGTCCTGGTGACCGAGGACATGCTGGGCCTGTTCGATCGCACCGCACGCTTCGTGAAGCGCTACGACGACATGGCCGGCCGCATTTCCGCCGCGGTCGCCGACTATGCCGGCGAGGTTCGGGCACGGACCTTCCCGACGCCGGACCAGACCTACGCGCCCAAGGATTGATCCGCCTTTCGTTTCGCCAGCCGCACGACTAAGGTCCGCGCCGTTCCCCTTACCAGATCCGGAGTTCCTCTTGGCCCTGCCGCCGAAAACCGATGAAGCTTTCCTGCGCGAGGTCGACGAAGAACTGCGTCGCGACCAGCTTGCCGGGTTCTGGACCCGCTGGGGCCTGTGGGTCGCGGTCGCCGTCGTCGCCGCGCTCGCCGCACTGGCGGGCTTCCTCTACTGGCAGCACCGCCAAACCGAGGCCGCGGGCGTCGAGGGCGAGCAACTGCAGGCGGCGTATGATTCGCTCGGTGCCAACAACGTGCCCGCCGCGTCCAAGTCGCTGGCCGAACTCGCCGGATCGAACCGCGACGGCTACCGCGCGCTCGCGCAGTTCACGCAGGCCGACATCCTGTTGCAGAAGAACGACCTGAAGGGTGCCGCCGCGAAGTTCGCCGCCGTCGCTGCCGACACGTCGTTGGCGAAACCGTTCCGCGATCTCGCGCTGGTCCGCCAGACCGCGGCCGAATACGATACGCTCAAACCGCAGGTCGTGGTCGAGCGGCTGCGGCCGCTCGCCGTGCCGGGTGGGCCGTGGCTCGGCAGCGCCGGCGAGATGGTCGGCGTCGCCTATATCCGCCAGAACCAGCGCGCACAGGCCGGCACGCTGTTCGGCCAGATCGCCCGCGACCCCGGCGTCCCCGACACGATCCGTCAACGCGCGGTTCAGATGGCCGGCGTACTGGGCGTGGATGCTACCCCTGTTGAGGATGCCAAATGAAGAAGTCGTTTCGGGTAGGCGTCGCGGTAGCCGCATTGATGGCCCTTGGCGGCTGCGGCATTTTCAAGGGCGGACCGAAGAAGACGCCGACGGTCGGTGAGCGCGTGCCGATCCTGGTCTCGGAGAACGAGGTCGAGGCGGACAAGACGATCGCCGACGTCCAGGTCCTGCTGCCCGCCGCCGCGCCGAACGACAGCTGGGCACAGCCCGGTGGCAACCCGGCGCACGCACTGGGCCAGCTTGCGCTCGGCGACGCCCCCAAGCGCGCCTGGCAGGTCGGCATTAACGGCGGCTCGAACCGCGAGCGCCTCGCAGCCTCGCCGGTCGTCGCCGACAACAAGCTGTTCGTGACCGACGTCGCTGCGGTGATCCATGCGTTTGCCGCCGACACCGGCGCCGCGCTGTGGACCGCGCCGCTGACCGAGGGCAAGCTCAACGCCAGCGCGCGGTTCGGTGGCGGCGTCAGCTATGACGACGGCAAGGTCTATGCGACCGACGGCGTCGGCGACGTCGTCGCGCTGAACGCGGCGGACGGCAAGCAGCTGTGGCGCGTCAAGCCCGGCGGTCCGCTGCGCGGCTCGCCGACCGTGTCCAACGGCTCGGTCTATGTGCTGACGCAGGACAACCAGATCTTCTCGCTCGATCAGGGCGACGGCAAGGTCCAGTGGGTCCAGTCGGGCACGCTGGAAACCCAGGGCGTGTTCGGCGTCGCGGCCCCCGCGGTCAGCCAGGGCACCGTGGTCGCCGGCTTCTCGAGCGGCGAACTCAGCGCCTATCGCTACGAGAATGGCCGCATCCTGTGGCAGGACGCGCTGTCGCGCACCTCGGTAACGACGTCGGTATCCAGCCTGTCGGACATCGACGCGAACCCGGTGATCGACAATGGCCGCGTCTATGCGGTCGGGCAGGGCGGTCGCATGGTCGCGCTCGAGCTCGCCACCGGCCAGCGTCTCTGGGAGCAGAATTTCGCCGGCATCTCGACGCCGTGGATTGCGGGCGAATGGCTGTTCGTCATCACCGACGATGCGCGGCTGGTCTGCCTGTCGCGCACCAACGGCAAGGCGCGTTGGATCGCGCAGCTGATGCGCTTCCAGAACGCCAAGAAGCGCAGCAACGCGGTGACGTGGTATGGCCCGGTACTGGCGGGCAACCACCTGATCCTGACAAATTCGCGCGGCGAGATCGTGTACGTCAACCCAAGCGACGGCGCGGTCGCGACCACGGTCGAGACCAAGACGCCGTTCACGCTGCCGCCGATCGTCGCCAACTCGACGCTCTACACGCTCGACCAGAAGGGCAAGATCACCGCCTATCGGTGATCGTCTTAGGGGACTAGCCACTCCCCAGGTCCGTCATTCCCGCGAAGGCGGGAACCCATACTGGCTAGCCGCGCGGTTCCAGTCCGCCGGTAGAGGATATGGGTCCCCGCCTCCGCGGGGATGACGGATAGAGCAAGCGGCTCTCACGCATGTTCCCCTATCGTTCCATGTTTGCTACACCGCGTGCATGGCAAAGATGCAGAAGCGGTATGTGTGTCAGGCGTGCGGGTCGGTGGCGTCGCGCTGGGCGGGGCAATGTGCCGACTGCGCGGAGTGGAACACGCTGGTCGAAGAGGCGAACACTGCCGCCACGCCGTTCCATTCGAAGCATAACCTTCAGACCGGCGGGCGCGCGCTCCAACTGGTCGGCCTCGACGCCGAGATCAAGCTGCCGGACCGGATGGCGACCGGCATCGCCGAACTCGACCGCGCGCTGGGCGGCGGCTTCGTCGAGGGCTCGGCGACGCTGATCGGCGGCGACCCCGGGATCGGCAAGTCGACCCTGCTGTTGCAGGCAGCGGCCAAGATGGCGCTGGCGGGGCGATCGGTCGCCTATGTCTCGGGCGAGGAAGCCGCCGACCAGGTCCGCCTGCGCGCCCGTCGGCTCGGGCTCGGCAACGCGCCCGTCCAGCTCGCAGCCGCCACCTCGACGCGCGATATCCTCACCACGCTGCAGACGAACCCGCCGACGTTGCTGGTGATCGATTCGATCCAGACGATGCACTCCGACCTGATCGAGGGCGCACCCGGCACCGTCAGCCAGGTCCGCGCGTCGGCGCAGGAGCTGATCCGCTTCGCCAAGGAACGCGGCACCGCGGTCGTGCTGGTCGGCCACGTCACCAAAGACGGCTCGATCGCCGGCCCCCGCGTGCTCGAACACATGGTCGACACGGTGCTGTCGTTCGAAGGCGAGCGCAGCCACCAATACCGCATCCTCCGCGCGATCAAGAATCGCTTTGGCGGCACCGACGAGATCGGTGTTTTCTCGATGCAGACCGAGGGGCTCGCCGAAGTCGGCAACCCGTCCTCGCTGTTCCTGACGCACCGCGACGACGCAATGACCGGCGCGACGGTGTTCCCGGCACTAGAGGGCACGCGGCCGGTGCTGGTCGAGATCCAGGCGCTGACCGTCCGGCTGGCCAGCGGCGCGACGCCGCGGCGTGCGGTGGTCGGCTGGGATTCGGGGCGTCTGGCTATGATCCTCGCCGTGCTCGAAGCACGCTGCGGGCTCAGCTTCTCGTCCGCCGAAGTCTATCTCAACATCGCCGGCGGCTACCGCGTGCAGGACCCCGCTGCCGATCTCGCGGTTGCGGCCGCGCTGATCTCGGCGATGGCCGAGCGCCCCGTGCCGGTCGACGCCGTGGTGTTCGGCGAAGTCGCGCTGTCCGGCGAAATCCGCCCGGTCGCGCACGGCCCGTTGCGGCTGAAGGAAGCGAGCAAGCTCGGCTTCGAACGCGCGATGGTTCCGGCGTCGATGACCGACGAGAAGAGCGGCATGCGGTTGTCGGGATTCAAGACACTGGCCGCGTTCGTCGAACATATGCTCGGGCGGGCGTAGCCGTGTTTCTCCATCACCCCAGCGAAGGCTGGGGTCTCATGCGGTTCTGGCAGCCCGCCCACCTCGGGATACCCCAGCCTTCGCTGGGGTGACGGATTTGGAAAGGGTGTCCCCCGTCCTGTTGGAACAAGTCCGGCATGCGGGGAGGGTAGCACTAGCCCTCAGCCCCCCGCGTCCCTATTCCAGACCCATGAACCTCACCGCGCTCGACATCATCGTCCTCCTCGCCGTCGTCGGGTCCGCGATCCTCGGGCTGTTGCGCGGGTTCGTGACCGAGGTGCTGTCGCTGTTCGCGTGGATCGCGATCGTCGCGGTGCTGAAGCTGTTCCACGTGCCGCTGGCGGCGATGCTCACCCCCGTGGTCGGCACCGTCTCCGGCGCGGCGGTGGCGGCGTTCGCCGTGATCGCCGGCGTCACCTATCTCGGCGGACGGCTGGTCGCCAACGCGATCGGCAAGCGCACGCGCACCTCGATCCTCGGCCCGGTCGACCGCGCGCTGGGGCTCGGCTTCGGCGCGCTGAAGGGCCTTATCCTCGCGAGCCTGGCCTTCCTGCTGGCGACGCTGGTGATCGACGTGACCGGCGGCGGACCATCGCGCCGGCCGAGCTGGATGACGACCTCGCGCACCTATCCGCTGCTCAATGCGACCAGCGCCAGCATCGCCGATTTCGTCGATCGCCGCCGCCGCGGCCTGCCGGTGTTCGGCGCCCGTACGCCGCCCGCCACTGCTTCCTCGAATGCGAGCGACAGCCTGTGAGCGCGCCCCTCTACAATGCCGAGATCCTGCGGCTCGCCGCGTCGATCCCGCACCATGAACGCCTGACCGACCCGATGGCGACCGCCGAACGGCGCTCACCGATCTGCGGTAGCCGCGTGACCGTCGATGTCGCGCTCGACGATACCGGCCGCGTCGGTGAGGTCGGCATGCTGGTCCGCGCCTGCGCGCTCGGCCAGGCGTCGTCGTCGCTGCTCGCCGCCAACGTCGTCGGCCGGACTCCACAAGAGATCGCCGCGGCGCGCGACGCGCTGACCGCGTGGCTGGCCGGCGAGGGGGATACCCCCGATTGGCCCGGCATCGCGATCTTCACCCCCGCGCTCGACTACAGCGCCCGTCATCCATCGATCCGTCTCGCGTTCGAAGCCGCCGCCGAAGCTGCCGAAGCCGCAGCGAAGACGACGCGCTGATGCACGAGGGTACCACCTCGCTGCTGCGCGACGGCGTCGTCCTGCTCGGCGCCGGCCTCGTCTTCGTCCTGCTGTTCCGTAAGCTCGGGCTCGGCGCGACGCTGGGCTATCTCGTCGCCGGCGCGGTCGTCGGACCGCACGTGCTCGGGCTGGTCGGCGACGCGGAAGCGAAGCTCGGGATCGCCGAACTCGGCATCACGCTGCTGCTGTTCCTCGTCGGGCTCGAACTGAACCCGTCGCGGCTGTGGCGGATGAAGGAGGAGATTTTCGGGCTCGGCCTGCTCCAGGTCGTGCTGTGCGGACTGGCGATCACCGCGATCGTCTGGCTCGCGCATTTCTCCCCCACCGCCGCGCTCGCGCTCGGCCTGCCCCTCGCCCTGTCGTCGACCGCGCAGGTGCTGCCGATGCTGCAGTCGTCGGGGCGGATGCGGACGCCGTTCGGCGAACGCGCATTCTCGATCTTGCTGTTCCAGGACCTGTCGATCGTCCCGCTGATCACGATCGTCGCCGCGATGAGCCGCAACCCCGCGGATGCCAACGCACCGCCGGGCTGGCTGCTCGCGATCTACACGGTGCTCGCGGTCGGCGGGCTGATCATCGCCGGACGCTTCGTGCTGCGGCCGTTCTTCCGACTGATCGGCAATCTGGGCGAGCGCGAGATGTTCGTGTTCGCCGGCCTCTTCACCGTCATCGCCAGCGCCGCGATCATGGAAATGCTCGGCCTGTCGACCGCGCTCGGCGCATTCATCGCCGGCGTCATGCTCGCCGACAGTCCGTATCGCCATGAGCTCGAGGCGGATGTCGAGCCGTTCCGGTCGATCCTGCTCGGCCTGTTCTTCCTCGCGGTCGGCATGCTGCTCAACCTGCAGGCGATCGCCGACCGGCCGTTGTTCGTGATCGCGATGGCGCTCGCGCTGATCGCGACCAAGACCGGCGTGATCATGGGCATCGGCCTGGCGTTCAAGATGACGTGGCGCCAGGCGTTCGCGCTCGGCCTGCTGCTCAGCCAGGGCGGCGAGTTCGGCTTCGTGCTGTTCGCGCAGGCGCAATCGGGCTTCCTGATCGCGCCCGAGGCGGCGAGCCTGTTCGGCGCGATCATCACGCTGTCGATGGCGACGACGCCGTTCCTGATGGGCATCACCAAGCGCTTCCGCGCCGAGCCGATCGTCGCGGGCGGCGAGCGCGACGGGCCGAAAGCCGACGGCGCCAACGCGATCATCGTCGGCTATGGTCGGTTCGGGCAGACCGTCGGGCAGATGCTGTTGCTGCAGGGCATCCCGGTGACCTTGATCGACACCGATATCGAGATGATCGACATCGCCAAGGAGTTCGGGGCGAAGGTCTATTATGGCGACGGGACGCGGCTCGACCTGCTGCGCCAGGCGGGTGCGGCGGACGCCGAACTGATCTGCTTCTGCATGGATGGCGACCAGATCGAGCCCGACACGCTCGACGGCATCCACGCCGCCTTTCCCAAGGCATCGATCTACGTCCGCGTGTTCGACCGCCGCGCGCTGGTGAAGCTCAAGCGGACTTCTGCGGACTATGTCGTCCGCGAGGTGCTCGAATCGGCGGTGAAGATGGCGCGGCTCGCGTTGCGCGGGCTCGACGTGTCTCCGGCCGATATCGACCGCGCAGAGGATAAATATCGCTCGAAGGACAAGGAACGCCTCGCGCTCCAGATGGAGGCCGGCGACATCCGCGCGGCACGGACCGAGACCGCCGAGCGCTTTCCCTGGGGGAATGAACCACGATGATTCTGATCGTTTTGGCCGCGCTGTCCGGCGCGCTCGCGGTGGCGGCGGGGGCGTTCGGCGCGCACGGCGCGAGCGGCAGCGCCGTCGAATGGCTCCGCACCGGCGCGCAGTACCAGCTGATCCATGTCGTCGCCGCGCTCGTCGCCGTGCAGATGGGGCACAAGGGCCCGGCGTGGCTGTTCGTGATCGGCGCCGCGATCTTCGCGATGACGCTCTACGCAATGGCGCTGGGTGCACCGCGCTGGTTCGGCGCGATCACTCCGATCGGCGGCGCGCTGCTGATCGGTGGGTGGCTCTGGCTGGCCTGGAGCGCGCGCCCCTAAATCCTCCCCTGGCAGGGGAGGTGGCAGCCCGCAGGGCTGACGGAGGGGTGTAGCCCTCTCGATAGCGTGTCACCCCTCCGTCTGGCTGCGCCAGCCACCTCCCCTCGTAGGGGAGGATAAGGCTACCGCTTCTTCCGACACCGATCCGAGCAATAGACGACGCTCTCCCAATCCCGCGCCCACTTCTTGCGCCACGCGAACGGCCGTTCGCACGTAGGGCACATCTTGGTCGGCAGATCCTGCTTCTTGACGCCGGTCGGCATCAGCGCGGCTGCGCGTCGAGGAACGCCTCGACGTCGTGCAGGTCGACCGTCTTGTCGAGATAGGTCCGCCCGATCCCGTGCGCGAGCAGGAAGGGCAATGTGCCCGCCGCCATCTTCTTGTCGTGCCGCATGTGATCGACCAGCGTCGCGCCGCTCGCGTCGATACGCGCCGCCGCCAACCCGTCGGGCAACCCGACGCTGCGCCAGTGCGCGGAGACTCGCGTCGAATCCTGCCCCGAACACAGGCCCTGCGCCGCAGAAAAGCCGAACGCCAGCGCACAACCCGCAGCAACGCCCTCGCCGTGGATCAACGCCTGCCCGAACCCGGTCTCCGCCTCCAGCGCATGGCCGAACGTATGCCCAAGGTTGAGCAGTGCGCGCGTGCCGTTGGTCTCGTGCTCGTCGGCGGCGACGATCCGCGCCTTGGCGGCGACGCTGTGCGCGATCGCGTACTCGCGTAACGCCAGGTCGCCGGCGAGCAGCGCCGCACCGTTCGCCTCGCACCATTCGAAGAACGCGAAATCGTCGATCAGCCCGTATTTGACCACCTCGGCATAGCCCGCGCGCAGTTCGCGCGCTGGCAGCGTGTCGAGCACCGCGGGGTCGATCAGCACCATCGCCGGCTGGTGGAACGCGCCGATCAAATTCTTGCCGGCGCGCGTGTTGATCGCGGTCTTGCCGCCGACCGAGCTGTCGACCTGCGCCACCAGGCTGGTCGGAATCTGCACGAACTTGCAGCCGCGCTTGAGGATCGCGCAGGCGAACCCGACCAGGTCGCCGATCACCCCGCCGCCCAGCGCGACGACATGATCGCCGCGTTCGATTCCCAGGTCGAGCAACCGGTCGCACAACCGTTCCAGCGTCGCCCAGCTCTTGCTGCCTTCGCCGGGTGGCAGCACGATCGCCTCGCTGGCGACGCCCGCCGCGGTCAGCCCAACCTGCAGCGCCGCGAGATGCCCGCGCAGATTCTCGTCGGTCACGATCGCCATCGTCCGCCCGCGCGCCAGCGGAGCGAGATGCTCCGCGGCACGCGCCAGCAGCCCGGCCTCGATCAGGATCGGATAGGTCCGCGCGCCCAGCGCCACGGTGATCGTCTTCATGGCCGTAGCGCTTTCAGGATGGCGGCGACGGTCGCGTCGTGCGGCGTCTTGTGGCTCGCGATGTGGATATGCGCCTCCGCGTAGATCGGGTTGCGGACGCGCGCCAGTTCGGCGAGCACCTCGCGGGCGTTGCGGTTGCGCAGCAATGGACGGGTGTCGCGCCGGCCGACGCGCTCGGCGAGCACGTCGGGATGCGCGCTCAGCCAGATCGAGGTCGAGGCGGCAAGGATCAGCGCGCGCGTCTCGTCGTTGATGAACGCGCCGCCGCCGGTCGCGATGACCTTCGGCGTGCCGTCGACCAGCCGCGCGATCACGCGGCGCTCGCCGTCGCGGAAATAGGGTTCGCCGAACCGCTCGAAGATCTCCGCCACCGTCATACCAGATGCCGCTTCGATCTCGTGATCGGCATCGACGAAGGGGAGGTGGAGGCGCTGCGCCAGCCGTCGGCCGACGGTGGTCTTGCCGACGCCCATCAGCCCGACAAGCACGATCGGGCGCGTGGTCGCTGCGGACGTCGGGCGCCCGGCGGGGTCGGGATCGGGGTTGTGGCTTTGCAACATGCTGGCACGCGCTATACAGCGACGGTGCGCGGTGGGAAACGCCGCGCTGTCTCCCATCAGGTCGTTTGTTAGGTCCGCCATGTCCCGCCTGCTTATTTCGGTCGTCGTCATCCTCATCGTGGTCGTCGGCGGGCTGTTCCTGCTCGCAGGCCGCGCGACCGAGCGTCCGCAGACCCGCGTCGAAAAGGCCGTGACGCTTGCGAACCTCTCGTAAGATTTCGCTGGCGGCGCTCGTCGCCGCTGGCGGGCTTGCGGCGCTGGGGCCGGCAATCGGCCCCGCGATCGGACAGGACAAGCCCGAATCGCTCCTGCCGCCCGGGTTCGGCGATGCGCCGACGCCTGCGCCGGCACCCGCTGCCCCCACGCCGCCGGGTGTGCCGCGCACGGGCGTTCCGATTCCGCCGACCGCCACCGTGCAGCCTTTGCCGTTACCGTCGCCATCACCGTCCCCGACACCCGAGCCGACCCCAACGGTCGATCCGGCGGTGCTGGCGCAATACGAGATGCCGGCGTCCGCGCGGCGTTCGCTCGCCAGCGTCGGACCGGTCGGTCCGGGGCAGGGCGGGATCGATGCGGATGCGTTCGGCACCGCCGATGGCCGCTATGTCGAACGGCTGATGCGCCGCCTCACTGCGCCGCTGCCGTCGCGCTGGATGTCGATCCTGCTGCGCCGGACGCTGGCATCGCAGCTCGATACGCCGACGCACGTCAACGGCGCGGATTTTGCCGCCGAGCGCGGCTGGCTATTGCTGCGGATGGGCGAATCGGTCGCCGCGCGCGCGGTCGTGCAGGGCGTCGACACCGACAACTACACGCCGAAGCTGTACCAGGTGGCGATGAACACCGCGCTCGCGAACGGCGATCCGGGCGAACTGTGCCCGCTGGTCGAGGGCGCGATGCGAACCGTGCCGGCGCGTGGCTGGACGATGGCGCAGGCGATGTGTGCCGGGCTTTCCGGCTATCCGGCGCAGGCGGGGCCGCTGCTGACGGCGGCGCGACGTCGGAGTGTCGCCAGCGGGGTCGACCTGCTGCTCGCGCAGAAGGTGATCGGCGCAGGTGCGCAGGGGCGCCAGGCGGTGACGATCGAATGGGACGGCGTCGACCGGTTGACGACCTGGCGGTTCGGGCTGGCGATGGCGACCGGCGTGGCGGTGCCCGACGCGCTCTATGCCACCGCCGGGCCGCAAGTGACCTATTGGCGCGCGCTGTCGCCGAGCATGTCGCTGGCCGACCGGCTGGTCGCGGCGGACGCGGCGGCGGGGCAGGGCGTGTTGTCGAGCGCGGCGCTCGTCGATCTCTACAGTGCCGCGGCGACCGACGACGGCGCGCAAAGCGCGACGACCGCGATCGCGCAGGACCTGCAGACCGCTTATGCCGATCGCAGCGCCGATGCGCGGATGGCGGCGTTGCGCCAGATCTGGGGCGATGCCTCGACCCGGCCGTCCTACGCCCGCCTCGTGCTGACCGCGCGGGCGGCGGCACGCATGCCCGCGGCAAAGGACAAGACGGAGAACGACCGGCTGGTTGCGTCGATGCTGTCCGCCGGGCTCGATCGCACCGCCGCGCGCTGGCGTAGCAGCGTCGAGACGGGCAGTGACGCATGGGCGATGATCCTGCTCGGCGATCCCGACGCCTATGGCCGGGTGAGCTATGGCGATCTCGCCTCCTATTCGGGCGGCGAGGGTGATTCGGCGCTCAAGCAGCGGATGCTGTTCGCGGGGCTGGCCGGCCTCGGACGGCTCGCACCGGGCGACATCGAACGCGCCGCGCAGGCGCTCGATGTCCGCATAGGGGCGGAGAACAGCTGGACGCGCGCGCTCGATTCGGCGGCGCGGTCCGGACAGGTCGGCACCGTCGCGCTGCTCGCCGCGGTCGGCATGCAGACGCCGGGCTGGAAGGGCGTGCCCCCCGAGGCACTGTACCGCATCGTCGGCGCCCTGCGCGCGGTCGGGCTGGAGGGCGAGGCACGGATGATCGCCGCCGAGGCGATCGCACGGGCGTGACGGGACTGGTCGATCGCGCGCTGATCGATCGTTTCCTCGAGATGATGACCGCCGAGGCGGGCGCGGCGCCGAATACGGTCGCCGCGTATCGCAGCGACCTGACTTTAGCGTCGCAACTGCTGGAAGGCGGGCTTGCCGATTCCGATGCGGACGCGCTCGTGCGCGTTTCGGCGGACTGGTCGGCGCTGTCGCGGTCGACCGTCGCGCGGAAGTCCGCGTCGCTCCGCCGCTTCTTCGCGTTCCTCGCCGACGAAGGCCACCGCGCCGACGACCCCGGCAAGGCACTGCCCCGCCCGGGCACAGCGCGCGCGCTGCCCAAAGTGCTGAGCCACGACGATGTCGACCGACTGTTCGCGGCGATCGCGGAACGTCTGGCGCGGGAGATCGGCGATCCGAACGACCTGCGGCTCGCCGCGCTGATCGAGCTGCTCTACGGCTCCGGCCTCCGTGCGACCGAACTCGTCAGCCTGCCGCGCAATGCGGTGCATCCCGACCGCCCGTTCCTGATCCTGCGCGGCAAGGGCGGGCGCGAGCGGCTGGTGCCGATCTCCGACCGCGCGCGCGCCGCGGTCGCCGCCTGGCGGATGCATGTCGCGGAGGATCGCGCTTGGCTGTTCCCGTCGGGCAAGGGGCATCTGTCGCGCATTCGCCTGTATCAGCTGGTCAAGGCGCTCGCCGCCGACGCCGGTGTGCCGCCCGACCGCGTCTCGCCGCACGTCCTGCGCCATGCCTTCGCGACTCATCTGCTGGAGGGCGGGGCGGATCTGCGCGCGCTGCAGACGATGCTGGGGCATGCCGATATCGCGACGACGCAGATCTACACGCATGTGGACAGCCGCCGGCTGGTCGATCTGGTCAACCAGCGCCATCCGCTGGCGGATGAGGCGCGCGGCAAGCCTGAGCGTTGACGATGGCCGCGTCGCCTCCTAACGCCGCGCCCATGGCCGCATTCCTCGAATTCGAGAAGCCGATCGCCGAGCTTCAGGCGCGTATCGGCGAACTGCGCAGCACCGCGCAGACCAACGACA